>Ga0134122_10003162_pt1 | contig 12183 bp, 9 predicted proteins | sample KB302_FD_96461 | JGI IMG/M metagenome (GOLD analysis project Ga0134122, IMG submission 96461) | Terrestrial soil microbial communities without Nitrogen fertilizer from Kellogg Biological Station, Michigan, USA - KB3-0-2 | ecosystem: Environmental > Terrestrial > Soil > Unclassified ...
GATCACGGTTCCCGCGCCCTCGTTCAACGACCACTTCAACTGGAAGACCAACGTCGCCGATTCGATCCGCATCTTGAACGGCAAGGCGACGTTCGTCGACGCCTACCCGGCCGTCCTGATGGGCGGCGCCACCGTACCGAACCCGGGGGTGCCGACCAACGCCGCGCTCGTCGCCCTGCTGGCCCGCTTCAACATGTGCCGGCAGGCCCAGAACCTCCCCGCGGTCACCCGGTTGTCGATCCCCGCGTTCACTCACGGCGACCTCGACGACGCGCCGGGGCAGTACGAGAAGGATCTCCTGCGCGCCTATAACGGTCTGTGCGGACCGCGCTATCTCGGCCACTCCCGCCATCAATTCCAGCTCGAAGAGGATGCGATGTGCGGCCTGGTGCTCGACGTGGACGACACGACCCACACCGGCACCATCCATTGGGTCGAGGTCGATCCGGCGACCCGCTGCACGGGCTGCCCCCAGGGAACCCGCGACTACGTCGAGCGGGTGCTGTCGATGCAGCTGCCGACCTGCAGCCACCCGGCGCTCGCGGCGGTCTGCGCCGGAGACGACTTCCCCGCGGTCAACGGGAGATGCCAGTGACGCTCGGCTCTACCCTCGCCGCCCTGCGGCGCGGCGCGGTCTTCGGGGCGTTCGCGGCCGCGGCGGCCGTGGCCTCGTCTCCCACCGCCGCATTGGAAGCGTGGGTGATCAATCCGGACGGCGGATTTCTCGCCTTCGATCTCGCGAGCGGCAAGGTCTCCGCGGCGTGGAACCTCGCCGCCGTGCGCGGAATCGGCGCGGGCGCCGCGGCCGGGAGCGCGGGAGTCACCGGAGCCAGCGCCGCCGCCGGGCCGCTCGGCGATCGACCGGTTCCCGACTACGGCTTCGCCACGGCGCTCGATCTCGCGCTGTTCGCGGTGCCCTCGGCCGTTCCCAACGACCCGGAAGGCCGGGCGCGCTACCGGGTGATCGCGGTCCGGCCGCCGCGGTTCGACGTGGTCGCCGAGTGGAAACTGCCGCAGCCCGCGACGGAAGCGCCCCGGCTGCTCACCGGGCCGAACGCCGGAGACGATCGGCTGCTGGTCGGGTGGCACGACACCGCGGCCTCGACCGCGGCGGGCGACGTCTTCCACCTGGCCGAGCTGTCGCTTCCCGATCTCGCCGAGGTCTCGCGAAAAACCGCCTTCGCGCCGCGCGGCATCCCCGGCGTCGATGCGCCGCCGCCGCTGCTCACCGACGGCTCGCGCCTGTCCGCCGACGGCCGCTCGATCCTCGACCGCGATCGCCTGATCCGGCTCGAAGGCGACGGCTTCGGTGCGCGCGCGATCCCGTTCGCTTTGAACCCCGAGCAACGCGCCCGGCTCGACGCCTATTCGCCGCCGCGCGCCGGCCGGCCGTCCTATGCGCTCGCCGCGATCGACGCCGAAGGCGGCCGCGTGCTCTACCTCGTTCGCTCCGAGCGGACCGAGGTCGCGCGCGACCTGGTGTTCACTTTCGACCCGGCGACCGGCGTCTCGACGCCGTTCCTGGACGTTCCGCGCTGCCACGCCGCGCTGCTGCCCGGCGGGCGGCGGATCGCCGTCCAGGAGGTCGAAGCGCCGGCCAATCGCGCGCTGAGCCAGACCCGCACCAAAGGCACCGTACAGGTGATCGACGCCGCCTCCGGCGCCGCGGTCGCGCGGTTCGAGCACGAGGCGCTCGCCGGCCGGCTGGAGGACGTGCGGCTGCGCTGCGCCTCGCCGGACGGCGGCGCGCTGATCTATCGCGGCGCGCGGGCCGAGCTGCTGGTGCTCGATCTCGCGGAACATCGGGTCGAGGTCCAAAATGTCACCTTTTCGGTCGATCTCGCGGCGCGTTGCGCCTTTTTCACGGACTAAGGCGGGAGGTTTAGGCATGATCGCCCAGCGGAATCTCGAAAACCTTTCGCGCGCCTTGCGGGTCGCCTGCGCTCTCGTGGCGGGAGCCGCGCTTTTCGCCGGCTCTCCGGCCGGCGCGCAGCTCGACGACCACTGCTCGGTCACCGCCTTGAACCGCACCGCCCCGGTCGCCGCCGACGGGACCTGGAGCCTTCCCAACGTCCCCGCCAATCAGGGGCTGGTGCGCATCCGCGTGACCTGCGTCGAAGGCGACGACGTCCGCTCCGGCGAGTCGTCTCTGATCACCGTGCCGCCCAACGGCAAGGTGCGCGTGCCGCCGCTCGATTTCGGCGGCGCCACGCCGATCCCGGTCCGCCTGGACCTGTCCTCCCCCACCGCCACCCTCACCGCGGTGGACGCCTCGACGCAGCTCGCCGCGACCGCGTTCTACGCCGACGGCTCGAACGCCGGGGTGACGCCGGGCGGCACGGGCACCAGCTACCGTTCGAGCAACCCGGAGATCGCGAGCGTGGCCGAGGACGGCCTGGTCACCGCCCACGCGAGCGGCCGGGTGCTCCTGTCCGCCGTGCACGAAGGGGCGCTCGGAATCTTCGACCTGCGCGTCGTGGTCTCGGGCGATTCGGACGGCGACGGCATCGCCGACGACCTGGAGCTGGCCAACGGGCTCGATCCGAACGATCCGATCGACGCCCTGCTCGACCTCGACGACGACGGCTTGACCAACGGCCGCGAGCTGGCCGAGCTGGGCACCGACATCCGGCGCGCCGACACCGATGGCGACGGCCTCGACGACGGCGAGGAGATCGTCGCCGGAGCCGACGGCTTCGTCACCGATCCGCTGCGCGCCGACACCGATGGCGACGGCATCCGCGACGGGCTGGAGGTTACGACCGGCACCGATCCGACCGACCCCGCGAGCTTCGACCTCGCGGCGACCTTGACCGCGCTCGAAATCCGCCCGGGGCGGTTCACGATCGTCTCCAACAGCCTGCTCGGCGACGCCTCGCGGCGCCTCGCGGTGATCGGCTTGCTGCGCGACGGCGCGGAGATCGACCTCACCTCGCGCGGCCGCGGCACCAGCTACTCCTCCAGCGATTTCTCGGTCTGCAACTTCGGTCTCCAGGACGGACAGGTGTTCGCCGGCCAGGGCGGTCAATGCACGATCACCGCGACCAACGCGGGCCACGTCGCCACGGCCGCCGGCCTGGTCGATCGATTCTTCCCGACGCCGCTCACGCACTTGAATTTGCCGGGCGACGTTTCCGGCGTGCGGGTGGAAGGCGACCTCGCCTACATCGCGAGCCAAGGCGCCGGCCTGATGATCGTCGATGTCGCCAACCGGCGCGATCCCCAGCTGCTCACGACCCTGGGCCTGCCCGGCCCGGGCGCGAAAATTGAGTTGCTGCACGGCGAAAACACGGGGGTCGCGGCGATCGCGGCCGGACCCGGAGGCCTCGTCACGGTGGACGTTTCGGACCCGCTCCATCCCGCCGTCCTCGCCAACGCCTTCACCGGGGGGGTCGCGCGCGACGTCGCGCTGTTCGGCAACCTCGCCGCGGTGGTCGGCTCCAGCGGGCTCGACCTCTTCGACCTGTCGAATCCGGCCGACCCGGTTCACCTCGGCACGCTGGCCGAAGTCGGCGACCGAAGCGGCGTCGATCTCTCCGAGGACGGAAGGCTCGCGATCGTCGTCGGCTTCGGCAACGGCGGAGGGGGCGGCGGCACGGACCTGGCGCGGGTCGGCCAGGCCGGCACTAGCGGATTCGACTTGGTCGATCTCAGCGATCCGGCGAACCCGGTGGCGCGCGGCTCGCTCGCCCTGTCGGGCGCGGTCGATGCAACGCTGCGCAACGGCATCGCATTTGTCGCCACGATCGATGAAAGCCTCACGACGGCGGACGTCACCGATCCCGACGCGCCCCTGCGCCTGGCGAGCACGCCTCCCGCCTTCGGCGGACGGCTCAACGAGGTGGCGTTGTTCGGCGACTTCGCGTTCGGCGCCGACATCTTCTTCGTCAACGGCATCCCGATCATCGACGTCGCCGATCCCGCGGCGCCGCTCACCCGCGACATCATCGACTTCAGCGAATTCGCCGACGACAACGCGATTTCGATCGACGCCGACGCTCGCTATGCCTACATGGGCGGCTTCTCCGGCCTGTTCATCGGCCAGTACCTCCAGATCCAGGACAACGCCGGCATCGCGCCGACGATCTCGATCCTCTCCCCCGCTTCGGGCGGCACGGTGATCGAGGACTCTTCGGTGGACGTCACGGTCGATGCGCGCGACGATTTCGGCGTGGCGGCGGTCGAATTCCTGATCAACGGCGATTCGGCAGGGCTGTTCAGCCTGCCCCCCTACTCCGGCCAGGTGCAGATCCCGTTCGGCGTCTCGACCGCGACGATCACGGCCCGCGCCTTCGATTTCGGCGGCAACACGGCCGACTCGCTGCCGGTCACCCTCTCGGTCATTCCGGACCCGCTCACCACCGCGGTCGGCCAGGTGAGCGACGGCGCGCCGGTCGCCGGAGCGCAGGTGGAGCTCGATGCGGGTTCGACGGTCACCGACGGCGACGGCAACTTCTCGGTTCCCGACCTGCCGACGACCGCGGGAGACCTACGCGCCGCCGCTTCGGCGTTCGTCGGCGGTACCTTCAAGTTCGGCCTCTCGGCCACCGTTCCTCCGGTGCCGGCGGGCGTGACCGACCTCGGCACAATCCAACTCGAAGAGGGAGGCTGCACGAGAGCCCATCTGGTCTGGAACGGCGGCGGTTGCGGCATCGGACCGGTCACCGAAACGCTCGAGCTCTACCGGATCGATCCGGTGGTCCCGGAAAGCTCCGGCGGACGGCCTCGGGTCGTGATCGGCCAGGACGAATTCGTGGGCGAGGTCGATCCGGACTTCGACGGCGGCATCTGCGCCCTCCTGCGCCGCGGCTTCACCTACTCGGTGCGGCGGCGCAAAGACTGCGACGGCCGAGTCTTTTCGTGCAGCGCCGAAATCATGATGAACGATCCGAACGCCGGAGGGCTGTGCAGCGCCGATCCGGGCACCTGCCAGGATCTCGGCACGATCGACTTCCTCTGCTTCACCAGCGGTTCGTAACGGTTCGCGAGACTTCCCCGGCACCCGGCAGAGAGGCGGCGCCCCGTCGCCGCCCCTGTGCCGGCCGGGGAACCGTCCTCAAGGCTGAGCCGGCAGCGAGTACTCGAAGTCGTACCCGTGCTTTCCCCCCTCGATCAGGATGTGCAGGGTGCCCGAGATCCCGGCGAGCCCCTCGGTGCCGGAATCCGGCACCACGATCACCGCCAGGTCCGGAGTGCCGCGGGTCATGATCCCCTTGTGGTAGAGCGCGAACGTTCCTTTCCGCCCCGCGAGCGTGGCGCTCACCTTCTCGATCGCGACATAGGCGCCCGAGCCCTCCGCGGCGCCCGCGGTCAGCATCTGCCCCTTGCCGGTCCCTTCGAGGTCGCCGTGAAATTCCTTCTCGATCGACATGCGGCCAAGTGTCGCGTCCTCCGCCGGACCGGCCAGCGGCAGCGGGTTGACCTTGACGTCGAAACTTCCTTTGGCGTGTGCCATCTTCCTCTCCTCTCGGGGTGTCGGGCTCGATTGCGGGGTGACGGGATCGACGGGTACCGCGAGCAGCACGGAGGGCAACGTGCCGAGAGCGAGGGCCATGAGTACCACAGCACCCCTTCCAGTCTTCTGACGGCTTTTCGTTTCAATTCTAAGAGTCATCGGCGTTCCCTTTCCGGTTCGAGGCATGCTATCGCCTCCACGAAGCGGCCGAACGGATCGCCACCGGCGCCATTGCAATCGGGATTTTTGCCGGGTGGTCGGAAGATCCCCGGCGGATGTAGGCTCGCGACTTCCGAGGGACGAAGGCGTAGACTTAGGTCCAGGAAACATCGGCAGCAGCGGCGCGGCCGCTGCCCGGCAGACCCCCTTCGCCTCCGGAACCCACCGCAAAGGGAGCCACCACCCCGCCTGCGTGAGCGCCCGGATCGCGCCGAAAACGTCTCGCCGCGAGCGCCAACGAAAGGAAATAAGCAGAACTGGAGCCTCATTCATAGGATATGCCTATAGAGGCTCTAGTTTCTGCCTATATATCACTCCTTGGGGGCCGAGGCGAAACGGAACGCTTCGAGCGCCGCTCAGCGGGCAGCGTGAGCAGCAATCCTGACTGAGAAATAGTGATTCTGCGGCGTTGGACGGCGATCCTGGCTCAGAAACGGCGATTCTGGCGTGGGGGCAGCGATTCTGGGCTAGAAACGGTGATTCTGCAGCGTGGACGACGCTCCTGGCTCAGGAACGGCGATCCTGGCGTGGGAGCAGCGATTCTGGGCTAGAAACGGTGATCCCGCTGGAGGGAGGGGCGCCTCAGTTCGGCTTGCGGTCGAGAAGACGGTCGATCGCGGCGCGCAGATCCATCAGCGGCGCATCGAGATCGCCCCAGGAATCGAGCGTGGCGGCCACGCCGAGGAGCACCGTGCGGCGCGAGAACGCCAGCTCGAAGAGCACCGTGTCGAGGTTCTTGGCGACGCTTTCGACGATCGGCGACGGCACCAACGAGAGGCGCCGCGGCGGCGGGATGAATCCGATGTAGACCGGGTGGCCGGGATTCTCGATCCAGCCCAGCCGGTCGAGCCCCGCCCCGAGGGGCAGACCCGCCGCGGCGAGCTTCTTGGGGACCTCGTACAAGGCCCGCGCCGACTCGGCGAGCGCCTTCGTCCATTCTTTGACCTGCGCCGAGCGCGAAACCCGATCGAGCTCGCCGCGCAGGCTCGGGTGGATCGGCACGATCTGCCACAGGCGCCCTCCGCCGCTCGGCTCGGGATTCAGAACCAGACACCGGTCCGGCGAGAGGGCGTGATTCGCATCGGCGGCGGTATGCAGGCGTGCCCAGGCGAACAGCTCGTTGCGCGCCTCTTCGAGATCCCCGAACCGCTCGGAGGCGAGCAGATTCCACCGGCCGAGAGTCGTCGCCCACGCCCCGCGCGCGAGCGGAAAGGCTTTCGCGGTATGGGGCTCCAGCTCTTGCAGCAGGGCTCTACCTGCCACCGGCGGCCAGACCAGACCCTCCGGAACGCGGGCGTCGGGGAGGCGTGGCGCCGCGTTTTCGGACGGTAGTGGATCCGAATCGTTAGAGTTTGTCGGCCGCTGAACTTCGAGCATTCCAACCAAGGCTTTCTCCGCTTCGGGGCCAGTAAACATCATAGCCCGAGTCCGCAATCTATAAATACCCTTCCGCATCCGGGATGCGACTGGATTCATAGTGAAACGAAACTCAATATTTGCGTGCAGTCCAACAGACAAAAGAAACCGGCGGTCGGTGCGCGGCCGATCCGGTAAAATGCGCTTCATGATTCGAGTCCGATCTTTCGCCGGGGTGCTGGCGGTCATCGCCTGGGGCGCTTCGCTCGCGGCCCAACCGTCCGCAACGCTCCAGGTCACTCTCCTCGGCACCGGCAATCCGCGGCCCAGCTTGGAGCGGTTCGGACCGTCGATTCTGGTCGAAGCCGGAGCGCGGCGGGTGCTGATCGACGCCGGACGCGGCGCCACCCAGCGGTTGTTCCAGATCGGCGAGCGCGATGCTCTCGTGGGTCTCGATGCCGTCTTCCTCACCCACCTGCACTCCGACCACGTAGTGGGCCTGCCGGACCTCTGGCTCACCAGCTGGATTTTCGGCCGCGAGAAGGCGCTCGAAGTGATCGGGCCTCCCGGAACGGCGGAAATGGCGGGCCATCTCGAACAGGCATTCGAGTGGGACATCCACGCCCGCTCGAAAGACGAGGGCCACCCGCGCGAAGGCGTCCGCCTCGCCGCGAAGAACGTGCAGCCCGGCGTCGTGTACGAGAAGGACGGCTTGAGAGTGACGGCCTTCGCGGTCGATCACGGCGTCTTGCTCGCGCCGGCCTATGGCTACCGCGTGGACTACCAAGGGCGTTCGGTGGCGTTCTCGGGCGACACGCGATTCTTCGAGCCGCTCATCGAGCAGGCCAAAGGCGTGGACGTGCTCGTCCACGAAGTGGTCAGCCCCGAGGTCGAGCTCCGGCGGACGCTGGTGAAAGACCCCCGCGCCGTCGAGGCGATCATCGCCCACCACACCACCCCCGAACAGGCGGGCACGATCTTCAGCCGGGTGAAACCGCGCTTGGCCGTCTACTCGCACATTGTCCCCTCGCCCACCACGGCCGAGGACCTGATCGGCCTCACGCGCCGCACCTTCTCCGGACCGCTCGCGGTGGGCTACGACCTGATGACGATCGTGATCGGCGACACGATCGAGGTCTATCCGCGAAAAACCACGGGCGACAATTAGCCGGGCGCTCACGGGGGAATTCGAATGCGCATCGGGATACTCGGTTCGGGTTTGATGGGGGCGAAGCTGGGAACGCTCTTCGCGCGCTCCGGGCACGAGGTCGTGTTCAGCTACTCCCGCCAACAGGCGACGCTCGATTCGCTCGCCCGCGAAGGCGGCGACCACGCCCGCGCCGGCACCCCGCGGGAGGCTGCGCACGATGCGGACGCCCTCCTGCTCGCGGTCCACTGGTCGCGCATCGACGACGTTCTCGACCAGGCGGGCGACCTTTCAGGCAAGGTGCTCCTCACCTGCTCTCTCCCGATGAACCTCGACGACACCGGCCTGGTGATCGGCCTCACCACGTCGGGGGCCGAAGAGTTGGCCAAGAGGCTGCCCACGGTCCGGGTCGTCTCAGCGTTCAACACCATCCCGAGCGAGGTCCTGTTCGGCGTCTTCGATGTCCGGCACAAGTCTCCAAGACCCGGCTTGGTGTACTGCGGAGACGATCCCGAAAGCAAAGACCTGGCGGCCGGGCTGATCCGCGATGTCGGTTTCGATCCCGTGGACGCCGGCCCTCTCCGCATCGCCCGCTACACCGAGCCCTTCGCGTTACTGATGGCACAGTTGGCCTACGAAGGCGAGGAAGGCTCCGACCTCGCGTACCGGTTCGAGCACTTCCCGGGCTGAGGCGCCACCCGTCGAATCCGTTTGGTAGCATCGCCCGTCGTTCCGCCCGATCCGGTCCTCTTTTCGGAGTCCATCGCCATGCCGATCCTGTCCGAGTGGGAGAGTTTCTACGTCATCGTCGGCTCCTCCGGCGCAGCGCTGGTCGGCCTGCAATTCGTGGTCATCACCCTGATCGCCGATCGACAGGCGCTCGCCTCTCGCGAAACGTTGAATGCGTTCGGCACGCCAACCGTGGTTCATTTCGTCGGCGCCCTCGTCCTCTCCGCGGTAATGAGCGCACCCTGGCCGACCCTCGGCGCGATATCCACCACCCTCGCAGTCTGCGGCCTGGCCGGGCTCCTCTACGCCTTGATCGTCACCCGGCGGGCGAGCCGACAGGAGGGGTACACCCCCGACCGCGAGGATTGGTGGTGGTACGTCCTGACCCCCTGCGGGATCTACGCGACCCTTCTCATCGCGGCAACGTTTTTGCCCGGCCATCCGCAGGCCGCGCTCTTCGTCGTCGCCGCCGTAGTTCTCAGCCTGCTCCTGATCGGCATTCGCAATGCCTGGGACACGGTAACCTACGTGGCGACCGGCGAGCACGAGAAGGCGCCCGTAATGGCCCAGGGTTCCGCCGAGCCTGCCGCGGATTCAGCCCGAGAGGCTGCGCCGGGGCAGGGTCAAGCCGAACCCGCCTCAAATCCCCGCAACCCGGGCAAAGGAGAGTAAGCCGTGGCCTTGCCATCGGATCTGCTGAACGAACTGGAAGAGATGCCTCAACAGTTGGAGCAGGCCCTTCGCCAGCTACCGAGCGACCGCCTGGCCTGGAGGCCGGAGTCGTGGGGCGGATGCCCGAGCGAAACGCTCTCGGCGCTCGAACAGGTGTGCCATCTGCGCGACATCGAGCGGGACGGCTACCACCTGCGAATCCGGCGGATGCTGGACGAATCGAACCCTTCGCTCGATTCCCTGGACAGCTACGAGATCGCTCAAGAGAGGCGCTACGGTTCCGACGATCTCGAAGCCGCGCTCGCCACCTTCCGCAACGCCCGGCAAGTCACGGTCGAACGGCTGCGAAACCTGACCGACGCTCAGCTCGCCCGAACCGGCGAGTTCGCCGAGTATGGGCGGCTCACTCTAAAGTCTTTGGTCCACTACCTGCGCAGCCACGACCAGCAACACCTGGCCGGAATCCAATGGCTGGCGGGGAAGGTGGCGTCGCTTGAGTAAGGTGCCGGAGGCGGGGGTCGAACCCGCATGACCCTGCGGCTTGATCATCTCGGAAGACGGAGGCGACCGGAGTTCCAGCTCCTCAAGTGGTGGACCCGTGGGTGGGTACCAGCCCCTCTCGCTCGACGACCCTTCGGATCTCTTCGAAGGCCGCGCTTATCCGGCCCTTCGGAAATGCAATATGAACCAGGCCATCGAGATTCGAGAATGTTTCGCAGCCCTCCTCCAGCAGAATAATCGCCCGATTGAAGCCATGTCGCCCTTGGAAGAGGCCGGCCTCATGCACTACGTTCTGGCGGGCATAAACTCTTCCGCCCGCCTGTTCATCCTCTCCGGTCAGGATCAAAAACGCCATGGCAGAGGCGTCGAGCATCTCTGAGAGACGCTCCTTGTTGGAGGCTCCCGCCGCGGGGACTCGGTTGAATTCCTCGATCGGAAGGCCAAGGCGCTCCTTGATGAAGTCCTTTAGCTCCAGCCATGCGGGCGAGCGGCCGTGCCCGAGGAATACTCTTGAATCTTTGTCTCTTGAATTCGACTTCGTTCCTCTCTCTAGCCTTGCAAGATGGGACTCTGCCCTTCCCACCAATATGTTCAGGTCACTACACGTTTTGAAGGTTGCTTCCACAATGTCGATCTCTGCCAGCACATCAATGTGCGGAGGGACCTGACGCCCCTCGTTCCTCGCTCGCTCGTCTCCAGGTGGCTCCCAATGACACTCCTCCGCCCTCTTCCATGCGAACTGTTCCTTTGACGTCTCCAGGGACATAGTCTCAATTTCACTTTTAATCGCGGAGAGAAACCCGTTGTCCGACTTTCCATTCAATAAGGCTACCGAAAGGATCGAGAGGACCTCAACCTGACTCTCTTCGAATACCTGCCTAGCGATTTTTTTCGCTTCAAGTGCCGCAATAAGACCTCCAGGAGGAGCCGATTTTGAGATCTCGTCTCTCACTGCTGCATCGTCGAATTCGACCCAAGGATCCAAGGTACCTCTACCGCTACTAAAACTCCTGTAAACCTGCTCGAAGAAATTATTGATTTTGTAAAGCCTTCGCCATTCTTTATACCACCTGGTTGGCCCTCCGGTAAAAAACACTCCCCTTGGGGGCTCTCTGAATCCCTCATAGTAAACCCGAGCGTAGTAGCCAAGAGAGGAGCCACTCCAAGCTCGGCCGACGCTTGTGGCAGCCAGCCGAAAGGCTTCGATTGGCCCTCTCGCTTCCGGAGCCCTTGCCGCTTCAATTGCCCTCTCCAGCCGCGCCACGACTGCTAGGAGATCGTTCCGTAGCTCGCTCATAACGTCCGAAACAGGCTCAGCAGAGGGTCCATCGAAAAGTTGGACCAGAACTCTACGGAACAGGCACCATGAATCTGCCCCAGTCCGTGCTCTGGAGAAGAACGACAAAGTCCCGCACCTGCTCGCCTCGACGCAAATGCGCCGAGAAATCCGAGGTGACCTCCGTAAGTGTCGTCCGGCAAGATGTGAGTTAGCTTACTCTGAAAACTGTCCTAGATCGCCCTCTTGGTCTCCAAAACCTTCCTCGGCGCCGCTTTTCGTTTCGGGGGACGGAGGCATTCCGCCGCTCACCCCAGCCTTCGGGGCGTCTAAGAGATCGGAGAGGGAAAGGGGACCACGGGAGGGGGGCGGAAGTCAGGCGGCCGGCACGCCATTGGAGCGCGGGATCTACCGAGGGAGAGTGAAACTAGGCTAAGCGCTTTAAAACAAAAGGTGCCGGAGGCGGGGGTCGAACCCGCATGACCTTGCGGCCGAAGGATTTTAAGTCCTCTGCGTCTGCCATTTCGCCACTCCGGCAGGGAGGGGAGGCGGTGGAATTGTAGGCCAGTTCGGGAGCGGGTCGCCTGGGTTACACTGTCGCGACTTTAGACCCCAATGAGGAGGACGGATGGACGCTCCCGAATCGAAGTCCCTTCCGGAGAACGCCTACCAACCGCTGGCTCCCGGCGAGACCTATGCGCCGATGGTTCCCGCAAGCTCGGCTCCGCCCGAGGTGACCGTTCGATCGGTCGGCTGGGGCTTGGCGCTCTGCATTCTGTTCACCGTCGCCTCGGCCTATTCGGGGCTGAAGGTGGGCCAGGTGATGGA
>Ga0134122_10003164_pt1 | contig 12180 bp, 8 predicted proteins | sample KB302_FD_96461 | JGI IMG/M metagenome (GOLD analysis project Ga0134122, IMG submission 96461) | Terrestrial soil microbial communities without Nitrogen fertilizer from Kellogg Biological Station, Michigan, USA - KB3-0-2 | ecosystem: Environmental > Terrestrial > Soil > Unclassified ...
GCTGTAAATGTTGCTCCACCTTGAACACCACTGTGAGCATTTGTTAAATTTCCTGTAGTATTAGTCCATGTGTTTGAACCAGAAGAAACACCAAGAATCTGTCCAACTGTTCCTGGGGCTATCTTATATGGTGCAATATTTGCAGCAGGTGAAATATCAGAATCTACAATAGCGCCATTCAAATACAAGTTACTATAATAAGTATTGGAAGCAGGTGAAACACCAGTCCAGATTGTACCGTTATATTCTTGTAAGAAATTAAGTGTTGTATCATAGACAATCAATCCAGTAGCAGGAGAACTGATTGCATTCTTCTGTGTCGTAGTCATTCTTGGAGGCAAGAAACCACGAGTAGTTGATTGAATATCTAGGGATGCAGAAGCAGATGGAGAAGAACCACCAATGGTTACTTGACCACGGCTAGCTGCTGTTCCTGTTAGAGTTAAGTTACCACCGTTTGCAACAGTATTAGAAGTAAGAGTGATGCTACCACCGGTATCTCCAGCCGATCCACCAGATCCAGCTGTAAGTAAGATGCTACCACCTTGTGCGAAACCACCACCTCCACCACTATTTCCTGAGGTTAATGTGATTCCACCACCGATTGCACCACCACCGGTTGAATAGTTACCGCTTGAAAGTGTAATACTACCACCACGTGTAGAATGTCCTGAACCAGCTCCTGTAATATTACCGGTTGTTAAATTAATGCTACCACCGATAGAATCACCAGTTGGTCCTACAGCAGAACCAGTCGTTAAGGTTAATGTTCCACCTTGTGTATCTCCACCGCCTGTGGCATTTCCAGCTGTCATCGTGATGTTACCACCACGTGCTTGGAAGCCAGTTCCGCTAGTTAAAGTAATACTACCACCACGTTGAGTAGTTCCAGTCGAGTTTCCGCTGGTTAAATTGATATCTCCACCGGTCGTTGATGTTGCACCACCGCCGCTCAAATCACCAGATGTAAGGGTTAATCCAGGTGCTGTAAGATTAACGCCAGAACCAGCAGCTCCTGTAAGCTTAACGAGATTTGTGTTCGTACCAAAAACAGTTAAGGTATCGCTTGGTGTAGAAGTACCAATACCCAATCGACTATTTGTGGTATCAAAGTTTAAAAGAGTTGATGAACCAGAATTATTCGTAACCTTAATAGCAGATACGCCATCTGTAACAGGTTGAATATTTCCTGGAAGCCATAGATTACCATCACGGCTAAATAGCCAAATATGATCACCAGTAATACCAGAATGAGAACGGATTTGAGGACCACCAGCTACGTCGCTCAATTCAAATGTGGGATTTCCTTCTAAATTTGCAGTAGTAGAAGAATAGAGTAATCCGCGTTGAACACCATTACCATCTTGGAAATTAATAATCCTCTGTCCAAATGTTTGAATGGAAAGATTAACATCTGCAACAAGTGATGTATTATTATTACCTAGAGTTAAATTCGTGCCATCAGTTGTAAATCTATCTGACGCTCCAAATACTCCAGCATTATTATACTGAACCTGCGTATTAGCACCGGCGACAGTATGTGCTCCACCGTCTACATAGCTTTTTGTAGCAGCATCTTGTGCTAACGTAGGATTTGCTAATGATATGATTCTATGTGCGTTCATATTCAAAGCAGGTGTTGATGTATCTAAGAACATGACGTCAACAGTCTGAATATGATTGCTAAATCTTATGGCAAATGTGCTATCTCCATTAGGGATAATGCTTCCGGTAGCTAAACCGTTATTACCACCAACACCATTCAACACCATCGTATTGAACGTAACATTTGCTGCTGTATCAATATTTTGTGGAGTACTTAAAGTTATACTACCAGCACCATTGGCTACGTTAACTTGATTAGCTGTTCCTGTTAGGGTAGTTTTAACTAGAGTATTTCCAGTTGTATTTCCGATTAAAATCTGACCATTGGTATAGCTTGTTTGTCCAGTTCCACCATTTGCAACAGATACAGGAACACTGAGTTGAACAGAATTTGCGCTTATGGTTAAACCATTTCCAGTATTAACTGCAATGCCAGCACCAGAAAGTCCTAGTGCACCAGCTGGATCACGCTTAACATTAATATTACCAATGCTTACAGTTAATGACGCATCAGATGGGTTAACATCTAATTGATTACCAGTTTTGGTTAAACCATTCCCTGCAATAATCTGGCCAGCTCCTGAAAATTGGACAAATGTAATTGGATCTGTATCAACAACAATAGGATCAATCGTTCCAGTAACAGTCCAACCAGAACTTGCGTTAACTGTACCAGTTCCAACGAATGTAAAATCACCTGGTTTAACTTCAGCTGCAGGAGCACCATCAAAATCGACTGCGCGAGTAAGGATGAAAGGAGTGCTTACACTTCCTTTATCAGTTACACAATAAATACCGTTATCAACTGGGTTTGCCTGATTCTTAACAAGCACACGACTTGCTGGAAATGGTGCTGAAGGAATTGTACTTCCACCATCATTTACAACGTCAACCCACACGTTAACGCCATCTACATCAAGCAAGCCATTTGCATTCTCTGTCAATGTTTTACCAGCACCAGAACCAGCGGGTGTTACAGCTGGAAGAGCCATTACAGTGGCTGCAAGACAAGCAGCCTTGGTTAATAGTCCCTGCGCAACGGTATCAACATATGTCTTATTGGCTGCGTCATTTGCGCCAACTGGATCACCAACATTTGTAATTACGTTACCATTCATGTCAAGAGTGGCTGTAATATCAACAAATAGAGGTGTACTAAAATCAATAAGAGTCGTGCCATCAGAAGCTTTTAAAAGTCTATTTAACCAATCTAATGCGATAACCCCAGTAGAATCTTTCAAAGATCTATTGGCAACATCGATAACAAGAATAGAGCTTAAGTCAGCAATTGAAGGAGTTTTCAACTGACCAGTTGCTGTTACATTATTAGGAAATGTAAAGTTGTCAGCAACATTCGTGCTGATTTTATCAGGTGTTAAAGTTGCGTCTTTCGCATTTTTGGATAAATCAATTTCTGTCAATGCCATTTTAATCTCCTATATTAATAGTGTGAATAAACTATTAATATCTTGTCACCGTTAGCTAGCACAATACTTCCGTTCAAAGTTACTACATTGCCTGCAATTGTATAATCTTCAGTTACACCTGGTGCTAAAGCCAAACCGTTATAATAGACAACTTGGCTATTTAGAATTGGTGTGAAACTTAGATTAAACACATTTCCTGGCCCAACGATATTAAATACGTCCTGTTGAAATAAAGCTTGTCCAACTGTTACCCATGACGTTCCATTATAGAGCTGTAATAGGTTAAGCGTTGTATTGTAGATCTGAAGACCGTTAGCAGGAGATACGATAGCATCTCGCTGCACTGTTGTCATTCGAGGTATTAAGAAACCTTGAGTTGTAGAATTGGCTATGAGAATAGCGCTAGCATCTCCAACTGCGCTACCAGCATTTTGAGCAATAACGGACTTACCAGTAACCGTAGGACGTAACCAAACGTTATTTACGTCACTTTCAAGTAGAGTATCACCGCTAACACTATCAGCTCCAACTAAACCAAGGAAGTCTTCGTTAGCTGCATAGAAATCTAACTCAGCAAAAGAAGCTGTTGTCTTAATCGCCATTGCATCATTATGTATACTCACACCATAAGCAGAGTTAATGATAGGTGCAACGCCAACTCGAATATTATTAGGGAAGTTAGATGTACCATCTACATTAAACATCCACGTATTAGCATTGTTATTCGTTGCTAAATAAATTGGAATATTCTGATCTGTTCCAATAAGCATATTGGATAGATTGTTGGCTACGATTCTGTAAATTGTACCATCTGCAAGACTTGTAGCTAAAACGTAGGTTCCATTACCATTAATAGTAATATCGCCATATCCATCGTTACGAGAATAAAGACGGAAAGATGAATTATCAGTATCCATCCCAAATGCAGGAGTGACACCATCGGATCGCATGAACTGAACGTTTTCACCGATGTTACCTGGTTTAACTATGAAAGCTTGAGCAGCTCGTGCCCAAACGTTTCCACCAGAAGCAGCTAAGTCAAGGTTATTGCCACCAGAATTTAGCGTCCATTCTGTAGCAGCACCAGTTACATCAGCTCTGTAACCGTTGGCCCATAATTCTAATCCACCAGTATCAGATACTAATTCTAAATTTTGTCCAGCCGCTTGCTGACGAACACGGAAAGCACCAGTTGGTCCATCGCTTTGAATTCGTGCTGTAGAAGCAGTAACATTCTGATCAGCGAAATAAATATATCCGCCGTTCGTATTTGTGACAGAAATAGCTGCGCCTTCAGCATCTACACCAACGCGGAGCGTGTTATCAACTGCACGCCAAACAAGCATTGGGTCTGCGCCGAATACACCATTATTATTATATTGGATTTCTGTATCATTACCAGCTACAGCAGTGTTACCAATTGGTGCCCAGATAGTTCCATTATAATACTCTTCTTGATTCGTTGTGGTATTATAGATCAACAAACCAGTTGCAGGAGATGAAATAGCATCACGCTGCGTGGTTGTCATTCTAGGAGTTAATAAACCCTTAGTTGTCGATTTTAAATCTAATATTGAAGAAGCATCTGGAGTATTGTTAAATGTGCTTGAGATAGAAACACCAGTATCCAAAACGATACAAATATCGCTATTGGGAGCTGGGCGCATATCAATGGCTGGTTTGCTTGTATTTAAATAATCTAATTCAAACAATAATCCATTTGGAGCAGAGATATATGCTTGTCCTGCTGCGTGTGTATTAAAGACAAAAGTACTTGCATCTTGTCTGATCCAAGAATCTCCACCGTTTCCAAAGATAATCTTCTTATCATTTGGAATGGTTAGATTACCAGTTGTGTCAAAAGTCCATGTAAATGAACCAGCATCAATTTTCAGATTTGCAATAGATGAGACAGCAATATCTGTTGCATCTGCAGAAGCTCGAATTTGGAGATTAGCGTTATTTTCTACGCCTTCTAATTCAATTACACCATAGGTTGCGCTAGCAGAAGCTAAGCGTAATCCTGCGCGAGTACCAGTTGGTGTATCAGAAATACGTAATTGGAAATTAGAAGTATCAGCTGTTAAGAGTGTTTCACCATGAACATCAAGTGCATTTGCAGGAGAATTATTATTGATACCAACATATGTAATAAGACCATTGTCAGTAACCCATAATCCTGATCCATTTGATGTTCTAAGATTCAAAGCACCAGCAGTTGTAATGTCAAGATTACCAATTGCAGTTGGGCTAGAATCGATATTTCTAAATGCATCTCCGCCTGGGAGATTTAATTTACCATCAGTTTGGAATGTCCAGTTTCTAATACCAGCTACTGTAGCAACAAAATTGCCACCTGTGTCACTTCCAGAAGCCAACTGGGTGTACGTAGTTGTCCCTGGTTGATCAGTAAATGAAATGAAGTTATTACCAGTGGCTCCTAAGCTTAGCTCAGTACCACCATTGGTTCCTACGCCCTGAAGACGTAATCGTGAGTATCCAGTTGTGTCATAGATCAATCCATCAATACCAGTATTGGATTGAACCTTAAATGTAGTAGATGCAGAGTTTGCTCCAACAGTAACATCACCTGGAGTTGTTAATTTTGCAGCTCCATCAAATATCCATTGATGACTTCCGGAATTGATATTTGTTTGAAGAATAATCTGACTTCCAGTTGCATAGCTGTTAAGTTCAGCAACGCCATTAGCTAATAAGATATCTCCCCAAACCTGTGAACCATCGGATGATTTAGATTGAATTGTTGTTACGGTTGGCGCATCATTGAAAATTTGTAGATCAGCAGCCGTATTAGGGATATTATGAATTTCAATTGGTCCTGGAGTTGTCAATACACTAGCAGCATCAAATGTCCAAGCCTTAGCAGAAAGATCTTGGAGAGTAAGAGTACCAGTTCTACCCCTAACTAAATCAACATTAACTTTGGTATCAACCGTAACATCACTTGATGTATGTACATTGCCTGTTACGTCTAATGTGGTTGTTGGGGCTGCATTTCCAATACCAAGGCGCTTGCTAACATTGTTCCAAAATAAATTGGCATCAGCACCAAAATCATTAGCTACATTGTTATTAAATTGAATTTGTCCAGTTACACCAGCAGCAGGAACGTTAACTGTAATGGTCTGGCTTACTTGTGCCAGATCAACGTTTGTTCCAGATGCAAGTGTGATATTTCCCTGTAATTGAGGGTTAGCATCAGAACGAATGGATTTTACACTTCCGCCATCATTAATAGCAACCCAATTTCCTGTAAATGCTGGACCAGCAACAAATGGAGAAGCATTGACAACGGCTAAGTGAGTTAGATCAATTACGTTAACAATTAAGGAACTATTGAGACCCTGCGTTAACAGTTGTCCTGCATTTGCAAAGGATGTATCAGTAACAGTAACAGTGCTATCAGTTGCTGCATTTAATAGAAATCCAGCAGTATTGCCTACAATTAAATGAGTACCATCTACAACTGAAACAATAGTTGTTGAGGCTAATCCTTGTGTAATTGGATTACCTGGACCAAAACCAGTCGTTTTAGAAACAGTTAATTGTGTACCACTTTGGACAGCTATGATATCAATGAGAACCAAGACATCTGCGATACCAACTGAAAAACCAGTTGTGTTAATTACAACAATGTGAGTCAAATCAGTAACAGCTGTAACGGTTGTTGAAGCTAATCCTTGTACGATTACATCTCCAACTGAAATAGCAGTTGAATTATCAACCTCTAAATTTGTAGAGTTTGTAACAGTAACAATACCGAAATTAACTGATGCGGTAGCTCTTCCTACAAATCCTGTGGTGCTAGCAACAACCAAATTGGTGCTATTTGGAATTGTTGTAATTGTTGTAATTACATAAGGAGTTGAAACAACTGCGATATCAATAACTATTCCTACTGTACTTGCAACAGCTAGGTGTGTTACGTCAATAACCGCTGTAACCGTTGTAGAAGCATTATCTTGGCTGATTACATCACCAATGCTAATACCAACTGTGCTATCAACAACGATATTAGTAAGATCTACAACTTCTACGATCTCGATATCAGTAAAAGGTACGCCACCTTGAAAAATAGCATCACCAACAGCCATACCAACAGTGGTACTAACAGTCATGGTTGTAGGAGAATTAATGGTTGCAACTTGAAATGGTACGTAGCGAGCAGAAACAATATTTAAGGCATAATCTGTATCAACATACAGATCTAGTAAGTCTGTACGCCAAATAAGGCGACCAGGATTACCAGCAGGAGGAAAGAAATTTACATTTTCAACGCGAAACTGTAAAGCTTCAAAGTTATTAAAGTCAACATTAGAATCAATGAGCAAACTGGACGATGTGATAGCTCCAATAGCTAATTTAGCTGCTGTAATGGAACCATCGGCATAAAGAGATGTACCCAAAGATCCATCAAGGATTTGCTCGTTACCGTTGATATGTTTAAAATTTAATGGCATAATAATTTCCTTAGTATTTCAAATAGTCAACACGAATAAAATCTGTGGACACTGGAGCTGATACGAGCGTAAACTGTTGAGGAATATTTACGAAATAATCAACACCGGCCATTAATTTTACACCGTTAAAATAAACGCATAGCGTGCTAGTCTTAAAAGGATTCGCAGTCGTGTAAACCATGTTAACCCCATCCATTGCTCCGGATGGAATTTCCCCATTAACTAAATCACCAACCTCAATCTGTGTAGGGAAAGGCTGTTCAACAAATTGAGAGAACGTCATATCCTGAACTGGGCTTGTTAAATCGAGAGAACCTTCATTGTTACCTGTATCTAGGGCTGTAACCTTATAATACCAAGTGATACCAGTTGTATAAGGAACGTTATCAACAAATGATGTTACATTATTAGGGGTTGTTCCAATGATATAGAAGCTGCTGTTATCAGTTGGAGAGCTACTTCGATAAACGCGATAGTAAGCAATATTTGGTTCAACGTTTGCAGACCATGTGATTAAAAATCCACGATTAGCTAAGAGATTAGTTGAACGAGTACCTTGAACCTGAGCTGGACCAAATGGGGTTGTTACAGCACCAAGAGTAGTAAATGGGGTTGTAGCAAGTACTGAATTTCGAGCCTGAACCTTACTATAATAGATTGTATTAGGCAACGCATCATTAACTGTGAATGATGTATTGATAAACCAAGGAGATGTTACTACGTTAAACACAAACGAAGGATCAGTGGAATACACAACTGAATACTCTGTGGTATCATCATTGAAATTTGGGAGCCATGTTGCTGTCCATGTCGTTGAATAGATATTACGATATGGTTGGAACAATGGTTGAGCAGCTGCGGTTGTAAAGGTTGTTGGAGGCCCATAAGCAGTTGCACCTGCGCCAAATGCATCATTGGCTGCAGCTAAACGAACACTAAAAAGGGTATTGGGGATTAGGGAATTAGCAAGCAAGCTCGAAACGTTAAGCCAAACAGGTATAGGACTGAATGTTCCATCAGCCTTCAAATAGTTAATCTCTGTCGATAGATTTACGTTATAAGTGAGTTGGAAGCTATAATATGTAGAACCAGGATTACCATCAACACCCTTTGTGATGAGTGCTTGCGTAGCTGTAACGCCTGATATGGATGAAGCAGTAGGAGTAAATGGCATGTTACTTTACCTCGTCTGTGTCAATTTTCTCAATCTGATCAGCAACAACAGTAATTAGGTCAACGTTAACAGCATCAATACCAAGATCAGCCCATGCTTCATTAACATAAGGCTTATCAAGATCAGCAATCTCTAAACTGCCATCTTTATTGATCTTGTTAACAAAACCTGTACTTCCTGCTGTAACCTGAATTGCAACTTTCTCCGTAGTTAGTTTCTGTGAAATTTCATTTGGATTACCAATGAACAAATATCCATCATCTGTATAAATGTCTGCTGTTAGGTTCACATCACTTACCAAACGAATTCTGTCCCCGATTTTGACAGCTTCTTTGGGTGATTGCTTTGAAACCTTCTCAACTGATAAAGCAGCTACTTTGTTTACAACTCCATCTCCAAATCCACGAACCAATCCTTCGGTCAGATCTTGTGTAAGATCGGACAAAGAAAGTTCATCTTGAGATTCAACTTGAATCTCAAAGGACACTTTGTATATACCAACAAGTTTATTATCCTCTTCGGGAGGAAGATAGTTATAAGGAGACATAGTAACCTCGATTTCAGTTCTTTTATTTAGAATCTTACACTAACGCCTGCAACAGGAGACTTACGAACAGAATACCCAACAAAAATTGTAGTGTTAGAAAATACAGCTGTAGTAGGAGTGTATCCAACACCAAGCCAGCAATCTAACTGTTCACTCTTTGGCATATAACCTGCACCAAGCATTAAGTCTAATCTTTTCCAATAAAATGGTCTAAAATCCACACCAAACGCACCACCCTCACTTCCGATGTAGCCGTTAAGACCAAAACGTGTTTCCCAACCCTTATCTTGTACTTTTAAATTAATCTTACCATCATTTGTAATATCTAGCACTCCACCGCGAACTCCTGTTGTTGTTTTGGTTGAAGTAGGAGTTTGAACAATAACAGTGTCACCCTTCACAGTAACCCTATATTTAACATCTGGAGGAAGTGGTGTACTTGTAACAGGAGGTTTAGGTGGAAATACTTTGTGATAGCATGATTGAAAATTCAAGGCTGCAAATACGCCCAATGCAACAAGCAATAATTGTTTCCAGTATGTTTTAATGAAGGTTAAAACGTTAGCTAGTAGCACTTATATCTCCTTACGTATTCCACGAGAAGGCTGAACCTAAGGAAATCTTTAGGAACTGGCCAATTTGAGACTGATATCTAGGTGTACCTAATCCAACTGCACCAACTGAGAAAATTAAGGTCTTTTTATAATTGATAATCATGTTGCGATAAAATGCCAATAGGTTAGCATATGACTGAGCAATCTTTCCAACCTGATCTACATTCAAAGATAGACCGTTATCATTGTATTGAAAATCTTCTAGGGTTGCACGTGCTTGGAGGAACAATTCTGTCATTACTGTGATACCAAAATATAGCAATTCTGCTAATACAGAATTACCAACAACATCAGCGATCGTAAAATTGGTGAAGGGAGGGAAAGCATTGATATCAGCTAGGATCAACTGAGCGTAAGCAAGGATCTTTGCATCAGTTGTATTACGAGAGAAAATCTCAGGCATCAATGCACGTGAACGAACAATAACGTTCTGTTCTGCGCTTGTGAATGATTGAGCTGGACTATTTACAGCACCATTAAGCGTGGTGATGTTGGTTGTAGTACTAAACGCTGTTGCATTTGTACCAATAGCATCATCAGCAGCGCTAATACGAACAGAGTAGTTAGTTCCAGGAGTAAGATCTTTGACTTGAATCAAAGTTGTATTGATCCACATTTGAACAGGCTGAATAACACCTTGATCAGTTAAGAAACCGCCTGTGCCACTAAAAATAACCTGAATAGCATAATATGTACCCACTGGATTGTTAGGTAGAATATTGATGGTAAAAAAGTTATTACTAATATTAGTAATGACTGGAGGTTGAGGGATAACAAGTACCATGATCTATCCTTTAAAGCTTATAGTTCTAATCCGACTCCGACACTGAAGCTTGCAACCTGTGTGGCTGTTCCCATATAGTTTGTTTCCCAATCAGACAGCGATGTAACTGCAGCTGTTCCACCAACAAGAGGAGTTGGAGCTTGAACAATCTGTAAAGTTCCTTCTTCACCTGGAAGAATCACTGCAGAAACTAGATAAGCAGATGCGGCAGAATTATACTGAGAAAGACCTGTATAAGCATTCCATGAAACAACAGCGGCATGAACTTGCTGAGCAATGGTACCAACAGCAATATGAACCGTAATAGCATCACCAACCACTGTTACTGATTCTTGACCAACTGCTGGAGCATCAACCACATATTCAATGGTTACTGAAGATGCGCCATAAGCATTTGCTGTATATACGATACCCTGAATAGTTGCAGAAGCTTTAACTCCTGATGTCAAAGCTGCGTAAGGACCGCTTGCAGCCTTAGGATCACGGTTCACTCCGCAATAATAGATAGCCTGACCAACCATTGGTGCTGTACTTTCCTGAATAACGAAAGGTACATACTGAAGGTCATTCTTCAAATAGTATAGTGTAGATGTCGCTAGAGTAGCGCGCACTACCTTAAATGTATTCCAATCAATTTCAACGTCCTGTAAATATGCCATAGTAATTTCTCCTAATTAGACTTCAGAATCTTTTTCAACCCATTCGTTAGTACGTTTTGATTTCTTAACCTCAATGGTGTTGTATTGTGTTTCACAACTTAAACAAACGCGAACCATAAAATTTCTTTTTGTTCTTTTTATCACTTTTTCAACATATCGCTTACGAGTACACTTTGGACATGGCATACAATTTAAAACACACGTTTTAAGACTTTCTTGTTTGCTGCTATATCATCTGGCGAGTATATCTTTTCATTCTTTTTCTTCGTCAGTTGAACACCAGCAGCTTTCCAAGCATTACCTACATACGTAGAACAAATCTCTGAATGTTTATCATCAAGTCCAGCCCATCCAAGAAAAAGCTTAACAAAATCATATCTCTTTCCAAGATTAGCAGTTGCCCATTCTAAAGTAATTTGAATCTGTTGATCTGTAACATTACGTACACGATAAACTTCAATAAGCCCTGTTTTCTTCACCTCATCAAAAGAATGAAGAAGTGTACCTTTCCAAATTGCTTCAAAAATCTGATTGTCTAGACCAACCATAGCCACATGATGATAACTATGTCTGGTACGCTGTTCTCCAACAAGCCATTGAGCTATGGCAATAACCTTATCATGAAAAGGACTATGCTTAGTAGTTCTGAATAAAAGAACATCGCCTGGTTGCAATTGATCGATCGTAAATGTGGTCATTACACATAGTACTCTAAAAGTGCGTAAACCGTTCGAGCAGTAAGTGATGATGATCCAGCAAATGATACACGTAATTTAAATTCAGGAGCTAAAGCCATAGATTCTGGGCTTACAAATGGCACAAGCATATTATCAACTAAATAACCGTGATCAAGCAACGTAGGAAGAATAAGTGTATCACCATAATATAA
>Ga0134122_10003165_pt1 | contig 12180 bp, 12 predicted proteins | sample KB302_FD_96461 | JGI IMG/M metagenome (GOLD analysis project Ga0134122, IMG submission 96461) | Terrestrial soil microbial communities without Nitrogen fertilizer from Kellogg Biological Station, Michigan, USA - KB3-0-2 | ecosystem: Environmental > Terrestrial > Soil > Unclassified ...
CGAATAGTGCGGTCCCGACTGCCGCCCAGTGCCGCCGTCCTTTTCTTTCTGGGGCTGGATCTGGGTGAGACACGGTTTGTGCTCTCGATAATCGCGTCCTCAGATGCCGTTGAACGATGTAGCGCATAAGGTAAAGGTCATCAGCACCAGAAACCCAAGGACCAAACCCGCAACACAGCCCGGCGATAAGGATTCACTGCCTTCGTTCTTGGATGGCTTCAAATCTGCGCCCGTTTCGCGCTCACTGCTATCGGGTTTGTTCGCGTCTGACATCGATCTAGTTCTCTAAACGCCGATCAGCTTGCGGCATTGGTTTTCTCGCGCAGCTTCACGTCGAGGCCGTTGCGGTAGAAGAGATTGTAGGTGTCGAAGGGGATGATCTTTCCCTTGGGCGTGACGAAGTGGATGCAGGAACGCTTCACCGCGGCGATGCAGAAATTGTAGCGATCCAAGAACTGCACGATGACGACGCGGAAGATCTTGTCGTAGCCGAGATCGGACGGCACTTCGACCTGCGGCAGGCAGCAGAGGAGATCGCCGAGCACGCCCTTGGTGCGCTCGCCGCTGGAGCCGAGCGACAAGAGATCGAACAGGCGGTTCTTGAGCTCGGGATAGCGTTCGAAGGAGATCGTGTTCGGGACCGAGGAGAGGAGCTCGTTCTTCGGGATCAGGCGCGTGATCGGTGTGACCTTGGTGCCGTCGCGCAAACCGTAGCCGATGGCGATTTCGTCGGGATTGCAGGGCAGCGGAATGACGTCGGCCGCGTCGAACACGCCGGAGGTGCCGATCTCGCGCCTGATGTCGGTCAGCACGACGCGATCGCGATTCTTGTCGAAAGCGAGGTTGCGGCCGGCATCCTGAACCGGCTGAAAGGTCACGCCGCGCACGCAGGAAAACTTCAGCGCGTGGCGGATGATGGCGCCGATCTCGGACTCGTTGACACCCTTTTTGACGACGCAGACGAGAGTCGTCGAGATGCCGGCGCGCTCGAGATTGACCAGCGCCTCTTCGCGCACGCGGCGCAAATCCGCGCCGCGCAAATTCTCGAGCGCCGCGCGTTCCAGCGAATCGAATTGCAGATAGACCTCGAAGCCGGGTTTCAGTTCGGCCAATGCGGCGACAAAGTCGAGGTCACGTGCGATTCGAATGCCGTTGGTGTTCAGCATGATGTGGCGGATCGGCTTCGTCTTGGCGAGCTTCAGGATGTCGAGAATCTGCGGATGGATGGTGGGCTCGCCGCCGCTGATCTGGACGAGATCGGGCTGGCCTTCGCTCGCCACCAATGTCTCCAGCATGGCGTCGACTTCCGCGAGGCTGCGCTGGGTCAAGCGCGCGGGGGAGGATTCGGCGAAGCACACCGGACAAGTGAGATTGCACTCGTCGTTGATCTCGATGAGTGCCAAGCAGGAATGCTGCTCATGATCGGGACAGAGGCCGCAATCGTAAGGGCAGCCGTAATGCGTACGGCTTTGGAAGGCGAGCGGCATGTCGCCCGGCTTCAGATAGTCCTTGCAGCTTTTGAAATAGGCAGCATCGGTGGCGATCAGTGTCTTTTGCACGCCATGCTCAGGACAACGCTTGAGATAGAAGACGTCGTCGCCTTCGATCAGGATTTTCGCCGGCACCAGCCTGAGGCAGGTTTCGCAGAGCGAGGTCGTCTGGCCATAGAAACTGTAATTCTTAGCGGGCCGGATGAAGTTCACGGGTGCGTCCGATCATCAGGAGGCTGTAAGCGACCATGGCGAAGCAGAGGACGTGAAAGAGATTGAATGGGCCGGCGAGCGTCGGATAGGGTTTGAAGAATTCCCAGGCGAAACGCTGAACGCCGTACCATCCTACAAAGAGATAGAAGCCGTGTCGCAGGAATAGCTCCGAACCGCGGGCAACCTTCCACATGAAAAGCAAAAGGAAGGCCAGCATCGCCGCGGATTCGTACAATTGCACGGGGTGACGCCTGATGCCGTCGCCGAAGTCGACGCCCCAAGGGAGAGTCGTTTCGACGCCATAGGTGAAATCAGGCAGGCCGGCGAAGAAGCAGCCGAGGCGCCCAACGGCGATGCCGGCAGCGAGCGGAGCGACGAAGGAGAGGCCGGTCGAGACGCGGATGCCCTGGGTCCATTTGTAACTTTCGACGGCGATGATGCCGCCGACGATCGCTCCGGCAATGCTGTGGCCGAGCACAAAGAGTCCGGCGAGATTGAGATTGAAGCTGCCGATGAGGATGGCGCCGAAGATCGCGCCCAGCCCAAGCGCGATGAAATAATGCGGCTCGGTGAAGGGCGTGCGCTTTTTGCTGCTGCGGAGAAGATGTGTGCGGCCGATTACGAGCCCAAGGAGCGCGGCGGTCAGCCATGCGAGCATGTCGAAGGCGGTATGGACGACCACTGAATAGTTATCCCTGCAACAGCGTGCCAATGTCATGGACCAAAGCAAGTAAACCGCCGCGATAACAAGCGACAGGAAGCAGGCAATCGAAAGCACAATGCTTTTCCAATTCCGCAACTGTCACTGGCATCATCGCGCCGGCTGCAGCAGTGCGCGCACTTTCTCCGCCACCATGCCGACGTCGTCGAGCGGTTGATAGGTGTAAGGGTCGAGCCGCCCCCTGAAGGGCCAGGTGATGTGCTCGGCGTAGAGGCTTTGGTGGAAGCGATCGAATTTCGGCGTGCCGCCCGGCAGCTCGGCGACGTACATCGGCTTTCCCGTGCTCGCGGCTTCCGACACCATGTTGACGGAGTCCGAAGTCGCGACGATGAAATCGGCGAGCCCCAGAAAACCGAAATACGGATTCTCGCCTTGATTGTTCCAAAGATAATGGGGAACACCGACCAAACCGGATTTCAGGATCTCGATATTCTCTTCGCCGGTGCGGCGCGAGGTCGTGATCAGGAGACTGCCGCCCATTTCCCGTGCGACAGCGCCCAGCTGCTCGACGAGGGACTGCATTTCGTCGGGGCCCAAGCGGTATGCGGCATTGGCGCCGCCGATGAGCACGGCGATGAACGGCCGCGTGAGATGCTGGAAGCGCCAGGCAATCGCGGCCGCGCTGTCGCGGATGAGAGTTGGGGTCACGCGGTTGAGCGCGCCGCGTGTCGAGACGACGTTTGGACCCGAGAGATTGTCGTGCCGCGGCACGACAACGAGATCGAAGTGCGAGGGTGCGATGACCGGATTCTGCAATTGCACGGTGCGGGTTTGGCGTTTGGACAGACGCCGCACCAGCAGCGACGCCGCAACGCTGTGGCGTCCGGTGGCTATCAGGAGATCGGGCCACGGCGGGACGAGGCGCGAGCTTTTTGAGGTGAATTGCAGCCGCCCGCCAAAGCGCACATAGGGCGTCAGCTCATGCCAGGGCGTGCGCAAGCGCACGCGCTTGATTTCGGGTTCCAAGCCCAATGCTTCGGCAAGGCCGATGCATTGGCTCTCCATTCCTGCTTTGCCGTCCGTGACGACCCAGCATGTGGCGGATGATGCGGCGTCGTTCGAGAGCTCAGAAGCCAAACATGTGGTCCAGGCTGAAGGCACGGTTGCCTATAAGGCCATGATAGCCGAACAGGCGGCACGTCGTATCGCGCACAACGACGCAGCAATTGTCGCCCGCCGCCTTGCGCTCATCGGCGCTGAACGTCTCGCTGACGCGCCAGAGAGCGGAGCCGCCGCAGGCGATCTTGAGCTGACGCCTGGCGACTTCTTCGCCCTTCGCCGACATCAGCATCAGCGCGGTGTCGGAGGTCTCGTGCCACGGCAGCGACGCCGGATAGATGAGATGGCAGAGCGTGTCGTGCGGGGGCGGACCGACGCGGAGGAAGAGCCGCGTGCTCAAGCCCGGCGGCGGGCCCTTATAGGATTGCGGCTCCCCTTTGTAGGTCACCAGCGTGTTGAAGACGTGCGCGCCGAAGCTGGTCTCCGCCGCATGGCCGGTTTCACCATCTTCGTAGCGGAACAACGCGTGCAACCAGCCATCGGCTTCGGAGCCCGCGGCGAAATCGTAGCTCAGTTCCATGTGGCCATAGCCGCCGTCGATCCTGCCGTTCAACATCTCGTTGGCGGCAAGCGCGATGGAGTCTTCGCGCTTCAGATTGCCGAAATTGTGCGTGTGAACGGTGCGGCCGTTCTTGTCGTAGATGGTGACCTTGACCGGGAGGTGGTTCTGCGCCGTCGACATCGGCGTCGGCAGCACGACGCTGCGATAGCGCTCAGGCGGCAAGATCGGTGCGGGAAGAATGAAGCCCTTGCCGAGCAGCTCGCCGAGTTTCGGCAGTTGGGCATCGAGCTTCAGATCCTCGCGCTCGACATTGGGGTGGGCGATGCGGCGCCGGCCGTTCTTGCGCACGACTTCGTAGCGCGGACGAACGAGATGCTTGCCGGAGCGAATTTCGATCTGCTGCGGCCACTGCGCGCGCGGCAACAACTCGGCCGTGGCGAGACGATAGCTCCCGAACGCGGGAATGGGTTTCTTCAGGGTCACGACGGTGTCGTCGCCCATCAGGTTGAGCCCGATCTCGCCGGCGGCGATCGGATTGGGATGCGAGTTCTGCACCCACAGCACAACCTCTTCATCGGTCGCGGGCGCGGGCAGTCCGGCGTAGCGATTGGAAGGCCAGGAATTCGCGTCATGGGTGCAGGACAGAACTTCCGGCGCATCACCATAAGTATCGAGCGCGTATTTCACGATGTCGTGGCCCGCGGCTCCGACCACGTGCATGAAGAGCTGTCCAGTGAAGGGCGGAAGCGCGAAACGCGCGCGAACTTCGGCGCTGTCGAGAACGATCGAGGCGTTCGTGCCGGGCAGCGGCTGCTTCCACTCAGCAATGGCGCGGCCGCCTCCATCGAACAGACGAAACCAGATCGAACCGCCCTTGGAGCCATATCCGCCCCAATAGTTGATGGTGACGAGACGCGTGTGATCGCCGGCTTCGTCGCGAAAGAAAACGAAATTGGTGGCGAAGTTGAGATTGGAGAGATAGCGCGCTTTGTCGGTCAGCATATCCTCGGGCAACCGCAGCGCGTCGAAGCTGAGCAGGGCCGCGCTATTGGTCAGCATCGGTTTGAGGTGGCTCACCGCCGGCGCGGTGTCGAACCCGGCAATCAGGATGGTATCGGCCGTGCAGTGTGCGAGCTCGGTGATGGGCTGCGCCGGCCGGCCCTGGAACGCGCGGCCGATCTGGCTCACGTCCTGAACGAAGAGGCCGGCGAGCTCGATTTTCCCAAGCGGATACAGTGCGTCGAAGGCGGCGAGAAAATTGTGCGGATCATAAACCGCGACAGGTCCGCTCGCGCGCAGCTTGGCAACGAGATCGCGCGCCGGCTCCGCCGCCAGCGGATGCGTGATCGCCTTGTAGAAGGCGTTGCCTCCGACCGCGTTGCTGAAAGTCTCGATGTTGAGCGGCATCGCAGGCCTAGTAGACGGGGCGCTTCAACAGGCGCTTGAAAAAGGCGCTGAGGCGATGGCGGTTCTGTTCGCGGCGCACGACCGCGGTACTGGTGACCCAATTCAACTGTATGACGCGGCGCGGGCCGGAGAACGGCTCGAAACCATGCCAGGCGTTGGGCTCGTTCTTGAAGAGAAGCAGCGTGCCCTGCTCGGGTGGAACTTCGGCGACGATGGCGTTCAGATCGTGCTCCGAGCGCACCAGCCGGAGCCGCCCTTTGGGACTCTCCCACGAGTCGTTCATGTAGATGAGCGCCGTGACCAATTTGGTTCGGCTGTCGGTGTGGATCTTGCCGTCGGCGGCGCGGCTCTGACCGCGTACGGTGATCATCGTCGGCGAACTGTTCAGGTCCATGCCGAGCTTCTCGGCAACGATGGCGGTCATCTCGGCACTTTCGAGATCGTCCACGAAGGCGCCGAACGCGGGTCCGTAGCTCAACGTCGAGAGGGGAAAGCTGCCTGGGTGCGAAATGACCGGGAAATCGGCGCCGATCGCGGGCAGCGCCTGCGCGCGCACGAACCCGGGCACAATCAGATAGGGAAACGGATCGGTTTGCACGCGCGCCCGCTTCAGCGCGTCGATGTCCAGCGAGACCTGCGCAGAAACCGGCTGCTCTCTCGTCAAATTTGCTGTGCGGCTCATACGCTCTCCGCCATCACCATGAGGGTCAATGCCACAATCACGTCGCGTCGAACGCCGGTTTGTCAGGTCGGGGCGCGGCAGGCAAGCTTATCGCGTGCCTCCGGCCGCCTCTACCGCTGCCCTTGCGCAGGCGCGGTCGCCAACAGTGCCCATTCCCGCGGCGCGTGCCGTGCCGACGGTGCTGCCATCCATAACCACCGGCACGCCGCCCGCCGATTCTTGCGGTGAGCTTGCACCCGCGCCACCGAGGAAGCTGTCGATTGTGCCAAATGGCAAACCCGGGCCGACCGCCGGTCCAGAGGGAGGCGCGCCGTCCATTCGCTGGAAGCGAAGCAGCGCTCCTTGCGCGTCGTACACCCAGATATTGACGGCGGCGTTGCGGGCGCTGGCGTAGGCGACACACGCGGCCGCCATTTTCTCGGCGATTTCAGCACTCAGGTTCTTTTCCACGCGCTGCGCAACGGCGCTGCCGGACGCGCTCGCGGCCAAGATTGACGCGAGAAGAATCACCGACAAACGCCGCACGAATGTCTCCTTTGTTGACTTGACCGCGCCGCTGCTGGCATCAGTTCTAACACTCTAGCTTCTAAGGCAAAAGCAGGGTTGGACCCATGGCCGGGACCCGAGTCGCTGTGATCGACGATTGGCAGAACGCCGCGCGCGAGATCGTGGATTGGTCGCCGCTATTGAAGCGCGCGGAAGTCGTGTTTTTTCAACGTCACTTCGGGCCGGGCGAAGAAGACAAGGCGGCCGATCTGCTCGGCGATTTCGACATCATTCTGCTGTTGCGCGAGCGCTCGCGGTTTTCCGAAGCGCTGATTGCGCGGCTGCCGCGGCTGAAGATGCTGTCGCTGACCGGCTCGCGTGCGCCCAATGTGGACCTCGAGGCGTGCACGAAGCGTGGCATCATTTGCACGCTGACATCAGGCGGGCATTCGCCGGCGCCTGCTGCGGAGATGTCGCTGGCTTTGCTGTTGGCGGCGGCGCGGAAAATTCCGCAAGGCGATGCCGCGATGCGCCAAGGACGATTCCAAGAAGGCATCGCCCCGGGGATCAATCTCGAGCACCGCACGCTCGGTCTCGTAGGTTTGGGCCGCATCGGTACGTACATGGCGCGCTATGGCGCGGCGCTTGGCATGCGCGTGATCGCGTGGAGCCAAAATCTTACCGCTGACAAAGCCGCAGCGGCAGGCGCCGAGCTGGTCAGCAAAGAACACCTGTTCTCGGCCTCCGATGCGGTGTCGGTTCATCTCGTGCTTGGGCCGCGCTCGCGCGGTCTGATCGGCGCGGCTGATTTCGCGCGGATGAAGAAGGGCGCGATCTTCGTCAATACGTCACGCGGGCCGATCGTGGATGAAGCGGCACTGGTGGCCGCCATCCGCGAAGGGCGGATCATTGCGGCGCTCGATGTCTTTGATAAGGAGCCGCTGCCTGCCGACAATCCGTTCCGCAATCTGCCGAACACGGTGCTGACGCCGCATCTCGGATTCACCACCGTCGAAGGCTTGCACGCGTTCTATCAGCCGGCGCTGGAAAATATCCTCGCGTTCCTGGACGGCAAGCCGGTCAATTTGATGAATCCGGAAGTGTTGAAGCGCTAGCTGCAATTTCACTGACGCGACCCCCCACCCGCCCTGCTCGCTGCTACGCATCTACGCAGGGCGACCTCCCCACAAGGGGGAGGTGGAGTTGAGGACGATCGTTCGCGGTACAGGTCAGCCGCCCTCCGGCCAATTGAACGTTTGTGCCAGCGAGTGGCCGAGGATCCATTCTTTGTCTTCCGCTGTGAGGAAATCGAGGCCGTAGCGGAAGTGATCGAGACATTCGCGATAGGTGCTGGTGAGCCGGCTGAGATCGGCGCCCCATAACAGACGGCGCGGACCGTAGGTGTCGTAGATACGGCGCAGATAGGGATAGAGATCGGCGAACGGATAGGCTTCGTTGGAAAAGCACGGCGCCGAAGAGACCATGACCGTGACGTTCTTATATCGCGCCAACGCGAGTAGCTGATCAAGGCCGGCGAACGCCTCCGCGCCGTGCGTGTCCAGTGGACAAGCCATGTGGGGAATGACGATCTTGAGCGCGGGGTGGCGCGCGAGAACCGGCCGCAGCCGGTCGGCCATTCCGGGCACGAGCGCCATTACCGGCAGCGACAGCCGATCACATTCTGCCCAGAACCAATCGAGCGAACCGTCCGACAGCCAATCGATGAACGGCTTGACGTGGAATGACATGCGCACGCCGAGCATGTGCCTTTGCTCGAGCCACTGCGCGAGCTGATGCCTGGCGTCCGGTGCTTTCGCATCGAAGCGGCCGACGACGGCGAAGCGCGTGGGATATTTCGCGGCTAGCGCGAGCGCCCAGTCGTTGTTGTCGCCCGCCCAGGTCGGCGGCACGATGATGGCGCGGTCGACGCCCGCCGCGTCCATTTCCGCGAGCATCTCCTCGCCGGAAAATCCGTTCGGCCTGTGGGGCGTGCGCGAGAAGCTCGGCCAAGGCTTGTCCCGGCTTTCCGGCGGCCACAAATGGACCTGCGCGTCGGCGATGAGCATTGGCTCGTATCCTGAAGCCCCAACTTTAGAACGGCGGAGCTTGACTGTGGGGTGCGATTTTTTCGACGGGGTTGTTCTAATTTTCCCGGCCGGATGGGTCCCCCGGACCCTCGGGTCAAGCCCGAGGGCCGGGCGATGACGGTGTGGGGATCGCGTGAAACGCGGCCAGGGGGTGAGTGCTTTCGCTCAGGACCGGGTGATGACGGTGCTATAATTCGCGCCGACTTTCCCGGAGGCACTCCGATGCAGATTGGGTGGAAAGGGGCTTTGTTGGGCGGAGCAATAGGCGCCGCGCTGACCGCCCTTTTCTTCGGCGTGATGCCGATCGCGAGCAAGACCCAAGCCCCGACCTTAGCGCGCACAGCCGACGGCAAGCCCGACTTGAACGGGGTCTGGCAGGCTCTCAACACGGCCAATTGGGATCTTCAGGATCATGCGGCGCGGATAGGACCCCTAGTCGCGCTCGGCGCCGCCTTCAGTGTTCCCGCAGGAAGCGGTGTCGTGGAAGGAAACGAGATCCCGTATTTGCCGGAAGCCGCGGAGAAGAAGAAGGAGAACGCCGCGAAGTGGCTGACATCCGACCCGGAGATCAAATGCTATTTGCCGGGCGTGCCGCGCGCCACCTACATGCCCTACCCCTTCCAAATCTTTCAGACGCGAGAGAACGTCTTGATTGCCTACGAGTTCGCAGGCGCCGTGCGAACCATCTATGTGGACAGCAAGCAGGAGAGTCCCAGCGATACCTGGATGGGATGGTCAGTCGGCCACTGGGAGGGCGATACTCTCGTTGTCGACGTGACCAGCTTCAACGACCAGACATGGTTTGACAGGGCCGGGAACTTCCATAGCGACGCCTTGCATGTCGTCGAGCGCTATACTCCGACCGGTAAGGATGCGATCGAGTATGAAGCCACCATCGAAGATCCAAAGGTGTTTTCCAAACCGTGGAAAATAAGGATGCCGCTTTATCGCCGGCTGGAAAAAAATGCGCAGGTGCAGGAATACAGCTGCGTCGAGTTCACGGAGGAGCTTCTCTATGGCTCGCTGCGCAAACAACCCAGCAAATAAGGAGGTCGAGATGAGAAATCGATTTCTCGCTTCAATAAGTGCCGCGGCGGTCGTGACTGCGGCCATGCTGCTGGCGCCCGCAAGCGCGGTCGAGCAGAAGCAGACGAAGGACGCCGCGAGCAGCTTCACTCCGGCACGCACAGCTTTCGGTCAACCGGACCTGCAAGGCGTGTGGGACTATCGCACCATCACTCCGCTGGAACGGCCTGCGGAGCTCGGAACCAAGTCGTTCTTCACCGAAGAGGAAGCGAAGGCTTTTGAGGCTCAGGAGAATCAACGCCAAAATCGGGATCTGATCGATCCGGAACAGGGCGGACTGAACTACCCGGCGGGCGGCGTCGTTCCCTACAACGAATTTTGGTACGACCGTGGCGACAAGCTTGGCTCAAGGCGCACGTCGCTGATTGTGGATCCGCCTGATGGGCGTCTGCCGCCATGGACACCGGAGGGCAAGAGGCTCGCGGATCTTCGCGCAGTCTCATCGCGCGACGACCAGCTCGGACATCCGCACGCCGATTCCTGGGAAGACCGGCCGCTCCAGGAGCGCTGCATCGTGGGTTTGAACCAAGGCCCGCCCATGACTCCGGGCGCCTACAACAACAACGTCCAGCTGATTCAGACGCCGGGATTCGTCGTCATCCTCAACGAAATGGTCCACAGCGCGCGCGTCGTTCCGATGGATGGCCGGCCGCACGGGACAATCCGTCAGTGGAAAGGCGATTCACGCGGCCATTGGGAGGGCAACACGCTGGTCATCGACACGATCAATTTCAAGCGCGAGACCAATGTCGCAGGCTCGAGCGCGAATATGCACTTGGTCGAGCGCTTCACGCGTACAGGTGAGAAGACGCTGCTCTACGAATTCACGGTCGACGATGCCACGATGTGGACGAAACCCTGGACGGCAGCGATTCCGATGCTGAAGAGCACGGAACCCATATACGAGTATGCGTGTCATGAAGGAAACTACGCGATGACGGGAATCCTCGCAGGCGCTCGCGAGGCGGAAAAGGCCGCGCAAGCAGCCGTGAAGAAGGGATCGAAGTGAACAGGCGGCGTCTGATCCGCGTTTTCTGCTGAGTCATTCGCGGCGCAGACGCGCCGCGGCTGGGTGGCCGGGTCATGCCCGGCCATGGTGAATTGGGGGAGGAGAAGGAAAATGGCAATGCTGTCGAAAAGTGCACGGCTGCTGCGCGCGGCAGCGTGTCTCGGTGTAATCGCCCTGACGGGGCCGGCATGGGCGCAGTCGCAGAGCTTCAGCATCACGTTGGCGGGACAATCGATGATCCGCACCGATGTCCGCGCTCACGCACCGGCCGCGGTGCCGACGATTGCCTCGCTGCTCAAAGGCGATGTGGTGTTTACGAATTTTGAATCGACCGTGCTGGACGTCAAGAAGGGGCAATCGCTGAAGGACGGCCGGTTCCTGTCGCCGCCCGAAGCGCTTGAGTCATTGAAGACGTTCGGCTTCAACTTGGTGTCGCTGTCCAACAATCATTCGTTCGATTTGAAGGTCCCCGGCATCGAGAACACGCTTGAGACGGTGAAGCGCTTGAACTTATCTCACGCGGGCATCGGTCGCACGGTCCAAGAGGCTGTTGCGCCGGGCTATCTAAAGACGCCCAAGGGCACGGTCGCGCTCATCGGGATTGCGTCTGGCCTGGTTGCCGAAGGCGGATCGGCCACCACGACACGGCCCGGCGTGAACGAGCTCCGTGTCGAAGGCGGTGTGCCGAACAAAGAGGATGCAAGCCGCATTCTCGCCAGCATCAAAGAAGCGCGGAGCCGGGCGGACCTCGTCATCGTCTATGAACACAATCATGTCTTCGACAAGCCCTTCGCGACAATCATGCTGGAGGAACTGCCGGAACGGCTGGCGCCGCCGAACTGGCTCAAGAAATGGACGCATGACGAAGTCGATGCCGGTGCGGACATCATCGTGATGCACGGCGCGCCGCTGCTGCACGGGATCGAAATTTATCGCGGCAAGCCGATCTTTTTCGATTTGGGCAATTTCATCTTTCAGGTGCCGCCGGCGGATACGCTGCTGGATGAGCCGATCAACTGGGAAAGCGTCGTCGCCTATGTCGAATTCACGGGACGGACTCTCAAGTCCATCACGCTCAAGCCCATCGTGCAGAACAAGATCGGCGAAGGACAGCCCGACGTTCACGACGAGCACACCGACAATCTTTATCGTCAGACGCGCGGCTTACCGTCTCCGGCGAAGGGCGAGCAAGCCCGCTACATCCTCGAACGTATGGCCAATCTGTCACGGCCCTTCGGAACCGAGATCGAGCTGAAAGGCGACTCCGCGGAGATCAAGCTGAAAGGCAACTAGCCGCCACCTCGCGCAAACAGGCAAAGGTGTCTGATGGGGTGGACGGCCCCGCTACGGCATCGATGTGCCAAAATCCAGGTTGTTGAGACCACGGAACGAGGAGCCGTCCATGAAGAAGATTAGCACAATCGGTTTGGATATTGCG
>Ga0134122_10003169_pt1 | contig 12171 bp, 8 predicted proteins | sample KB302_FD_96461 | JGI IMG/M metagenome (GOLD analysis project Ga0134122, IMG submission 96461) | Terrestrial soil microbial communities without Nitrogen fertilizer from Kellogg Biological Station, Michigan, USA - KB3-0-2 | ecosystem: Environmental > Terrestrial > Soil > Unclassified ...
CTTCGACGCCGCCGCGCTGCATCCCTACGCGTGCGACCTGGATCAGGTCCGCACCGGGCTCCAGAAGTTCAGCGCGGTGATGAAGAACCACGGCGACGGGGCGACGCCGCTGTGGCTGACCGAATTCGCCTGGGGATCGGGGAAACCCGATTCATTCTGCAAGAACAAAGGGGAAACGGGCCAGCGCGACCTGCTCATCAGCTCCTACCGGATGTTCCTGCAAAATCGCAAGGCCTGGAACATCCAGCGGGTCTACTGGTTCCTGTGGCGCGATCCGGATCCCACCTCCACCTACGTGACCTACTGCAGCTTCTGCGGCACCGCGGGGATACTGCGGCACGACCGCAGCCCGAAGCCCGCCTACTACGCCTTCAGGAGCTTCACGGCCGAGACCACGCCGCCGGTGGCGAGCATCACCGGGGGGCCGACTGGGGGGAGCTTCACCACGGACCCGACGCCGACCTTTTCCTTCGCCTCCAGCGAGGCTGGCTCGACCTTTGTCTGCCGGTATGACTCCAATCCGTTTGCGACCTGCTCCTCCCCGTACACGCGGTCGCTCACCAGCGGCGCCCACACCTTCTCCGTGAAGGCGATCGACGCCCCCGGCAACGAGAGCCAGGTCGTCTCGCGCTCCTTCACCATCGAAGCCGCGGCGCCCTAGACCACGGTCACTTGCCTAACCGGGATCGTGCTACGCCGAATCTGCGGCGCCGGTACGCTAGGGAGGTCGATGGGTGTAGCCAGGGTGCGAAGGAGGGTGCCAGGAGTGCGGTACCTCGCGGGCGTTATCGCTGCGCTCTCGCTGTGCCTGTTCGCCGCACCCGCGGCGGGCGCGAGAGTCCGGACGGAGTTCTTCGGCATTGCCGCTGGGCAGCTCGATGTTCAGGATCGTCAGGGAATGGCGGCCGCCCGGGTCCAAACGGCCCGCTTCATGCTCAAGTGGCGGGACATAGAGAAGTCCCCGGGCTCCTACGACTGGAGCGACCGGGACTGGTTCATCGGGGGTCTTGCCTCGCAGGGAATCCGATCCGTGCCGTTCGTATGGGGGTCTCCGAAGTGGGTGGGGAACGGGGCTCCAGGCACTCCGCCGCTCGCCACCGCGGCTGAGATTCAGTCCTGGCGGAACTTCCTCAAGGCTGCGGCGTCGCGCTACGGGCCCGGCGGCACTTACTGGGCACCCGGGGGGAAATACGACCAGGACTACGGAACGAGCGCCACGCCGCTGCCGGTCAAGTCCTGGCAGGTCTGGAATGAGCCCAATCTTAAGAAGTACTTCAGCCCGGGATCAACAATCCAGCAGGTGACCCAAAAGTACGCCAGGCTGCTGACGATCTCCCACGACACGATCACGGCAACGAATCCCGGGGCCACGATCGTGTTGGCCGGAATGCCGAGCTTCGGGGACGTGACGGCCTGGAAGTTCCTCAACTACCTCTACAACGTGACTGGGGTCCAGGGTGACTTCGACGTGGCCGCTCTGCATCCGTACGGATGCGACCTGGAGCGGACTGAAGACGCGATTACCAGGTTCAGGACGGCGATGAAGAGTCACGGCGACGGGCCAACACCGCTGTGGCTGACCGAGTTCGCCTGGGGATCCGGTCCCCCCGACCAGTTCTGCAAGAACAAAGGTGAAACGGGCCAGCGCAGCCTGCTCGTCAGCTCCTTCAGGATGATCCTGAAGAACCGCAAGCCCTGGAATGTGCAGCGCGTCTTCTGGTTCCTGTGGCGCGATCCGCGACCAGGGTCCTACTACGCCAAGTTGTGCAGCATCTGTGGCAGCGCGGGGCTGATGCGCAACGACCGGACCCCGAAGCCCGCCTACACCGCCTTCAAGAGTTTCACGGCCGAGACCACGCCGCCCGTCGCGAGCATCCCGGGGGGCCCAAAGCCGGGAAGCAGGACGAACGACCCGACCCCGACCTTCTTCTTTGGGTCGAACGAGGCCGGCTCGACCTTCGTCTGCCACTTCGGCACGGCGCCGTTCAAGCCCTGCGGCTCGCCGCTGATCCCAGCCGTGCGGCTGTCAGACGGCCCCCACACCTTCTACGTCAAGGCCATCGACGCCCCCGGAAACGAGAGCGCAGTGGTTTCGAGGTCGTTCACGGTCGACACCCAGCCCCCTCCCGCACCACAGATCACCGACACCGACCCAAATTCGCCCGCAAACCACAACGTCCCAAGGGTCAAGGGCGTGGCCCCGGCGGGCACGACCGTGAGGCTGTACAAGACGGCGGGCTGTGCGGGCGCTCCAGTTGTCACCGGGACCGCCGCCCAGTTCGCATCACCGGGACTCGGCGTCTCGGTGCCCGACAACTCGACCACGGTTTTCCGCGCCTCGACCAGAGACGCGGCCGGAAACATCTCGCCCTGCTCTGAGGCGCGCGCCTATGTTGAGGACTCGACGCCTCCGCAGACGACGATCACCGGCGGGCCGCCGGACTCGAGCACCGACGACACCCCCACCTTCACGTTCTCCTCTACCGAGTCGGGCTCAGCCTTCAAGTGTCGATTCGACTCCGACCCGTTCGCGGCCTGCTCGGGGCCAGGCGCCAGCCACACGCCCTCGGCTCCGCTCTCCATCGGGACTCACACCTTCGAGGTCCAGGCCACCGACAGGGCGAAGAACACCGATCCGACCCCTGCCATCCGCACCTTCACGGTCGATTTCTAAGCAGGCTCTCCCGCCCTGATCGACGGCCCCAGGGCGGGGTGGAGCCAGGTCCGGCGCTCCACGCTAGTCTTTGGGGGTCGTTACCTGTTTTCGGGGTTGACGTTGACCGTTTCTGGCTCCGATGGTAGGTTCGCGGCTCTAGGCACTCGGGGGTAAGAGGAGGGAGCGTGGATACGGCACAACGCGGGCCAACGCGGATGCGAGATATCGCCATGGAGCGCGTTTGTGGTTGTCCCCACTCCCGCGCCATCTGGGGCGCGATCGCCCTCGCGGCCTTCCTGCTTTCCCTGAGCCTCGCCGGCTCGGCCCGCGGCGCTGCCCCGTCCACCGGGGACGCCAGTGCTTCGATCGCCGGTGTCCCTGCGGGCGTGGTGGCCGGGAGCGTGGACGCGGGTAGCTTGCACGCCTGCGGCATCAGGACGAGCGGCGCCGTTGCCTGTTGGGGGGCGAATAGCAGCGGGCAGTCGACCCCGCCGGCTGGAACCTTCACCGCAGTCAGCGCCGGTGGCTCGCACACCTGCGCCATCAGGACGAGCGGCTCCATCACCTGCTGGGGAGCCAATTCCAACGGCCAGTCCACCCCGCCGTCGGGCGCTTTCAAGTCGGTGAGCGCCGGAGGCGCTCACACCTGCGCCGTCAGGACGAGCGGCGCGGCCGAGTGCTGGGGCAGTAATGGCAGCGGGCGGTCGAGCCCGCCGTCGGGCACATACACGGCGGTCAGCGCCGGCGCCACCCACAGCTGTGGCGTCAAGACGAACGGCGGCGTCAACTGCTGGGGCACCAACACCAACGGCGAGTCAGCCCTGCCCGCCGGCTCATTCAGGTCGGTTAGCGCCGGCACGTCGTACACATGTGCAGTGAGAACGAGCGGCGTTGTCGCCTGTTGGGGCGCCAACAACGCTGGCCAGTCGACCCCGCCGGTGGGCAGCTTCAGGGCGGTGAGCGCGGGCACGTCCCACACCTGCGGCCTGCGGGCAAACGGCAATCTCGCCTGCTGGGGCGCCAACAGCGCCGGCCAGGCCAACCCGCCGGCCGGAACCTTCACCGCAGTCAGCGCAGGCGGCTCCAACACCTGTGGGGTGAAGACAAACGGCACGCTCGACTGCTGGGGAGCCAACGGGAGCGGTCAGTCCAGCCCGCCAACGGGCCCGTTTGTCGGCCCGGCTCTGGACGGAGGGGGATCTCATACGTGTGGCATCAGGCACGACGGCACCCTGAGCTGCTGGGGCGCGAATGGAAATGGGCAGTCCAGCCCGCCAACGGGCACCTTCATCGCCATTTCCGCCGGCGAGTTGCACAGCTGCGCGGTGAGGACGAACGGAACTCTCGCCTGTTGGGGCGCCAACGGGAGCGGCCAGTCCAGCCCGCCCGGGGGCACCTTCAGCTCCGTCTCCGCCGGTGGCGCCCACAGCTGCGGGGTGAGGGCGGATGCCACGGTCGCCTGCTGGGGAAAGAACTCCTCCGGCCAGGGCGCTTCGCCAGGCGGCACCTTCACCTCGGTCTCTGCGGGCGACGCTCATACCTGCGGTCGAAAGCCGGATAGCACGATCGCCTGCTGGGGCAAGAACTTCTCTGGCCAGGCCACTCCTCCGGCCGGTAACTTCAGCGCGGTCGCCGCCGGCGACTCCCATAGCTGCGCCATCAAGATCGACGGCACCCTCGCCTGCTGGGGCGCGAACTTCTATGGCCAAGCCGCGCCCGCCGGGGGCACCTTCGTTGCTCTATCCGCGGGCGACTCCCATAGCTGCGGGCTGAGGTCGACTGGGACCGCCGCCTGCTGGGGCGACAACTTCAACGGCCAGGCCACGCCCTTGGGAGGCACCTTCACTTCCATCTCCGCCGGGGGCGCACACGCCTGCGCTATGAGGTCGGCCGGCACCGGCGGATGTTGGGGCAGGAACCTTTCCGGTCAGGCCACCGTCCCACCGTCGGGCACCTTCAGCTCGGCCTCCGCCGGCGGCTCACATGGCTGTGCGCGCAGGACGACCGGCACCCTTGCCTGTTGGGGCGAAGACTCCGCGGGCCAGGCCAGCCCGCCGGCGGGCACCTTCAGCTCCGTCTCCGCCGGCGCCTCCCACAGCTGCGGGGTGAAGGGCGACGGGACGCTCGCCTGTTGGGGTGACGACTCCTCCAGCCAGTCCAGCCCGCCAACTGGCACCTTCAGCTCCGTCTCCGCCGGCGGCTCCCACAGCTGCGGGCGAAGGACGAACGCCACGATCGAGTGCTGGGGTGACGACTCATCCGGCCAGGCGAGTGCGCCCGCGGGCACCTTCAACTCCGTCTCCGCGGGCGGCGCTCACAGCTGCGGGGTGCAGACCGATGACACGCTTGCCTGCTGGGGCAATGACGACTCTGGTCAGGTCAGCGGGGCGCCGGCGGGCACCTTCAGCTCCGTCTCCGCGGGCGGCTCCCACAGCTGCGGGGTGGCGATGGACGGCACACTGGACTGCTGGGGCGCCAACTCCTCCGGCCAGGCCAGCCCGCCTGGCGGGACGTTCACCGCGGTCAGCGCCGGCGGCTCCCACAGTTGCGGAGTGAAGACAAATGGCACACTCGCCTGCTGGGGCGCCAATTCCTTCGGCCAGAGCAACCCCCCGGCGGGCACCTTCAGCTCCATCTCCGCCGGCGAGTTCCACACCTGCGGGGTGAGGACGGACGGCACGCTGGCCTGCTGGGGCGCCAACGATTCAAGCCAATCCGGCGCGCCCTTTGGGTAGCAAGTAGCCACGGCCTCCGGTTTGGAATGCCGATGTAGGGGCATTCCCGGCTGGACAACGCGACGTTCGACCAGTACCCTGACGAGCCAACGGGGCCTGGGGGGAGTGCAACGTTCATGAGGGACATGCGGGGTGCTGGAAGGCTTGGCTGGATCGCCGGCCTCTCGTTGCTGCTTGCGATGGTGTTAGTGCTGCCGGCGTCGGGCGCTTCCGCGCTCGCGTCCGCAAACCGGTACATCGTCGTCTTCAAGGATCGCGTCGATCATCCAGGTCACGTGGCCGCCAAGCAAGCCCGCAGCTATGGGACCAAGACGACCTACGTCTACCGGTCTGCCCTCACGGGATACGCGGCCACCATCCCTACCAGCGAGGTCCACTCCCTGCGAGCCGACGATCGGGTCGCCTACGTGGAGCGTGACGGCACGGTGTCCGCACTGGCCCAGACGCTTCCCTGGGGAATCAACCGGATCGACGCGGACATCAGCTCGACCCTCGCGGGCAACGGATCAGGGGCGATCAGCAACGCGCGGGCCTATGTCATCGATACCGGCATCTATCGCTCACATCCCGACCTCAATGTCGTCAATCACGTCAACTTCGCGGGCGGCCAGAACAACGACTGCAACGGTCACGGGACGCACGTGGCCGGGACGATCGCGGCGCGAGACAACGCGAGCGATGTCGTCGGGGCATCACCAGGCCTACGTCTGATCGGCGTCAAGGTCCTCGGCTGTGGCGGGACCGGGTCGACCGCGGGAGTGATCAAGGGTGTCGACTGGGTCACCGCGAACGCGGTCAAGCCGGCCGTCGCCAACATGAGCCTCGGCGGCGGTCCCAGCCAGGCGCTGGACGACGCCGTTCGCAGGTCGGCCGCAAGCGGCGTCTTCTACTCGCTGGCCGCCGGCAACGACGGCGCCGAGGCCTGCACCAGCTCCCCGGCGCGGGCGGGAGCCGGGACGAACAACGGCATCGTCACCACCGCCGCCACGAATAGCCTCGACCAGGAGGTCTCGTGGAGCAACTACGGATCATGCGTCGACCTGTGGGCGCCGGGCGTGAGCATCCTCTCCACGCGCAAGGGCGGCGGGACGACGACGATGTCGGGGACCTCGATGGCCTCGCCCCACGTCGCCGGGACCGGCGCTCTGTACCTCTCGTCGCACACGACCACGGCGCCGGCACAGGTCGAGTCACAGCTCAAGGCCAACGCGATGAGCCCTGGCACCCGGAGCAAGGACGGGCGCTCGATCAGGCTCGTGTACGCGGGCGGCTACTGAGCGCACTCGCCCCCACGCTGACCGAGAGCAGCCCGGCGCGCTCAGCCTCGGCGGGCGAACGAGACGTGCCTGGAGCGTTTCCGGCCACGCCTCTTCGAGCTCCCTTCGAGCCCCTCGAAAGCATCGAATTCCTCGAGCGAGCGGCCGGCCCCGACGACAACGCAGGTGAGGGGCGAGTCCGAGAGGTTCACCGGCAGGTGCGTCTCCTGTCGCAGGAGGCCGTCGAACCCCCTGAGCAGCGCGCCGCCCCCCGCCAGCAAGATGCCGTGGGTGGCGATGTCTGCCGCCAGCTCGGGCGGCGTCCGCTCCAGCGTCTCCTTCACCGCCTCGACGATCGCGCCCAGCGGCTCCGAGTACGACTGGCGCAGCTCCTCGCTCGAGAGTCGCACGGTCTTCGGGAGACCGGAGATGAGGTCGCGGCCGCGGACCTCGCTCTCGAGTTCCGCGTCGAGCGCGATTGCGGACCCGATTTCGAGCTTCAGATTCTCTGCGGCCTGCTGGCCGATCGCCGTCGTATGGACCCGCTTCAGGTGATTCTTGATCGCGTCGTCGAAGTCATAGCCGCCGATCCGCAGGGATTCCGAGACGACGATTCCGCCGAGCGCGATCACGGCCATCTCGCTGGTTCCGCCGCCAACGTCGACGACCATGTGCCCGGTGGGCTCCGCGATCGGCAGCTCCGCGCCGATCGCAGCCGCGATCGGCTCCTCGATCAGGTGTACCTGGCGGGCACCGGCAGCGAGGCAGGCCTCCTCGACCGCGCGCTTCTCGACCTCGGTGATGCCCGAGGGCGCACACATCACCACGCGCGAGCGCGGGTACGGGCGGGGGCGCACGCTGCGGATGAAGTGGCGAAGCATCCGCTCGGTCACCTCGAAGTCGGCGATGACTCCGTGCCTGAGTGGGCGGATCGCAGAGATCGTCGCCGGAGTGCGCCCGATCATTCGGCGCGCCGCGTCGCCGACCGAGTGGACGGTCCCGGTTTGCGTGTCGATTGCCACCACCGAGGGCTCGTTGAGCGCGATTCCGCGCCCGCGCTCGTAGACGAGCGTGTTGGCGGTCCCGAGATCAATCGCGATATCGCGGCCGCGCCCGCCGCCTGTGCGTAGCGCCATCCGGGTGAGCATACGGACCGGCTGCCGAGGGCTCCGGCGGTCGCCAGAATCCTAGGCACCCTCTTGGGGGTCTCTTATCATGCGCGAGCCCATGCCTCGCCTCCGACGCTCGCCCGCCCGGACGCCTGACATCGAGGAACTCATCCCGCCCAAACGCGTATTGCCCCCCTACACGCGAAAGGGCAACTTCACAAAGGCTGGCGCGCGGTTTCTGCGGGCGGCGGTGGCCGCCGGCCTCGAGCCCCAACACCGGCTCCTCGATCTGGGCTGCGGGGTCGGCCGCCTTGCGATCGCGCTTTCGCAGTACCTCGACGACGGCGGCCGCTACGTTGGCTTGGACACCGATCGCAAGGCGATCCGGGTCTGCGACGAGTGGATCGGCTCGAAGCTGCCGCACTTCAGCTTCGTCTGGGCCGACGTCTACAACACCGCTTACAACCCGAGCGCCGAGGCCAAGGCGGCCCAGTACCGCTTCCCGTTCGACGACGACGACTTCGACTTCGTGTTCTCGAACTCGTTGTTCACCCATCTGGTTCCCGATGACGCTCGCAACTATCTCGGCGAGATCGGGAGGGTGCTGAGGCCGGGAGGCAGGACCATGAACACCATCTTCCTGCTCAATCAGGAATCGCTTGCCCTGGTCCGCGGCGGGGACTCACCGCAGGGCGTCCTTCATGAGCTGGGCGACTTGGCGTTGGTCAAGAAGCCCGAGCGGCCGGAGGCGTGGATCGCCCTCGACGAGCAGCTCGTCCGCACAGCTCACGCCGCGGCCGGGCTGGAGATCGAGCAGGTGCGCTACGGAGCGTGGCCGGGGCGGGAGGCATCCGGCCCGCGCATCGGGAAGAAGGACATCGTGGTCGCCACGAAGCCGAGCGCCGGGCCCCGCTGATCCAAGTGCCCTCGTAGCCCGCTGGGCCATTCGTCGAGCCTCGCCAGGCACGCTCAATGCGTGGCCCAACGCGGCCGAGTAGACGTGTGTGCACTACCGGAAACCCGCTCTGCCCCCACCTGGTGGCGGCGAATGGATCCCTGCGCGCGGTGCGCGCCTGGCAACGGTCCTCTGCCTGATCGCGGCCCTGACGTTGGCAGCGGCCTCGGCCGCCAACGCGCGTCCCACCTGCCTGGGCAAGAAGGCGACCATCGTCGGCAACCAGCGCAGCAACCACATCAGCGGCACTGCCCATAGCGACGTGATCGTCGCGCTCGGTGGCAACGACGTGATCCGGGGCAAGAACAACAAGGCCGATCACGGCGACGACATCATCTGCGGCGGGCCGGGTGCCGACAGGATCATCGGCAACAACGACCGGGAGAAGCTGATCGGCGGGGCCGGCAGCGACTACATCAAGGGCAACAGGGGCAACGACCTGATGGTCGGGGACCTGGCGAACCTGTTCGGCGACGCCATCGGGCACGCGGGTAACGACGAGCTCGGTGGCGCCGGCGGCCAGGACTTCATGGTGGGCGACAACTACTCCCGCTACAACGCGACCGGCAGCGGCAACGACAAGATGCTGAGCGCGAAGGGAAGCGACACCGTGATCGGCGACAGCGCGGTCACGGGCAGCGGTCGGGCGAGGGGAAGCGGTAAGGACAAGCCGTACGGCGAGCGGGGCCGCGACTTGGTGATCGGAGACAGCTACTCCCGCAGGGGGTGGGCGTCAGGCGGCGGCCGAGACATCCTGAACGCGGGCTTCAAGGGCGATGTCATGGTTGGGGACAGCTACACGAGATCCGGCCGAGCCACAGGCGACGGGCGCGACAAGCTGCACGGACTAACGGGAGACGACTTCATCTACGGCGACAACTTCGCCGGCAGCGGCGCCCAGGGGCTCGATGCGGGCGACGGGGGGAACGACTCGCTCGCCGGGGCGGCCGGCGACGATCACCTGTTCGGCGGGCCGGGAGATCACGACATCTGCGCCGGTGGCGACGGGCACGACGATGCGCGGTTCGACTGCGAGTTCAGGTTTCAGATCCCTTAGCGAGCGGGCTTAGCCTGCCCGCCAAGGGCACGAAGCGCCCCACACGCGCGGCGTAGGTGGCATAGGCGCGTCCGTGGGTTGCGGCCAGGTACGGCTCCTCGACCAACCGCACGTGCAGGTCGACCCCGAGCGCGAGCAGTCCGAAGGCGGCGAGGCTCCACGCGTTGGGGACCAGCAGCGCAACGCCGCCGACGTAGATGAGCATGGCGGTGTAGATCGGGTTGCGCACCCAGCGAAACGGACCGGCCGTGACCAGTTCGGTTCGCTCGGTGGGATCGACGCCGATTCGCAGACTGTTTCCCATCGACGACTGCGACCAGACCATCGCCGCAAGGCCGACCACCGACAGAACGAGCCCCAGGGCCGACAGCCAGTCGCTGTCGACGAGCCGTGGCGCGCCGAAGGCGAGCTCGGCGACTGGTCCAGCTATGAACAGCAGCGTCAGAGCGCCCAGGGCAATCCATCCGCTCATGCCGGCTCCCCCCCGGATGGGCGAGCGGCCGGTGCGGCGAGCGTGAAGCCAGGTGCGCAGGCCGATGCCAAGTACGCCGAACAGCCCTGACAGCCCAAGCGAGACCCACGCCATCGTGCGATTCAACCAGGCAGCCGCCGCTCGAGCACAACCCGGCAGCCCTTTCCGGGCGCCAGCGTCACGTTGCGGATCTTCACCCGCTCGGGACGCGGGTCGGGCGCGCTCAGTTCTGCCCGCTCGAGGAGCGTCCTCAGGATGACGCGCATCTCGTACTGGGCAAATGCCGCGCCAACGCAGCGACGGACTCCGCCCCCGAACGGGATCCAGGCATAGTTGTCGACCTTCCCGTCCAAGAAGCGCTCGGGCCGGAACTCGTGAGGTTCCGGATAGAGGTCCTCCCGGTAGTGCAGGGCGGCGATCGCTGGAAGGACGAAGGTCCCGGGCGAAAGCTCGTAGCCGCCGATCTCGGCCGGGGCGGTGAGTTTGCGCGCAACGTCGACGATCACGGGGCGCGCTCGCAACGTCTCCTTGATGGTGGCGTCCAGGTAATCGTCCTCGCCGGCCTCGACTGATGCCCGCAGGCGCGCTAGGACCCGCGGGGTTCGGAGAATCCGCTCGACCGCCCAGGCGAGGGCCGTGGCCGTGGTCTCGTGGCCCGCCCCGACCACGGTCACCAGCTCGTCGCGAAGCTCCTCGTCGCTCATCGGGCGCCCATCGTCGTGCCTGGCTTCCAGGAGCAGCGAGAGGACATCGTCGTGCTCGGCGCCGCTCGGCTCTGCGCGACGCGCGGCGATCTCCTCATAGATGAACTCGTCGAGCCCGGCGCGGGCGCGCTGGAAGCGCGACCAGGGGCTGAAGCGGCCGAGGTTTCGTCGCAGCCAGGGAGCTTGTGTGATCAGGTCGGCCCGACGGGCGAATTGGCCGACGAGCACGGCCGCGCGCGCGAATCGTTCGTCGTCGCGGATGCCGAATACAGCCCGCAGGATCACAGCCAGCGTGATCCGCTGGGTGTGCGGACGCAGGGCAAATGGCTCGCCGAGCGGCCAGCTCTCCACGTCCCGCTCGGTGATCTCGCGGATCAGGTCGCCGTAGCCGGTCACGCGCTCTCCGTGAAAGGGAGGCAGCAGAAGTTTGCGCTGGCGGAGGTGCTCGGCCTCGTCGAGCGTCAGCACCGAACCTGGACCGAGCGTCGGCTCGAGCACCGTCGCATTGGCCTCGCCCGCGTGGAACAGAGCCGCGTCGCCGGTGAAGACCCGCTTGACGATTCCGGGATCGGCCACGTAGACGATTCGACCGAAGTACGGGAACGACAGCGAGAAGACGTTGCCAAAGCGACGGTGAAGGCGGGTGAAGAAGCGCAGCGGATCGCGGGCGTATCGGAGCCCCTGCACGATCGCTGGAGCTCGTGGGCCGGGCGGAAGGTCCGGCGCGACGACGGCGGATCGCGGGGCCGAGGCTGCGTGCTCCATCGCACCTTGACTCTAGGGGAGCCGGGCCTAGCGCAAGTCCTCGGCGATCAGCTCCATGAGCAGGTTGTCGTGCCACGCACCGTCGGCCCCGCGCTCGTATCGGCGCAGCACGCCAACCCGGCGAAACCCGACCGCGCTGTAGGAGCGGACGGCGCGCTCGTTTTGGAGTGCGGGATCGATGGTGAAGCGGTGGTGCCCCCGTTCTCGTATCAGCCACCTGATCGCCGTTCGAAGCGCGTCGCGCCCGAGACCACGGTCCTGATGGGGCGGGGCCAAGCTGATGTCCAGGCCGGCATGGCGGTAGTCGGGATCGGTCTCCTCATCGATGCCGAGCCAGCCAGCGAGCTCACCTTCGGCGTCGACGGCGAAGGCCGCACCATCGTTGCGCAGCCCGTCGCGCAGCCGCTCCGCGTTGAGCTCGCTCGCGCTCCACCACTCGCGAACCCCGGGGCTGGCGATGAC
>Ga0134122_10003170_pt1 | contig 12169 bp, 8 predicted proteins | sample KB302_FD_96461 | JGI IMG/M metagenome (GOLD analysis project Ga0134122, IMG submission 96461) | Terrestrial soil microbial communities without Nitrogen fertilizer from Kellogg Biological Station, Michigan, USA - KB3-0-2 | ecosystem: Environmental > Terrestrial > Soil > Unclassified ...
AGGCAACTGCGAGCAGCGGCTCCAGGCGAGCAACCGCCGTAAGAAGGCCGTTGAACGACGGCTGACCTCCCCGCATAGTGTGGCCGGGGTACCTGTCCATATTTGCGAAATGAGGTCGCCATGATCGTCCGACGCCATCGGCTTCTTATCTCTGTGTCCGCCGCCTTTGCCGTGCTCGCAGCCGCTGCGATGCACAGCACGTTGTCGGCGCAGTCCGGTGCGCAACCCAGTCTTCCGAACGGGGCGCCGAACGGCGAATGGCGCACCTATGGCGGCGACCTTTCCAGCACGCGCTACGCGGCGCTGGATCAGATCAATCGCGACAATTTCGGCAAGCTCGAGGTCGCCTGGCGCTTCAAGACCGATGCGTTCGGTCCGCGCCCGGAAATCAACTTCGAGGGCACCCCGTTGGTGGTGGGCGGCGTATTGTACGCGACCGTTGGCACGCGGCGCGCAGTGGTGGCGCTTGACGCCGCCAGCGGCGAAGTCCTTTGGACGCATCGCGAGGACGAAGGCGCGCGCGGCGACGGCGCGCCGCGCCGTCTCTCCGGCCGCGGGCTCGCCTATTGGAGCGACGGCCGCGACTCGCGCATCATCTATGTCACGCCGGGCTATCGGATGATCGCGCTCGATGCCAAGACCGGCAACATGGTGACGGGCTTCGGCCGAGGCGGCATCGTCGATCTGAAGCTCGATGACGATCAGACCATGGATCTGATCACCGGCGAGATCGGTCTGCACGCCGCTCCGATCGTGGCGCGCAATGTCGTCCTCGTCGGCGCCGCGCATCTTCCGGGCGGCGCGCCGAAAAGCTTCACAAATGAGAAGGGCTACATCCGCGCCTTCGATGTGCGCACCGGCAGACGGCTGTGGATTTTCCATACGATCCCGCGCCCAGGAGAGTTCGGCAACGACACCTGGGAAAAGGGTTCGTGGGAATACACCGGCAATGCCGGCTCGTGGGGACAGATGTCGGTCGACGAAACTCTCGGCACCGTCTACGTCCCCGTCGAATTGCCCACCGGCGACTATTACGGCGGTCATCGCCCGGGCGCTGGTCTCTTCGGCGAGACGCTGGTCGCGCTCGATCTGATGACCGGCAGGCGCAAATGGCACTATCAGCTCGTGCATCACGGCATCTGGGACATGGACATTCCCGATGCGCCGATCCTTGCCGACATCACCGTCAACGGCCGCGCGATCAAGGCAGTCGCGCAGCCGACGAAACAAGGTTGGCTCTATGTCTTCGATCGCGTCACCGGCCAACCGGTGTGGCCGATCGAAGAGCGTCCCGTGGAACAGGGGACCGTGCCGGGCGAGTGGTACTCGCCGACGCAACCGTTCCCGACCAAGCCCGCGCCCTATGATCGCCAAGGCGTGTCGCTCAACGATCTCATCGACTTCACGCCGGAGCTGAAGGCGCAAGGCGCGCAGCTCGCCGCGAAGTACAAGGTCGGACCGATCTTCACGCCGCCGGTCGTCAGCACATGGCCGGCTCCGCTCGCAACCCTAATGCTGCCGTCGGCGACGGGCGGCGCGAATTGGCCGGGCGGCTCCTTCGATCCCGAGACCAAGATGTTCTACGTCTATTCGGCGACGCAGATCACGGCGCTCGGTCTGGTGCCGCCCGAGGCCGGCAAGTCCGATATGCGCTACATCAATGGTCCGCTGACGCGAGACCCAAACAGCCCGGCTCCTTCTCCCGCGCCGGCCGCGGGAGGCGGCGGCGAAGGCGGCGGTCCGGCGCTGAACGTGCAGGGCTTGCCGCTGGTAAAACCGCCCTATGGCCGTATCACGGCGATCGATCTCAACAAAGGCGAGATTGCCTGGCAGATTGCTCATGGCGAGACGCCGGACAACATCAAGAATCATCCGGCGCTGCGTGGCTTGAACATTCCGCGCACGGGCCGCATCGGCCGCATCGGCACGCTCGTCACCAAGTCGCTCGTGGTCGCGGGGGAGGCTGGTTTCGCCACGCAGCCGGATGGACGCCGCGGCGCCATGCTGCGCGCCTATGATAAGGCCAACGGCTCGGAGGTCGGCGCGGTCTACATGCCGGCGCCGCAAACCGGCTCGCCGATGACCTATATGCTGAACGGCAAGCAGTACATTGTGCTCGCCATCAGCGGCGCAGGCTTCGGCAGCGAACTCATCGCGTACAAATTGCCGGGTTGAGTTGGCCATTTCCTAAATCACTGTGGAAGTCACTGGAGGTTTGCGCGGAGCGAAATGAAAAAGGCCGCAGGGCAAACCTACAAACGTTGTAGCGCATAGCAAAAAACGAATGGTTTGCGCGCGCGGACGCGCGCGCGCTGGGTGGCCGGGTCAAGCCCGGCCATGGTGATCTAGGAGTTGAGTTAGCGTGTGGTCTTACGCGGATGTGAGTTGATCAGTGCGTGCGCCATTTTGTTGAAGCGCCCGCAGGGTCCGCCGGAGCCTTGGCTCTGAACATTTGCGCAGGCGCCTTCAAAAAGCAGGAACAGCTCGTCGGCGAGTCGCTCCGGCTCGACGTAGCCAGCCTCGCTGCAGAGTTTCACAATGCGATCGCGGTGCTGAGTCTTGGACTCTTCGAAGACCACGCGCGCGGGGTGACTCTTGTCGGGAAATTCGACCGCGGCGTTCGCCATCGGACAGCCGCGAAAATCCTCCTTACACAGATCTGCTCCGTACTTGTCGATCAAGGCTCCCAGCTGCTTGTAAGGATTGCCGGCGTGAGGCCGTATCGCTTCCTCGTCTCGGGCTAGCGCATACGCATTGAGGGAGCGCAAATATTCCGCGATGAGCAGGTCCTTCGATTCGAAGTGACGGTAAAGCGTCATCTTGTTGGTGTCTGCCGCGGCGGCGATCTCGTCGACGCTGACGGCGCGAATTCCGCGGGAATAAAACAGCTCGCATGCGGCGTTGAGAATGCGTTCGCGCGGGGGGATCTCGGTTTTCTTCTTACTCAGCGTCGTTGACGTCGCCAAAAAAATTTCCTTTCGGCTGTTGACACGGTACTTACCGGTCAGTAATGTCACCACACTTACTAGTCAGTAACATAGTTCTTTGCCGATGTCACTAGCGTTCTAGCATCACAAAAACCGGAGATATTACAAGTGGTTAATCTCCCCCTCCCGCGTAGTAACGCCTCCGGAAGTTGTTCGATTCTGTCTGTCATCGCGTCCGGGCGGCGTTAGCCGCCCAGTGTTGGGTCGGGGCGCGCTTCGCCTCCTCCCCCCGAGCACAGCCGCTCCGGCCCGACACAACTTCAGATCAGGGAACTGGGTCATGAGCATTCAAGCCATTTTATACGAGAAGGGCAGCAGCGTTGCCTGTATCGCCGCCTCCGCCACCGTCAAAGCCGCCGCGGACAAACTGCGCGAGCGCAACATCGCCGCACTGATCGTCAAGCACGGCACCACGGTGCTCGGCATCGTATCGGAGCGCGAGATCGTCCAAGCCTTGTCGCTGCACGGCGCCGCAGCCGCAGCGATGACCGTCGCCGACATTCTCCAGCGCGATGTCGTGACCATCGCTCCGGAAGACAGTCTGAAGCGGGCGATGGGCCTGATGACGCGCCGGCGCGCCCGGCACCTGCTCGTGCTGCGCGACGGCGAGCCCGCCGGCATCGTCAGCATCGGCGATGTGATCAAGCACCAGCTCGAGGATCTCAAGCTGAGCAGCCCAGTGTGGCGGGACGCACGCATCGCCGCGCATTGAGTCTTAGACTTTGAATCAGGAATTTTAAGATGTTTGAGTTGTCCCTTCCGATCACCGCCGCATGGGCAAACGCAGCCATCTTCGGCGTCGCGGGATTGGTCAATCTCACCGCCATTCGTAGCGTGCGCGAGGTTTACGCGGATTGGGACATCCCCACCGGTTTCTATCGCAGCCTGGGTCTTATCGAGCTCGCCGCCGCGGTGTTTCTGGCGACTCCGGAATTCAGGTTCTGGGGCGTCGTCCTTGCCGCGCCGATCCTCTTCGGTTCCGTCATCATGCTGCTCGATCATCGCCACTACATCTTCGCAACCAGTGCCGTCGTGATGTTCATGGCCCTGGGTGTGGCGATCCTCGCGATACCGCCTGCACACCACTACAGCAGCTACGTGATCGAAGCCTCCAACGATTAAGTGCTCGGGAGTACCACGATGTCGAAATCCATCAGGAATCGCGCGATTGTTCTCACCACCGTTGCCGTCATCGCCCTTTCGGGCGCCGGCTTCGCGTTCCACGAATTCTCAGGCGCCAGCGCGCAGCCCACACCTCCCACGGTCAATCCCGCGGTTCCCGTCGGCGTGCGCACGGTTCATCAGGACGACGTGACGATTTGGTCGGAATTCTCCGGCCGCTTGAACGCGGTCGACTACGCGGAAATCCGTCCCGAAGTGAGCGGGCGGATTACCGAAGTGCGCTTCAGGGACGGCCAAAACGTCCGCGCCGGCGCGGTCCTCTTCGTCATCGATCCGCGGCCCTATGAAGCGGCGCTCGCCAAGGCGCAGGCGAATGTGGCGACCGCCCGCACCAATGCCGACTTCGCCAAGACCGAGCTCGACCGCGCCACGACTCTCGTCGAGGCACAAGCGATCGCGCAACGCTTCTATGACGAACGCGCCAACCAGAAGCGCGTCGCCGACGCCGCCGTTCTGTCCGCACAAGCCGAACTGAAGCAGGCCGAGCTCAATCTCGATTACGCCTACGTCAAAGCGCCGATCTCGGGACGCTTGAGCCATGTCGAGATCACACTCGGCAATCTCGTTCAGGCCGGGTCGAATGCTCCGGTGCTGACGTCGATCGTCTCGAATGACGGCATCTATGCGGATTTCGACGTCGACGAGCAGACCTATATGAGCATTCGCGCTCAGTCCGGTACCGCCGACAAGCAGCGGCGCATCCCGGTCGAGCTGATGGTGCAGGGCGACACCGAACGCAGCTACAAGGGCACGATCTACAGCTTCGACAACAAGCTGAACTCCGCATCCGGCACGATCCGGGCGCGCGCCCGTTTCGACAACAAGGATGACAGCCTGGTGCCGGGAATGTTCGTCTCCGTGCGGCTCGGCGGCAACGCCAGGCACAATGTCGTGCTCGTTCCCGAGCGGGCCATCGGCAATGACCAGAACAAGAAGTTCATCTTCGTGGTCGGCGACGCCAACAAGGCAACCTATCGCGAAGTAAGCCTTGGCGCCCAGGTCAACCGGCAGCGCATCGTTCTGTCCGGACTGCAACCCGGCGAGCGCGTCATCGTCGATGGGCTCCAGCACATCAGGCCCGACGTTACCGTGCAGCCCAATGAAGACACGTCAGCCGCGATCGCAAACGGCGGCCCACAAAGCACCGCCGTTCAGTAGTCGAGCGCTTGCCTCGGGAGGACGCCATGAATCTCTCTAAGTTCTTCATCGATCGCCCCATCTTCGCGGGCGTGATCTCGATGTTGATCTTCCTTGCCGGCTTGATCGCGATGTTCCAGCTGCCGGTCTCGGAATATCCCGAGATCGTGCCGCCTTCCGTGGTGGTCAGGGCCCAGTTTCCGGGCGCGAGCCCGGAAGTGCTTGCTGAGACGGTCGCGACACCGCTCGAAGAGCAGATCAACGGCGTCGAGAACATGCTTTATATGCTGTCGCAGGGCACGACCGACGGCTCATTGACGCTAACGGTGACATTCAAGCTCGGCACCGACGCCGATCTCGCCACTCAGCTCGTGCAGAATCGCGTCAATCAGGCGCTGCCGCGTTTGCCGGAGGCCACGCGCCAACTCGGCGTCATCACCGAAAAGAGCTCGCCCGATCTGACCATGGTCGTGCACTTGCTGTCGCCAAACAACCGCTATGACATGGCCTATCTGCGCAATTACGCGCTGCTCAACGTCAAGGATCAACTGGCGAAGATCCCCGGCATCGGCAGCATCCAGCTGTTCGGCTCCGGCGATTACGCCATGCGCATCTGGCTCAATCCGCAAAAGATCGCCGAGCGCAGCATGACCCCGGTCGAAGTGGTCAACGCCATCCGCCGCCAGAATGTGCAGGTCGCTGCCGGCACGGTCGGCGGCCCGCCCTACGACGAAGGTGTCGAGCTGCAATTGCCGATCAAGGCGCAGGGCAGGCTGTCCGATGTGGACGAATTTGGCGAGATCATCATCAAGCGCGACAACGGCGTGATCACGCGCCTGAAGGACGTGGCCCGCATCGAAGTCGACACCGCCACCTACGGCTTGCGCTCGCTGCTCGACAACAAGCAGGCTGCCGCAATCGGTATCTTTCAGTCGCCAGGCGCTAACGCGATCCAGATTTCCGACTCCGTGCGCGCGAAAATGCAGGAGCTGAAGCAATTCTTCCCGCAGGACCTCGACTACAGCATCGTCTACGACCCGACCGTGTTCGTGCGCGGCTCGATCGATGCGGTTATCCACACGCTCTTGATCGCCGTCGCACTTGTCGTCCTCGTGGTGATTCTGTTCCTGCAGACTTGGCGGGCATCGATCATTCCCCTGCTGTCGGTGCCGGTATCGATCATCGGCACGTTTGCCGCCATGTATATGCTCGGCTTCTCGATCAACGCGCTGTCGCTGTTCGGCTTGGTGCTTGCCATCGGCATCGTGGTGGATGACGCCATCGTCGTCGTCGAGAATGTCGAGCGCAGCATCGAAAACGGCCTCTCCCCGCGCGACGCCACCTTGAAGGCGATGCGCGAGGTGACCGGCCCGATCATCGCCATCGCGCTGGTGCTTTGCGCGGTGTTTGTGCCGATCGCCTTCATCAGCGGGCTGTCGGGGCAATTCTATCGACAGTTCGCGCTGACCATCGCGTTTTCGACGATCATCTCGGCGTTCAACTCGCTCACTTTGTCACCGGCCTTGGCCGCCACGCTTCTGAAGGCGAACGGTGCGCCGAAGGACGGGCTGACGCGTTTGATGGATGGACTCTTTGGCCCCTTCTTCCGCAGCTTCAACTATGTGTTCCATGCCGGCTCGCGTGGTTACGGCCGCGGTGTCGGCGGCGTGCTGAAGCGCAAATCTGCGGCCGTTGTCGTCTATGCGGCCCTGCTCGGCGTGACCTATGCCGGCTTCTATTACGTGCCGGCGGGATACATACCGAGTCAGGACAAGCTCTATCTCGTCAGCTTCGCGCAGTTGCCGGATGGCGCCACGCTGGATCGTACCGAGAAGGTCATCCGGCAGATGTCCGACATCGCCCTGAAGGAACCGGGCGTGGAAAGCGCCGTGGCGTTCCCCGGCCTGTCAATCAACGGCTTTGTCAATTCTTCGTCGGCCGGCATCGTTTTCGTCACGCTGAAGCCTTTCGACCAGCGCCGCTCGGGCGCCCTTTCGGGCAATGCGATCGCACAAAAGCTCCAGCAGAAATACTCCGGCATCAAGGACGCCTTTGTCGCCGTGTTCCCGCCGCCTCCGGCGATTGGATTGGGCAGCATCGGGGGCTTCAAGCTGCAAGTCGAAGACCGCACCGACCAGGGCTACGCCGCGCTCGATCAGGTGATGAAGGCCGTCACTGCCAAGGCGTATCAAATGCCGGAGCTCGCGGGAATCTTCTCGAGCTACAGGGTGAGCGTGCCCCAGGTCTATGCCGATCTCGATCGGACCAAGGCGCTGCAGCTTGGAGTGGATGTGCAGGACGTTTTCTCCACCATGCAGATCTACCTGGGTTCGCTCTACGTCAACGACTTCAACAAATTCGGCCGCACGTATCAGGTGGTCGCTCAAGCCGACATGGAGTTCCGCTCCAAGCCCGATGACATCTTGAAGCTTGAGACCAAGAATTTCGAAGGCCGCATGGTGCCGCTCGGCTCCGTCATTCACGTATCGGACACGACGGGAACCGACACGGCCATGCGCTACAACGCATTCCGCGCCGCCGATCTGAACGGAGCTCCTGCGCCGGGTTATTCCAGCGGGCAGGCGCAGGCGGCGATCACGAAGATCCTCAACGAGACGCTGCCGCGCGGCATGAGCTTCGAGTGGACCGAGCTGACCTATCAGCAGATCCTTTCGGGCAACACCGCGCTCTACGTGTTTCCGATCTGCGTGCTGCTCGTCTTTCTTGCTCTCGCGGCACAGTATGAGAGCCTCTTCCTGCCGCTCGCGATCATCCTGATCCTGCCGATGAGTCTCTTTTCGGCGATCACGGGCGTCTGGCTGACCGGCGGCGACAACAACATCTTCACGCAGATCAGTCTCTTCGTTCTGATCGGCCTTGCCTCCAAGAACGCGATTCTAATTGTCGAGTTCGCGCGCGAGCTTGAACATCATGGAAAGACGACCGTCGAAGCGGCAATCGAAGCCGCACGCTTAAGACTGCGCCCGATCCTGATGACGTCGTTTGCCTTCATCATGGGCGTGGTCCCGCTGGTATTGTCGACGGGCGCCGGCGCGGAGATGCGCCACGCCATGGGCATCGCCGTCTTCTTCGGCATGCTCGGCGTGACCTTCTTCGGGCTCTTCTTGACGCCGGTCTTCTACGTCCTGATGCGCACTCTCGAAAAGAAAGTCATAGGAACCTCTCGGGTGGTGAGCCATGCTTAAGAAAAACCGCACGCGTTTATCCGTCTTGTTGGCCGCGCTGCTGCTGTCGGCCTGCATCTCGCCGGGCCCAAAGCAGTCTTCAAACGTCGATGTGCCGCAATCGTGGAGCCGCTTGAGCGCGGCTGACATGCCGCTGGCAAGTGCTCCTGCCGCTGAAGTCGAGCAACAGTGGTGGCGGAATTTCGGCGACACGACGCTGGATGCCCTGATCACCGAAGCGCTCATCAGCAACAAGACGCTTCAGATCGCCAAGGCCCGCATCGAAGAAGCCCGTGCCAATCGCGGGTTGGCGCGCTCCAGCCTGTTTCCTGAAGTGAACGCGACGGGCGGAATCTCGCGCAGCAATCAAGGCTTCGCGACCAACAACGGCACGATCAATATCGCGCAAGCCAATCTCGAGGCTACCTGGGAGCTCGACATTTTCGGACGCAATCAGGCCCGCACGCGTCAGGCCGGCGCTATCCTCGAATCCGAGGAAGCTTCGGCGCAGGCGGTTCGTCTCGGACTGCTCGCGGAGGTCGCGCGCAACTACTTCGACCTGCGCAATTACGAGCGTCAGCTCGTCCTAACGCGCGCAAATCTGGCGAGCCAGCAGCGCACGCTCGAGCTCATCCAGGCGCAATTCCGTGGTGGCTTCTCCAGCGACTTCGATGTCTCCCGCGCGGGCGCGCAAGTGTCGACGACTGCGGCGCTGATCCCCGTCCTGCAGGCCGGTTACGACGCGTCGCTCAATCGCATCAATATTCTTTTGGGCAACGCGCCGGGGGCGAAGGACCAAATGCTCCAGGCCCCGCAGGAGCTCAAGCCGCTCAATCAGCGTATTCTCGTTGCTGCACCCGCGACCGTGCTTGCTGCGCGACCGGACGTGCGCGCCGCGGAACGCCGCTTTGCCGCCTCCATCTCCGGGCGTGAAGCAGCGACCGCGGAACTCTTTCCCAACATCTCGCTTACCGCCTTCTTTGGCGTGCAGAGCGCCGGTCCGCTCTCCACGACGCCTTGGGGCCTCGGCGGAAACCTTATCCAACCGATCTTGAATTTTGGCCGCATCCAATCGGAGATCGACGCCGCCGACGCGCGCCAGAAGCAGGCGTTCCTCGGCTATCAGGAGACCGTGCTGGAAGCGCTGGAAAACATGGAGAACGCACTGTCGAGCTACTTGCAGGAGACCCAACGAAACGGATCTCTGACAAGTGCGGTGACGCAAGACCGCCGCGCCGCGAATCTCGCGCAGCAGCAATACACCAACGGATTTACAAGTCTGCTCGATGTTCTGGTCGCCGAGCGCGATCTCCTCGAAGCTGAAGCCAATCAGGCGGCATCGGATGCGAGCTTGCGCAAGAATCTTGTCGCGATTTACACGGCTGCGGGCGGCGGCTGGAAAGAGTAGGCTTTCAAGTCGGGGAGCCACGAACACAGTAATATCTCCGCCGCCAGCCGCTCGCTGCGGAAGTGGCGTGCCCGTTACGGAAGAGTATAATTTCGCCCACGGGGCACCGGAGGCAGATGATGTTGGGATTGAACGCGCGTCTTCTCGCGAGCGGCATATCAGGACTCTTTGTTGCGGGCGTATTCGCGGCCGGAGTCTCGGCCCAATCGTCGGTTCCCGACTTTTCCTCGAACCAGACGTCTTGGCAGGGCGGCAATGGGGTGAACTTCACGCCGGTTCCAGGCGCGGTCGGTCCCGTCGTCAACGATCCGGCCCATCCTCACTACAGCAACGCTGAGGCGAGACGATTGGGCGTGCAGCCGACCTATCGCATCGCCGATCTCAGCAATCCCAATATCAAGCAATGGGCCAAGGACGTCATGAAGAAAGACAATGACGAGGTCCTTGCCGGCAAGATCGCCTACACGCCGGGCTCCTCGTGCAAACCCTCAGGCGTTCCGGTTTTCATGCTGGATGGCGGCCCGTTCTATTTTGTCCAGACCGCGAAGGAAGTCCTGATCATCGCGTCGGAGGATTCGCAGGTCAGGCGCGTCTATATGAATGTACCGCACTCGGCGAACGTCAAACCATCCTGGTACGGAGAATCGGTCGGCCGCTACGAGGGGGATACGTTTGTCGTCGATACGATCGGACTGAGCAACAAGACTTTCGTCGATCATTTCCGCACGCCGCACACCGAGAAGCTGCACGTCGTGGAACGGTGGCACATGATCAATGGCGGCAAGACCATGGAGGTCGAGGTCACGGTCGAGGATCCCGACACCTTCTTCAAACCCTGGAAGGGCACCGTGCGCTGGGATCGGGTGCAGCAGGCATTCTCCGAATATGTCTGCGTTGAAGGCAATCTCCAGCTTTTCGACTACGGCGTGCCCAAGGCCGACAAGCCGGATTTCTAAGGCTGCGCCGTCCCCGCCGGTGACCGCGCTCCTCAACCGCTTTTGACCTGGGCGCCTGGCCGGCAGCTGCGGAAGCAGCCGGCCCCAGGCGTTTGGAACTGATGCGCGATACCTGAACCTGATATAATCCTCCCAAGTTGCTCGTGAGCAGGGCGACGGGGAGGAACATCATGAGGACGATCTCGATCGGGCAATCGCTTCTGTGCGCCGCTGTGGTGTGCGCCGCCGGTTCCGCAGTCTATGCAGCGCAGGCGCCTGCTGCTGCTCCCGCCACCGGCGTTGCCGGCCAAGGGCAGACCCCCGCCTCGGCGGCTAACGCGACATTGACCCTGAAAGAAGTCGCCAACTTCGTTCCGGTCACCGACGCGATCCTGCGTGCGCCGAAGCCCGAGGACTGGCTGATGTACCGCGGCAATTATGCCGGCTGGGGCTACAGCCCGCTCGACAAGATCACCAAGGCCAACATCAAGAATCTGCAGCTTGTCTGGTCGCGCGCCATGGCGCCGGGCGAAAACGAGATCACGCCTATCGTCTACAACGGAGTCATGTACCTCGCCAATCCGAACGACGTGATTCAGGCGATCGATGCCGCGACCGGCGACCTCTTGTGGGAATACAAACACCCGCTGCCGCCCGCCGAGATGCTGCATAATCATCAGGGCGAACATAAGCGCAGCCTTGCGCTGTACGGCAACTTCGTTGTCTTCGTGTCGTTCGACAACATCGTCATCGGGCTCGACGCGCGCACCGGCAAGCGCGTATTTGCCAACCCGCGCGGCGGCGACGGCTTCGTCACCAACTCATCGGGCGTCATCGTCGCCAACGGCATGATCGTCGCGGGGAGCACGGCAAACGGCTACGGCGGCGGCTATGTTTCCGGCCACGACGCGCGCAACGGCGAGGAGCTGTGGCGGAAGGAAGTGATCCCGCATCCGGGCGAGCCCGGGGACGAGACCTGGGCCGGCACGAAATTCGAGGACCGCTGGCACACCGGCATCTGGGGCCACATCACTTACGACCCGGAGCTTGATCTTGTCTATTACGGCTCGAGCGGGGTGGCGCCGGCTTCGGAGGCGCAGCGCAACGCGCCCGGCGCAACCTTGGCCGGCACGGACACGCGCTTCGCCGTGCATCCCAAGACCGGCGAGATCGCCTGGAAGCATCAGACGCTGCCGCGCGACAACTGGGACCAGGAATGCACTTTCGAGATGATGGTGATCAACACGCCTGTCAATCCCGATGCGCGCGCGCAAGGCATGTTGTCGGTCAATCCGAATGCGCGTCGCGGCATGCGCAAGACGCTGACCGGAATCC
>Ga0134122_10003171_pt1 | contig 12168 bp, 8 predicted proteins | sample KB302_FD_96461 | JGI IMG/M metagenome (GOLD analysis project Ga0134122, IMG submission 96461) | Terrestrial soil microbial communities without Nitrogen fertilizer from Kellogg Biological Station, Michigan, USA - KB3-0-2 | ecosystem: Environmental > Terrestrial > Soil > Unclassified ...
GCGACGAGAAGGTCGACCGCTACCGGGCCGAGCGCGACCTCGCCCACGCGGAGAACCTCGTCCGCATCGCGTCGGGCTCCTAGGCGGCGCGGCCCGCGGCGGCCGGCCGCGGGCAATCGAGGGCGACGAAAACCCCACCCGAGGATCCGGGGCGTATCCTGATCGGCGACGGTACCCCGGATCTGAGGTAGACACGTGCATCCCGTGCAGTTGGACGTCGAGAACGTCGAGCGGCGCAGTCGTCTGACGACGTTCTTCCGCTGGATCCTCGCGATCCCAACTTCGCTGCGACGGGTTTGCGAGTGCCCTCTACGCTTCAGCTCCACCGCCTGATGACCGCTTCGACCGCTCTCATCAAAAGGCAACTCGGCCATCTGTCTCTGGAGCTCCAAGGAAAGGTGGCCACAGGATTGCGCGGCCTTTTCGATTTGGGTTGAGCCTACCCCGCCACCACCCCGCAACACCCTCCAAACCCAATCCCAACAAACCCCTCCCGCTCACACCTGCCGGTAAACGTCACCTCATCCCCCGCCTCCAAGAACGCCCTCTTCTCTCCCGAGGGCAGTTCCACCTGCTCCTTGCCGCGCCAGGTCCGTTCGAGCAGACACCCGCGATTCTCCGGAGCCGGCCCCGAGACCGTGCCGCTGCCGAGTAGATCGCCGGGGCGCAGGTTGCAGCCGTTGCTCGCGTGGTGGGCGATCATCTGGGGAAACGTCCAGTAGAGAGACCGGAAATCGGATTGGCTCACCTGTAGAGGAGGCAGGTTCTGCTCGCGCATCGCCTGGCTTTGAAGGTGGACCTCCAGCGCGATCGAAAAACCGCCTTCCGTCCGGTTGCGCTCCGAGTCGAGATAGGGGAGCGGCGCGGGATCGCTCTCGGGGCGAGTTGCCGCGGGAACGCGGAACGGTTCGAGCGCTTCGAGCGTCACGACCCAGGGCGAGACGGTGGTCGCGAAGCTCTTGCCCAGGAATGGCCCGAGGGGCTGGTATTCCCAGGCTTGGAGATCGCGCGCGGACCAATCGTCGAGGAGGGAGAGACCGAACAGGTGATCCTCCGCCTGCTCGATTGAGATGGGCTCGCCGAGCGCGTTGCCGGTCGAAATCCAGGCGCCGACTTCCAGCTCGTAGTCGAGTTGGCGCGAGGGACCGAAGGTCGGCGCTTCCGCATCGGGCGCTTTGCGTTGGCCGCTCGGACGGCGGATCTCGGTGCCGCTCGGCACGATCGATGAGGCGCGGCCGTGGTAGCCGATCGGCACCCATTTGTAGTTGGGGAGAAGCGGCGAGTCCGGCCGGAACATCGAGCCGACGTTCGTGGCGTGATCGATCGAGGCATAGAAATCCGAGTAGTCGCCGATCTCGGCGGGGAGCCGCATTTCGACCTGGGAGAGAGGGAAGAGCAGAGTCTCTCGCGCCGGGGCGTCTTCCCCGAGCGGATTGTCGGAGCGGAGCAGAGCGAACAGCTGCCGCCGGAGCGCACGGCGCGGCGCGGCGCCGAGGCTCATGAGCGCGTTGAGCGAGGAGCGCGAGCAGGCGCTGGCCACCTGGACCGGCAGGGCAAGCCGGCCCGATTCGATCGCGGCGGCGAGGTCGAGCACCTGATCTCCGATCGCGACGCCGATCCGCGGTAAGTCGGCTCCGACGCGGAAGACGCCTAGGGGCAGGTTCTGGAGCGGAAAATCGGCGCCGGTCACGTTCGCCGAAGCGACGAAGCTCCGGGCCGCCGGGTCGTGGGTTTCGTCGAGCCGAGATTCGCTCACGGGTGCTCCTTCAAAAGGGGATGTCGATGTCACGGATCTCTTCCACCGGCTCGGTGAACGAGCAGGAGCCGATCGAACGGCAGAACGATCTGCGCGCCTCGGCGATCTCGGAAGCGGTCAAGCGAACCCCGCGCCAGGCGATCGCGTCGCTTTCGACCTTTAGATCTCCTCGCCCTTCGCCCGAAAGGAGCGCTAGCGCTTCGCTTTGCGGCCGGCCGCTCCAGAGAGCGGTGGCGGCGAGGAAAACGTTGAGGAAGCCGTGCATCTTGGCGCTGCGGCTTGCCGGCTTGTAGGTGAGCGCCGCGTTGCCGCGGAGCGCGTGATGAAGGCCGGCGGTCGCTTTCCACGGGGCGCGGGCTCCCGCGCAGGCGGTGAGGAAGGTGAGTAAAGCGCCTGGCGAGGGAAAGGCTTTCTTTTCGAGGCCTCCGGTACGGACTTTCGCGCAGGCGCCGTTTCGAGCGATGGCCTCTAGGAGTTGATCCAGATTCGGCGCTTGGATCGGCAGCTCGAAGTAGATCTCTTGGGTGGCCGGCACGAGGGCGCGGAGGCGCTCGATCGTTTCAATCGAATCGGCCGGCGTTTCGAAAGCACCGATTTCGACCCCAGGATTTTGAGCCGCGAAGGCTTGGGCGAGCGCGAGATCCTTTTCCGGTGTCTCTTGGGTCAGGAGCACGGAGAGGTCCCATCTCCCTTCGAAAGTTTCTTCCTCCGGCTCCTCCAAGGTCGCGCCGAATTCCGCGAGGCGCCGGGCGGGGACGACGAAGCGGCCGAGCCATGGCTGCGACGGGGGAATCTGCCAATATTCGGCGTAGTTCCCGACCGCCTTCCACATCGACAGCCCGGCGGGCGGAAAAAGCCCCGCGTAGTCGATTAGTCCGGTCATCAGCGCTTGGATCGCGGCGTTCATGAAGCCAGCTCCATCAGGTTGCGGAAATGATCGAGCACGGCGGGGTTCGCAAGCGCCTCGGCATTGCCCAGGGCTCTGCCGTGGATCGCGGCGTGGACCGCCAGCTCGGAGAGCTTGCCGTTGATCGTTCGGGGGAGATCGGCGACGGCGAGAATCTTTTTCGGCACGTGGTGCGGGCTCGCGTGTTGGCGGATCTCGCGGCGGATTCGATCCCTTAGGGCGTCGTCAAGCTCTACCCCGGGTCGCAGGCGGACGAACAGGACGATGCGTACGTCGCCCTGCCATTCCTGGCCGACCGCGAGGCTTTCGAGGATCTCGGGCAGTCGCTCGACCTGACGGTAGATCTCGGCGGTTCCGATGCGCACTCCCCCCGGATTGAGAGTCGCGTCGCTCCGGCCGGCGATCGTCAGGCCGCCGTGTTCCGTCAAGCGCGCCCAGTCGCCGTGGCGCCAGACGTCGCGGCCGGGGAAATGCTCAAAATAGGCCGCGCGGTATTTGGCTCCGTCGGGGTCGTTCCAGAATCCGACCGGCATGCTCGGGAAGGGCAGAGTACAGACCAGCTCTCCCGGTTCGCCTTCCAGGCTCTCGCCCTCGGGGCTCCAGACCTCTACCGCCATCCCCAGGCCGCGGCATTGCAGCTCACCGCGCCAGACCGGGCCGGTCGGATCGCCGAGCGCGAAACAGGAGAGGAGATCGGTGCCGCCACTGATGCTCGCCAGGTGAACGTCCGATTTGATGCGGGTGTAGACGTAGTCATAGCTCTCGGGTGCGAGCGGGCTGCCGGTCGAGAGGAGGGTGCGCAGGGCGGAGAGATCGCGGGTGGTCCCCGGCGCGAGGTTTTCCTTCTCGCAGAGCGCCAGGTACTTGGCGCTGGTGCCGAAGATCGTGATCCGCTCGGCCTCGGCCATCTCCCAGAGGATGTCGCTCCGCGGAGAGAGAGGTGCGCCGTCGTAGAGAACGACCGTGGCGCCCACCGCGAGGCTCGAAATCAGCCAGTTCCACATCATCCAGCCGCAGGTGGTGAAGTAGAAGATCCGATCGTCGCGGCGTAGATCGGTGTGGAGGATCAGCTCTTTGAGATGCTGGAGGAGGGTGCCCCCCGCGCCGTGGACGATTCCTTTCGGCAGTCCCGTGGTACCGCTCGAATAGACGACGTAGAGCGGGTGGTCGAACGGCAGGCGCAGAAACGTGGGCTCCGCGGGAGCGTCGATTGAGGCGAGCCAGGCGTCGAGCGAAATCGCGCGGGGAATCTGCCGGGCTTCGGGCGAGGCTTCACCCACCAGCACGATTCGTTCGGTGTCGGGGAGCGCGGCGGCGATCGAGGAGAGTCGCTCGGTGAGATCGATTTTCTTGCCGGCATAGCGGGTGGAGGTCGCGGCGAACAGCACTTTCGGCCGCGTCTGGCCGAAGCGGTCGAGGACGGCGCGCTCGCCGAAATCGGGGCTCACCGAGGTCCAGATCGCCCCGAGCGAAGCGGCGGCGAGGGCGGCGATCACAGTTTCCGGCACGTTCGGCAGATATCCCGCGACCCGATCGCCGGGGATGACTCCCGAGGCGGAAAGCGCGGCCTGATAGCGGGCGACCTGCGTGGCGAGATCGGCGAAGCTCAGCTCGCTTTGGCGGCCTTGCTCGTTCCAGGCGATCAGGGCGGGGTGGTCGTCGCGAAAACGGAGAAGGTTCTCGGCGTAATTGAGCTTCGCGCCGCGGAACCAGCGCGGGCCGGTCTCTCCCGGTGGCACCATACGCTCGCCCCCTTCGAGAACCGCGTCCCATGGTTCCGCGATCACGCCGCCGAAATCCCAGACCGCCGGCCAGAACTTCTCCGGGTGCTCGACCGACCAGCGCCAAAGCTCGGCCATTCCTGCTCCGGGCAGATGGTGGAACGAGAATCGCGACAAATTCGCCGCGGCCGCCCGTTCGGGGCTGGGGGTCCAGATCGGTCCTTCGATCATTCGATCCAGCTGCGGAAATAGCCCGGATCTTCAAACGCCATCGCGGCTTTCGCGACGTGCAGCGGCCGGAACGAATCCATCATCACCGCCAGCTCGTTCGTCCACTTGGCGCCGATCGACGCCTCGGCGCGGCCGGGGTGCGGACCGTGCGGCAGGCCGTCCGGATGGTGGGTGATCGAGCCGTATTCGATTCCCTTGCGGCTCATGAATTCGCTCGACGCGTAGAACAGCACCTCATCCGAATCGACGTTGCTATGGTTGTACGGCGCGGGCACCGCCTGAGGATCGAAATCGTACGGGCGCGGGCAGAACGAGCAGATGACGAAGCCGTCCCCTTCGAACGTCTGATGGACGGGTGGCGGCTGATGGATGCGGCCGACGATCGGCTCGAAATCGTGGATGTTGAACGCCCACGGATAGAAATAACCGTCCCAGCCGACCACGTCGAACGGATGGTGATCGAGCACCAGCTCATGGAGCGCCTGATGCTGCTTGACCAGGATCGGAAACTCTCCACGCTCGTCCTGAGTGATCAACTCCTTCGGCCGGCGGATGTCGCGCTCGCAATAGGGGGCGCCTTCGAGCAGTTGGCCGACTTTGTTGCGATACCGTTTCGGAAAGCGGATGTGGCCGCGGCTTTCGATCACCAGCAGCTTGACCGGCCCGGCCGCGAAATCGAAGCGCCAGCGGTGCAGGATGTTTCGGTGGAGCACCACGTAATCGCCCGGCCCGACGGGAAGCGAACCGAACGCCGATTCGAGCACGCCGGTTCCTTCCACGACGTAGACGCATTCGTCGCCCTGCGAGTTGCGATAGAACGTCTCGTCATTCCGGTCGGGTTCGGCCACCAGCATCGCGACTTCGGCGTTGAAGACGATCGGCGTCCGGTCGAGCGTCGGGCTGCCGCCTTTCTTCGCCGCCGCCGTGCGGAAATGGCGATGGCGGAGCGAAGTCTCCTCGTCCGCCTCCCAAACGACCGGCGCGATCTTACGGGCCGACAGCACCGCCGTCGGCGGGTGGACGTGGTAGAGCAGAGACGAGGTGCCGACGAACCCTTCGTGCCCCATCAGCTCTTCGGCATAGAGGCCGCCGTCGGGGCGTCGGAACGCCGTGTGGCGTTTCTTGGGGATTTCACCGAGCGAGTGGTAGATCGGCATCGGGCGGCTTCTCCGAAAGGTCAGGCTCGTAGGGGCGGAGCTTGCCTCCGCCCGCGGTTGTCGATGCTCTAGGGCGGAGGCAAGCTCCGCCCCTACGCCCGTCCTCATTTCATCCTGCAAGTACCGTCGGTATCAGAGATTGCCGCGCAAAGCCTGCTCGCGCTCGATCGACTCGAACAGCGCCTTGAAGTTGCCTTTTCCGAACGAGCGGGCGCCCTTCCGCTGGATGATTTCATAGAACATCGTGGGGCGATCTTCGACCGGCTTCGTGAAGATCTGGAGCAGATACCCCTCGTCGTCGCGATCGACCAGAATGCCCAGCTCCCGCAGCGGTGCGATGTCTTCGTCGATCGAACCGACGCGATCGAGCAGCTCGTCGTAATAACTGCCCGGCACGCTCAGGAACTCGACCCCGCGATCACGCAGCGCGGTCACGGTCGAGACGATGTCGTCGGTCGCGATCGCCAGATGCTGCACGCCGGGGCCGCCGTAGAACTCGAGGTACTCGTCGATCTGCGATTTCTTCTTGGCGACGGCCGGCTCGTTGATCGGCAGCTTGATCCGCTCGTTGCCGCTCGCCATCACTTTGGACATCAGCGCCGAATACTCGGTCGAGATGTCGGCGTCGTCGAACGACACCAGGTTGGTGAAGCCCATCACCCGCTCGTAAAAGCCGACCCATTCGTCCATCTTGCCCAGCTCGACGTTGCCCACGGCATGATCGATGTAGCGCAAACCTACGGGCTCCGGCTGATAGCGCGGCGAGACCGGGACGAAGCCGGGCAGGAAGAGCCCGAAGTAGTTCTTCCGCTCGACCAGGGTGTGGATCGTGTCGCCGTAGGTGCGAATCGCGGCGATCACCACCTCGCCGTCCGCGTCGGACAGCACGGTCGGCTCCTGGACTGCCACCGCCCCGCGGGAGACCGAGATTTCGAACGCCTGGCGGCAGTCGTCCACCCAAAGGGCGAGATCGCGCACGCCGTCGCCGTGCTTCAGATGGTGCTCGGCGATGGGAGAGTGGGGGCTCAAAGGAGAGGTGAGGACGAAACGCACCTTGCCTTGGGTGAGCAGGTAGCTCGCACGGTCACGGACTCCCGTCTCGGGGCCGCGATACCCCTCCAGCTGGAAGCCGAACGCGCTGCGGTAATAGTGGCTCGCCTGCTTGGCGTTGCCGCAGTAGATCTCGACGTAATCGGTGCCGTTGATCGGAAACGGATCGGGGCGCGTGGCGGCGGCGATCTCGGAGGGGGCTTCGAGCAGAGCTTCAGCGGTCATGAGCAGGATCTCCAGGGGGCCGATGGGCGGAAAAAGCGCCGGTAAGGCGGCGGGCCGGGATCAGAGTAGGCCGCGGCGACTGATATGTCCAATACAATCTCTCGTCATGATTGAGAGGATCTAGATATGAATCTCGCCGCCCCGTCGGGTCTGCCTTTCGAGCTGCGCCACCTCCGCTCCTTCCTCGCGGTCGCCGAGGAGTTGCACTTCGGCCGGGCCGCGCTTCGGCTCGGCATCGCGCAGCCGCCGCTCTCGCAGCAGATCATCCAACTGGAGGAGCGGATCGGCGCGAAGCTGTTCGAGCGCACTCAGCGGAGAGTGGCGCTCACGGATGCCGGCCGGGTCTTACAGGTAGAAGCCCGGCGCATCCTCGCCGCGGTCGAAAATGCTGGGGCCTTGGCCCGCCGCGCGGCACGGGGGGAGACCGGCCAGCTGCGGATCGCGTTCGCCGCGACCGTCATGTTCCACGCCCTGCCGCGGATCGTGAGGTCGTTTCGCGAGCAGTTTCCCGGGGTCTACCTCGATCTGCGCGAAATGGCCTCCGGCGCGCAGCTCGCGGCGCTCCGGTCGGGCGATCTCGACATCGGCTTCGTCCGCGAACCGCTGCCCGATCCGGACCTGGAGATCGAGGTGGTCCTCCGCGAGCCGCTCATGATCACGGTCGAAGGGGCGCACCGGCTGGCGAAAAAGAAACGCGCCGCGGTCGCCGATCTCGCCAACGAGCCGTTCGTCCTCTTCCCGAGCGAAATCGCGCCCGGGCTCTACCTCCAGGTGATGCGCCTCTGCGGCGATGCCGGCTTCTCGCCCCGAGTGGTCGAAACCAGCCGCGAGCTGTACACCACGGTCAGCCTGGTCGCGGCCGGAGTCGGCGTCTCGATCCTCCCTGCCTCCGTCGAGCGCCTCGGGTGGCCGAACGTCCGCTACCTGCCGATCCCCGCCCGCCACGCTACGACCCGGGTCGCCGCCGCCTGGCGGAGGGACCGCCGAGGGCCGACGGTCGATCGCTTCTTGAGCGTGGCGCGCACGATGATGGGGGAGGGACCGGGCCTGGAGTAGATCGCGCCCAACGGACAAGAAAGCCTCCGGCTTCGTATGAAAGCGTACACGTTCCCCTGCCGGAGACCCTGATCATGATCCGATGTCCACAAGTTTCATTTCACCGCGCGGCGAATTGGCGGAACCTGGCCGCCGGTTGCGGCGCCGTGGTCATGCTTCTGATCTCCCTTCCGGTGTCGGCCCGGCTGATTCCCTTGGGCGAGACGGTGTTTCCCGAGCTGCCCGCCAACCCGTTCATCGGGCTCGCTCCGCTCGCGGGAAGAGGGGTGGTGGTCGCCTGGCTCGAAGCGGACCATCAGGTCCTGCGCGCGCGGGAGCTGGAGGCGGATCTTTCGGAACGACGGGATTTCGACGTCGTCGATTCCCGCGGGGGGCCGCCGACGGTGCTCCTTTGCCCTCAAGCCGCGCGGATCGGCCAAGGACGCCTGGCGTTCGCCTGGATCGTATTCAGCCAAGCCGCTCCCCGGCTCCGCGTCGCGTATCGGGTGATGAACGAAGATGGATCGCCGCGAAGCCCGATTCGCTTCGCCGAGGGCGAGTCGCCGCGGTTGGACGAGGGATGTCCGCACTTGAGCGGTGGGGAGACCGGATTCGTGATCGCCTGGAACCTTCCGGTCCACCCGGTCGGCTTGGATTTCCGTTTGCGCGCGAGAACCTTTTCCGTGACCGGGGTGCCGACCTCGCCGCCGGTCGATCTGGGGATTTCCGAAGGCGTGACGTTTCCGCCGGACGTCGTCTTCGGCCGCGACGGAGGGTTCGTCGCGGCTTGGACCTTGGTGAGAGATTCCGGCGACGCCAACCAACTCGTTCTGGGTCGTTTCGGGCGCGACGGGACGCCGATCGAAAGGCCCGTTTTGGTGGCCACCCGAGTGCAGGAACTGATCGCCTTCACCGCCGGCACGCAATCGGGATCCGAAGTCATCTGGGCCGTCCGAGAGACGGATTCTCGCCGCACTCTCAAGGCGCGCCGTTTCGATCGAGACCTCCGGGCGATGACCCCGGAGAGGACCGTGTACATGTCGGAGAACCAGGTGGCGATTCCTACCGCGGCGGTCGGTCAAAAGGCGCGGACGGCCCTCATCGTCTCCGAGGGCGGTGTGGTAAACGGAGTAGAGCTCGATCCCTTGCTTGCTCGCCGCTGCGGTGCGGCGATCCGCGTCAGCGCCGATTTTCCCCAAGGCTACTTTCCCGTCGTGGTCTCAAGTCCCGGCGAAGTCGTGGTCGCCGGAGTCGAGACGGCCGCCGAGCCCTACCGGCCGACGGTGGTCGTCCGGCGGTACAGGTTGGGAGCGTGCGACTCGGCGCCTTAAAGAGGTGCCGGAACCAACCGATCCGGCATCGGGCGATCCTCCGGGTTTCCTTTCCGATAGAATCGTTGCTGCATGAAAATCCTCGCCGCCGTTCTGCTCGCCCTGTTCGTGGCCCTTACCGCCGGTGCGGCGGTCGGGCTCGATCTGGGCTGCTCGGACGATTGCGACCGCGGCGCGCCGTGCCGTGAGGCTTGCGCTTCCTGCAGTTGCAACCCGGTGGTGCCGGCTCCTCTCGGCGTTTGGCTGCCCGGCGCGGATCGGTCTCTCGGTGCCTTGCCACAGAGAGTGCCGAGCGAGCCGCTTCCCGGCGTGTCCCGCGCGGTTCTGCACGTCCCGCTCTTCGCCTGACCTCCGCTTTCCGCCGAAGTCCCCAACCCGGCGCGCTTCCGCGCGTCCGAAGCGGCGAGGTCATGGCTCATGTTCATCCGTTCCGCGGTCGGTTCGACCGTTGGTCTCTTCCTTCTCATTGCCCCTCTGGCCCGGCCTGGATTCGGAGGCCAAGAGCCTCCTCGGCTCGAAGATCTCCTCACGCGGGCTCGGGCCAGCGCCGAAGAGTTGGCCATCTCCTCTGAGTTGGCCGCCGCCCGCCGCGAGCTTGGCGCCACCTCGGCGCGCTTCGCGGCGGGTCCTACCCTTGGGGTCGAGACCGGCCCTCGGCGAACGAACGGCTCGACGGATGCCGATCTTGCGATCGATCTCGATCTGCCGCTGCTCGGCAAGGGAAACGGTCGTGAGGAAGCCCTCGCGGCTTTGGAGCGGGCGGGTGCCCGGCTTCCGGCCGCGGCGCGGCTCGAAACTCGCGGCCGGATCGCTACGGCCTACGTCGCCGCTTGGGCCGCCGAGCGAGAAGCGCTTCTGCGCGGCGAGGACGTCGCCACCGTCGAGCGGTGGCTCAAAATCGCGCAGCGCCGCCTGGAGCAAGGCGCGGAGGCGGCGTTCGAGGTCGATCTGGTCGCTTTCGACCTGGAGCAGGCGCGCGCCGCGCGGGCCGAGGCGCTCGCGGCCCGGGCGGCCGGCTGGGCCGAGCTTGCGGTTTGGGTCGAGACACCGCTCGATGAATTGCCCGCGGCGGGGTCTCGCGAGGAGATCGCCGAGCCGCCTCCGCCCGACCTGCCGCCCGATGCGGATCTGGGGACCCGGTTCGAGTCGAGCCCGTTGGGCTTGGCGCTCGCCGCGCGGCGCGATCTGTCGGTTGCGCTTGCGCGTTTCGATTTGAGCCGGTCGCAATCGCGTTGGGCGCTCCGTTCGAGTCTGGCGCGCGAGGCGGACGAGAGCGTCGCGCGCTTCGGCCTGGCCTATCGGTTTCCGCTCGCTGCCGAGCGGCCCGCGGCGGATCAGGCGCTCGCCGCCTCGATGGCCGCCGCCCAAGGGCAAGCGGATCAAAGCTTGGCGGAGCTTCGAAGCCGGTTTGCTTCGGCCCGCTCGCGTTTCTTGGCCTTATCGGCCTTCGAGAATCCTCCTCCCGATGATCTCTCGCCGGAGCGCACGCTTGCGGCGATCGAGCTGCGGCTCACCGAAGGGAAGGCCCGCCCTTCGGAGGTCCTGCTACAGCGCCGCGCCGTGATTTCCGCGGAGCTTGCCCGAATCCAACGCCGCGCGGCGCTCTGGGCCGCTTCCTGGGAGCTTGCCACCCTGACTGCCGAGGTGCTGCCATGACCTGCCGGAACCCGTTTCTTCTCGTTCTCTTTGCCTCGCTGCTCTTTTCGTTCGGGGGCTGTAAGAAGACCGACGAATCTACCGTCGCCGAGGGCGGAGAGCACGCCCATTCCGAAGGAGAGAAGGCGATCGCCGGAGAGGAGCCTCAAGAGCATCCCAGCGAAGGGCCGCGCTCGATCGATCTCGCCGGGGTTCGCGGAGTTTCTTTCGCCGTGGTCGGCCCGCCGCGCGAGGAGGGAGCCTGGTTCGCGGCGGAAGCGATCTCCGAGACGGGCTCCGCCGCGACGTTTTCGGCGCCGGTCGGTGGCATCGTCACCTCGCTGCTGGTCGAACCGGGTCGGGCCGTCTCGCGCGGCGCGGCGTTGGTCGAGATCCGCAGCCCCGAGCTGGCGGAAAAGAAAGCCGCCTGGCTCGCGGCCCGTTCCCGCCGGGCGCAGGCCGATCGCGAGGTGGCGCGCGAGCGACGGCTGCTTGAAGGGGGAGCCACCTCCCAGCGCGACGTCGAAGCGGCCGAGGCCGCGGCGGAGGTCGCGGCGGTGGAGGAAGCCTCCGCCCGCCTGGCGCTCGAAGCGCGCGGCGTCGATCCGGCGAGCGCCGGGACGACCTATCGGGTGCGCGCGCCGCGCGGCGGCGTGGTCGAGTCGTTTGGCGTTGCGGTCGGCCAGGGAGTGGAGGCCGGAGGAGACCTCGGCCGGTTGATCGTTCCCGGGGCGTCCCGGGTGCTGGTCGAGATTCCGCTGCCGGGTCCGGAGACTTGGGGGCTGGGGGCGAAGACGGAGGTGCGCCGCGCGAACGGCCAGCGCTGGCAGGCGACGGTCGAAGGGATGCCCGCGTCGCTTTCCGATGCGACCCGCCGCCTGTCCTATCGGTTGCGCCTCGCGGGCGATGAAAAGAGCTGGCCTCTTGCCGGGACGCCGCTCGAAGTGCGGGTTCCCCTGGCGAGCGCCGTCGTCCTGCCGCAGGCGGCGTTGCAACAGATCGAAGGAACCTGGGGTGTGTTCGTAAAAAACGCCGGCCGGGCCGAGTTGCGGCCGGTGCGCAAAGGAACGGAGTTGGGCGCCGAGATGCTCATGCTCGAAGGAGTCTCGCCGGGCGAGAC
>Ga0134122_10003174_pt1 | contig 12162 bp, 9 predicted proteins | sample KB302_FD_96461 | JGI IMG/M metagenome (GOLD analysis project Ga0134122, IMG submission 96461) | Terrestrial soil microbial communities without Nitrogen fertilizer from Kellogg Biological Station, Michigan, USA - KB3-0-2 | ecosystem: Environmental > Terrestrial > Soil > Unclassified ...
GAGACCCAGTCGTTTCCAATCCATCTCACTCAGCTTGGTATGGTAGGTCCCGCGCAGCACGCCCCAATGGCGCATAATGTTGGCCTCGTTCACAGACGCGTACAATTCCTGCATATGGCGCTCTTTGCGTACTTGGCGCGCCGCCTGAATCGTATGCTCGGCCACGTCATAGGCGCGGTGCAACGTTTGCTCCCACTCATCCAGCATCTCCGGGCGTGCGTCATCCGCATTGCGCCAGTGCTCCCAAACAGTAAGAATGCGCACACTAGCGGCCTCTTCCACGCGCGCCAGCTCCTCCGCTGTAAATGGGCGTCGGCTGACGGGTGAAATGCGGTTGCTTTTGAGGTAGCGCTTAAAACTGTCCAGGTTGTAGCAGTACTTGAGATTGTTCTCGAAAATGTACACCACGTTGTCGTGTTCCAGGTCGGCAATGTCGTCAAAACTGATCATATCACGCTCCTCATGGCAAGGTTCACCCGCCTCGTATTGGCGCTGCTTTTCCAACGACATGTCGCCAAACGCCGCCTCCAGCTGTTCCAGCAGCGCCGCATCCGTGCTGCCGCCACGCCTGTAGGCCGCGAGCAGGCGAATATAACGCGTCTCTGCCTCGCGCTCTTCTTCATCCTCTTGGCCTGCTTTGCGCTTGTCGCCACTGCCGCCTACCAAGAAGAACCAGGGCTGGCAGTCATGCGCGCGAGCAGTAATGGTGCTGGCGCAGCTCTGTCCACAGTATGCGTCCTGCAGGCAGCGCCCGCAATAGAGTGTGGCTCCCTTTCCACATCCCTTGCATGTGGTAAGGTGGCGACAGCGTGCACCTCTCATCACCGCTCTCTGCAGAGCGGGGGTGGCATCTTTCTTTTTCTATGTTTACTCACTCAAATCGCCCACGCTCATGCACACAGCACTGCAATAGCGCCGGTCACAGGACTGACAGCAGCCCACAAACGCGTCAGAGGCAGCAGTAATCGGAATTTGTTCGTAACACGCTTGACACAGCGACGAAATCAGCACACGCAATGATGCCATAAGCGCTTGGCGTTTGCGATTGTCACCGCCAGTAAGAAACTCTCCAAAGCCGCGTTGCACCAAGTCACGCAGCTGCACTTGCATCACACTGCCTATGCGTGCAACTGCGTTGAAGCCCAGCGCGTTTTGCTCGAAATAATCAAGCATGTAGCTATCGGCGCTAAAGTCTGCGCTACGCAACCAAGCGCCGTGATGGGAGCGCAGGTAAGCGGGAAACACATCAAGTGCATCATATGGGACCAGCGGAGCCACATGAATATCATGACAGTGTTCGCGCGCTGCGTTTCCGCTCGCCACGTAGAGAATGTTGCGCATCGTGTGCACCGCTAGCGGCACCCGCTGCTGGCGATCCGCGGGAGTGTATGTGTTGAGCACGTTGAGAAAACGGGGCCAAAACTCCTCAAATGTTACACGCCGAGCTTGGCGTTCTCCTCCAGCCAGCAGGATGTGAAGCGCGTTGACGCTGCTAAACATGCCGCAGTTGCCACCCGTGGCGTTGGCAATATGACCCGTCACGTCATACATCTGATAGTTGACGTACGTGTAGGAAACGGCGAGCTTGCTGGCTGGCTCTCGAAAGAGTTCAGCGTTGAGAGACGCAAATGACGAGGAGCTATCCAGGTGCAAAAGGCGTCCTGAACCCAAGCGACAGAGAAGCGAAACGTGACCAGGCACCAAATGAGGCGCAATCGTGAGAGTCACCGTTGGTCTGGCCAATACAAATGCGAGTCCACTTTGCCGCGCCTCTGTTTGCAGCACCACATCCATTGACTGCAAATGTAGCTGCTCGCGGGCAGCCCAAATATGGCCGAGCACAGTGTGTACAAACTGTCCAGCTACTCCATTGTCCGCGCGTTCTTCCTGGTAGACTCGCTCGTTGGCGGCTAGCAAGCGCTCCAAATGCCCAAGCGGGCTGTAAACAGGACCCGCCTCCGCCGTTGGTGCAGGACTGGGCAATGCTCGCTTTTGTGTGCCACTACGCGGACCTTTGCTGTGTAACGCTACCTTCATGCCGTTGTTGTGGCCATAGCGGTTGCCAGCGTCCATCCAGGTCACCTCTTGCTCATCAACGCGCAGCGTCCATTTGTTGGGCGCGTGGTCCTCTAACGGTGCATAGGTTGTGAGCAGTTCTTTGCGCAATGTAGCCAGGCGTGTGCGTGCTAGATCACGGCCACGATACTCTAGCGTTATGGCTGTGCCATGCTGAAAGGTAAACTCAATGTACGCGATAGAAACGTCCATCTTTTGCTTGACTCCCCCACCCTTGCAAAAACAAATGTGACAATTGTTTTTAATAATGGCATTGAATAACCTCCGCACGCGCGTAGACCCGCGCGCTTTCCTCCACGGCCGCTTCGCGGCCGTCCCAGCCCCACGCGCGCGTGGATAAGCAGTGGTTTACTCCCTCTCGCAAGTGCAGCAGATCAGCCCCATTGTGCTATCCACCCAGTAATCGTGCAGCGCCGCCAGCAAGTCAATGCGCGTCTTGGCGTATCGCCGCCCAGCAATGGTGCGCTGCATGTGATGCGTGGTGTAAAACATGGAGAACACTGCAATGGCTAGCAGCGCGAGCGATACAAGCCAGTCGTGTGCCTCTGCAAACGTGGCGATGAAGAGTCCCCACACCACCAGCGTGGACAGCGCCATGGCCAGCATGGCGTGCAGCGATGACGCTTGATGCCCCTGCGTGCCCTGCGGACCCAGCCATTGCAGGTAGACGGAGAGCGCCGCGTACTGGACCCACCAAAACATGAGCAGTTGCAGCGGGGCCACGCTTTGGGCGAGGCCAGCCGCTGCGCCCAGCATGCCTGCCAGGCCACACAGCCACCCTGCTAGCGCCAGGCTGGCGACTGCAGGATAGCGGGCCACGTTTCCGTGCATGGCGCACATGGTCGCGTAGCTGAGCACCATGCTGACGCCGCTCACCACTTCCACACTGATGAGCGCCGCCTGCGGCACGCGCCACATGTATAAGGGCAGCATGAAGAGCAGCGCGCAAAGCGAATACAGAGCCAACATCATGAAGAGGTATTTGGCCATGGCAATGGCCACGCTGTCTGGGAGCATCGCAAAGAGGTTGTCCACTGGCGGCGGCGCCTGTCCCTCAAGTGTTTGAGGGACAACACTCATGCCTTCAATGGACAGCTCATGGAGCGGTACGCTGGTGGTCACGCGATAGACACCGGGCGTTCCCTCTACTTCTTCCATGAGCGCATCATCATCGCATTTCTTTAGTTCCTCATACAACTGACCCTCCATCATGGCGAAACCATAAATGCCATCAAGTCGTTGCCCATGAGTTGCGCAGACAGCGCGAGGCCCGGGTTTCCATGCTGCGCCATGGTCATGACAATGCTAGCCAGTATGCGCTGCGGCGGTGGTGCGTCGGCAGGCCACATCCCCTTGCACACGCTGCTGTGCCACCATCCCGTAAAGACTGCCATGTCTTCGCTGCGAATGGCTATGATGAGCCCCAAGCTGTAGCGACTGCCTGCGTTAATGGTGGTGGGCCAGCAATCTGTGAGTAGGCGCGGTATGAGATCCCAGCGCTGACAGCGCATAAAGCGTATGCCCAGGCGTTGCAACGCCTCTGGTTCACGCATCTCGTGATTGTAAGTGGGTGCATGCCACCAACTACCACCCTCATTGGTGCCTACTGCATACGCTGCCTCTTGCATGGTCACTGATTCGGAACGCAACATCATCTCCACAGTGGACACCACCAGCTGTGGCCAATCGTTTGCCCTGTACATGGTCTTGCCAAGTGCCCAGTGCAGCGCTTCCGCGTTGCCCGTTGCAGGGCTAACCACATGGAGGACCCAATGTAGCAGCAGGTCTGCATTGGTCACGACCGTACCAAACGGGACGTACTTGTCCCATGCCCAGTGCAAGCATTCTAGGCGACCTGAGCGCTTCACAATCATGAGCCTATCCGCTGGGCTCACATAGGGAAGCGACCAGACGCTGCACATGAAAGCAATGGTACCATCCAGTTTGAGCCCATACGTGTGCGTCGCGTGATGCGTGCGCCAGAGTGCTGCCCTGTCTCGCAGCCCAAGCCATGGCAACGCTACCAGTTGCCACACTTGCGCAGGCCACTTGTTAAAGAACCACGCACCGCCGTCGCCACCACCACCCTCAACCTCGGCGGTTACTCGCTCACGCTTATCGCCTTGCGCTTCCATTTGGCGCTGCTGCTAGCCCTCTGACACCACCAGCGTGGAATCCAAAGGCAGCAAAAGTACGCATTTTCTCCTTCTGCGTCGCGGGCAAAACGCTCAGAGTCTCGCACTAGCGCATCCGCGCGTACTGCAGCCTCATCCATGCGCAAGCCGCGCTCTGCCATGCTGTCCAGCAGCGTGAGCGTGGCCGCTGCAGCTTGACGCACATTGCGACCTACAAGCGCCACCTGCACATGATGTTGCTGTTCGCGTTGGCACTCTACAAAATGTGCCAGCAGCTCGGGGTGCAGCTTGCCGTCCATACTCCCTGACCGTAAGGTCAGGGAGGAGGAAAGGCAGAAAAGGCAGGAAAGGCAGAAAGGCAGAAAGGCAAGGACACAAAGTACCGTGGCCACAAGCGCACGTCAACCCGCAGTGACCACGCGCACGCTTTTTTACGGCCGCTTCGCGGCCGTGATGGGAACGTGCGGTGAGTGCGTGCGGGTGTTCACACTCTCATGTAACGCCGCCTACTTATAACTGATGTTTGTCGTGTTTGCTCGCTTAGCGTGTGTTCCCTCATGTTCAACCCCATTGCCGGCAAGTGGCACGCGCATCTGGCGCAGCCACCTCTGCGCGCCGGTAAAGATTGGATGGTGGCCTGGGACCAGTACAAGGTGCTTTACATGATCTTTGAGGACGCGCGCCTGGATCCAGATCGCACGAGGCCAGGCCTGCGCGCATCCATTGAGGCGCTGTCCACCTGTGATTACGTACACTTTAGCGCGGGTGGTGCTGGAATGCGAGTGGTGCAGACCACGGCCGAGGGGGACGCGCGCGACGTGACTGATAGGCGCTGCGTGCTCGTGCCACCCGTGGATCGCAGTCGCATCCATCAATGCAGACCAGGCAGCGCAGTGCAGCTTGATTTGCCCACGATGCGCATGCGCGACTTGGGCACACGCGACAATGATGCCACGCTGATGCAAGGCGAGCCAGACACAGAGGCGGAGGCAGCAGCAGATACCTGTCTCTACGTGACACGCGACCCGCGCGTTACGGCAGCCTATGCAAATCTGCTGTGGCGGGTGGCACAACAGGAACTGAACGTGCCTTGCCCTCGCGGGCAAGAGGTGCCCACACTATACCTCAAATAAAAGGAACAACAGGTCGGACCAACTACAAATTTCGCTCAGAGGGTCACCTTGTTCCCCACCCCACCGTGCCGGGCGGGGATGAGTGATGAGTCAGTCAAGGCTCAAGTGCGCCAGGCCCGCGGCGTACGCAAGGTGGCCATCCAGACACCTGGTGCCGAGCACATGGTGGTTCCGCCCGGGCACGTGTTTGGCTCCGAGATTGTTCGTGAGTACTATGTTCCGCTGCGCCTCGACGGTAAGGGTGCTCACTATGAAGGGGCCGCGCAGTGGTGCCAGACGCGTCGCTTGGCAGAGGCAGACCCGCATTTTTGGTACTTTCAAGAGTTGCTGCTCATGGCCGAAAGCCACTGGTTTGGTAGCGCTCGTCCCATTGCAGACGAGCACTACGACCCAGAGGGATATGCGCTGGCGGTGCAGCTGCAGGCGCGCGTGCTGGCTGATATGTACACACAAGCAGATGCGGCCACTCTCAAGAAGTTGATGAGAGAAGATGAATACTATGACCCTTGGTTCTCATGGCGTGTCCGCCGAGAAGTTTACGCTCTCAAACTGCGCGCGGCCGCAGAACTGGCCAAACCACCAGCCGCAGATGGTGCCGCCGCCGAAGGACCCGCACCGCCAAAACGGCAGCGCGGAAAACGCAATGTGCAGGTGGCACCAGCGCCAGCTATGGGGGTGGCGGCCGCTGCACCTCAGGATGGTCACGCACGCCGCCCCGCTGGTCTCTATGATGCGTGGGGCGAGGGCGCGCAGGGCAGGGCAGGCCGCAACGCGTTTGCGCTAGATGTGGAAGCCGCACGTTACCAGCAAACGCTGGAAGCCGCCAAGTCACCACCGCTCGCCGCGGCAGCCGCAGCAGCGGGAGCGGCAGCAGATCCCGAGCTCGAGGCGCGCATCGAAGCTGAGTTGAACGCCAAGATTAAGCCCCCAGCGCCCGACACGCCACGCGTGGTGGCCAAAGTGGACCTATGCGTGTGTTGGGTGCCCAGCGCCACGGGTGGTGTGCTCATGTGTCGCTTTTTCGTCAAGGACCCACTCATGGACCCGGGCAAATTTTTCATGGGCCCACTCCTTAAAGATATTCGCAATCGCGAGACTGCCAAACTCAACGCCAATAGCGGCGGCGGCGGACCACGCGGTCATCAGCATGAACCCAAAGAGCGTTTCCCCCACTACCGCTCCCTCTATGAGGGCGGCAATCACCATCACCCCGTGAGCGGGGCCACCACCATGCAAACCTATTTTCATGTCATGTCTGCGCTGGCTCCCGAGTACTTGAAGCGCTACCCGACACGCGCTGAAGCCGTGGCCAACCTGTTTCCCGACCAGATATCGCACCCTAGCCATCCGTGGCGCGTGCTCACGCTAGAACGTGCGCTCAACGTGCTCAAGGAGGTTGGCTGCAGCGTTGCGCATTGCGAGGGCAGTTTCTGGAGGAATGAGGCGGGCCGTCCCCTCGCCCCATCCGCTGGAGGCGCCGCTATCAAAACCATGCTTTACATGCCGTGCGCGCTTTTCTGGAAGAACCTCTACTACCTGGGCATCAGCGAGCACTTTTTCCCGCACATTGACGCGGACAGTGATTTCCTCAGCGCCTACCTGGCCAACGAGGATGTGTCGCGTTTTCTGCCTGGCGCGCCTGCCCAGGCCGCCGCGGCGCCCCCACGACGAGCGCACAGCATCTTTGCCAACAACTACCTGGTGAGCAGAGCCCAGCTGCGTCAGCGTGAGTTGATTCCCTACCGCACATACAACGAATTCATGCATCTGGGAGCGCGCGCCGCCATGATTATCAAGCGCCTCGCGCTAGAGTTCCCCGTCAATCCCGATGCGGATCCTGCTGCCTACGCGCGCTATGCGGCGTTGCTGCGTCTGGCGCAAGACGCGTGTCTGCAATCGTTTGGCCCGCTGTGGCCCCTGGAGGGAGACCTGACGGATCTGCCAGTGCCCGCATCGATTCGCGCCATCCTACAATGGATGCAGGATGCGCGCCTACCCAACATGACACGCGCTTATCGCGTCTGCGATCGCGAGCTGGGCCTGCTGGGCAACTCGCTACTCTTTACCAGTGTGCTCATTACGCGCATTGGTCGTATTGTGCACCCCAGCATTTGCATGCTGAGCGAGGGCCTTTTCTCATGCTATCGGTACGCTCCTCGTGAACTTGCCTTTAACATTATGGCCCACGGTCGCTATGACGTGGGCAAAACGTACATTTTGATCACCACGCTCATCAAACTCATCACCATTACCGGCACCGTAGAGGAGTACACGAGCGAAAGCGCCGCCGCCGCCACCAGCGAGAACCACGTCTATGACATGATCATTGCCAGCGACGAGGTGATGCCCTGGAAGGTGGACGCTGCCGAGGCCAAGCGCAACCCAGCGCTTGTGAATCAGGAAAAGGTCAAGTTGGTGACTCAGCGCGTGGGCAAGAAGGTATTCGTGTTTGTCAAGGACGACGAGGGCGAAAAGGTGCGCTGGACCCGTACCATTACCAGTGACCACTTTGTGTCGCTGGTGGAGGTGACCAACTATGAGATTGAGCAAAAGAACGCGCTGTCCTCACGCTACTTTACCTGCACGGTCCCCCTGTCGCACATCCCGGTGCGCGAGCTCATTGGACGCATGGCCACGTCGCTCAACGAGGACGCCAAGCTCTACTTTCACACGCATCAGGCGCTTTGCGCGGCCGTCTACAAAGGCATCCAATGTGGCCTGCTTGTGGACGTCAACATGGAAATGTTTGATGATGTGAGCAACCGCGTCGTCACCTACCTGACCAACGAGCGCGTCATTGGCGCCGAGGTGGGCGCGCGCGGTCTGGGCGTCATGAAACCGTATGCCACGCAGCTGGCGGTGCACATGGCTGTGCGCTGCGCGTTTGACATGCCGTTTTCGCCCAATTGGCGCAAACGGTTCGAGGTCAAGGATTTGCGCGAGGTACAGCGCTACCTCTATTGCACCACTGAAATTGTGTGGTGGTGTTGGACGGCGCTGGCCTGTGAGTGGATCGTGGAAACGAATGCGCGCGTCATTGAGAGCGCAGTGGCCAGCATTGGCGTGCCCTGGCCTGCCAGCACCAGCGCGTACACCATGTATGAGTGCGATACTTATGATCGCATACCGTTTCGCCTGCGCCCCATCCCGCATTTTAGGGGCCGCAGCGACGATCCCAACGCGGTGCAGGTGGACCTCAACTACCTGTGCTTCCCGGGCACGCTGGAAACGGTGGCGGAGCGCATTGCCGCTGCGTCGGGTGCGCGCCTCAGCGATGTGGAGGTGTTGGGAGCACTCAAAACGCTGCGCCGTCGCTACATGCGCATTCCAGGCGGAGCAATGATGCCGCAAGCGGCAGGCACGTTCAAGCGCTATCATCGCTGGCTGGTACATCCAGTGGCGGCGCGCGAGAAGGACAATGCTGAGGGACTGCCAGAGTGTGCCGGCGTACCTGGGCGAAAAAACCGCGGCACGCAAGATGGTTCGTTCCGCATCCCTGACGAGTACATGGCGCGCAACCCCAAGCAAGATGAGGATCGCTGCGAAGCAGACGTGCCGCGCTACGATGAAAACGTCACGTTCCCTGCAGTGGAAGTGGCAGAAGATGGCAAGAGCGTGTACATTATGCCCTGTGTGGCCAGCGCGTTCAAAACGGACGTGATCCTCGACGCACTCACATTTGCCACTTGCTGCAAAAGCATGCGCCCAGGCAAAATGCTCCTGGGCATGCCAAGCGATCACAATAGCATGCAGTTGCAAGTGCATCACTGTGACAAGGCCTGGGTGGCGGAACACGTTACGGGCCTGGACGAGGCTGATGGGTTTGGGGCTGGGGGTGTGTGGCCAGTGGACACCAAGGGAGCACAGCCCGCGGGACGCGTTTCGCGCACCATTGGTCTGCCATTCCCGCGCCGTGGCAACATTAACGCGCAACACGCTGCCTTTATCGGTGGCATTCCCTACGTGCCCGTCAGCGACGATGCGGCCGCCGACGTGTGGACAAGCAAACGACGCGCAGACCTGGCAGGCATGGCCGCCAACATGGATCTCATTGAGGATCTTGACCATCACAGCGCGCGTCTGCAGCATTTGCGCTGCGTCCTGCCGCTAGATGAGGAAGTCCACGACCCGGCCTGGATCGAAGAGAAGCTCAAGGGCTACCCAGAATGCTACAAGGGAGCGCTGCACTACCCGGAGGATTGGGAGCGCATTGCCGCACAGGAGACGCGCATCTGGGACACCATTAACGACACGCGCGGCGCATCCACTTTCCTGAACAAGAAAAAGGGCAGCGGTGGCGTTGCAGCTGGCGCGCCCACCTTTGTGATGGTGACGCAACCACCCACCTCAGGACGAGGACGTGGCCGAGGGCGCGGAGCCCCAGCGCCAGGGCAAGTGATCAACAAGCTGGCAGCCAAGGAGCGTGGCAAAAAGCGCACGCAGCAGCAGCAGCTAGTGGGAGAGGATGGGTTTGATGACTAAAGCGCACATTCATTTGCATGTCCTCCCGTTTCCCAGTGCGTGGCCGCGCAGCGCTCGCCACAATAGCGGACGCGCTCACAGGCACCGCATACGCGCGGCGCTGAGGGATTGCCGCAGGCGGCGCAGCCTAACAAGACGAAACTCTTTTCTTCCTCACCACGACGTTTTGTCACCCAAGTAAACCCGCATTCCAACACAGAATAAGACATGAGCGCGGTCAGCATAAATCTCATGTCATCTCCTTTTTGATCCTCCACCGCCGTGCTTGCGCGGACTCTCCAATCTACCTTAACAGAGCCCTCAAAATTGTCACCAGTACCAGAGAACGTGGATGCAATAGAATAGCTAAGCCACCCGTCGCCCTTACGCTGGCGCATCATATCCATGTATGCATCAGCAGTCCTGCCAGCGTTTCGCAGGCAACTAGGCATACGCACAGGAGCTTCAAAGCGGGATCTCAAGATTGTCTCGTTGTTGCCCCATCGATGCCCATTCACAAGTTCACAGACGTAACGCAAGTCGTGCTCGTCCTCCCCGATTTTTGATAGAGGCAAGTCATGTGCTGGCAGTGAAGAAAAATAAATTTCGCGCCCTTTGGTTTTGCTCATCACTTGCGCACACAAACACGACACCAATCGCCAGCGCCTTCTATCACTGCGTAGCGCGTCGGTATCCGCACCTGCATCATCAGACGCAAGTACACCAGCATCTGCGAGATGTTGCATTGGAAAATTACGCAACATGAGTGTGCGCCACACGCAATCAAGATACTGGCCATGGTCGTTAATCGGGATACGCCCACAAAAGGCCACAAAACGCCGCGCTCTCTCCTCTGCTGGCGAGGCCACGTCGCGATCGTAGTGGCCAACGCGGTCCGCCAGCCTATAAATTTTGTAGTTGGCCATGTAAAGCATGTAAAAGTCCCATGGATCCACGCGCTTTCCCAGCAGTGCTATGCTTGGATCGCGTAGTTCTTGCACCATGAGATCAAAAATGTTGGGCTGCGACACTGCATTCTCCGTGGCGCCCCGCTTGGTGGGCGGGTCCATGGTGACCACCACGTCTGCATGTTGGCAAACTCAAACAAACTAAATAAGATACATCACTTAATGCACATGCGGGCTAGGTTCACCAGACTGTTGGCCACGCGCGCCGGCCGTCGCGGAGAGCGCGCGATCTTTGTTTTTACTTTTTCTGCTCCTTCCTCACCAGTGTGCACTCCCACACTTCAATACCATGCAGCGGCGCGTCGGCAAACGGGCTCGCGCCCTTGACCACCCCACCCAGCGTCTGCGCCCCGAGCGCGGCAAAGCCGTGGCGCTTCCAAAAGCGCTTGCTCCGCTCTAGTGGCGTGAGGGCAATGCGCGTCACCTCAGCGTGAGAGCGCGCCAGAAATGCGCTAAACACACTCCAGTAACGTGTCCCATAGCCATTGCCGCGCAGCGTGGGCGCCACCACGTAGGCCCCCAGATAGCACAGCGTGGGATCAAGAGCGCCGCTCACAAACTTGGCCACCACCTCTAGTGAGCCCTTGCGCGTAAAGAACACTAGCGTTTGCATGGGATGGTTCTGCTCCCAGCTAAGCAGCAGGTCGTCAAGCACCACACATAGGTGTGCGTCATCTTTGTCAGGGGCGCTAGTGCGCCAGGCCTTGAGCGCTCCCGCAAAGGGCGCACTATCAGCAGAGGCCACTTCCTGGAAGCGCCAGCCGCGCACCCCAGCATCAAATTGCACCACCACCGAATGCATAGCAATTTGGCGGTGATGAGGGCTAGCGACGGAAAAGTACGCCTGTTTCGCACTAGTGAGAAGGAGGCCCTATGCGCCCTGGCGGAACTCTACGCGGAGGCAGACACTCACCTTGAACGCGCGTGCGTGCGCAAACGGCTAGATCCCATTGCGTGCACTGTGTTTGCCCTGAAGAAGCGCCACCTGGACACCATCCCCGAGGAGAGCACTGCGGCCGCCAATGCGCTGGCCAGCCTAGTTTCCCTGCACCGTGAATTGGTTTGCGAACACGGCATGGACCCAGATGAGGTGCGCGCCGTGGTGTTTCCCATTCTCAACCGCGCCCCGCCGCTGCTGGAGGATGGGGAAAGTGAATGAAAGCAAAGCCGAATTCACCTTGTCAGCGACCATCCAACACCGCCAACAAGGCGAATTTTATTAGTCCCTGACCCACTAAAATTTAGCGTGACGCTTTTGGTCATATTTTCATCGCTTTTCATGGGTCACCCACCCACCGGTCATTTTTGATAGGCCGACTTATTTTTCGTACCGGAGCCGGACCGGAAAAATAAGTCGGCCCAGTCAAAAAATAAGTCCACCAATCAAAA
>Ga0134122_10003175_pt1 | contig 12160 bp, 10 predicted proteins | sample KB302_FD_96461 | JGI IMG/M metagenome (GOLD analysis project Ga0134122, IMG submission 96461) | Terrestrial soil microbial communities without Nitrogen fertilizer from Kellogg Biological Station, Michigan, USA - KB3-0-2 | ecosystem: Environmental > Terrestrial > Soil > Unclassified ...
ACGGTCGAGCTGAGCATGCGCGTCGCCAGCGCGCCTCCGGTCCCGTGGGCGAGCGCGAGCCGGCAGTCGGGGACCTGCACCGCCGGGTCGGCCTCGCCGCGCAGCTGGCGCACCGCCTCGATGACCTTGGTCATCCCGCCGCGGTTGCCCGGGTGATTGTTGGACAGTCCGCCGCCGTCGGTATTGAAAGGCAGGCGGCCGCTGCCCGAGATGAGGCCGCCGTCGGCGACGAAGCGGCCGCCCGCGCCCTTGGCGCAGAAGCCGAGGTCCTCGAGCTGCATCAGTACCGTGATGGTGAAGCTGTCGTAGATCGAGACGTACTGGATGTCGGCGGGCTTCACGCCGGCCTCGGCGAAGGCGGCGGCGCCCGACCACGCCGACGCGGACCAGGTCAGGTCGATCCTGCCGCCGGACTGGCCTTTCATGGCTTCGCCGGCGCCGAGCACGCGCACGACCGGGCGCTTGAGGCCGCGCGCGATCTCCGGCCGCGTCACCACCAGCGCGCCGCCGCCGTCGCTGACCACGCAGCAATCGAGCCGGTGCAGGGGGTCGGCGATCATCGGCGAAGCGAGCACGTCCTTCACCGTCACGACTTCGCGCAGCATGGCGTGCGGATTGTGCTGCGCGTGGTGGGACGCGGCGACCTTGATCCAGGCGAGCTGCTCGCTGGTCGTGCCGAACTCGTGCATGTGGCGCATCGCCACCATCGCGTACATGTTGACCGTCGCACCGCCGTACGGCACCTCGAACGCCGCGTCGGGCGCCGAGGCGCCGTAGTTGCGCGGCTGCGTGCCGCTCGAGCCTTCGGAGCGAGGCCGGCCGGCGAGCGTGATCAGCGCGACGTTGCAGCGTCCGGCCGCGATCGCCTCGGCGGCGTGCGCGACGTGGACCACGTACGACGAGCCGCCGGTCTCGGTGGTGTCCATGTGCCGCACCTTGAGGCCGAGGTAGTCGAGCATGGACAGCGCGCCCAGCCCCGGCGCGTCGCCCGCGCAGAAGTAGCCGTCGACGTCCTCGCGGTCGATCCCGGCATCCGCCAGCGCGCCCCTGGCGACCTCGGCATGCAACTGGGCGGTCGATTTGTCCGGCGCCTTGCGCGTCGGATGCTCGAATGCACCGGCGATGCAGGCGGTCCGTTTCAGGCTCATCAGTAGCTGCGAGGCAGGCCGAGCCGCTCGGCGACGAAGTTGCGAACCATCTCGTTGGAGATCGGGCTGAACGGGCCGAGCCGCGCGTCGCGGAACAGGCGCTCCATCGGGCTTGCCTCGACGAGGCCGTAGCCGCCCAGCACGCGCATGCCGCGGTCGGTGGCGCGCACCGCGGTCTCGCTTGCGGCGAGCTTGGCCATCGCCGCTTCGGTGGCGCAATCGCGCCCCTGGCTTTGCAGCCAGGCGGCCTTCGCGGTGAGGAGGCGAATCTGCTCGAGCTCCGTCGCCGTCTCCGCGAGCGGGTGCTGCACCGCCTGGTAGGCGCCGATCGGGCGGCCGAAGGCGTTGCGATCGCGCGCGTACTGCAGCGCCTGGTCGAGCGCCGCGGCGGTGATGCCGACATACATCGCCGCGCAGAGAATGCGCTCCTCGTCGAGGGTCCGGAGCAGCGTCTGCCAGCCACGGCCCTGCTCGCCGACCACCGCATCGGCCGGCGCGCGCGCGTCGTCGAGAAACACCTCGCAGGTGCAGGCGGCACGCTGGCCCATGAGCTCGAGGCGCCGGACCTGCACGCCGGGCTGGTTGCGGGGCGTGAGCACGAGCGACAGGCCGCGCGAGCGCTTTGCGCCCTCGGCAGGATCGGTCCGGCACAGGACGAGGATGGCGTCGGCGTCGTCGGCAAAGGACGTGTAGAGCTTCTGCCCGCGCACCACCCATTCCTTGCCCTGCAGCGTGGCGCGCGTCTTCAGCGCGAGGACGTCGGTGCCGCCGCCCGGCTCGCTCATGCCGAAGCTCATCAGGAACTCGCCCGCCGCGAGGCGCGGCAGGAGCTCGGCCTTCTGCTTCGCCGTCCCCGATTCGCGCAGCACCCGCGCGGTCATCGAAATCAGCAGCCAGTCGGTCGCGAGCGAGGGGAAGCGGCGCGCCAGCTCCTCGCACAACACCGCGCCGGTGGACACGTCCGCGCCACTTCCGCCGTACTCGGTCGGCACCGACAGGCCCGACCAGCCGAGCTTGGCAAAGCGCTGCCAGAGGTCGCGCGGGATTCGCCGCGCGCGGTCCATCTCGCGGATGCGCTCTTCGGGCAGCTCGCGGGCGAAGAACTCTCGCACGCTGTCGCGCAGGATCTCGTGCTCGGGAACGCGCTCGAAGCTCAAGCCGGCACTCCAAGGTAGACCTGCTGCACCTCGCGCCGCGCGCGCACTTCCGCCGGCGTACCCTCGGCCAGTACCTTGCCCTGGTGCATGACGGTAATGCGCGTGGCAACGGCGAACACCACGGCCATGTCGTGCTCGGTGAAGACGCACGACAGGCCGAGCTCCTGCGCCAGCCGGTGCACCAGCCGGATCGATTCGAGGCGTTCCTGTGCCGCCATGCCGGCGGTGGGCTCGTCGAGCAGCAGCAGCCGCGGCTCGCCGGCGAGGGCGATGGCGAGCTCAAGGCGCTTCTGGTCGCCGTGCGCGAGGGTTCCCGCCTGCCTTTCAAGAGCACCACCCAGGCCGACGAGCGAGAGCAATTGCTTCGCACGCTCGCCATGCAGCGCGCGCGCTTTTGGCCACAGGCTCCAGACCTGGCGCGCATGCGCGAGCAGCGCCACCTGCACGTTCTCCAGCGCGGTCAGGTCGTGGAAGATGCTGGTGATCTGGAAAGTGCGGCCCACGCCCAGGCGCGCGAGCAGGTGCGGCGGGGTGCCGGTCACATCGCGGCCCTCGAAGCGGACGCGCCCGCTGTCGGGCTGCAGCAGGCCGGTGAGGGTGTTGAAGAAGGTGCTCTTGCCCGCGCCGTTGGGGCCGATGATGGCGCGGAATTCTCCCGGCTCGACGGAGAGGTCGACGCCGTCGAGCGCCTGCAGGCCGCCGAAGCGCTTGGCGAGGCCCTGCACCTCGAGGATCACGCGGTCCTCCTTCTCGCGAGGCCGGTCAGGCCCTCGGGCATCAGCAGCACGAGGATCAGGATGATGATGCCCATCGCCAGCGGCCAGTACTCCGTCTTGCCGCTGATCAGCACCTCGAGCACCACATAGACCGCGGCGCCGAGCGCCGGCCCGAGGAAGCTGTGGACGCCGCCGAGCACCGCCATCACGATCGGCGTCGCGCTCGCCGTCCAGTTGAGCCAGCCGGGAAAGACGTTGCCGCTCGAGAGCGCGAAGATGCCGCCGGCGAGCCCGGCGAAAGCGCCGGTGATGACGAACGCGGCGAGCTGGTGGGCGCGCACGTCGACGCCGCTGTACTGCAGGCGGCGCGGGTTGCCGCGTAGCGCGCGCAGCGCGTAGCCGAAAGGCGAGCTCACCAGGCGGAAGAGGACGTAGAGCGCGGGCGCGACCAGGGCGAGGGCGAAGTAGTAGTAGGCGAGCGGTTGTGCCAGCAGCCCGGGCGGCTTGAGCCCGGTCATGCCGTCGTCGCCGCCGGTGAGGCCGGTCGCCTTCAGCGCTACCGCGTAGAGGAGCATCTGGAAAGCGAAGGTGAGCATCGCGAAGTAGATGCCGGAGCGGCGCACCGAGAAGTAGCCGACGACGACGGCGGCGGCGGCGGCGGCGGCCATGGCGACCAGCGGCAGGGCGGCGAAGGCGACACCCGGCGGCAGGCCGGCTTTTTTCATGAGGATCGCCGCCGCGTAGCCGCCGACGCCGAAGAAGGCCGCGTGGCCGAAGGAAAGCATGCCGCCGTAGCCGAGCAGCACGTTGAAGCTCACCGCGTAGAGCGCGAAGGCGAGGACTTCAATCGCGATGAAGATCCAGAAGTCCGAAATCGCGAGCGGCAGCGCGAGCAGCGCCGCGGCACCGAGCGCGAGCCGGCCGGCGGGCTTCATTCCGGCACCCCGAAGAGGCCGTGGGGCCGTACCACCAGCACCACCGCCATCACGGCGAAGGTCAGCACGACCGCGAGGCCGGGGAATGCGAGCAGGCCGAACGCATTGACGATGCCGACGAGGAGCGAGGCGACGAGCGCGCCCATCACGCTGCCCATGCCGCCGATGACGACAACCACGAACGCGTCGATGATCACCTGCACGTGCAGGCCGGGACCGACGGCGACGATCGGCGCCGCCAGCGCGCCGCCCAGGCCCGCGAGCGCGGCGCCCGCGGCGAAGACGCTGGTGAAGAGCAGCCGCGTATTCACGCCGAGCGCGCTCAGCATGCCGCGGTCCATGGTCGCAGCGCGCACGAAGATGCCCCAGCGCGTCCGGTGCAGGACCAGCCAAAGCCCGAGGGCCACGGCAAGGCCGGCGCCGATCAGGAACAGGCGGTAGCTCGGGAAGGTGAGGCCTAGGGCGCGCATGCTGCCGTCGAGCAGCGCCGGCACCGAGGTCGAGTGGTCTTCGCGGCCCCACAGCAGCTTCGCCACGTCGCCGAGCACGAACACCAGCGCGAAGGTGAGCAGCAGCTGGAATTCATGCGGGGCCCGGTAGATCCGCCGCAGCAGGCCGGCCTCGACCGCGGCGCCGAAAACGGCGAGGGCGGCGGTGGCGGCGCCGAGCGCGCCGACGTAGGCCCAGCCGCCGCCGGGCGAGAGGCTAAGGACGCTCACGGCGACGAACGCGCCGAGCATGAACAGCGCGCCGTGCGCGAAGTTGATGATGCGCAGCACGCCGAAGATGAGCGACAGTCCCGCCGAGATGAGGAACAGCAGCATGCCGTTCGAGATTCCGGCGAGCACCTGCCGCGCGACGACGACCGGGTTCTGCGCCCAGGAAAAGTGCTGCGAGAGGAACTCGATCACCGCCGCCGAGTATGCCGGAAGCGCCTTGACAACGGGAGAGCCTTGTCCAGACAATTCGCAACACCCTAAAGCGAGGCGACCATGCTCCGAACCCTTCTCATCGTTGCGCTGTGCGTCGTGCCGGCGGCCGCGCAAGCCCAGGCGCGCGAGCCGGTCAAGCTCGGCCTGATCGACATCTACAGCGGCGGCTTCGCGTTCATCGCCGACAGCATCCGCACCGGCTTCCAGATCGCGGTGGACGAGGCCAATGCCGCCGGCGGCCTGAACGGCCGCCAGTTCCAGCTCGTCACCGCCGACATGGGCGGCTCGGTCGAGAAAGCCGTCACCGAAGGCCGGCGCATGATCCTCGAGGAGAAGATCAAGTTCGTCACCGTCGGCATCCACAGCGGCGCGGCGGTCGCGGTCGGCAATCTCGGCAAGGAGTACAAGGTCCTGATCAACGGCGGCTTCGCCACCACCAAGCGCCTCACCGGCGAAGCCGGCCACGACTACGTCGCGCGCGCCAACCTGTCCACGGTCGAGATCGGCCGCGTCATGGCCGAGCACCTGAAGTCGCGCCCGGACATCAAGCGCGTCGCGGTCATCGCGCCGGACTACGAGTACGGCCAGCACTTCATGGCGGATTTCGTCGCCGGCCTCAAGGTGGCGCGCCCGGACATCACCGTCGTTCGCCAGGAGCTGCACAAGCTGGGCGCCACCGACTTCGGCCCGCACGTCACCGCGCTGCAGGCGCAGCCCGTCGACCTCGTGGTCGGCGGCATGTTCGGCGCCGACCTGGTCAACTTCCTGCGCTCGGCGAAGGACTTCGGCCTGTTCAGCGACAAGACGCAGTTCTTCACCCACGGCCTCGACCTCGCCAAGATGGGCGCGCTGAAGGATTCGCTGCCGCCCAACACCATGGGCACGGTCTGGTATCCCTTCTACGCCATCGACAGCGCGAAATCGAAAGCCTTCGCCGCCGAGATCGAGAAGCGCATGAAGACCTATCCCACCGGCTCGACGGCGGTCGGCTACGTCGCGGGCAAGATGCTGGTCGAGGGAATCCGCAAGGCGGGCAGCGACGACGTCGATCGCGTCCGCAAAGTGCTCGGCACCGTGCAATTCGAGGGCCCGACCGGCCTCACCAAGGTGCGCGCCTGCGACCACATGGCGATGTACAACTTCTACGTCGGCAACGTGAAGCGCGACCCGGGCCTGCCCGATGGCATCGGCATGGGCGACGTCAAGGCGATCAACACCGAGACCGTGGCGCGCAGCTGCGCCGAAGTGATGAAGGCGCGCGCCGGCGGCTGACCCGCCGGTGGCGTTGCTCGAAGTCAGCCGGCTGGAGACTGCGTACGGCGACAGCCAGGTCCTCTTCGGCCTCTCGCTCACGGTAGAGCGCGGCGAAGTCGTCGCGCTCCTCGGGCGCAACGGCGCGGGCAAGACCACCACGCTGTCGAGCATCATGGGCCTGGTTCGCCCGCGCAGCGGCACGATCCGCTTCGACGGCGCCGAGATCCAGGGCAGGGAGCCGTTCGAAGCCTGCCGCGCCGGCCTCGGCTTCGTGCCCGAGAACTGCCGCCTGTTCGGCGGGCTGACGGTGGCGGAGAACTTCGAAGCGGCGCGCCGCCCGGCGCGCGCCGGGGCGGGCCGCTGGGACCTGCCCGAGGTGCTGAAGCTCTTTCCCGATGTGGAGCGCTTCCTGAATCAGCGCGCGGGATCCCTTTCGGGCGGCCAGCAGCGAATGGTGGCAATCGCGCGCACGCTGTTCGGCAACCCGAGCCTGCTGCTGCTCGACGAGCCTTCCGAGGGACTCGCGCCGCTCGTGGTCGAGGCGATCCTGCAGCGGCTGAAGGCGCTCAAGGAGGCCGGCGCCACCGTGCTCCTTTCCGAGCAGAACCTGCGCTTCGCGACCGAGCTCGCCGACCGCGTCTCGATCATCGAGCGCGGCGAGATCCGCTATGAAGGCACTCCCGCCGCGCTCGCCGCGCAGCCGGAGATCCGCGAGAAGTACCTGATGGTCTAGGCGGTGGCGCTGGCGAGGGTGGGGTAGTCGTTGTACCCGTCGGCCCCGCCGCCGTAGAAGCGCCTGGTGATCGCCTTGGCGTAGGGGCCGCCGCGGCGGATGCGCTCCGGGAGGTCCGGGTTCGCCATCCACAGCCGGCCGAAGGAAACCGCGTCCACCATGCCGCCCGCGATCAGCTCGCCGGCGGTCTGCGGCTCGATGCCGCCGTTGGCGATGATCCTGCCGTCGAACACGGGCCTCGCGAGGTCGAGCATGCGCGAGCGCTCGAACCTGCCGTACCAGAAGCTGGTGTCGGCGAGCTCGAGCCAGCCGAGCCGGTGCTGATTGAGGGTCTTCAGCAGGAAGCGATAGGCGGGCGCGGGATCGGGGTCGATCGCGCCGTTGTAGTCGCTGTAGGGCGAGATGCGCATGCCGACGCGCGCGGGCGGATAGTGCTGCAGCATCGCTTCCACTACCTCGATGGCGAAGCGGGCGCGCTTCTCCGGCGTGCCGCCGTACTCGTCGCCGCGCCGGTTGAGGAACGGCGAGAGGAACTGGTGCGGCAGGTAGCCGTTGGCGCCGTGCAGCTCGATGGCGTCGAAGCCGACTTCCTTGCAGGCGCGCGCCGCGGCGCCGAAAGCCCTGACGGTGGCGCGCACCTCGTCGAGGCTCATCTCACGCGACTGCGTCGCCTTCAGCTTGATGAATTTTCCCTCTGCGCCCAGTCCCCAGACGGTGAGGGCATCGAGGTTCTCATTCACGCCCGAGGGCGAGAGCGCCGGCCGCGGATCGGCCGAGCGGTCGCACGCGACGCGGCCGCCGTGCCAGAGCTGCAGCGCGATGCGGCCGCCGGCGGCGTGCACCGCGCGCACCAGCGTCTTCCAGGCGTCGATCTGCGGCTGCGTGAAGATGCCGGGCGCGCAATCCCAGGCGATCGATTGCGGCCCGATGTTGGTCGCCTCGGCGATGATCAGGCCGGCGGCGGCGCGCTGCACGTAGTGCTCGGTCATCATCGGCGTCGGCACGCGCTCCAGCGTGGCGCGCGAGCGCGTGAGCGGCGCCATGATGATCCGGTTGGGGAGGGCGAGGTCGCCGATGGAAAGCGGCGAGAAGAGATCGGTCATGCCGCCGGCACCGCCCAGACGTCGATCTTCGCTGCATCTTCGCGCAGCGATTTCACGGCCGCATATTGCTTCGAATTCCAGAAGGCGCGAATGGTGTCCATGGAATCGAACTCGAAAACGATCAGCCGGCGGCCGTCGTGAGCGCCTTCCAGAACCTCGAGGCCCACGCCGCTCGCCTTCAGGCGGCCGCCGAAGGACGCCATCAGCGGCTTCACCGCTTCCTGGTAGGTTTTGTAGCGGTCTTTCCGCGTCACGGTCGCCTGGATGATCAGCAGCGCCGCCATTACTCCAGCTCTCCTGGAATGCCGGTCATCAATTGGTCCTTCAGCTTGCCGCGCTCGACCTTGCCGGTCGGATTGGACGGGATGGCGTCGACGAAGAAGTAGTGCCGCGGCCGCTTGAAATCGGCGAGGTCGGGGCTCTTCAGGCAGAACTCGTCGAGCGCGGCCGCCGAGAGCGCCGGATCCTTGCGCACGATCGCCGCGCAGACCACCTGGCCCCACTTGCGGCTCGGCAGGCCGACCGCCGCGGCGTTGGCGATGCCGGGATGCTTGAACAGCACGTTCTCGATCTCGGAGGGGTGGATGTTCTCGCCGCCGCTCTTGATGGTGTGGTCCATCCGCCCCATCACGGTGATGAAGCCCTGCTCGTCGAGCACCGCGGCGTCGCCGGAGAGGAACCAGCCGCCGGCGAAGGCCGCGGCGGTGCGCTCGGGCAGGCCGAAGTACTCGGTCAGCAGGCTCGCGCCGCGCGTGATGAGCTGGCCGATCTCGCCCGGCTTGCACAGGTCGCCGGGCTCGCGGCTGCCGGTGCGGATGACGCGCACTTCCATGTTGATCGAAGCCTTGCCGACGCTGCCGAGCTTGCCGGGATGCTGGCGGTAGTCGCAAGCGGTGACCATCAGCGCCTCGGTCGAGCCGTAGACGTTGCCGAAATACTCCGGGAACCACTGCATCACCTTGCGCGTGATGTCGTCGGCGAGGGTCTGCCCGCCGAAGAAGCCGCAGCGCAGCGAGGCCAGGTCGTACTGCGAAAGGTCCGCGGCGACCATCATCACCATCTGCGTCGGCACCCCGTGCAGCACGGTGATGCGCTCCTTGCCGACCAGCGACAGCGTCTCGTGCACGTCGAAGCCGCGCGTCAGCACGTTGGTGCCGCCGATGTGGACGAACGGGATGAATTGCAGCTGCAGCTGCGCGATGTGGAACAGCGGCTTGTTGTTGAGGATGGTGTCGCCGGCGCGGAAGCCGCACTCGACCTGCATCGAATGGCTGCCCATGATCTCGGCGAGGTGCGAGCGCACCACGCCTTTCGGCCGCCCGGTCGTGCCCGAGGTGTACATGATGAAAGCGGGGTCGTGCCAGTCGCCGACGAGTTCGGGCTCGGCGTCGGCGCCGGGCTCGATGAATCTCTCGAACGGGATCTCCTTGCCCTCGGGCTTCGCGCCGACGTACAGCAGCTTCTCCACCGCGAGCTGGTCCTTGATCGCCGCGACCGGCGCGCGCAGCGCTTCCTCGAAAACGAGGATGCGCGCCTTCGAGTCGTCGACGATGTACTTCACCTCGTTCGCCGCCAGCCGGTAGTTGATCGGCACCGGCACCGCGCCGATCTTCATCAGCGCGTAGAAGCCCGTGACCTGCTCGGGCAGGTTGTACGTCAGGAAGGCGACGCGGTCGCCCTTGCCGATGCCGGCGGCGCGGAAGGCGTGCGCCGCCTTGTTGACCGCGCGGTTCCACTGCGCGTAGGTCCAGCGCCGGCCTTCGAAGACCAGCGCCGTCTTCTCCGGCCAGTTGAGCGCCGACTGGGTGAGGGTCGAGGCGAGGTTCATATCACTCCGGCGATGCGCAGCTCGTCGATGCGCTGGTCGGAATAGCCCGCGGCGCGGAGCTGCTCGACGGTGTGCGCGCCCATCGGCGGGGCGGCGCGGGTCGGCAGCTCGGCGCCGGTGAAGCCGATCGGCGCCGCCACCATGCGGGCGATCTTGCCGTCGGCATAGGAGAAGTCTGCGACGCCGCCGCGCTCCGCGACCCAGGCGCTCTCCAGCGCCTGCTTGACGTCATAGACCGGCGATGCCGGCACCTTGCCCGCGAAGCGCCCGATCCACTCGTCGGTGGTGCGCGCCGAGAGGGCGGCGTCGAGCATCTGCGTGAGCCGGTCGCGGTTCTTGAGCCGCGCCTTGAACGTGGCGAACTCCGGGTCGGTCGCCCACTCGGGCTTGCCGAGCGCCTGCGCGAGGATCCCCCAGAACTTCTCCTTGTTGCACATGATGAAGATCCAGCCGTCCTTCGTGCGGTAGAGCTGGCTCGGCGTCAGGCTCGGGTGCGCGGAGCGGGGCGTGCGGCCGGTGACCGCGCCGGCGTTCAGGAACCAGGTGCCGGGATAGTTGAGGTTGTGCAGCGCGACGTCGAAGAGCGAGGTGTCGACGTCCATCCCCTTGCCGGTGGCGCGCGCGCTCATCACGCCCGCGAGCAGGCCGAATGCCGCGGCGAGGCCGGTCATCAGGTCGACCACCGAAAGGCCGTAGCGCGTCGGCGGGCCGCCCGGCTCGCCGGTGAGCGACATGTGCCCGGCCTCGGCCTGCATCAGGTAATCGTAGCCCGGCCAGGCCTTGCGCGAACCGGTGCGCCCGTAGGCGGAAAGGTGCGCGCACACGATGCGCGCATTGATTGCCTTCAGCTGCTCGTAGGTCAGGCCGAGCTTCTCGGGCAGGTCGCCGCGCAGGTTGTCGATCACCGCGTCGGCGCTCTTCGCCAGCGCCTGGAATGCGGCCTTGCCCTCGGGGTGCTTCAGGTCGAGCGTGATGCTTTTCTTGTTGCGGTTGAAAGTCTGGAAGAAGTGGCTGTCGTGCGGGCCGAAGAAATGCGGCCCGACCTGCCGGCCGACGTCGCCGCCGTCCTTGTGGTTCTCGATCTTCACCACCTCCGCGCCGAGGTCGGCGAGGTAGGAGGTGCCGAAGGGGCCCGCGCCGTATTGCTCGACCGCGAGGATGCGCAGGCCGGCGAGCGGCGTCATGCCGCGACCTCCGAGCGCGCTTCGGCGGCGAGTAGCGCTTCGAGGGCGCGGACATCGGCGACGGACGCGAGGCCGAGGATCGCGTCGCGGATCCTGGACGCCGTGGCCTGGTCTAGGCTCACGGCGCAGTTCTCGAAGTATTTGGCCTCGATCTCGGCGTTGGCGAGCGGGCGATCCGGATTGCCGCGGTTGACGGCGACGCGATTGCGAAGCACGCGGCCGTCGTCGAGCGTGACCACGACTTCGCCGGTGTAGTGGCGCGGGAAGGTGCTCGCCGCGTCGACGGCGTACTCCACCTTGTCCATCAGCCGCTCGATGCGCGGCTCGGTGTAGGCGGCGGGGAGGAACTCGGCGACGCCGAGGCGGCCGCGCGTGAGCGCGCTCGCAATCGCGTACGGGATGCTGAACTTCGCGTCGTAGTCGTTCTTCGGCCGGCGCTTGTTCGCGACCGGCTCGCACACGGCCTTGACCACGCCTTCGGGCACCAGCGCCTGTACCGAGCGCACGCGCTCCACGTCGATGCCCGCCCGGTGCAGGGCGATGGCCGCGTCCGCGCAGCCATGCACGAGGTGGCAGGCCGGGAACGGCTTGACCGCGACATTCTCGATCTCCCACGTCCTGCCGAGGCCTGCGGTGGCAAGCGAGAGGTCCGCTTTCTCGTAGAGCGCCGGCGAAAGGTGACTGCGAAACAGGCCGAAGCGGCCTTCGTAGGCTTCGGGCGGCGCGGGGAAGTCGTCAGCGGCGAGCGATGCCGCGCTGATCCCGCATGCGGCCGCCCAGCCGGGATGGATGCGCTTGGTCCACGAGCCGTCCTCGAGGAACTGCAGGTTGCCGCTCGCGAGCGAGAGCGCGATGCCCTGCGCGCCGGCGAGCTGGGCGGGAGAGAGCTTCATCAGGCGCCCGGCGGCCAGGCTGCTGGCGAACGCGCCGACCACGCCGGTGGGATGGAAGCCGACTTCGTGGAAGCCGCCCTTCGCGACCGAGGCGATGCGCGCGCCGGTCTCGACGCCGGCGATGTAGGCTGCAAGCAGCTCCGCGCCGGAGGCGCCGAGGTGCGCGGCGGTGGCGAGGCTCGCCGGCAGCGTGCTGACGGTGAGATGGATGATCCCGGCGGCGTGCGTATCGTCGTAGTCGAGGCCATGCATCAGCATCCCGTTCACCAGCGCGGCG
>Ga0134122_10003176_pt1 | contig 12160 bp, 11 predicted proteins | sample KB302_FD_96461 | JGI IMG/M metagenome (GOLD analysis project Ga0134122, IMG submission 96461) | Terrestrial soil microbial communities without Nitrogen fertilizer from Kellogg Biological Station, Michigan, USA - KB3-0-2 | ecosystem: Environmental > Terrestrial > Soil > Unclassified ...
CCTTTACCCAGATGCGAGCCGGACCCTTGCTCGGGAAGCGCACGAGGGGGGTTCCCCCTTCCTGCATCGAGACAGGCACTGCACCCGGCGGAATCGGGTGCGTCTCGTGATAGGACCACAACCCTGGGGCGCGCTTGGACCACTCGTCGACGATGCGAGCCCGGCGTAGGGCCCGCAGATCGAAGCGCACCTCCACGATTCTGCGTTCGGCGGCCGTGCTGCAGGATGGGCAGCCCTCGAGCATCGGACCGAACGAGTGCGCCATGCCGCAATCACGGCAGACGAGCTCCATTGCTCTCGTCTTCGTCACGTCCGCATCTATAGTCATGCCGGAGATCGCTCCCTGGTCGTTGTTTGATCGCGGTCGTTGGGAAGGACGATGCAATGCTCCGGCTCGAATGCTACGTGGGCCGTGTCTCCCAAGGCCAGAAGCGGCCGCCCGGAGTTCTTCTCGGCGACCACCAGCGGGATCTCGCCGGCCGCTATTACCCGGTAGTGGACATCGGAGCCGAGATCCTCCACGCCGCTCACGACGACCGGCAAGACATTTGCCGCCCCACCGCCGGGCGGGCCAGCGCTCAGTTGCAGGCGCTCGGGCCGGATCCCGACCTCCACGCGTTGGCCCACGCCGGCGCCAAGCTGCTTGACGCTCATCGCGTGCTGATGACCCAAATCCAGCCGATCGCGCTCCACGACGGTGCCGGCGATCCAGTTCATGCGGCCGATGAAGTCGGCCGTGAAGCGGTTGGCAGGCTGATTGTAGATCTGACCAGGCGCCCCCTCCTGCATCAGCTTGCCTTTGTTGAGCACGACGATCCTGTCGGCCATGCTCATCGCCTCTTCCTGGTCGTGCGTGACGATGATGGTCGTGATGCCGACGCGTCTGAGGATCTCCTTGATCTCCGTGCGGACTTCGACCCGGAGCTTGGCGTCGAGATTGGACAGAGGCTCATCAAGAAGGAGGACCTCGGGCTCGGTGACCAGCGCCCGAGCGATGGCGACGCGCTGCTGCTCGCCACCGGAGAGCTGCCGAGGATATCGAGTGCCATAGGCGCCGAGCTTGACGAGATCCAGCATGGCGGCGATCCGACGTGAACGCTCCGCCTTGGCAACCCCGCGCCGGCGCAGACCATAGGCCACGTTATCCTCGACGGTCATGTGGGGGAACAGCACATAGTCCTGGAACACGAGACCGACATTGCGCTCGTAGGGCCGCTTGCCCTGCATCGATACGCCGCTGATCTGGATGGTGCCGGCGTCCCAATCCTCAAAGCCCGCGATCAGCCGCAGCGTCGAGGTCTTGCCGCAGCCGCTGGGGCCCAGCAGCGATACGCACTCGCCGGTCCTCACGCCAAACGACAGAGACTCGACCGCCACCACCGTGCCGTACGTCTTCGTGACGTTGCGGAGGTCGACGACCAGGGCGCTGGATGGCGACAGCATCAACGGTCCCCCTGTCCCGCGATGCGATCGAGGCCCACCAGGCGATCGAGCAGAAGGACAGCCATGCACGTGATCCCCATCAGGAGCACGCTGGCGGCCGCGATCACCAGATTGAAGGAATCCCTCATGGTAGCAAACAGCGCCGTTGACAGCGTGTAGGTGAAGGGATCGATCAGGAACACGCTCATCGTCACCTCATCCATGGAGACCGCCAGCGCCACGACGCTGGCTGCGACAACCCCCGTGCGCGAGAGCGGCAGCACGACGTCCCAGATCGCCCGGTATTCCGTGGCCCCCAGCGCCATGGCCGCCTCGACCAAGTTGGCCTTGAGGCCCTGAAGGCTCGTAAGCACGATGCGGATTGCGTAGGGAATGGTCACGACGACATGACCGATGAGCAGGCTCAGAAAGACGTTGTCGAGGCCGGCATGCCGCAGAAGAACCAGCAGGCCGAAGCCCAGCACGATGTGCGGGACGATGAGGGGCGACAGGAAAAGCGCGATCAGGAAGTGCCGCCCCCGGAAGCGCGTGCGGTCGAGGAACAGGGCTGCGCCGGTCCCGAGCACGGTCGCCGCCGCAGCCGTCGACAGACCCAGGGTAATGCTGGTCCACAGTCCGTCGAGGAAGTAGTCGTCGCTGAAGAATTTCGCATACCACTGAAGTGAGAGCGAGGGCGGCGGGAAGCGCCCGACGAACGAGCGCCCATCGAAGGACATCACCAGCACCATCAGCAATGGCGCCAGCAGGAACAGGGTGGTCGCCACCACGACAAAGCCGAAGAGGCAGAGCCAGATATTGTCGATGATCCTTTTCATGACGTCCTAGGCTTGGCTCACGGCCGGCGACAGGCGACGCACCAGCCATAATCCGGCCAGGACGACCACCATCGATGTCGCCAGGAGGCTGACGGCGATCGCCGAGCCGAACGGGTAGTTGGGAATCTCCGAGAAGCGCTGATAGATCAGCATGGTTACGGCCACCACGATGCCGTTGCCCAGGAACACAGGTATCGTGAAGGCGCTGATCGCCATGGCGTAACCCAGCGCGAACGCCGACGTCATGCCCGGTACACTCAGGGCCAGCGTGGTGTCCATGAATGCACGCGCCCGCGTCGCGCCTAGGACCTGCGCGGCACTCTCCAGCCGGTGATCGATGTGCTGAAGGGTACCCAGCAGGGTGAGGGCCATGACGGGCGTCGTGTAGTGCACGATGCCAATGATGACATTGGCCTCTAGGAACAGGATGTTGTTGCGCTCCAACCCCAGCACCTCGCGCAGCAGGCCGAACAGGCCGACGGTCCCGAGGCTGAGGGACAGGCCGTAGACACGCACCATGCCGCTCACGAACAGCATGCCGATCAGGAGCGCGACGTAGAAACTGCGCACCGCGCCCGACCGTCGCCGCGCCACGAAATAGGCGATCGCGTACGACAGCACCAGGCTGATGATGACGGCGATGAAGCTCAGCCGGAACGTGTCGAGGAAGAAATGGATGAAGGCGGGATGCAGGAGCTTCTCGTAGTTGCCCAGCGTGAACGTCGGGTCGCTGGTGACACGTCCCGGCACGAACGTTCTCACGCTCTCCAGCGCCAGCATCACGAGCGGCCCGAGGAAGAAGACCGTGATGACGAAGAACGCAGGCAGCGCAAGCAGCAGCAAGGACAGGCGAAGCGGGCCCCTTACAGAGCCACGCTCAAACCCTGTCGTGGCAGTAGCAACAGCCATGGGCCAGCTAGGCGCGACGCAGGAGAGGCCGGATCTCAACGTCGAAGCGCTCGGTCCATTTCTGGGCCTCTTGGCTCATGAGATTGAAGTCGCAGAAGTAGGCATACTTGTCGAGGTCGGCTTCGCCCACCAGCGCGCCGAGCGGATCGGTAAACTGGACGCCCTTCACGGACGGCGCGGCACCGACGATCTTCATGTACTCGGTCTGCTTTGCCGGATCGAGGAAGTAGTTTGCCAGATCCTTGGCGGCGCCGCTCACGGGCGATTTTGGAATGGCCCAGTGCACTAGCGCATAGAAGGCCTTGAGCGACTTGCTGTCGGGCATCTTGGTGAGCAATTGGACCGGGTGATTCTTGGCTACCTCCGCCCATTCCGTGATGCCGGCGATAGCAACGGACGACTCGCCGAGATTGAGCGAGTTGATGACATCGGCGTTGCTCTTGCCGACATTGACGATGTTGCCGGCTTTGGCGATCTTGGCGAGGAACTCGAATGCGGGATCGATGTTCTTCTCGCCGCCACCGCCCTCGAGCGCGATCGAGACGAGGGGTAGGCCGCTCCAGGAGTTCGGGTCGCGGAAGCCGATGCGCCCCTTGAACCTGGGCTCTAGCAGCTCCGACAGAGACGTGATGGGCTTGTCAACCAGGTCCTTGCGATAACCCCAGCACACCGTGCTTGCGTAGTGCGGCACGGCGAGTGCCTGGCCCTGCGCGTTCCGCAGAACGAACTTCTCGTGCACCTGCTTCAGCATCGGCAGCTCGTCGACCGTCTCGAGCCAGCCCTCTCGGCCCATCAGATGGATAGCCGGATCGTTGACGTGGCACATATGCAGCTTGACGTTGGGCCATGTCGCCCTGATCTTGGTCGCCACCGCAGATGAGGACCCCTCGTGCGCCTCCCACGCCACGCGCGTGCCGGACCGCGTCTTGGCCCACTCGGCTGAGATCGCCTTTGCGCCATCGAGCTGCGGACCGCCCCAACTGATGCCGACGATGTTGGTGGCCTGCGCGCCTGCAAGTGTGGGCAATCCTGCGGCGACCGTTGCGGCTCCGCCGCCCAAGAGCGCGGCGCGTCTGCTGAGCTTCATCTGAAACCTCCATCCTTTGATCCACTAGCAACTGGCATCGTTCAGACCGCCACGATCGGCAGTACTTCCGGAGCAAGCGGGTGCAAAGCCTCGGCGCCCGTCTCGGTGACGAGATACTGGTCCTCGAGCACGAAGAAGCCGTACTCGGTGGCATACATCGGCTCGACCGACAGAATCATGCCGGGCTCGAGCACCGTCTCATTGTCAGGATGCACCGACAGGCCGCCAGTGTTGCGATAGCCGTGGCCAATGCGCCCGGCGACACGCTCCGGAAAGCCGTGACGACGCTCGACGGGCAGCGACGCGCGATAGACATCGGCGCACGTGCGTCCTGGCTTGATCTTCTGCGCCATGGCCTGGTTTGCCTCCCACGTCATAGCATACAGACGGCGCACTTCCGCCGAGGGGTTGCCTAGGTGCCAAACCCGATCAACGTCGGCGCTGTAGCCCCGGTAGCTGACCCCACTGGTGCCGCGACACACCAGATCGCCCACCGCATACGCGCGATAGGTCAGCTCGACGTGATAGCAATTGTCGTCGCGGAAGCGGCTCGGATTGCGAACGTCCCAGGCACCCTCTGGGCGATACGTATAGCCTTGCCCGCCAAACTCGGCCTCGAACTGCTGCGTCAGGATGCGGACGAGGGCATGCTCGGTGATCCCGACCTGCAGCACCTTGGGAACGAGATTGTGCATGGCGACGCCGGCACAGCACGCCCGCCGCAGCCGCTCGATCTCGAGCGGCGTGTGGATGCTCATCAGTCTGCGTATGGCCTCCGAGCCGTCCACTATGGTAGCTTTCGGCAGCACGGTCCGCAGCTCGAGAAAGTCGTTCACAGCGAGCCCGAGTGTCATCCCGTCGCCGAGCTCGAACCCCAGGCGGGCCTTCTCCAGTCCGAGATCGGCGAACCAGCCGGCGACCTGGGCCAGGTCCCAAAGCTCGCGCCTCGGCCATCGGGTGCGCTCGGCGATGCCGCGGATCTCGCTGACCCAGGTCGAGCGGCGCGTCGTGTTGAAGTGCTCGCCACCAGTCGTGGGGGGCATGTAAAGCACATCGCGCGACGCTGTCAGGATGTACCAGGTCGCACGCGCAGAACATTTATCGTGCCACTCGTGTGGCTCCAGCAGACTCGTGAACCAGCTCCCGACGCCGGATGAGGTGATGACGAGCGCATCAAGGCCGTGCCTGGCCATCGATGCACGGGCGCGACCGACGCGCTCGACGTACTCCTGCCGCGGGAAATCCGGCGTGAGGCCAAAGCCCGGCCTGTCTATCCACGCCTCGTGCGCAGCAGCCAACCTGCCAAGATCGCCACTCATGGGCCGTCCTTGGCGAAGAACAGCCGCAGCACTCGGTCGCCGGGTCGGGCGGAGATGTAGGTGCGCACCGAGGCGACCACACAGTCTCGCGGCGCGACGATGGTTTCCACCTCATCGCCGTGCAGCGTCAGCAGTGCGCCAAGCGTGCCACCGGCCGCGACGCGGTCGCCAGGGGCGACAGCCGGTCTCCACACGCCGCCGGTTGGCGCGCTCACATCGCTGTGGCGGAAGAAGCGTGGGTTGTCATTTGCAGGCGGCCTACCCGCCAGCATCCCCACGTGCTGGAGCAGGCTGCGCAACCGCGCCATGTAGTAGGCGACATTCTCGCGATTGAACGATCCACCGCCGCCGACCTCGCCCTCCCAGGCCGGAATGCCTGCCTCCGCGCAAACGCGCACCATGAGGCCTTTTGGCCAGGGGTCGGTGCAGATCGCTTCGAAGCCGCTGGCGACGCACGCCGCCCGGCTTGCGGCCGCCGTTGGGAGCGAGCCGTCGTACTCGACATGGCGAAAGGTGGCGCCCCAATGACTCCAGCCGTGCAGCGAGGCGACGAAGTCGGCATCGGCGACTACGCCATGATAGAGCCGCTCCGCCAGCCGATTTGAGATCGTACCGTCCTTATTGCCGGGGAAGATGCGGTTGAGGTCCTCGCCATCAACCGGGCTCTTTCGCTCGCCCGCTAGGAGCGCCGATGGATTGGCCACGGCGATAAGCACCAGACGCCCGCGCAGCTCGGAGGGCCGCAGAGCTGCCCCCAGGGCGTAAGCGGCGAGCACGCCGTCGGCCTCGTTTCCGTGGATGCCCGCAACGACCACCACGCAGGGGCGGGTCCCAGCACCGGCCAGCACGCGGACGGGCACCCGCAGCCGCGTTCCGTCGCCCATCCCCGCCACGTCCAGGTCGTAGCGGACATCGCACGTATCCGCAATCCTTGCGGGATCAATCGCCCTCACAGCCTCGATCATGCGGCGCCCGGCAAACTCAATTGTCATACAATTAACAATTTGGTGGCGGTCGAGTCAACAACCGGGCGATGCCTGCATGGCCGCAGCAGCTCGGGACCGGCCCTGCGGCGTGCTCTTGTAAGAGAATTCGCTTGCCCTTTACTTAGGCAACGGCTGTTGGATACATGACGCATTGACGTACACTCGCGAGCAGCCTCGCGCCCACTTGAGAGCAAAAGGATGAGCACCAAAGTGATTGATCGCCCGCTGGATGCCGGCTCTAAGGCTTCCGTTCAGTTCGGCAAGCGTGTGCTTTCCAGCGCCAAGGTTGCGGACCACATCGTCGAGCTGGTGCGCAAAGGCGGCCTACGCCCCGGCGATCGTCTGCTCTCGGAGCACGAGTTGATGCGCACGTTCAGCGTCGGCCGGTCCAGTGTGCGCGAGGCCGTGCGTGGGCTGGTCATGGCCGGAATCCTGGAATCGAAGCCTCGCCGTGGCACGGTGGTCGTGTCGAAGGTGGCCAACGGCATCTCGCAGGTCGTCGCCAAATCCGTGGCCTATTGGGGCGTGCGGGAGGTGGAGGAACTGCGCATGGTGCTGGAATGCCATGCGGTGCAAAAGGCCGCGGAATCGGCCACGCCCACCCAGATTAGGGAGCTGGAGACGTTGTTGACCCAGTGCGAGGCCAAGATCCGGTCAGGGCGCAGCTACTTCAAGGAGAACACGAAGTTTCACCTTGCCATCGCGAAGATGGCCCGCAACAACGCGCTCACCCAATGCCTCGCCAGCATCATCTCCGACTTCAAGCACACGCGTGAAGAAGCGAACTGGTCGCCGCAGGTGCCCGAGGCCGATCTGGTGGAGCACCGGCAGATTTTCGATGCGATCCGCAAACGGCAAGGCGCAAAAGCGCGCTTACAAATGGAAATCCATCTGGGCCGAAACATCGAGCGCCTGCGCTCGGTGTGAGTTGGCAGCCGGTGGACCCCACGGCGCCATGCTAGCAACCCGCACGCCATCGCATCATGCAGTTACGACAGAACCGTCGAGTACCTCCAGATCTGATTTGCGGCAGGGACACCCGTTTTTTGCTGGCTGCGCATGGACGTCCAGCATTTCCTGCTGGCCGTGTCGCTGGCGCCTGCAGAAATGTTCGAGCAAAAAAAAACGAATTGCCCGGCGCATCGTTTCGCTCGCAGGATAACGCTCCAACCAATCGAGGAGAAAACTGGTGCAATTCATCGATCTGAGCCGCGAGATCTATCACCGTACGCCGACACATCCCTCGCATCCGCCGGTCGTCGTCGGGACCTGGTATGACCACGACGAGATCAAGAGGGCCGGCGCGACGCGCTTCAGCTCGAAGGCGCTACACCTGTCGATGAGCGACCACGCCGGTACGCACGTCGATGCCCCCTGTCACTTCAATGCCAACCCGGCGGCCCAATCGATCGATCAGGTGCCGCTCGAAAACTTCTATACCGAGGCGATCTGTCTCGACCTGAGCGATGTTCCATTGCGGCATGAGATCACGGTCACAGAGGCGGAGCAGGCGCTCGCCAAATCTGGACAGGAGATCAGGCCGCGCGACACCGTACTGCTACACATGGGCGTCAACGCCCGCCTCTATGGGACGCACGGCTACCTGCACGATTTTCCGGGTCTGCACGTCGATACTGTGCACTGGCTGGCGGACAAAGGAATCCTGATGTTCGGCGTCGAGGCGGTTAGTCCCGCACCCGAGGGCGAGCCCAACTTCAAGGCCCATCTTGCCTGTGCAGAGCGCGGCATCACCCATATCGAATGCCTCTGGAACTTGGACAAGCTGGTCGGTAAGGGCCGCTTCCGCTTCATAGGCTTTCCCCTGCGGATCCGCGGCGGCACGGCAAGCCCCATCCGGGCGGTCGCGCTCCTGGATGGCTAAGCTGGGACACCGACAGCAAGAGCAAGCGCAAGAGCGCCGTCAAGTTGCGGCCATCGTTCGAAGGCCAGCGGCGCATTGGGTGGTGACGCCTATGCAAGAGATCACGAGCGAGGTGACCGGTGAGACCGTCCTGTCGGATGCCGGCTGGCAACCTTCTGCTATAGTGCGTCGATGACCGCAACGCGCGCGCTGTCGGAATTCGTCGCGGCGACCCGTCTCGCCGATCTGCCGGCCGACGTTGTGGCGCGCGGCAGTCTAATCCTGGCTGACTGCGTCGGCTGCATGGTTGCCGGCAGCGCGGCACCCGAAATGCGACGGCTGGTGGCACTGGAGGGCAATCGCGACGGACCTTCAGCTACTGCGCTCGGTAGGGCGGTGCGCCTCGCCGATGATGCTGCCGCCTATGTCAACGGCACGGCCGGCAGCTGGCATGATCTCGACGAGGGCAACCTCAGCACGCGCACCCACGCGGCCATCCAGATCATCCCGGCGGCCCTGGCCGAAGCCGAAGCACGCAACCTGTCCGGTGCGCGGTTGCTCGAAGCCTGTATTTTTGCCTATGAAGCCAGCGCCCGTCTGTGGCGGGCGACGCAGAGCCGCCTCGCCGTCCATCCGCATGGCACTTACGGTCCGCTGGCGGCCGCCTTCGCACTAGCCAAGTTGCGTGGCGACGACGGCGCTGCCATCGAGCGGGCGGTGAACATCGCCATGACCCTCGGCATTGCCGCCAGCCGCAACACCCTCAACGACGGCGCCACCGTGCGCAATATCTATAGCGGTCACAGCGGCCGCGCCGGCTTCCAGGCCCTGGCCCTCCGCGACGCCGGCTTTACTGGCGAGGCAGATGCCGCCGCGTCCGTTCTCGGCAACATCTACGGCAGCGCATTCGACCCGGCAGCGGCCATCGCCGACCTCAACTCGACCTGGTGGATTCGACGCAACTACTTCAAGCGCTTCGCCGCCGGACGCTACGCTCATGGTGCGCTCGACCTCGTTGAGGACCTGGCTGGCCAATTGGGAGCCAGGCTTGCGCCCGAATGCGTCGAGCGGATCGAGATCGAGACTTTTTTCATGGCGGCGACCTTGGGGCAGCAGAGTGCCCGCACGCCGTTCGGTTGCCGCTTCTCTATCCCGATGCTCGTGGCCCAGCGCATCGCGCATGGGCCTATCGCCCTGACTGACGATGGCACGCGCGCCTTCGCCGACCCGGTCGTGCGCGACCTCGCGGAGCGCGTGTTCGTGTGCGAGGACAAGGCCGCGACGGCGGCCTATCCCGATCGCCAGCCGACGCGCATGACGATCGTCTTGCGCGACGGCGGATCACAGACCGTCGCCAGCGAGCGGATACTGGGCGAAAGCGATCAGCCGCTTCCGAGCGGCGTGCTTGAGGCAAAGTTTGTCGCGCTGACGCAGGCCAGCTGGGGCGATGCTGCAGCAAACGCCTGGCGCGATCTCAACCGTATCACGGACATGCCCGATGTCGGCCGCCTAATGGCGGGATGGCGCAGCATCTGTCGCACCCCATGACACGTAGGGAACCTCTGCCATGACCAACGCCGTGCCCGTCATCGACTTGTCCCCGTATTTTGCCGGCAGCCAGCAGGGAAAGGCCGCCGTCGCCGGCGCCATAGCCGACGCCTGCGAGCGCATCGGCTTCTTCAAAGTCGTTGGCCATGGCGTGCCACAGGTGATGATGGAGGAGGCGTTCGCCAGCGCCGGCGCATTCTTTACGCAGCCCGCCTCGGTCAAGGACCGCTTTCGCCCAGCACGAAGCGCTGCGGCACGAGGCTATCATGCCCTTGCCACCAAGAACCTCGCCAAGACACTGGGCTATGACAATCCCGCCGACCTGCGCGAGCAGTTCTATATCGGTCCACTCACCAGCCGCGCCGCCGAGTTCGCCCATATTCCGGGCGCGGCCGAGCTTTATGCGGACAACATCTGGCCGGATACGCCGGCCAACTATCGCCCCGTCTTCACCGCCTACTACCAGGCACTCGAAGCGCTCGGCCGCTCGCTGATGCGGGTGTTTGCCTTGTCGCTCGCCATGCCAGAGACCTTTTTCGACAACAAGATCGACCGACACTTCTCGACGCTACCTGCCAATCATTATCCCGAGCCGGAGGGCGATCCGCTGCCCAACCAGGTCAGAGCCGGCGAGCATACTGACTTCGGCAGCCTGACCATCCTCGCCGTCAGCGATGCGGCGGGCGGTCTACAGGTAAAGCTCAGGGACGGCACCTGGTCGAACGTGACGGCCGAACGCGACCAGTTCATCGTCAACATCGGGGACATGATGCAGCGTTGGACCAATGATCGCTGGCTCTCCAACCAGCATCGCGTCGTCAATCCGGCGGCTGAGCAGCGGGCGGGCAGCCGGCGCATGTCGATCGGCTATTTCCTGCACCCAAACTACGACGCAGAGATCGCCTGCCTGCCCACGTGCTCGGGACCGGGCAAGCCAGCGCGCTACGAGCCAGTCCGTGCGGGCGACATGATGCGCAAAAAACTCGAGGCACGCGCGGCCTGAAGGTAGGGGGAGAGTGTGTCCAGCAAACCGACGATCGCCGCCATCGGCTGTGGCGGCACCATCTCTTCGCTCGGCAGGGACAGCACGGATGTGCTCGACTACCCGGATTTCGGCAACAAGCTGGCGATCGAGGATGTGATCGGGCGCGTTGCGGAAGTCGCCGCCATCGCCGAGGTGCTGCCGGTACCGTTCCGCAGCGTCGGAAGCACGGCGATCGGCCCCTCAGAATGGCTCGAGCTCGCCGCCACCATCGATCGCCTGGCCGCCGAGCGCCCAGAGATCGCTGGTTTCGTTGTGGCGCATGGCACGGCGACGCTGGAGGAAACGGCCTATTTCCTCCACCTCGTTCTCAAGACCGACAAGACTGTCGTGCTGGTCGGTGCACAGCGGCCCGCCAGCGCGCTGGGCAGCGACGCCGGCATAAATCTGTTTGGCGCGGTGCGCGTCGCGATCGACCCGGCAGCGCGTGGCCTGGGCGTACTGGTGGCCCTCAATGACGAAATCCAGTCGGCCCGCGAGGCGATGAAAACCTCGACCTATCGGCTGCAGACCTTCCGCTCGCCCGATTTTGGCGCCCTCGGCCACATCGATGGTGACGGCGTGCAGATCTACCGGCGGCCGACGCGACGTCATTCACCCGACACCGAGTTCGACGTCGGCCGGATCGGCGCCCTGCCCCGGGTCGACATTGCCTATTCCTATGGCGGCGCGGACGCTACCGTCGTCGATGCCCTTGTCGCCGCCGGGGCCCGCGGCATCGTCACGGCTGGCTTCGCTCCAGGTATTCCGGCGCCGGTCGAACGCCAGGCGCTGGAGCGAGCGGCGAAGGCCGGCGTCGTCATCGTCCAGTCGAGCCGCGCCGGCAGCGGGCGGGTGGCGCCGCGCCGTTACCTGCGCGAAAGCGGCATGGTGGCTGCCGACAACCTCAATCCGCAGAAGGCCAGGATTCTGCTAATGCTTGCGCTGACTCGCACGGCCGAGATCAACGATATCCAGCGCATATTTGCGAGCTATTGAGTGGCTATTCCGCCGCCTGCCGCGTGAGCAGATATGCCGGCAGCGGTTGCGCGCTCAGATCGGCCGCGCGCGCTGCGACGGGGCGGGCCGGGACCAGGGTAAACCCTAAGATGCGAATGGAGCGACCAATCGGTGCGCGGGTCAGAAGCCCATCGGGCCGCAGCAGCACCAC
>Ga0134122_10003177_pt1 | contig 12156 bp, 10 predicted proteins | sample KB302_FD_96461 | JGI IMG/M metagenome (GOLD analysis project Ga0134122, IMG submission 96461) | Terrestrial soil microbial communities without Nitrogen fertilizer from Kellogg Biological Station, Michigan, USA - KB3-0-2 | ecosystem: Environmental > Terrestrial > Soil > Unclassified ...
GAGCGAGGTGTTCGAGAGCGAGGATCCGGCGCCGTATCTCGAGGGTGTGGATGGCATCCTGGTGCCGGGCGGCTTCGGCGAGCGGGGCTCGGAGGGTAAGATTCTCGCCGCCAAGTTCGCGCGCGAGCGCGGCGTGCCCTACTTCGGCATCTGCTTTGGCATGCAGATGGCCGTAATCGAGGCGGCGCGCGACCTGGTCGGCGTGCAACAGGCTGGCTCCACCGAGTTTGGACCAACGCCCGAGCCGGTGGTTGGCCTGATGACGGAGTGGATGCGCGGCAACGAGCTGGAGAAGCGCGCCGCCAATGGCAATCTTGGCGGCACCATGCGGCTCGGCGCCTATACGGCAAAGCTCGCCAAGGGCAGTCGCGTGGCGAAGATCTATGGCGAGACGGAAATCTCCGAGCGCCACCGCCACCGTTACGAGGTCAACACACGCTACCGCGAACGGCTCGAGGCGGCCGGCATCAAGTTTTGCGGCATGTCGCCGGATGGACTATTGCCGGAGATCATAGAACTGCCCACGCATCCCTGGTTCATCGGCGTGCAGTTCCACCCCGAGCTGAAATCGCGTCCGTTCGAGCCCCATCCCCTGTTTGCGTCATTCATCCAGGCGGCGGTGGAGCAGAGCAGGTTGGTTTGAGGCTGGGCGGTTCGGGCCCTCGTTGCGGACCCTCATAATCGCGTCACATGGGCAGACACGCATTGCCAACGCCCGTCGCGCCAAGACCAATCGTCGGTATAGCGGCCCGCGCCTTGGGTACCGTCCGGCTTCTGGTAGCTCGTGCGGGCATGAATGATGGCGAAGTCGCCGAGAATGCGGATGACGACGTCGTGTTCGCGAATGTCTTTGACCGACGAACCGCGGCCGATCTGCGCCAGAAAGGCGGCACGATCGACAAAGCTGCCGTCGGGATTGGTATTGTAGAAGTCGGTCGCGAGATTGGCGTCAAACCAGGCGACATCGGCTTTGTCTACGGCCTGCACGAAGTTGCGATTGAGCTCACGCAAAGCCGCGAGGTGGTGTTGGCTATCCGCCATGGCCACTAACTCCATACCGTTGCCGGTTGCGTTCTGATGCGGCAGAAACGATAGCACGGGCGGGGCCGGCCGGCACCTGCTCCGGGCATTGGCCGCCGAGCGGCGCAGGCTCCGGCGTTCATGCAAACAACGGATTTTGCAGCGCGCCTTGCTCTGTGGCGCGGCTGTCAGGCGATTGTGATCGGGGAGGAGTGGTGCAACGCCCGCTCATAACCAAAGCCATGCGCACAAGAGATGCGGGCTTGAGATGCCGGGTGCGCGAGTTCGCCAGCTGCGCGCCTGCCAACGCAGCTATCCGGGCCGGCTTTGCTCAGCGTGTTGCACGGGGCCCGCCGGGCGGCGCGCACCGCCGAGGCCGCTCCAATCCCGATCGCCTCGGCTGCGTGCGGCCGAGGCGGGCGCAAACAAAGCATTAAGCACAAATCGCGGCGCAAGCGGGCGATTATTTAACCCCTAGCGGATAAGCCTTAAGGCTTGAGGGCGTGAGCCATGGGCATTGCCCATCGCGCCCGTGATGGGAAGGCGGGGCGGGCGGGCTTGTCGATCACCGAACCTGCCGTTCGGCATCGCATGGGGGGTAATGTGTTCGCGCTGGTCCCAAGGGGCGCAGGCCGCGCCTGGCTCGCGCAATTTGCGAGCGCGATCAAGCGACGCGCCCGCATCCATCACGTCTACTATTTGCTTGCGGCATTCGATCTGGCGGCCGTGGTTTCGGGGCTCTTTCTTACTCATCACGTCAATTTGGTTCTCTCCAACACGGTAAAAGCCAATCTGGCCTGGAGCGACCTGCACGACAAGGTTGCCGAACTGCGTCGTGGCGCCGGTCTGGTGAATACCCCGGGAAACGACGTGTTTGAGAGCAGGGACGCGGCTCGCGAGCTCGGGCGCTTCGATGAGGCGGTGCTGGCCTTCTGGCCGCGGCTCGAGCACCTCAAGCAAGAGGTCGGGGCAAAAGTTGCCAACGACGGCGGCATTTCCGCTGCCTTCGCTGGCCTGGAAGCCAGCATGGGCGCCATGGTGCGGCAAACCCAAACGCTGCTCGGTCACTTTGCCCGCGGCGATGAGGGTGCCGCCGGCGCCGAGATGGCGGCGATGGATCGCAGCTACGGCGACGTCCTGAAACAGATCGATACGTTCTCGCAAACCCTGCGGCACGTCGAGAATACCATGGGCCTGGCCGAGCTCGAAAACACCAAGAAACTGCAGGTTTTGGAGTATGTGCTCGGGTGCATGATCTTGCTGATGGTCGTCGCTGTCACTGTCTACGGCCATAAGCTGGGCAGCTTGTTCCAGCGACAGTGGGACGAGCTGTCGAGCTCGAGTGCCAAGCTCAAGGAGCAAGAGCGCAAGCTGGCCGCGCAAAATTTGCAGCTTGATGCCGCGCTGAACAACATGGCCCAGGGACTAGCCATGTTCGATGCCGAGCAACGCCTGGTCCTGTGCAATGGCCGCTACGCGGAGCTCTACGGTCTGGCAGCCGCCGAGCTCGCTGTCGGCACCAGCTTGCGGCAGATCCTAAGCCGCAGCCTCGGTAAGGCGGGAAGGAACGCGGCGGAGTTCGTCGAGGCGTTGTTGGCGCGTCTGCCGGCCGGCAAGGCGTTTGGTCCCTACACCACCGAGCTCGGCGACGGCCGTCATCTTGCCGTCGCCGTCGAGCCGATGGCCGACGGCGGTTGGGTCACCACGCATCAAGACATCACCGAGCTGCGCCGCTCTGAGGCCACCATCAGCCACATGGCTCATCACGATGCGCTCACGGGGCTGCCCAATCGGACGCTGTTTGGCAAGCGGCTTGAGGAGGCGCTGCTGCAGGCCCGGCCCGGCGCCATGGTGGCCCAGCACCTCTTGGATCTCGACCACTTTAAGAATGTCAATGATACGCTGGGCCACGCCGCTGGCGACAAGCTGTTGACGATCGTCACGCAGCGGCTGCGCAGTCTGCTCAGAGCCGGTGATACGTTGGCGCGCATGGGCGGCGACGAGTTCGCGATTCTGCAGGCCGACGTCAACGAGCCCGCCGATGCTGCTGCGCTGGCACGTCGCGTCATTGACCGGGTGAGCGAGGGCTACCAGATCGATGACCATCAGCTCGTCATCGGTACCAGCATTGGCATTGCCATCGCCTGCGACGATAGCATGAACTGCGACCTGCTGATGCGCAACGCCGACCTCGCGCTTTATAAAGCCAAGGGCGACGGCCGCGGTGCGCTGCGCTTTTTTGAGCCCGAGATGGACGCCCAAATGCAGGCGCGCCGCAGCATGGAGCGCGACCTGCGCTCGGCGCTCGGCGCCGGTCAGTTCGAGCTCCACTATCAGCCCATTGTCGATCTCGCCAGTAATCGGATCAACGCCTTCGAGGCCTTGATCCGCTGGCGCCATCCCGAAAAAGGTCTCGTCGCGCCCTCGCAGTTCGTCGCGCTCGCGGAGGAGATCGGCTGCATCGTGCCGCTCGGGGAATGGGCGCTGAGGGAGGCCTGTGCGGTAGCTGCAACCTGGCCCGATGCCGTCAAGGTGGCTGTCAATCTGTCTGCCCTGCAGTTCCGCAGTCCGAGCCTCGTCGAGGTAGTGGTCGGCGCGCTGAGCCAATCGGGGCTCGCCGCCGAGCGCCTGGAGCTCGAAATCACCGAGGCGGTATTGCTGCAAGACAACGAAACGACATTGGCAACACTTTATGGTCTGCGGGCCTTGGGTGTCAGGATCTCGATGGACGATTTCGGTACGGGCTACTCCTCGCTCAGCTATCTGCAGAGCTTCCCGTTCGACAAGATCAAGATCGATCGCTCATTCATTGAAAACATCACCGAGGGCGTGAGTGCGGTCAACATCGTGCGCGCCATCACCGCCATGGCCAGAGGGCTCGGTATGACGACCACCGCCGAGGGCGTTGAGACGCAAGAGCAACGCGCCGCGGTGGCTTTCGAGGGCTGCACGGAAATGCAGGGTTATCTGTTCAGCAAGCCGCTTCCCGCCCGGGACATCGAACGGCTTTACCTGCGGGCCTGCCGCGGCGCCGAGGCACCGGGCGTCGCCTCGGCCGCGTGACTGCGGACTGCCGCCGACGTGGCGTTCAGTCCTTGGCCTTGTCGCCCTTGCTTTTTTCGTCCTTGCCTTTGCCGTTGCGGTTTTTTGCCTCGTGGCGGTTGGTAAAGCGGGCGTTGCCGAGGCCGGTGCCGATGGTGAGCACGCCCCAATGCGTACGATCCTTGACGTTTGGCAGTTCGCTCAAGCCTTGCACGACGGCGTCGTTGTGCATCACGGCCACGGTTTCGTGCTCGTCGATCTTAGGTATGCCCTCGCGCAGGCTGGCCGGCAGGTTGAAGCGGCTGCTCTCCCAGTTGCCCGGCAGGTTCTGGGCTCCGCGCGCAATCGAGCCATCCTCGTGAATCACGCCAGGGCAGCCGATGCCAATCAAGGGTGCCAAAGCAATCTTGTTCTTCCGGCTCCAATCGATCAGCTCCTGCAGCATACCGATGAGCTCTTCGACGGCGTCGTCACGCTTGATGTCTTCCTCGCTATGGCGCCACAAGCTCGAGCGCGCCACTTGCGCCTTGCCGAGGTCGCTGGACTTGCCGAGATTGAGCTCGACCACACCAGCGCGGATGTTGGTGCCGCCGACGTCGACCGCGAGAATTGCATCATAGCCCTTCAGCATCCAGGCCGGCAGCAGATGCGCGGCACCGATGAGACCGGCATGATCCGGGTCGTTGCGAATGAGCTCAAGGTCGATGGCAACGCCGTCGGCTTTGAGCAGGAGGCCAGCGCGTCCGACCGCCAGCTCGCCGATGCGACTGGCGCTAAAGCCGCCGCCGATGACGAGGCATTCCGTGTCCCGCCAATCCTTGAGGCGCAGGAAACGGCGGATCACCTGGGCGAGCTGCTGGGCAAATTCCTCGACCGCGCTCTGGACCAGGCCGGCCGCGGTGGGATCGCCCTCGTTGAGGAGTGTCGCGAGCTTCTTCTTGCCGATGTCCTCACTGGGTTTGTCACCGAGGGGATCCTCGCCCAGGTCCTTCAGCGTCTTTCGCCACTTGTCGACAATGTCCCAGAACGCGGTCTTGCTCGCCCTATCGCCGACAAAGCCCTCGTCGTCCTCGACCTCGAGATTGTAGCTGTCGACCTTCACGCTGGGCAGCACCGAGGCGCCGTGCGTGGGAAGTTGGACTTGCTCGTCGGCTCGTTTTGCCATGCGCTTCGCTTAGCCCCAAGTGGCCAGTGACCAAGTGACCAGTGACCAGTGACCAAGTGACGGTCGAGTGACGGGCGGTCGAGTGACGGTCGAAAGTGAACGCGGCGGCTCAGCTGGAGGTTCCGGCCGGCCAGAGCCGGGAGGCAGGTATTGGGCGAGGAGGGGCGCGGGCCGGCACGCCGGGCGGCGGGCCCGGAGCAAGTCGGCCAGAAGCGTTGGCGGCTTAGACGCTTGCGGCCAGGGGCCGCCCACGGGGGTCGCCGGCTCGGGCGGCTTGCTCCAGGTCCTGGTCGAGGGCTTGGCGCGACCGCGGCGGCCGTCGTGGCCCGCGGCTGCGCCGGCAAGCCCTCAAGCCACCTGCGGCCAACCGCCGTCGGCTCGCGATCTGGCGGTCGGCGCAACTGCGGTCGGCTGCGCGCGGGCGCGCAAGGCAAGGCGGTCCTGCGAAGCGCTGATGGCGTCAAAATGCGATGGGCGAGGGTGCAATCGCGCTTGACCGGCCCGCGGCGCAGACCGACATACGCCACAGCTGCCCGCATTCGGACCCAACTGCGGTGCCGGGAAGCCTTGAGGAGAGACGCAATGGGTTGGTCGATCAAGTTGTTCGATGTCGGCTCGACGGCCGTGCGTATTCACATGACGTTCTTTCTGCTGCTGGCCTGGATCGGTGCGATCCACTGGGCGCGCGGCGGCGCCGCCGAGGCCCTCGATGGCATCATCTTCATCGTGCTGTTGTTCGTGAGCGTGGTGCTGCACGAATTCGGCCACGTCCTTGCGGCGCGGCGTTACGGCATCAACACGCCGGAGATCACGCTGTTGCCGATTGGAGGCGTTGCCTCATTGGAGCGCATGCCGGAGAAGCCTGGTCAGGAAATCGTGGTGGCCTTGGCCGGGCCCCTGGTAACTTTGCTGATCGTCGTAGTACTGATGTTCGTGCTGGGCGCCCGCTTCGATCTCTCCCAGATGGCCCAGCTCGAGCAGGCGCAATCGAGCATGACCGGGCGTCTTGCCGCTGCCAACGGCGCGCTGCTGCTGTTCAATCTCATTCCAGCCTTTCCGATGGACGGCGGCCGCGTGCTCCGCGCCTTGCTGGCGATACCGCTGGGCTACACGCGTGCCACGCGCATTGCCGCCCTGATCGGCCAGGCCCTCGCCCTTCTGTTCGGGTTCATCGGGCTGTTTGGCAATCCGCTCCTGATCCTGGTAGCAGCCTTCATTTTCCTGGCCGCCAGCGGCGAGGCCGGCTACGTGCAGGCGCGCGAGTACACCCGCGGCTATCTTGCCCGGCATTCGATGATCACCTCGTTTCAATCGCTGACGCCGATGGCGACGGCGGACGACGCGGCGGCCTTGCTGCTACGCACGACGCAGCAGGAATTCCCCGTGCTCGACGGGGCGGGCACCTTGCGCGGTGTGCTGACGCGCGATGCCCTGATTTCCGCCTTGCAGCGCACGGGCGGGCAGACCCCCGTGATCGAGATCATGCAGCGCGATGTTCCGACCGTCCCGGAAAACGCCTGCGTGGAGAACATTCTTCCCCTGCTGCAGCGTGCGGGCCAGCGCGTAGTGGGCGTGGTCGACGGCCAGGGACGCTTCCTCGGTTACATCACCGCCGACAATTTGGCCGAGCTCATTATGATCGAAACATCGCGCGCATCGGGACCGGGTGCGCCTCTCGCCAAGCAGCCGGCAAGCGGCAGCGCTTGATGTTGAGGCAGGTCGCGTCGGCCGGGTGCAGATCGGGGGGGCCAGCACGCGCACGCCTCGTGGTAATTCGGCCCAGATAGCGGCCCGGATCAGGGATGGGGGGACGCAGCCGTCTGCGCCAAGATCCAACTAAGGAAGTCGCGCGATCCATCGACAATAGGCAAGACGACGAGCGCAGGGTTGCTGTAGGAATGCAGCCCCCGCACCTCGGCGATGACCTTGGCGGCCAGCGCCTGGCGCGTCTTGATCAGCATGGCGGTCTCGCTTTCGCGCTGGCGCTTGCCCTCCCAGACATATATTGACGTCATGGCGGGAAAAATATTGACGCATGCGGCCAGACCACGATCTATCAGCGCCTCACCGACCCGCTCGGCCTCGGCCAAAGAGCCATAGGTCGAATAGATCAGAACCAGCTTTTCGTTTGCTTGCAACTGAGTAGACCTCTAGGGAGCAGGCGCCGACAACCAGACTTCGGCGCCGGGCATCATATGACAGGATCGGCAGGCAAGTTCGAGAAGATTGCGTTTGTGGCGAGCGAGGTGCCACAGGCGCTCGATGCCCGCGAACGCCTGATCGAGAAATATGGCAATGCCGATCCCATGCATGCCGACGTCATCGTGGCGCTCGGTGGCGACGGGTTGATGCTGCAGACCCTGCGCACGTATCTGAAGGATGCGATTCCGATCTACGGCATGAATCGGGGGTCGGTTGGCTTTCTTACCAACGACTACAGCGAAAATGACCTGCGCGGTCGCCTTGAGCGCGCCGAACGCAACGTCATCCGTCCGCTGGCCATGACCGCCTACGACCAAAACGGGGACCTGCACAACGGCCTGGCCATCAACGAGGTATCGCTGTTCCGCCAGACGCATCAGGCGGCAAAGCTCAGGATCTCGATCGACGGCCGGGTGCGGCTCGACGAGCTCGTCTGCGATGGCGCGCTGGTGGCCACCCCGGCCGGTTCGACCGCCTACAACCTATCGGTGTTCGGGCCCATCATCCCGATCAAGGCGCCGCTGTTGGCCTTGACGCCCATTAGTGCGTTCCGACCGCGAGGGTGGCGCGGCGCCCTTTTGCCCAATGAGGCGAATATCGAGTTCGAGGTCTTGGAGCCGGAAAAACGCCCCGTCAGTGCCGTCGCCGACCACAATGAGACCCGATCGGTGACGCGGGTGGAGATTGCCCAGGGCAACCACATCGATCTGCTTTTGCTGTTTGACCCCGGCCACAGCCTGGATGAGCGCATCCTCTCCGAACAGTTCCGCTATTAGGGCGGTCACATCGAGCGCGGCGCACGTCTAGCGTGGCCCACCTTGCGCGGCGGGCCCGATCGGCGAGGGGCAAAGTTCGCTGCCGCGACCCCTTCGCCTGCAACGGCTGGATGTTATGATCGCCTCGGGGCCAAGGCCGGATGGCGCGGCGCTGACCGTGCCGCAGGCAAGCGTTGAGGTGACAATGCCGGGACTCTATCTAGAGGACTTCGAGGTGGGGCGCGTGTTCGAGCACGAGATCCGCCGTACCGTGACAGAGATGGACAACACGCTGTTCTCCTGTTTGACGCATAACCCGCAGCCGTTGCATATCGACCACGAGTTCGCGAGCAAGACCGAATGGGGCAAGCCCTTGGTGAACAGCCTGTTCACGCTCGGGGTCATGATCGGCATTTCGGTCAACGACACCACGCTCGGCACCACGATCGGCAACCTCGGCATGAGCGAGGTGAAATTCCCCAAACCCGTGTTTCACGGCGATACCCTGCGGGTGACGACGGAGATCCTCTCTAAGCGCGAAACCCGCTCGCGTGCCGATGCCGGCATCGTCGAGTTTCTGCACAAGGCCTATAATCAACGCGGTGATCTGGTGGCGGAGTGCCGCCGACAGGGCATGATGCGCAAACGGCCAAAGGTGTGAGGTCGCAAGATGCGTTCGTTGCTGTTCATTCCGGCCGACGATGACAAGAAGCTTGCCAAGGGCTTGGGCACCGGTGCCGACGGCTTGATCCTCGATTTGGAGGATTCGGTCGCCGCCGCCAACAAGCCGGCGGCGCGCGCGCTCGCCAAGGCCTACATCGAGGAAACGGCAGCCAGCGAGCACAGGCCGCAAATCCTGGTGCGTATCAATGCGCTCGACACGCCCTACTGGCAGGACGATCTGATCGGTGTCATGGACGCACGCCCGGATGCCATTCTGTTGCCGAAGGCGCGCTCGGGCGAGGATGTCCACACGCTTTCGGTGGCGCTCGGATCTGCCGAGCAGCGCAGCGCCAAGCCGGGACGGGGCACGCGCATCGTAGCGCTCACGACCGAGACGCCCATCTCATTGTTACAGATGCATAGTTATATCGGCGCCAGCACGCGGCTGCTGGCGCTGACCTGGGGGGCCGAGGACCTGTCGGCGGCGATCGGGGCGCGCAGCAACCGTGAGGATGACGGCCGTACCTGGACCTCGCCGTTTCGTCTGGCCCGCGACCTGTGCCTGTTTACCGCCGCGGCCGCCGAGGTCGCTGCCATCGATACGGTGTTCGTCAATTTTCGCGACGCGGCGGGCTTTCGCGGCGAGTGCGTGGCGGCGGCACGGGACGGCTTCAGCGGCAAAATGGCGATCCATCCCAATCAGGTGGCCGTTATCAACGAGGTATTTACGCCCGCGGCGGCGGAGATTGCCGAGGCGGAGGAGATTGTTCAGGCCTTCAAGGACAATCCGCAAGCCGGCGTGATCGCCATCCGCGGTCACATGGTCGACAGGGCCCACGTCGCGCGCGCCGAGCGCTTGTTGGCCCGCGCCAAGGCGGCCCGACGATGAGAGGGCGCGTTACAGCCGCTGGGCGATGAAGCGGGCAAGCGTTGGTCCCAGGATCAGTACGATCACGAGACGTACGACCTGCAAGGCCATCACGAAGGACAGATCGGCCTTGCTGGCCGCCCCGATGATCGCCACCGAATCCATGCCGCCCGGGCTGGTGGCGAGATAGGCCGTCAACGGATCGATGCCGGCGTAGCGCACCAGGATGGCGGCGAGCGCGGCGCACACCCCGATCATGACGCCGATGGCAAGCATGATCGGCAGCAGGGCGCGGGCGGCATGCTGCAGAATCTCACGGTTGAAGCTAAGGCCGATGCTCCAGCCCAGAAACGCGTAGGTGATCGCCAATAGCCATGGCGGCAGCACGATGTTGACGAGGCCCATGGCCTCGAGCACCGCCGCGATCGCCATCGGCACGAGCAGGGCGCCGGCCGGAATTCTCAGCGCCATGCCGATAAGGCCGCCGCCTGCCGCGATCAAAAGCGTGGCCAGGAAGCCGCCCCAGTCAAGCGCGGTGAACCAGCCGAGCTCGGCGCTTGGGCCGGGTTGGCCGACCCAAAAGCGCGCGACCAGCGAGGCGACCGCCGCGACCAGGACCACGCGCAAGTATTGCATGAAGGCGACCAAGCGAGCATCGGCACCGAACGCCCCTGCCATGATCATCATGACCGAGGCACCGCCGGGCGCGCTGCCCCACACCGCGGTCGACCCGGGCAATACCTTCCAGCGGCTGATGAGCCAGCCGAGCACGCCGCTGCTGGCGATAATGGCCAGCACGGTTGCGAGCAAAAGCGGCCAATCCCTGAGGAAGGCGTGCACGATGTCGCCGGTGATCGAACGCGCGATCAAACAGCCAACAATGGTCTGGGAGGCGAACACGGCACGGCGCGGCACGCTAAGGCGGGCACCGTTGCTGCCCAAAAAGATCCCCGCGATCATCGGGCCCAATAGCAAGGCGGCCGGCAGGTGCGCTAGGGCAAAGAGCGCAGCCAGCAGCAACGAACCGGCAAGCAGCAGGCAGCATTGTCCGCCCCAGGGCATGGCTTCAAACAGTGCGGCGCGGCGGAGGGGCTTGGGTGCTGGCGGCATCATGAGCCCTGGCGCCGGTCTTTGCGCTCAGTGGAGGGTCTTGCCGGCGACCGGCGGCATGGCAGGGACGTTTGAGGCTATTCCGCCGCCCGTACCTTGAGCTTTGCCATGCCCTGTTCGGCCGTGGGCCGGTCGATGGCAAAGACGTTTTCAGGGTTCACCACGCCGTAGTCCATGTAGCCGAGACGCGCGATGGGGCGCATGGCGCCGGTGTCGACCAGGCCATCCTTGATGAAGGTATCGTCGATGTAGATGCCCACGACTTGCCCGAAGATGACCGAGTACGTCGACGGCTTGCCCGGCTCCAGCGCGGGCAGGTCGATCGTCTTCCAATGCTTGCACTCGAACGCGGCGGGGCTCTCCTTGACGCGCGGCGGCTGCACCAGCCGGCTGGCGGCCGCGGTCAGTTCTCCGATTGGAAACTCGTCGATCCCATGCGCCACCGGTGCCGAGGTCATGTTCATGTTGAAGCGCAGGTCGTAGGTGGCGAGCGAGCACACGAACTCGCCCGTCTCCTCAATGTTGCGGAGAGAATCCTTGCGACCGGCCGAGCTGAACATGACGTAGGTCGGCCGCTCGCCCACGGCGTTGAAGAAGCTGTAGGGGGCAAGGTTGCAAATGCCGGCCTTGCTGACGGTCGAGATCCACCCGATCGGCCTCGGTACGCACAGGGCCTTGAAGGGATCGTGCTTCAGTCCGTGCTTGTTGTCGCGGGTCTCGTAAAACACTTTCCTGCGTCTCCTGCGTTGGCTCAGCTGTTCCAGCGGCTGACGATCTGATCGAGCTGCGGGCGGTCGCGCTCGGGTTGGTGCTCCTTGGCGGTGCCGATGTAGATAAAGCCGGCGATCCGCTCGTTGCGTTGGAGCCCTAAGGCTGCCTGCACGGTGCGGCTATAGGAATACCATTCGGTGATCCAGGAGGTACCGAAGCCAAGGGCATTGGCGGCAAGGCAAAGATTGAAGCAGGCGGCACCGCAGGACAACACCTGCTCCCATTCCGGGGCCGCCGGATTGGGCGTCACCCGCGAAATGACCGCCACCACCGTGGGCGCCCGCATCAAGCGCGTTCGCTCCGTCTCCAAGCGCGCCGCCGACGGCGCCTCCCGCTCCTCCGCCTGCAAAGCCTTGAGCAAGACGCGGCCGAAGTCGGTGCGTGCCTCACCCTCAAAGACGATGAAACGCCAGGGTACGAGCTTCTTGTGGTCGGGGACGCGGGCGGCCGCAGTCAGGATGGCCTCGAGCTCGGCAGCGTTTGGGCCCGGCTCGGTCATCATGATCGGCTTGACGGACCGCCGTTTCAGGAGCAACTCGAGGGTGATTTGACTCATCGGA
>Ga0134122_10003179_pt1 | contig 12152 bp, 9 predicted proteins | sample KB302_FD_96461 | JGI IMG/M metagenome (GOLD analysis project Ga0134122, IMG submission 96461) | Terrestrial soil microbial communities without Nitrogen fertilizer from Kellogg Biological Station, Michigan, USA - KB3-0-2 | ecosystem: Environmental > Terrestrial > Soil > Unclassified ...
CCGGAGTGGCTGTACGGTACACGGGGTCCGGTGGACCGTCTACCTCCGGGGCCGCGTCGAGGACTTTGACGAACCCTGCATACTGACGACGCGATTCGGATCATCGGCACACGCGAGGCGACACGTAGCAGCAGTCTTTCACGACTCCGAATCGGTAAACCGAGCGCTGCGCATGCTTATCGATGTCGCGCGCGGCCAAGTAAGCGAGCCGGGTCGGTAGGCTGCAGTTTATGCCCGGACAGGTGTAGGCGCCAGGCGCACCTCACTCCGGCTGCACGTCCGTCACCACCCCCGCCCGTTGAGCGGTTGCACCGGCCTGCGGTGGGCGGCGGCCGCCGAGCGTTATCTCTCTCGGGGGGTGTATACTTGACGGCAACAGGCAGCCCCGCCAGCCCTCACACGGTGAGCGGGATCAAGGGGCGATCGGTTGAACCGGTCGCCCCTTCGTCATTTCCGCGGTGCAGGAGCCTTCAGCGTCTCGCGCTCGACCGCCTCGCATCCCTGCTTCTTGAGATCCACCTTCCACAGTCCCTCGTACCCCTCGATCAGCAGGCTCCCGGGCTGGCCGGTGACGTTCAGCCGAGCGTAGCAGTCGGGGGCCGCGCCGAGCTTCACGAGCAGCTCGGGAAGGGTGTTGGAGTGGCCGACGATCAGCACGGCCTTGTCCGCGGCGTGCTTCTGGCGAAGGTTGGCGAGGAAGGCGGCCATCTCGTCCGGCTTGGTCGTGGCGTCGTCCGCCGCGATGGAGATGCCGGACGCCTGGGCGAGCGGCGCGCCGGTCTCAATGGTCCGGGTGGTACGGCTCGTGTAGACGGCGGCGATGCCTGCGCTCTTCAGGCGAACGGCGAGCGCTTCGGCGCGTACGACTCCCTCAGGGGAGAGGGGTTGGAACGCATCGAGGTCGCGGTTGGACGGCCAGGATGCCTTCTCGGCATGACGGATGAGGTAGATGGTGTCCAGCGCCGCGGCCGGCACGGCAAGAAGAATGAGCAGGAGGAGTCCGATAGCGGATCGAGCTCGGCTAAGGAAAATTCGGCAAGATCTGACTGACCTCACGAGCACACCTCGTTTCAGGATGGTTAGAGACGCGCTTCCAGCTCGCGGCAGAGCTTGTCGAAGGAGGGAGAACGCGACCGGCACAACTTGAGGTCCATCACCTGCGTCAAACGCGGCTGATCGAAGGACGAGGCATACTTATTGCCTCTAAAGCGCTTCTGAATCCATCCCTTTCCTTGCCGAGTCTCCTCCGGCTTCTCAGGAAGAGCATTATCTCCGGAAAGGTCCAAAAAACGAGCAAGAGACTCCGCTGCTGCCACGAACCAGGTTTCAAATTCGACATTGGCGATCACGCAAGAGATGTCCGCATCGGCTCGAAGGGCTTTGGCGCGGGTCAACACTTCAGGTCCAAGAATGCAAGGAAGATCGTCGTCTGCGTCGAAAAGCAGAAGGACCATTGCCGGGTCGGCATCGAGTCCGGCGGACTCCAGCCTCGAAACCGCAAAGTCCAGTATCCGCGCCATCTCGGATGGCTGAAGCAGTTTCTGCTTGCTGCACCGAAACGGCGAGAAGACTTCGATGTACTCGCCTCCCAGCAGCTCCCAAATCCGCCGGAGAAGGACCGGGAGCGCGCCGCTTTCTCCTTGACCTTCCACGACAGGGAAGATCCGGAGACGGCTCAAGTCGCTTTTTCTCCGCGTCCGACCAGCAGTGGTTCCCGTGTTTGCCGAGCAAGATCCTCTCGGTCTAGCTCGAGCTGATCCCTCCGAAGCAGCTCGCCCGGCGTGAAGAGGTGCTCCCTGATAACCTTCCGGCTGGCCTTGTCAATGGGCGCAATTTTCGTTACGCCCTCCGTGGCAGTCACAGCCAGCAGGCTGTCGGTCTCCAAGTCCTCATAGTCAAGCAAATCGGAACTATGGCTTGTAACGAGAATCTGGGTCAAGGTGGCCCTTTCCTGTAAGGCATCCATCAGGGCCGCAGCGGCCGCCGGATGTAGGGCAGCTTCGGGCTCCTCGATACCGACCAGACTCACCGGTGCTCTGGCATCGGAAAGCTGCGCCGTAGCCAACAGTATTGCCAGAATCCGCAACGTCCCATCCGACATCCGCGCTGCATTGAACTGCGTAGGAAGCTCCTTCATGTTCTGGGTAAACCGAAGCGTCTCAAAATCTTGGATTGCCTCGCTCTCAACCTCCAAGATGCCCGGAACGATGACTTTCATGTACTGATTGATTCTATCCATAGTCTCCGGTTGTGCCGCGCGCAAGCGTGCAATCACACTCGCAAGGTTGCTGCCATCTCCGCGCAGCAGCCCCCCGCCATTCGGTCTCCGTGGCGTTCTGATGGTTTCTGGCACTATGTTGTAGAATCCCATGGCAGCCAGAAAATTGTAGACAGAATGAAACTCAATCAGCCCCGAGGCGTTTACGAGATAGAGACGATTTGGAAGGACCGCCGGCATGTGCGCCACCGACGAATCCACGACATTGCCTCCTCGAACCTCGTAATGCGCGATCCTCGAGCCAGAGGCAGAGAGGGTGTCGAGCCGCTCGAGGTGAACCCCTACACCCCCGAACGGCTCTCCCGCGATCTCCACGAGATAGATCGCTGACCGTTGATCAGGGAACGAGATCTCCAGCCGGATCGAGATCCTCTCATGCTCCCGCGCCCATCGCGATTGGATTTCGTAGAACCCGTCCCTCTTTCCGATAGCTAAGCTCAGGGACTCTTGCAAGCCATCGCTGACCAAGTGGAGAGCATCCAGGAAGTTGCTCTTCCCCGATCCATTGCGACCCACAAGAATCGTGAAGGCACCAAGCTGGACATCTGCTCGGGCAATGCTCTTGTAGTTCCGGATGCTGACCCGGGTCAGCAAGGGGGTATTCCTTTGCGGATCGTCAACGCTCATTGGGTCAGTATAGGCGGTTTTTCAGCCCTCGGGGACCACTCGAGCGAGAGAACGGTGGGGTCGGGAATGCCGAAGCCTCACCGGCCTCTCGACCCAACAGCACGGCAGCGCGGTAGGAGGCTCCTCCCCTAATCCATCTGCTTCCTCAGCACCGTCGGAATGTCGTAGTCGTCCACGTTCGACCAATTGGGGCCGAAGCCGTTGGGGTCGTCGCCGCGGACGTGGGCGATGGCCTTGCGGTAGAACGGCACCTCGGCGGCCGACTTCTCGGACTCCTCGCGCTCGGTCGCCGGCAACGCGGCGAGATTCTGGCTCGGCGCGGGTACCGGCCGGCCGGCGACGATCGGCGGCGGCACGGGGAGCCGCGGGCGGTCGTCGTGGCTGCGGTCGAAGCCGGTGGCGATCACCGTCACCTTCATGGCCTCGTCGAGGCTGGGGTCGATCACCATGCCGGAGATGATGTTGGCGTCGGGATCGACGGAGTCGGCGATGATGCGCGCCGCCTCGGCCACCTCGTGCAGGGTGAGGTCGTGCCCGCCCGAGATGTTGATCAGCACGCCGCGGGCGCCCTGGATGGAGGTCTCCTCGAGCAGCGGCGAGGAGATCGCCCGCTGCGCCGCCTCGAGCGCGCGGTGCTCGCCCTTGGCGATGCCGGTGCCCATGAGCGCCATACCCATGCCGGTCATGATCGTCCGCACGTCGGCGAAGTCGACGTTGACCTCTCCCGGAATGGTGATCAGGTCGCTGATGCCCTGCACGGCCTGGCGCAGCACGTCGTCGGCGATGCGGAAGGCCTCGGAGAGCGGCGTGCCGCGCTCGACGAAGTTGAGCAGCCGCTCGTTGGGGATGGTGATCAGCGTGTCGACGGCGTTGCGCAGCTCCTCGACGCCGCGCTCGGCGTACTGCAGGCGGCGCCGTCCCTCGAAGCCGAACGGCTTGGTGACCACGGCCACGGTCAACGCGCCGATCTCGGCCGCGAGCGAGGCGATGATCGGCACCGCGCCGGTGCCCGTGCCGCCGCCGAGGCCGGCGGTGAGGAAGACCATGTCGGCCCCTTCGAGGGTCTCGAGGATCTGGTCCGTGTCCTCCAGCGCTGCCTTGCGGCCGACCTCGGGGTCGGCGCCGGCGCCGAGCCCCTTGGTGAGCAGGCGGCCGATCTGCAGCTTGGAGGGCGCGCGGCACTTGGCGAGCGCCTGCAGGTCGGTGTTGGCGGCGATGAACTCGATGCCCCGGAGCTGGGAGTCGATCATGCGGTTCACCGCATTGCCCCCGCCACCCCCGACGCCGATGACCTTGATCTTGGCGGGGACCGAGTCCACCGCCTCCTGGAGGCGGAGCAGTTTCTCCTTCGGGGTCTCCGGGCCGTCCTGGTCTTCGAAAAGAATCATGTGTGGTTCCCCCTTTTTCTGGGTCGAGTGAATCTCTGTCCTTCTCCGCTCTAGAGCAGATCCGAGAACATCCCGCGCAGGCTGCCGACCATGCCGCGCACGCTGAATCCCGCCTTCTTCTGCACCTTGCTCTGGCTCTCCTCCGCCGCCCGGGCGTAAAGCAGGAGCCCCGAGGCGGTCGCCCACGTCGGGCTGCTGATCACGTCCACCAGTCCTCCCAAGCCGCGCGGCAGGCCGTAGCGCACGCCGGCGTCGAAGATCTGCTCGGCCATCTCGAGCAGGCCGTCGAGCTGGGCGCCGCCGCCGGTCAGCACGACGCCGCCGCGCAGGCCTTCGTCGGAGGAGTGCTTGAGGAGGTCCTCGCGCACCAGGGTGAACAGCTCGTCGGCGCGCGGCTGCAGGATCTCGCAGAGCTCGCGCTTGGGCACCACCCGCGAGGTGCCGCCGGCCACGGTGGGAACGGCGATCCCCTCCTCCTCGGTGACCATGCTGGGCAGGCAGCAGCCCTGCTTGACCTTGATGCGCTCGGCCTCGGCGAACGGCGTGCGCAGCACCATGGCGAGGTCGTTGGTGAAGTGCCCGGCGCCGATGGGCGCCACCGCGCTGTACTGGATCTCGCCCTCGGCGAAGAGGGCGTACTCGGTGGTGCCGGCGCCGATGTCCACCAGCAGCGCGCCGAGCTCGCGCTCGTCGGGGCTGAGCACGGCCTCGGCGGTGGCGAGCGGCTCGAAGACCATCTCGACGACCTCGATGCCGGCGCGGTTGACGCTGGTCAGCAGCGTGCGCGAGCGGGTGACGTTGCCGGTCACCAGATGCACCATGACCTCGAGGCGGGTGCCCTGCATGCCGAGCGGCTCGTCGATCCCTCCCTGCTCGTCGACGATGAACTCCTGCGGGATGGCGTGCAGGATCTCGCGGTCGGACGGCAAGGCGGCGGACTGCGCCGCCTCCAGCACGCGCTGGATGTCCTGGCGGGTGATCTCGCGGTCCTTGCGGGACACCGAGACCATGCCGCGCGAGTTGACGCTGCGGATGTCCGCGCCGGCGATGCCGACGTAGGCGCGGGAGATCTCCACCCCGGCCATCACCTCGGCCTCTTCGCTCGCCGCCTTGAGCGCCTCCACCGTGGCCTCGACGTTGACGATGTTGCCCTTGCGCGTGCCGCGGTTGGGCGCCAGGCCCTTGCCGACCACTTCGATCCCGCCCTTGTCGTCGCGCTGGCCGATGAGCACCCCCACCTTGGAGGAGCCGATGTCGATACCGACGAAGGTTGATTCTGTCTTGGCCATTGCCTGACCCTCTCTAAAAAGTTGACGTCAAGCTCCTATCCTGCCCGGCTGCACCACGATCCGGCGCGAGAAGCGCAGGTCGACCGCCTCGATCCGCGGGTAGCGGATGGAGAGCTCGGGCAGCAGCTCGACCAGCCGCTGCACCTTGGGTCCCACCTGCCCGCTCGTCACCAGCACGGGGAAAGGCAGGGCGTCCGTCCGCAGACGGAAGTCGCCCTCGCCCAGCACTTCGATACGCGCCAGCTTCGCCGCCCAGGTCGGCTGCGCCCGGCCGAGCTCGGCCGCCACCTTGAGGGCGGCGGCCATGCCGTCCGGCTGCGGCTCGCGGGAGAAGCTCACCACCAGCAGCCCGGCCGCCCGAGCCTCCGCGAGCTCCGCCTGAGTCGCGATCGGCGCGATGGCACGGCCCGCGGAGTCGGCGTAGGCGAGACCGCTGCCGGCGGCGAGCAGAGCCACCGGCCGGCGCTCCGCCACCTTCACCCGCAGCCGGTCGGGAAGCTCCTTGACCATCTCCACCGACTCGATCCACGGGTTGCGCTGCACCCGCCCGGCCGCCTCGGCGAGCGACAGCCGCACCAGGTTCTCCCCTTCGAGCGGCGCGAGCGCCCGGCGCACCCAGCCCGCCGCGACGCGGCCGGCGGCGCCGCCCACCTCGACGCTGCGCAGCCGGAAGAAGGGGGAAGTGAACACCCACACCACGAGCCCCACCGGCAGCGCCACCAGCGACAAGGCGGCCAGGAGCGGCCTCGCCAGGGTCAGCAGGACGCTCCGCCGGCGCCGGCGCGGCGGCGTGCCGCGGCGGCGGAAGTCGAGGATGCGTCCGCCGGCGCCGGGCGGCAGCATGGTGGCCATCCCCGCGGTCAGCGTCATGCCGCCACCTCCCCGACCAACGCCTCGGCCAGCCGGTTGACGTCGCCGGCACCCAGGGTGAACACCACGTCGCCCGGAGCGACCTCGCCACGCAGCACTTCCGGAGCATCCTGCCAGGAGGGGCAGTAGTGGACGTTGCGGTGGCCGCCGCGGCGCGCCGCCTCGACCACCAGCTCGCCGGTGACTCCCGGGATCGGCTGCTCGCGAGAGGGATAGACATCGGTCACCACCGCCATGTCGGCCCCCAGGAGCGCCCGGCCGAAGCCTTCGGCCTGATCCTGCGTGCGCGAGAAGAGGTGCGGCTGGAAGACGGCGAAGACCCGCCCGCCCGGGAAGGTCTGCCGCGCCGCCTGCAGCGTCGCCTCGACCTCGGTCGGATGGTGCGCGTAGTCGTCCACCACGGCGGCGCCGCGCCAGGTGCCGAGGTGCTCGAAGCGCCGGTGCACGCCCGTGAACCCGGCGATGGCACGGCCGATGGTGTCGAAATCGATGCGCAACGCGAGCCCCACCCCCACCGCCGCCAGCGCGTTGCGCACGTTGTGGCGGCCGGGGATCGGCAGCTCGATGCGGCCGAGGTCGATGCGCCCCAGCAGACGGTCGCCCCGCAATCGCACGCCGAAGCGGCTGCCGCCGGCGTGGGGCTCGAGGTCGTAGGCCGAGAGGTCGGCCTGCGGCGAGAAGCCGTACGTGATGATGCGGCGGTCCGCCACCCGCGGCAGGATCTTCTGGATGTTCGGGTCGTCGAGGCAGACGATCAGCCGGCCGAAGAAGGGAACGCGGTTGGCGAACTCGACGAAGGCGTCCTCGATGGCCTCCAGGCTGCCGTAGGTGTCGAGATGGTCGCGGTCGATGTTGGTGATGACGGCGATGACCGGCGTCAGCCGCAGGAAGCTGCGGTCGAACTCGTCGGCCTCGGCCACCAGGTAGTCGCTCTTGCCCAGGCGCGCGCCGGTACCCAGCAAGCGCAGCCGGCCGCCGACGATGACCGTCGGATCGAGCTGCGCCTCGGTGAGCACGGTGCCGACGAGCGAGGTGGTGGTCGTCTTGCCGTGGGTGCCGGCGACGCCGATGCCGTACTTCAGGCGCATCAGCTCGCCCAGCATCTCGGCCCGCCGCACCACCGTGATGCCCCGCCGGCGCGCCTCGCGCACCTCGGCGTTCTCCTCCGCCACGGCCGAGGAGATCACCACCAGCTCGATCCCCTCCAGGTGGTCCGGCGAGTGCCCCTCCTCGACGCGGGCGCCCAGCTTCTCCAGCCGCTCGGTGGCCTCGCCGAGCGCCAGGTCGCAGCCGCTCACCTCCAGGTCGTACTCGAGGAGGATCTCGGCGATGCCGCTCATGCCGGCGCCGCCGATGCCCACGAAGTGAATGCGGGAGAGGTCGGTGAAGCGGTTGAACATCAGCCGGCCCCTCCCAGCTCCTCGAGACGGTCGGCGATGTCGGCCACCGCGCGCGGCCGGGCGAGCGCCCGGGCCGCCCGGCCCATCGCCGCGAGGCGTCCGCCGTCCGCCAGCAGCTCTGCGAGCTTGCCGGCGAGGCGCTCGGCGGAAACGTGGTCCGAGCGGATCATCTCCGCCCCGCCCGCGGCGGCGAGCAGGCGGGCGTTGTCCACCTGGTGTCCCTTGGCGATCGCCAGCGGAATCAGCACCGAGGCCCTGCCGGCGGCGCAGATCTCCGCCACCGTGATCGCGCCGGCGCGGGAGATCAGCAGATGGCTCGCCGCCATGGCTCCAGCCACGTCGTCGAGGAAGGGCACCACCTCGACGTGAGAGTCGCCGACGCCGGCGCTCGCGTAGGCCGCTCGCGTCTCCTCCAGGTTGCGCGCTCCGGCTTGATGGAGAATCGAGAGCGCCGGCAGCCTGGCGATCAGCCGCGCCGCCGCTTCGGGCATGGCCTGGTTGATCTGGCGCGCTCCCTGGCTGCCGCCGAGCACCAGCAGGCGCGGCGCCGCCAGCGGGGGCAGCTCCGCCGGCACGGCGAAGAAGGCCGACCGCACCGGCACGCCGGTCACCCAGGAGGGGCACTTCAAGTCCGCGATCGTCTCGCGGTAGCCGACGGCGGCGGCGGTCGCCCAGCGCGACAGCCAGCGGTTGGCGACGCCGGCGCGGCCGTTCGGCTCGAGCAGCAGGACGGGAAGCCGGGCCAGGCGGGCGCCGAGCACGGCGGGAGACGAGACGTAGCCGCCGGTGCCCAGCACCACCCGGGCGCCGATGCCGCGGATCAGCTTCGACGCCGCGAGCGACGAGCGCGCGAGGGTTCCCAGCGCCCGCGCACGGTCGAGCGGACCGCGCCCCACCAGCGGCCGCGCCGGCAGCGGATGGAAGGGCAGCCCGCGCTCGCCCACTAGGCGCTCCTCGAGCCCGCCGGCGGCGCCGGCGAAGCTCACGCGCCACCCCCTCGTCCGCAGCTCCTCCGCCACGGCGAGCGCCGGGAAGACGTGGCCGCCCGTGCCGCCGCCGGCGAGCAGGACGTGCAGGGAAGCTGGTGAGGTCGAGCCCATCGCATCGGTCCACTCATGCGTGCTGCGAAAGGTTGAGCAGGATGCCGCAGATGCACAGGGTCACCACCAGCGACGAGCCGCCATAGGAGATGAACGGCAGGGGGATGCCTTTCGTGGGCAGCAGCGCGACGGTGACGCTGACGTTGATCAGCGCCTGCATCACGAGCACGCCCGTCAGCCCCCAGCCGAGGTAGCGGCCGAAGACGTCCGGCGCCTTGGCTCCCGCCCTCAAGCCCCGCCAGGCGAGCACGCAGAAGCCGAGCACCACCAGCAGCGCGCCGATCATGCCGAGCTCCTCGGCGACGATCGAGAAGATGAAGTCCGACTCCGGATGGGGGAGGAAGAAGAGCTTCTGCACGCTCTTTCCCGGCCCCAGTCCGAACACGCCGCCCGAGCCGACGGCGATCAGCGACTGCAGCGCCTGGAAGCCGCTGCCCAGCGGATCTTTTTCCGGATCGAGGAAGGCGAAGAGCCGCTGCCGCCGGTAGGGCTCCATCATCACCAGGAGGCCGAGCACCGGCGGCACGACGGCCAGGGCGGCCAGGATGTAGCGCCAGGAAAGGCCGGCCAGGAAGACCATGAGGAAGAACGTGGCGCCGAGCAGCACGGCCGTCCCCATGTCGGGCTCGAGGAGGATGAGGGCCGCGGTGAGAGCGGTGAAGAAGCCGGCCGGCAGCAGGAAGGAGGGCTCGTTGACGCGCCCCTCCTTCTTCTCGATCTGATAGGCGAGAAAGGGGATCAGCGCCAGCTTCGCCAGCTCCGAGGGCTGGATGGAGACCCCGGCGATGAAGAACCAGCGCCGGGTGGCGTTGAGCTGCGGCGAGAAGAGCACGGTCACCAGCAGCGCGAGCGACGCGAAGAGCAGCGAGTAGATCACCGCCGGCGAGCGCAGGCGGCGGTAGTCGACGTGCATCAGCCAGGCCATGAGCACCAGACCCAGGCCGGCCGCCACGGCCTGCTTGACGAGAAAGTGGTTCGGCGTATGGTCGCGCGCCAGCGCGGAGCTCGCCGAGTAGACCATCACCAGGCCGAAGAAGATCAGCAGGACGACGGTGGTGAAGAGCACCTTGTCAAACGCCAGCTTCTTCGCCATCCGGCCCTCCGACGATGTCTCGCACCAGCTCCTGGAAAACCTGGCCGCGGTGCACGAAGTTTCTGAACTGGTCGAAGCTGGCGCAGGCCGGCGAGAGCACCACCGCCTCGCCCGCCCGGGCCTGGCCGGAGGCCGATCGCACCGCCCGGTCCAGGGTCTCCGACATCTCATATGGAATGGCCCCGCTCAGGGTCCGCGCGAAGTCGCGCGCGGCCTCGCCGATCAGGTAGGCGCGGCGCGCCTTTCTGCGGACCATCGGCGTCAGCGTCGCGAGATCCGCGTCCTTGTTGCGCCCGCCGAGGATGAGGTGGACGCTGCCATCGGCGAAGCCCTCGATGGCCTTCAGCGTGGCGCCGGGATTGGTGCCCTTGGAGTCGTCGTAGAAGGCGACGCCGCGGCGCTCACCCACTTTCTGCAGGCGGTGCGGCAGGCCGGTGAAGCTCGCGAGGGCGGCGCGGATCTCCTCGTGCTCGGCTCCCGCGGCGCGGGCCAGAAGGGCCGCCGGCAGGGCGTTCTCCAGGTTCTGCACGCCGGCCAGCGGCACGTCCGAAGCACGGAAGAGCTCCACCTCCCGAGCGCGGGAAACTACCTCGATCACCCGGCCGTCTTCGCTGAGGAAGCAGCCGTCTCTCACCGGCGACAGGCGAGAAAAGAAGCGTTGCCGAGCTCGTGTCGCGACTCGCGAAGCCAGCGGATCGTCCGCGTTGAGCACGGCGACGTCGTCCCGATCCATGTCGCGAAACAGACGCTTCTTGGCGGCGCCGTACTCGGCCATGCTGCTGTAGCGGTCGAGGTGATCCTCGGAGAGATTCAGCAGCGCCGCGGCCTGCGGCCTGAAGGTGTCGATGCTCTCGATCTGGAAGCTCGACAGCTCGACGACGAAGACGCGCCGCGGCGGGCCTTCGACCTTGTCCGCCAGCGGCTCGCCGATGTTGCCGCAGACCTCCACGGTGAAGCCGGCTTCGCGCAGCATGGCTCCGGTCAAAGCGGTGGTGGTGCTCTTGCCGTTGCTGCCTGTGACGGCCACCACCGGCCCGTCGAGGAAGGGGAAGGCGAGCTCGACCTCGGCGATCACCGGCAGGCCCCGCCGCCGCGCTTCGGCGAGGAGCGGCCGGGTGAGGGGCACGCCGGGCGAGACCACGACGGCGTCCAGGCCGGCCGGCAGCTCCGCAGCTCCGGCAGGGAGCAGCTCGACCCGGCCGGCGAGGTCGCCGGCGTCCACCGTCTTGTCGTCCACCGCCAGCACGGCGCCGCCGCGGGCAAGCAGCAGGCGCGCCGCGGCGCGGCCGGAGAGCCCCAGCCCGTACACCAGCACCCGCTCGAGGCGGCCGTTCCCCCAAGGTCCGTTCATCGCAGCTTCAGGGTGGAGAGGGAGATGAGCGCGAACAGGATCGAGAGGATCCAGAAGCGCACGATGACCTTCGGCTCCGCCCAGCCGGAGAGCTCGAAGTGGTGGTGGAGCGGAGCCATGCGGAACACCCGCTTGCGCCGCAGCTTGAACGAGGCCACCTGGAGGATGACCGAGAGCCCTTCCAGCACGAAGAGGCCGCCGACCACGACCAGCAGGATCTCCTGCTTGGCCAGCACGGCGACGCCGCCGATGGCCGCGCCCAGCGACAGCGAGCCGACGTCGCCCATGAAGACCTCGGCCGGGTGCGAGTTGAACCAGAGGAAGCCGAGGCCGGCGCCGACCAGGGCGCCGCAGAAGACCGCCACCTCGCCGACCCCGGACACATAGGAGATCTGGAGGTAGTTGGCGATCACCCGGTTGCCGGCGATGTAGGTGAAGACGGCGTAGGTGGCGGCGGCCACCGTGGTGGCGCCGATGGCGAGGCCGTCGAGCCCGTCCGTGAGATTCACCGTGTTCGAAGCCGCCACCAGGACCAGGGCCACGAAGGGGATGTAGAGATAGCCCAGGTGCAGCACCAGCCGCTTGATGAAGGGAAAGGCGAGCGTCGGATTGAAGCCGTAGCCCGCGGGCAGGAAGAGCAGCGCCAGGCCGAGCGCGGTCGCCGCCAGGACCTGCAGCAGGAACTTGGTGCGGGCGGTCAGGCCGAGGTTCCGCCGGTTGCGGACCTTGAGGTAGTCGTCGGCGAAGCCGATCGCC
>Ga0134122_10003180_pt1 | contig 12152 bp, 10 predicted proteins | sample KB302_FD_96461 | JGI IMG/M metagenome (GOLD analysis project Ga0134122, IMG submission 96461) | Terrestrial soil microbial communities without Nitrogen fertilizer from Kellogg Biological Station, Michigan, USA - KB3-0-2 | ecosystem: Environmental > Terrestrial > Soil > Unclassified ...
ACATGATGACCGCGAGATCGTGTGTTAGTCCGTCGCCCAACGCTCCTACTCTAACGCAGTGGCCGCCGGCCTGAGCCGACACCGAAAACGCACAGATAAGAGCCGCCGTGGCGACCAAGCCAAGTTTCAATGAACGCATGTGCCCCTCCTAGGAACTGAGATCTTTCTCCCCGGCTGGAAACAGTCGAGAGCCCAAGCATTGAACAATCGAGAGTCGGGTAGCGGGGGGCACACTACCTCGCGAGGGTGTCATGAGACGTGTTGGAATTGCCACAATTGAGGGTGATTCAGCCCACTGTTCTCATACAAATTGGTAGCAATCGAGATTGCTCGACACGGACAAATCCGCTTCGACCGTCACGCCTGCTCAGGTCAGTGCTGAAGAGCGACGCATCAGAGCTGCCATGACAAGTGTCGCCATTGCGACGAGCTGGAACACCGCGCCCGTTGCGTGCGAATATTCCCAATTCCTACGCAACGTTTCCCAGTCGTCCGGGACGGCCGTCCAATTGTTCGTCGCGACATTTGCCGGATAGGTGAAGGTCCAGAACACGGCCTGCGTGGCAACAAGGCTGACCAATGCAGCAATCGCCAATAGACGTACCTGCCGATCATGGCGCGCGAGAACGATGACGGCGATGATTGAAACGAGCTGGATCGCAAGCACGTAACCGAATAGGTCCCAGCCTCGATAGATGCCCTGGACCGTGAAGTAAGCGTCACGCTCCAAGCCGATCTTGTTCGGAAGCGCCAAGAGATGGGCCAGGGCGCCACTGAGTGCGACAGCCGTACTCATCAGGGCAGCAAAAAAACCGCGTCGCATCGGGTACATCGAAGCATGCCGAAAAAACCGCGGTCTCAAACGATCGTTCCGGCCGCAAGGATCGAAAAATCTGACGGTCAGGCTGGCTTAGTGTTTCACCGCAACGGACGTCGGCAAACCTTCCGCGCCTATGTAGACCACAAACAATCGCATCATACCGCTACCGGTATTCTTGCCGTTGTGTGGAATATTGATCGCCTCGGCGAGCGATTGCCCCTCTTTGTACGTGCGCTTGCCTTTGTCGCCGTAATCGACCGTCAGCTCGCCTTCAAGAACCAGGCCGGTGAGCGGAACCCCGTGCGTGTGCCAGCCCGTTTCCGTTCCCGGTGCCATCGTGACGATTCCAGTGGTCAACTTCGCCGGCGCGCCCGTCGGATAGACGATAGGTTCGTCCATTATTGTCTTGCCCGTCGAAAGCAGCGGCATGAAGCGCGGCGGCGGCGCGAGCGCAAATGCCGCCGCGGCACCGAGCACGAAGAGCGCGATTGCGCCTATGCCAATACGGAAACGGCTTTTGAACTGAGGCATGTATGTCTCCTAGTTGCTTTGAAGCGCCGCTGATACGTTATCCTTGCTTCGCCAGCCATCATAGTTATGTGCAACCGTACCTGTGGAGCCCAGATGAGCCTGCGATTTTTTCTTACCCTGACTCTCTCGTTGCTCGCGACATCCGTCGTTGCGCAAGAAGTCCGGCCGCCGCCCGAAGCTGCCTCAGGCGTTGAGAGTAAATCTCTCGTCATTGCGCAGCGTCACATGGTCGTCGCTGCGGAGTCCGAGGCGGCAGAAGCGGGACGAGAAATTTTGCGGCAAGGCGGATCGGCCGTCGACGCGGCAATTGCGACCGAACTCGTGCTTGGCTTGGTCGAGCCGCAGTCGTCCGGTCTCGGCGGCGGCGCCTTTCTCGTCCTATGGGACGCCAAAACCCGCGCCGTGAAAACTTTCGACGGTCGCGAAACGGCACCGGCGGCGGCAAAGCCCGATCGCTTCCTGCGAGACGGCACGCCGATGGCGTTCGAGGACGCCGTACACTCTGGCTTGAGCGTCGGCGTGCCCGGCCTCGTCCGGATGCTGCAGGCCGCGCATGACAGATATGGCAAATTGCCGTGGGCTGCGTTGTTCGAGCCTGCGATCAAGCTCGCCGAATACGGATTTACCGTTTCGCCACGCCTTAGCGTTCTCTTGAGCAAGGCTCGGCCTCTGAATTTTGCCCCGGCGGCGCGGGCATATTTCTTTGATCGAAGCGGCAATCCGCGCATGGCCGGTAGCCTGCTCAAAAATCCGGAGTACGCGGCAACATTGAGAACGCTCGCCGATAAGGGTGCTGCCGCTTTCTACGACGGGACGATTGCGAACGCGATCGTCGAAGCCGGCAGCGCAGCGCCGATCGCTCAGAGTGACATGACGGTCGCCGACATCGCCGCTTACGCCGCCAAGGAGCGTGATCCCGTTTGCGTCAGCTATCGTACCCGCAACATTTGCGGCATGGGCCCGCCATCGTCAGGCGCCATCACGATCGGCGCCACGTTGAAGCTGATCGAGCCGTTTCCTCAAGTCCAGGGCCCGCAAGCGCGGATGACCCCGCCGGCGATGCACATTATTGCCGAGGCTGAGAAGCTCAGCTTTGCCGACCGCAACCGCTACATCGCCGACCCCGACCAGATCGCCGTTCCTTCGGGCCTGCTCGATGATGGGTACCTCGCCGATCGACGACGGCTGATCGATCCAGCGAAGGCGATGCCGAAGCCCGAGCCGGGACTGCCGCCTCGGCTTGCCAAGAAGACGTTCGGAAGAGACGCCACGAACGAGGTGCCGGGCACAACGCACATGTCAATCATCGACGACGAGGGCAACGTCGTGTCGATGACCGCATCCATCGAAAGCGCGTTTGCCTCGCATTTGTGGGCGGCAGGCTTTCTCCTCAACAACGAGCTGACCGACTTTTCGTTTGCGCCGGTCGATGCGAACGGCACCGCAATCGCCAATGCCGTCGCCGGTGGCAAGCGGCCACGCAGCTCGATGGCGCCGACGATCGTGCTTGATAGCCAGGGAAATCCCGAGATCGTCACCGGATCGCCGGGCGGCTCGCAAATCATCCTCTACGTCGTCAAATCGCTGGTCGCGACGCTGGACTGGAGGCTCGATGCTCAGAAAGCCGCGGCACTACCGAACTTCGGCAGCGAAGGCGGCGCTTTCGAAATCGAATATTCTCCCGACACCCTGTCGCTCGGCTTCGAAATGACCTCCTACGGCCATGCCGTTACCCGTGAGGTCATGACGTCGGGCATAAATACCATCGTACGGCGCGACGGCCATCTCGAAGGCGGGGCAGACCCGCGCCGCGAGGGTGTCGCCGTTGGCGATTGAGATTCGATTGAGATTAGAGGCACCGCGCAACCAGACAGAGGCCGCTTCGTGAGCAAGAAGTCTATCGTCGTCGTTGGTGCCGGTATTCTCGGCCTCTGGCAAGCTTACGTGCTGGCGCGCGCCGGAAATCGCGTTCGACTCGTTGAGGAAAGTACCGAGCCCTTCGCGCGCAGCTCGAGCCGCTGGGCGGCGGCGATGATCGCGCCGGAGTGCGAAGCGGAAGGTGCGCCGCCAATCGTGCGCGATCTCGGCCACGAAGGTCTGGCATTGTGGCGCGCCATGTATCCGGGCTTGGTTGCCAATGGAACTCTTGTCGTGGCGCCGGCGCGAGACGCGGCTGACCTCGCAAGGTTTGCGCGCATGACGGACCAGCACGAAATTGCCGATGCGGCGCGCATTGCGGCGCTCGAGCCCGATCTCTCTGGACGCTTCGAGCGAGGCCTCTACTATTCCGGCGAAGCCCACGTCGACGCCATCAAGGCGATGAACTGGCTGTTGACTGAAATTCGCGCGCTGGGCGTCGAAGTCGATCTCGGCCAGACCTGGCAACCGCGCGGCGAAGATGTGACGATCGACTGCCGGGGCATCGGTTCCAAGGCCAACCTGCCTTCGCTTCGCGGCGTTCGCGGCGAGCGTATCTTAATTCAATCGCGCGATGTCACGCTGTCGCGGCCGATACGGCTGCTGCATCCGCGTCAGCCAATCTACGTCGTGCCGCATAGCGAAGGACGTTTCGTCGTTGGTGCAAGCGTCATCGAACGCGAGGACGATGGCCCGATCACGTTGAAGTCGGCGCTCGATCTTCTGGGTTCCGCCTACGCACTGCATCCGGCATTCGGCGAAGCGTCGATCTTGGACATCGGTGCAGGCATCAGGCCGTCATTTCCCGACAACGTTCCGCGCATCATCGTCGAGGACGATGGACGCATGATCCGCGTTAACGGCGCCTACCGGCACGGCTTTCTGCTGGCGCCGGTGCTGGCGAAAGCGGTCGTCACGTATGTGTCAGACGGCCGTATCGAGAGCCCGCTGTTCGGCCACGCCTGACGCGACAGCGGCCTTGTGCGTCATACCCTGTTTTGCCATTTCGAGCGCCGCCACGTAGTCCGGCTTGCCCGAGCCGAGCAGTGGAATTTTGCTGACGACAAGAACGTCGGCGGGAACCATCAGCTCGGTCGCACCTTTGCGCCGCGCAAATTGCATGAAGGCTTCGCGCGTGCAATTGGCGTCTGTCGTCAATAGCACCAGCCGCTCACCCTTGCGCGCATCTGGCAGGGCAACCACCACCGTGATGAGCTGCGGCCAAAGCTCGGCCGCCAGCGCCTCGACCGCTGAAAGCGAAACCATTTCGCCAGCGATCTTGGCAAAACGCTTGGCGCGTCCCTTGATCGTAATGAAGCCCTGCGGATCGATTTCGACGATGTCGCCGGTATCATGCCAGCCGTCGACGGGCGGTTCGAGGACACCTGGATTATCTGCGCGATAATAGCCAAGCATGACGTTAGGTCCGCGCACATAGAGCCGGCCGCCCGTGTCGATGCCCGGCACCGGCTCGAGGCGAGCTTCCATCAGCGGAGATAGTCGCCCGACCGTGCCTGCCTTGTTGGCGAGCGGCGTATTGATGGCGAGCACAGGAGCAGTCTCGGTGACGCCGTAGCCTTCGAGAATACGCACGCCGAAGCGATTCATATAAAGTTGCCGCGTCCGGTCTTTCACCGCTTCGGCTCCGGCGAGCACCAGCCGTACGCGCGCGAAATCGTAAGGATGCGCTGTGCGTGCGTAGCCCGCGAGGAATGTGTCGGTGCCGAAAAGTATCGTCGCGTTCGAGCCGTAAACGAGTTCCGGAATGATGCGATAGTGCAGCGGCGTCGGATAAAGATAGACCGGAACGCCTGCGATCAGCGGCATCAGCAGGCCCGCCGTCAGGCCGAACGAATGAAACACTGGAAGCGCGTTGAAAACCTTGTCGGACCCATTGCAAGCAACGCGCGTCAGGCTTTGCGCGCAGTTCGCGAGCAAATTGCGGTGTGAAAGAACGACGCCCTTCGGCAGGCCTTCTGATCCCGATGTGAACAGGATCGCAGCTGGCGCATTGAAGTCGCGCTTGACCTGCGCCGTGCCGCCCTGGCGGAGCCCCTTAAGCTTGTCAAAGAAGGTCACGGTCGCACGAACATCTTCGAGATAGATGACACGGGCGACGCCCTCGATCGCCTGCACGAGAGCTTCGAAGTGTCCTTTTTCAACGAAGACGCGAGATGTCAAAACGGTCGAAACATTGGCCGCCTTGCAGGCGGCGATGACGTTGGCAGAACCGGCCGTGAAATTCAGCATGGCCGGCACGCGGCCGATCGTCTGCAGTGCAAAGAACGTCACCGCAACACCCGCAGCGTTGGGCAGCAGCACGCCAACGGCTGCGCCTTCCGGCGGCAACATCGGCGCGAGCTTGGCGCCGAGCACCTGGGCCCCGACGACGAGCTTTTTGTAGGTGAGCTTGGTGCCGAGCGGATCTTCGACGGCAGGCTTTCCGGTGTCGCGTGTTTGCCGCGCCCGAACGAGCGCATCGAACAGCGTCTGATCGATCGGCGTCGTCAGCACGGCGGAATCGGTCATCACGTCTTGCAGCGCCGCGCCCGCGGCTTGGCGGCGCACTTTGCCGCGCAAGTTGGGATCGACGCTGAGATGCACGGGCGGCAGAATGGTCACCGTCGTTTTCGGGAACCAGACTTTCTTGGTTTGGTTTTTGTTAAGGTACCCAAAGCGTGAACGTTCGAGCCCATCGATGCGCACCGGAATGACCGGCGCATCGGCTTTGTCCGCAATCATCGCGGTGCCGTCGTAAACCTTCATCAGGCCGCCCGTGACGGTCAGCCGGCCTTCCGGAAAGATGACGAGTGACGAGCCGTCCTTCACGGCCTGGATCAGGTGGCGCATGCCGAGCGGGCGCGTTGGATCGATTGCGAACGATTTCGCCAATTTCAGAAACGGTTTCACCCACCACGTGTTGGCCATCGTCGTATCGACGGCAAAAGCCGCGTGAGACGGCAGCAAAGCGTGCATCAGTCCCGCGTCGAGCAGGCTGACGTGATTGGGCGCGATGATGGCTTTCTCGCCGGGCTTCGGAAGATTTTCGAGACCTCTGACCTCAAGATCGAAGAAGGTCTTGAACAGGAATGCGGCGACGTCCTTGACCCCCTCCGCCCCCCAGGCGCGCAGCACGAGTGCGACAACGATGAGGTTCGCCGCGCCGAGCGCCGCATAGAGAAGCGATATCGGAACCTGCGCGTACTGCATTGCGGCGACCGCAAGTCCCGATAGTGTCATGAAAGCCGCCGATAGCACGTTACAGCCGGCGATGACGCGCGACCGGCGATCGACCGGCGACCAGACTTGCACCGCCGCGAACGAGGGAACGATGTAAAGGCCGCCCGCGAAGGCGACGCCGAAGAGGTCGGTCAGCATGTGAATGCCGTTGAGCGAGGCCAGAACTTCCCTTGGCCCGATCGGAACAGCAGCTGGCTTTAGGGTCGACGACAACCACGCCAGATCGAGAAGAAAGAGGCCCATCAGCAAGGCGCCGATCGGCACCAGCGCCAGGTTCGGACGGTTCTTGCTGGCACGCGCCGCTGCAATCGAACCGAGGGCGACGGCGACTGCGAATATGAATAGCGCCAGTGTGTAGACGGCCGGTGTGCCGTTGATCGAACGCGGAATAAGATTTTGCAGCAACGCCAGCACGACGGCGCCAACCAGCCAGAACCAGGACGTGATGAGCGCGCCCTGCCAGATGCGCTTGTCGAGGCGCAAATCCTTCAGCAGCGTCGTCGTCGAGGTGACGATGTTCTTGTCGACGACGAGATTGGGAACGGACGACGGCGACGGCGGGATCATCCGCGCGGCGAGCCAGCCGAGCACCGAGATCACGACGATGCCACCGGCGACGAGTCGCAATTCCAGCTCGCTCCCTGATGCCAGATTGCCGCCGATCGTGCCAAGCAGTATCGCGATGAACGTCGCGCCTTCGATCAGCGCGTTGCCGGCAGGAAGCTGCCGGGTTTCGAGCTGTGCCGGCAGTAGGCCGTACTTCACGGGTCCGAAGAAGGCGCTGAGCGTGCCGAAGAGAACGAGTGCCACAAACAGCATCGGCAGCGACGGAAGCAGGAAGCCCGCCGCGGCCATCAATGCCACGGGAATTTCGATGAGCCGGACGCGGGTCGCAACGTTCGCTTTGTCGAACTTATCGGCATACTGACCGGCGAGTGCGGAGAACAAAAAGAACGGCAGAATGAGCGCCGCGCCGGCCAGCGTTCCGATTGCAGGGCCGTTCTCCATTGCCAGCCGGTAGACGACGAGCATGGCGAGAGCATTTTTCAGCAGGTTGTCGTTCAGCGCCGCCAGCAGCTGGCTCCAGAAGAGCGGCGCGAAACGGCGAGACGACATCAGTTGCGAAAACATAGGAAGTGATCCTCAATGCGCACGACGGAAAGTGAGCTTAGGCAATTGCGGCGGATTGGGGGTCCTTTGACCCAATGGCGGCGTCTGCAGTAAAGAATCGCGGGGCGCCCTAGTAAACGCCGATTAAATGCTTAGGTCCGACATTTCCGCCAGAGCCACCGCAGATGCTACAACCCGAACCTAAAACCGAGCTGATCGTCAATGGCCTGAAGGCACGGACCGCGGCCCGGACGATTGCCGAGCTCGTCGACGAGCAGGAGCTTGCCGCCTCGAAGGTTGCGACGGCGCTCAACGGCCATTTCGTGCCGGAACGGCGGCGTGCTACGACGGTGCTGAACGCTGGCGACCGCGTCGAGATCGTCTCCGCGCGCCAGGGCGGCTGAATGTACGCTTGAGCGAGTTTCCAGATACCAATGAACATCCGAGATAAAAACCTGCATTCCAAGAAGGCGTTTTCGCTCTACGGCGAGCCCGTCGCATCGCGGCTGCTTCTGGGCACGGCCGGCTATCCGTCGCCGGCAATCCTGGCGGACGCGGTCAAGGCCTCTGGCGCGGACGTCGTAACGGTCTCGCTGCGGCGCGAATCCGCGGGCGGCCAATTCGGGCAGCGATTTCTAGAGATCATCAAAGGTCTTCAGGTTCGCGTGCTGCCGAACACGGCCGGATGCCGCACGGCACGTGAGGCGATCACTACGGCGGAGATGGCGCGCGAACTTTTTGGAACCGATTGGATCAAGCTCGAAGTCATCGGCAACGACGACACGTTGCAGCCGGATGTTTTCGGTCTCGTCGAAGCCGCCGGCGCGCTGGCGCGCGATGGCTTTAAAGTCTTTCCTTACGCAACCGAAGATCTGTCGGTCGCCGAGCGCCTGCAGCGCGCCGGTTGCGAGGTCATCATGCCGTGGGGCGCGCCGATCGGCAGCGGGCAGGGTCTTGCGAACGTTGCGGCGCTGACAAGTCTTCGCGCTTATTTTCCGGACGTTATGCTGATCATCGATGCCGGCATCGGCGCGCCCTCGCATGCCGCGCTGGCGATGGAACTTGGCTATGATGCGGTACTGCTCAACACGGCGGTCGCGAAGGCGGCTGACCCGGCGCGCATGGCCGAAGCGTTTGCCTCGGCGATTAAGGCCGGGCGCCTTGGCTTCGAAGCCGGCCTGATGCCAACGCGCGACATGGCCGTTCCATCGACGCCCGTTGCGGGCACGCCGTTCTTCGATCTCGATTGAGTTTGGCTTGGGCTCACCGGCATTCAAACTCGCCCGCTTTTATCCGATCGTTCCGGACATCGGCTGGGTTGCGCGCATCGTGCCGCTTGGCGTCAAGCTCGTGCAGCTCAGGATCAAGGACGGCACGCGCACCGATATCGTCGACCAGACGCGGCAGGCGCTGAACCTCACTCGGTCGCATGGTTGCCAGTTGATCCTCAACGACTATTGGGACGTGGCGATCGAAACCGGCGCCGATTTTATACATCTCGGCCAGGATGACCTGCGTCACGCCGACCTAACGGCGATCAAGCGGGCCGGTATCCGGATCGGCGTTTCGACCCACGACGACCAGGAACTCGCGGCGGCGCTCGCGGTTGAACCTGAATACGTCGCTCTTGGGCCGGTCTACGAAACCAAGCTGAAAGCGATGCCTTGGGCACCACAAGGGCTTGATCGCATTAAAGAATGGCGTGCAAAAATCGGTCCGCTGCCGTTGGTAGCCATCGGCGGTCTGACACCTGAAAGAGCACCCGGCGTCGTGGCCGCGGGTGCCGACAGCCTTGCAGTCATCACGGACTTTATGACCGCCGCTGATCCCGAGGCGCGTATTGCACTTTGGCTCAGCCAAACCGAAGATTTGTAGCTCGATCTTCGCTTATTTAACCATGCCGGTCTGCATCGGCCGCTTTTAACACTCCCGTGCGGCTCGGATTTGCATTAAACATCGCCGCGTTATCTCACGTTTCGAAGACACCGCAGCATGCCGTATCGATTTAAGATCGACGAGCCCGTGGAAAAAGGTTTTCGCCGCATTGCGCGCGAACAGCTGGACATCGCGTTCACGGAGCTTGCGCCGCCGGCTCCGAACATTCTGCCCACCGGCGTGCACGAGTGCCGCAAGGCTTTGAAGCGCATGAGAGCGCTCGTCCGTTTGGCAACACCGGCGCTGGGACAGCGGAAGGCGCGCCGGCGAGCACGGGCACTGAGTGAAATTGCCCGGCTGCTTTCGGCTCGCCGCGATCAGGCGGTGATGCTCGAAACGCTCGCGAAACTCACGTCAGACTCGAACTCGGACGCGGCCGCGACGCTCGCCCCCCTCCGGGCGCACCTTATCGGTGTGGTGGGAGAGGAACCGAAGCCCCTCGACGCCGACTGCGCCGCGAAGGCGAGGCTGATGCTGCTTCGGGAAGCCAAGAAATTCGCTCACGCGCGTTTTCGCAAGCGTGGCTTTGCCGCTCTCGAAGGCGGCCTGGAAAAGAGTTACCGGCGAGCCCGCAACGCCATGAAAAATGCCTACGGCGAGCCCTCCGACGAGAGCTTCCATACGATGCGTAAGGCGGTGCAGTGGCACTGGCGGCAGATGAGCCTGCTCGGCCGCGCCTGGCCTGATGAGTTCGCCGTCAGAGTGACCGCCGCTCGCGAACTATCGCAGATGCTGGGTGACGACCACGATCTGGCAATGCTGATCGATGTCGCGACCCGCGCCGAAGACATATCCGCCGAGGACAAGGAAGCGATCGTCGCGTTATGTCTGCATCGCCAACGTGCGTTGCGCAACGACGCCGAACCCCGCGCCGAGCGCCTTTTCGCCGAGACACCTGCGGCGTTCACAAAGCGAATGGCCGCGTACTGGCGCTTTGGCCGGACTGTCGATCAGGGCCGGAATGTCTTGCCGGTCGCGCGCGCCGAAGCGCAAAAACCGCAGGTTCCGGTCAAACCCGAAATTCAACCCGCTGCCGAAGCGGCTTCGACAAAGCCCCGCCTTGCGGCGAAAGCTCCCGTGTCGGCCCCATCGCAACGCCGCGCCTGATCCGTTAGTGTCGGCGAAGCGTTTGTAGCTTGAGAGGGCGGATGAACGAAGTTCCGAAATCAAATCGATTTGCGAATGAAGCAGCCGCGCTGCCAGCCGGCCACGCGCCGGTCGCGCACGGCCGCGTCGGCGTCCTGCTGCTCAATCTCGGCACACCGAGCGGCACCGACTACTGGTCGATGCGTCGCTATCTCAAGGAGTTCCTTTCCGACAGGCGCGTGATCGAAGTGCCTCGCTGGAAGTGGTGGCCGATCCTGAACCTCATCATCCTGACCATACGTCCAGGCCGCAAAGGCAAGGATTACGCGACGATCTGGAATAACGAGAGGAACGAAAGTCCGTTCAAGACGATCACGCGCGGTCAGGCCGAGCAGCTTGCCGCCAGGCTAAAGGATGAGCCGCGCATCATCGTCGATTGGGCGATGCGCTATGCGACGCCGACGACGGAAAGCCGCATTCTGGCGCTCAAGGAAAGCGGCTGCGATCGCATCCTGCTGCTGCCGCTCTATCCGCAATACGCAGGCGCAACGACCGCAACCGCCTGTGACGAGGCGTTTCGCACTCTGATGAAAATGCGTTGGCAGCCTACCGTTCGCGCCGCGCCCAGCTATCACGATCATCCTGTTTATATCGATGCCCTGGCGCGATCGATGCAAAAGCATCTTGCGAAACTCGATTTCGAACCGGAAAAAATAATCGCGACGTTCCACGGAATGCCGCAAAAATATTTGCAGAAGGGCGACCCCTACCACTGCCAATGCCAGAAAACGTCGCGCCTATTGCGGGAAAAACTCGCTATTCCACAGGAGCGCTGGCTGACGACATTCCAATCGCGTTTTGGAAATGAGCCGTGGCTGCAGCCTTATACGGATAAGACGGTCGAAAGTCTGGCGCGTGGCGGCACAAAAAGCGTGGCGCTTGTCGCCCCCGGATTTTCTGCCGACTGCCTTGAAACTCTCGAAGAACTCGATCGCGAAAACCGTCACATATTCGAGTCCAACGGAGGAGAAAAATTCGCCTATCTACCGGCCCTCAACGATAGTCCGGAGGGAATCGACGTGATCGAGGCAATCGCTCGCGGCGAGCTGATGGGCTGGGTCTGAGTCCCGAAAATTTTCGCGGCGCTTTCCTCATGTTTATTTGCGGCGATTTCGTATCGCCGTTTCTCCCTTTGTCGCCATATTCCGCGAAATTACACTTTCTTTACGAATTCTTTGTTTCCGCCACTTAAAGCGGCTGCCTGAATACACATATTCGAAAGTGATTCGCTGGCGAGGGGAAACGCATGTCGGGGTTTGGCGGCTTCGAGGGTTTCGGCTTTATTGTACTTGCGGCCGCCGTATGGGCGCTCTGGTCGACCGTCAAGATTGTACCGCAGGGCTACTCGTTCACCGTCGAGAACCTCGGACGATACACGCGGACGCTGTCTCCCGGCATGCACATCTTGATCCCGGTCATAGAGCGTGTTGTCCACAAGATGAACATGAAAGAG
>Ga0134122_10003183_pt1 | contig 12150 bp, 9 predicted proteins | sample KB302_FD_96461 | JGI IMG/M metagenome (GOLD analysis project Ga0134122, IMG submission 96461) | Terrestrial soil microbial communities without Nitrogen fertilizer from Kellogg Biological Station, Michigan, USA - KB3-0-2 | ecosystem: Environmental > Terrestrial > Soil > Unclassified ...
CGGTCTCCGCGCGGATCGAGGTCGTGCGCGCCGGCGACCGCTCGACCCACTTCCGCTCCGACAAGGACTGCCGGATCCGGACGCTGTCGCCGCTGCACCTCGAGAAGGACGTGGAGTTCTATGAGATCCGCCTCCGCCCCGGCGGCGCGCTCCGCAGCGCGGCCCACTTCTCCGGCACGCGGGAGATCCTGACGCTGCACCAGGGATCGGTCCGGGTCACGTCCGGCGGTAGCGCGCAGGAGCTCGCCGCGGGCGACTCGGCCCACTACCCCGCCGACGTGCCCCACGAGATCGTCAACACCGGCCGCGACACCGTGATCGCGTACCTGGTCGACTTGTACACGCCCGGAAAACACTGAAGCGTCGCGGGGACCAGCCCCCGGCCCCAAGCTCTCATGGTGTTTACCCCGGCTCACGATGGATTCGCCCGATGACCGGGGGCCGGCACCCTCGACGCCTCAGGAAATCCCGAGTCCCTCCATCGAAAACCCGAAGGGGTCCCGGCAGGTCAGGAGCTCCACCACCTGGTCCTGCGTCAGCATCCCCAGCGCCACGACCGCCTCCTCGGGCGCGATCCGCCGCTCCTGCGCGACGCGGTGGAGCCGGATCAGCTCGGGCTGCCGGATGATCCCGAGCCGGCCGAGGCGGTTCCAGAACCTTCTCCGCAGCGCCGAGTCCACGGCGACGGGCTCATTCAGCTTGTTCGTCATGGCGATCTCCTTCATCGGGAGAGGGAAAAGCAAGCGCCGTACCAAGCGGCCGCCCGGGGAGGGCGGCGGCGGATCGAACAGGAGCGTCTGAAGGCGGGACAAATCCGTCGGCCCGACCGCCCTTCCCCGGGGGGAACAGGGCGGAGCGGCCGTGGCATCGGACTTGCTCTACCACGGTCATGTTAGGAAGAACGACCATGACGCTGAACCGCGCGATCCTCGCCCTGGCGCTGGCCGCCCCGGCGCTCTCCTCCGTCGGCTGCGCCTCCGCGCCCGCCGAGGTGAGACTCCAGGGCATCGCGGTCCCCGCGGCGCTGGTCGACCGCGCCGAGAAGGCCGCCGACGCCCGGAGCCAGGCCGAGGCCTGCCTCGCCCTCTCGAAGAAGCTCTGGGAGCGCGACGTCCTCGAATCGCTCCGCTATCTCCGCCGCGCGGCGGAGCTGCGCGACGGCGAGGGCTGCCGCCAGTACCTGGCCCATGCCGAGAGCGCGTCGGTCAATCTGTCCCAGCGCGTCTACGCCCGGCTCTTCATCGAGCGTCTGCTGCGCAAGGGCGCCCTCTTCACCTCCTCCGGCGAGGACCTCCGCGGCGAGCTCTACGGCCAGCTCTGCTGGGCCTGGCGCCACACGGAGCCCCGCTCCCCCGCCAAGGCGCAGCAGGTGCAGGAGGCGATGGCCGATCTCGGCGCGAACGCCGGGATCCAGCTCTACGCCGGCGAGAGCGCCGACGAGATGAAGCGCTGGCTCCAGGTGCCCCTCATGGGCGACGGCCCCCGGACCGGCGAATGGGCGCGCTTCGACGCCAACGCCTGGGGCGGCGGCAGCGACCGGCTCCTGCTGGCGACGAACGTCCTCGCCTTCCTCGTGAACAGCCAGGGCGAGCCGAGCTTCCGGGGCAGCCACCTCTGGATCTGCAACCTGGGGTCGACCCCCGTCGCCGTCAGCTCCCTCGCGGCCGGCCTCAGCAACCACGAACTCCACCCCGGCCGGGAGGAGATCGCCCCCCTGAGCGGGCCGGACTTCGAAAAGGACGGCTCCCCGACGGGGATCCCCCTGAGCGTCCGCTACCGCCGGAGCACGAACCGATAAGACGACAACATCCTCTCTTGGGACCCACGAGTCTCGGGGGTCTTATTATTTGGTAGCCAAGCACTTACGCGCGGTTCTATTTTGTCGGATGGGCCGGACATTATTGAACCGATCGCGCCCCCCGCCCCCGAAAAAACGTGAATTCCGCAGTCTCCCGGCGTGGCACGGGCTTTGCATTAGTCATGCTGTGATGAACGAGATGATGAAAGAGAGGATGACCATGAAGACCACGAAAGCCACGAAGAACGTCCTGGTGTGCGAAGACGACCCCGTCCAGCTCAAGATCCTCACGACCCTCATCGACCAGGCCGGCTACCGCCCCATCTCGGCCCGCACGCCGAGCGAGGCGGTCCTCGCGGCCCGGCGCTGCGGCGTCGACGCCGTGCTCACCGACGTCCAGCTCCAGGACGGCAACGCCTTCGACCTCGTGGGCGACCTCCGCGCGATCGGCTTCGACGCCCCGGTCTTCATGGCCTCCGCCTACGCGACCGACGGCATGAGGGATCGCGCCCGCAACGCCGGCGTGAAGCGCTTCTTCGACAAGCCCTTCGACCTCCGCCAGATCCGCGAGCAGGTCGACGCGGCCCTCAAGGTGGAGCCGAAGCTCGATGCCACCGTCCTGATCGTCGACGGCCACGCCGACGTCCGCCTCGAGCTCGAGAAGACCGCGGTCGCCGCGGGCTTCGACGCCCTCACCGCCGCCGACGGCGCCCGCGCGCTGGACGTGCTTCAGAACAAGGCTTCCGAGATCGACATCTTCCTGATGGACCTGCACGCGCACGGAAACGACGGCGCGAAGCTGATCCGCAAGGCGCTCGAGATCAACCCCGCCCTGCACGTGGTGATGATGTCCGGCGACGCGAGCCGCGACGAGGTCCGCGCGGGCTACGAGGCCGGCGCCGTGTCCCTGGTCCGCAAGCCGGTTCCCGCGGAGCGGCTCCAGGCCTTCCTGAAGGCGAGCCTGAAGGCCTCCCGCGCCGCGCAGGAAAAGGCCTGCGAGCGCCAGCAGCGCCGCGACCGGCACGCGGCCGAGCCCCTGGGCCGCCGCCTGGTCCGCTGGCTCAAGTCCTACCTGCAGGCCCCCTCCCGCAGCCGCAAGGGCGGACGCGTGATCACCCTGACCCTCACGGCGACCGCGCTCACGATCGGCGTGGGAACCGCCTACGGCCTCCAGAACGCCTACGAAACCGCCGACCGGATCGAAGAAGTGACCGCCCGCGCGATGCAGGCGGCGCCCCAGGCCGACACGATCGGCGCGAAGCGCGACGCGACGCTGGGCCGGATCCAGACCGCCGAACAGCTCCGGCTGATGCGCGAGGCCAACGAGGTGACGCGCCGCTACTACGAAGGCCACCTCCAGGAGATGCGGTGGCAGCGCGCCCAGGCCGCCCCCGCGATGCCCGCGATGACCCCCGACCGCGCCCCGACCGCGAAGAGATAAGGGTTTACCCCGCTGCGGGACACGGAGCCGGAGACCTCCTCCGGCTCCGTGTCTTTCTATTTTCAGCGCCGAGATCGGAAGGCGTTGAACCCCTCGGCCGTCCCGGCGGGCACCTATTGGTGTACAGCCGGGAGAACTCCGTGAACCGACGCCTCGCGACCCTGCTCGCCCTGGGCCTGGCCTTCGCCGCCGCCCATGCCGACGCCGGCCCCGCCCCCGACCGGATCCTCTTCGACTTCGAGGACGCGGACGAGGCGTCCCGCTGGTCGGACTACACGCTCTCGGAGCTGAAGCAGAAGGACCCCGCGGTCCGCGTCGAGCAGGTGGAGAAAGGGGCGACCTCGGGCGCCCGCGCGCTCAAGCTCAGCTTCGACGGCGGCTTCTGGCCCGCCGTCTCGACGGAGCGGATCGCCGTCCCCGGCGACTGGAAGGAGTACCAGACCCTGCTGGCCGACGTCACGACCGACCGTCGCTGCCTGATCGGCTTCCGCGTCCTGCAGGAGAAGAGCGCCGACCCGGAGACGATCAAGAAGCACGAGGGCCGGGCCTGGTGGGACCGGACGATGCTCCTCGAGCCCGGGTTGAACGAGATCCGCGTCGTCATCCACGAGAACGGCTACGGAATCCGTCCCCCCTGGGGCGCCGTGACCCGCTTTGCGATCTACGACTACAAGCCCGAAGCGGGCCTCAGCGTCACCGTGGACAACCTCCGCCTGAGTTCCGAGTGGCCCGAGCCGCGCAACATCGGCTACTTCTCGCCCTATTCGCAGGACGGCTTCTCCACGCCCCGGGCGAAGGCCTGGATCGCCACGAAGCAGCTGCCGAAGTTCCGCGTCGCGGGCAGCGACCTCGAGGTGCGCGACGTCATCGAGCTGGGAAAGAGCCGGAAGGAGGCCTGGACGCCGCCTCAGGAGACGACGCTCGAGATGGTCGAGAGCCGGCTGCGCGAGCTGCACGAGAGTCTCCGCAAGGAGCATCCGGGGGCGGTCCTGAAACTTCTGCGCGACGGCGAGGACGGCTTCGACGGCTGGCGGGACACGCACATCTCCAGCCACGGCCCCGACGGCCCGAACGAATGGCGGACCCGATCGCACGGGAAGATGGAATCCATCGAGGCCTTCATGCGCCACCGCAGCGCGCTGATGAAGGTCGACCTCTCGGGCATTCCCGCGGGCGCGCGGATCCTGGCCGCGCGCCTGATCCTCACCCGGACGGAGGCGAAGCTCCCCGCGAAGCCCAACTTCTGGATCGCCGAGCCCTGCGCGCGTCCCTGGGTGGAGGAGGAGGCGAACGGCTACGAGTACGCGAAGGGAAAGCTCTGGAAGGCGGTGAACGGCACCTACTACGGCGAGGATCCGGACTTCCTGCCGGTCTTCCTCGCCCAGGGCCCCGGCGGCGCGCCGCTGAACGTCTGGGATTTCACCGAAGCCGTGAAGTTCTGGACCGAGGGGAAGCACGAGAACCACGGCTTCCTGCTGCACGGCGATTCGCAGGACTACATGAGGGTCTGCTCGCGCGAGTCGAAGGACCTGAAGAAGCGTCCCGCCCTCGCCGTCATCTACGCCCCCTAAGATTGGCCACGGAGCCCTCAGAGCGCACAGAGCAGATTTCCTCTCTGAGGGCTCGGCGGGCTCTGTGGCCAATATGGGGAAGGTCTTCGGTTCCGACTACTTCGGCTCGCGCTCGGCGGTCGCCGTGTAGCTCGCGCCGTCCGACGTGACCGTCACGCGGCCGTGGAGGCCCGTGAGATAGACTTTCGATCCCACCGCGCCGTAGATCTTCGGCGACGGGCTCACCTTCGCGTACTTCGGGATCGCGGAGCAGATCGTCACCTCGGGCCGCGCCGCCTGCGCGAACTCCGGGACGGCGTGGATGCCGTGACCCGGCGCGATCAGCACGTGGCACTTCAGCTTCTCCGCCGGCACGAGCGGGAGCAGCTGCTCGCGCTGGTCGATGTCCTGGATGTCGCCCGGGAAGAGGAAGACCAGGGAGCCGTGCCGGATCCGGAGCATGAGCGAGTTGGCGTTGACCAGGAAGTGGGCCGGCCCGTCGTTCTTCGCCCGCTTCTCCGGCGCGACCACGCCGAAGTACTGCTTCGGGGGCGCGATCACCTCGATCTCCAGCGCGGCGTCGAGCTCGAGGCGGTCGCCGAGGAGCGCCTGCTGGTAGGCGCGGCGCTTCTTGAAGAGAGAGCGGAGATACGAGTACTGCTCCAGCTCGCCGGCCGAGGTCCCCGTGTCCGGGCCGGAATACTCGTAGCCGCAGTCGTAGAGCTTGCGGATCGGGAAGTGATCCACGAGCCAGAGCAGGCCGCCGAAGTGGTCGTAGTGGGCGTGGCTGATGAAGACGCCGTCCAGCGCGACGATGCCGCGCTGCCTCAGGAAGGGGAGGATGTCGTCGCGCCCGCAGTTGTAGTCGCCGTCCCATTCCCCGGGCCTGTCCTTCGAGGGATAGCCATTGCCCGTGTCGTAGAGGAAGGTCTTCCCGCCCGGCGTCTGCAGGACGATCGCCAGCCCCGAGCCGCGGTCGACGTCGCGGACGTTGAGGCAGGTGACGACGAACTTCCCCGCCGGCGCCGGCCCCGGCGCCGGGGTGCCGCAGCCGAAGAGCAGGGCCAGGGCCCACCAGGGTCGCATCCGTGATAGGATACCCGGGACCGTCGACGTTGGTGAAGGAGATCCGATGAGACCCGCCGCGCGCGTCCTGCTCTCGCTGCCGCTGCTCGCGCTCCTCGCGCAGGGCGGCTGCCTCCAGACCGAGTACGAGACGACCCTCTACCCCGACGGATCGGGGAAGCTCTTCGTGCAGATCGCGGTGCGGCAGTCCGTCATCAAGCGCCTGCGCGAGCAGTCGGGCCGGGGCGAGCTCGCCCGGGAGGAGCTGAGCGCCGTGCTCAAGCAGATCCAGAAGCCGGAGAACATCAGGGAGTACGTGCAGGGGATCGTCGGCTGGAAGCCCATCAAGATCGAGGAGGACGCCACCTGGCTGCGCGGCACCTACACGATCTACTTCGACGACATCAATCAGGTGCAGGTGCAGGGCGACATGTCCCTCTCGGGGGAGACCGGCAAGAAGCAGCTGCTCTTCTCCTGGCGGCTCCTGAAGACGGACAAGGGCCCGACCCTCTACCAGATCATGGGCCTGAAGGGGCTCCCCGCGCTCAAGGTCAAGCCCGGCGACCAGGCCCAGGCGAAGGCGATGGCGGACAGGATCCGTCCCCTGATCGAAGACCTCAAGATCACCTTCAAGGTCACGGTGCCGGGGACGATCACCGAATCCAAGGGAGTGCTCGAGACCAGCGGGCGCTCGGCCTGGTGGAAGATGGACGCGCCGCTCTTCCTGGGCACGCTGGCGGACCTCGAGGGGGAGGACTGCAAGCGGATCCGCGCGCTGATGGACACGCCGGAATCGCGCATCTCGTGGACCGAGAACGCCTTCACGCCCGCGCAGCTGGAGGCCTGGACCAAGGAGCTCGCGGCCGCGAAGGAGGAGTGGAAGACGATGGGGGGCGCCGCGCTCTCCGACAACGAGCTCGAGCGGAGCTTCATCAAGGCGAAGCTGGGCGCCGCGCAGGCCCACCTCGACGCGGGCCGCAAGGAGAAGGCCCGGAAGATCCTGGAGGACATCATCCAGGAGTACCCGACGCACAAGGAGACCCTGACCGCGAAGGCGCTCCTGGAGAAGCTCGGGAAGTAGGGGTTCCCGCCCGGGGACTAGGTCCGCCGTCCCAGCACATACTCCTCGGTGGTCCGCAGGTGATCGACGACGACGCGGACCGTCTTCTTCGGATCCTTCCCGCAGAGCGCCTTCAGGATGGCCGCGTGTTCCCGGAGGATCTCGTCGCTGCGGCCCTTGTGGGAGACCGCCTGGGCGGCGAAGAGGGTGATCTGGCCGCGGATCGTGTCCATGAGGGCCGACAGCATGCCGTTGTCCAGCCGGGCGATGATGGCCATGTGGAAGGCGCGGTCGGTTTCGAGGAAGCCCGCGACGTCTCCCTGGGCGGCGAGGGAGGCCATGCCCTTGAGGGTGGCGCGAAGCTGCCGGACGTCGGCGTCGCTGAGGGTGCCGGTGACTTTTTCAGCGGCGTAGGTTTCGAGGAGGCGCCGGGTTTCGAAGAGGTCGCGGATCTCCTTGTCGGAGAAGCGGCGGAGCTTGTAGCCTTCCTGCTTGATGACGGCGAGGAAGCCTTCGGAGACGAGCTGGAGGAGGGCTTCGCGGACGGGGGTGCGGGAGACGCCGAGGGTGTCGGCGAACTGGGTGGCGGAGTAGACGAGGGCGGGATCGAGCTTGCCCTGGACGATGAGGGAGCGGATTTCCTGATAGGCGAGGTCCTTGAGTCCGCGGGGCTGGCGAAGTCGGGGCGCATCGAGCATTTTCGAAGCCTCCTCTGAAACGGGCGCTCCCGTCGCATGTAGTATATTACATGCTACTGCCGGAGCGACCTAATTCCACCACCCCGCGGAGGTCTCATGACGCCCTTCCTGCTCGCCGCCGGAGCTCTCGTGCTCGCCGCCCAGGATAAGCCCGCCTTCGACCCCTCCGGCCTCCGCCCCTTCACCGAACGCGCGGTCTACATGGACAAGTACGAGACCGGACTCTACCCCGGCGGAAAAAACGACCTCCCCGCCCCTCATCGCGCCGCCGGCGAACGCCTCGCCGCCTCCCTCCAGCCCCTCGACCCCGACGGCAAGCCCAGCCCCGAGGGGAAAATCCTCGCCCTCGTCCTCGGCCATTCCAACTGCAACCTCTACTTCTCCGCCCTCGGCCGCCGCCTGAAACAGAACGCCGCCCTGCTCCACCCGAAATTCGAGCTCGTCAACGCCGCCGTCGGCGGCCAGCAGCTCCCCGAAATCGCCCAGCTCCAGGGCAAGGTCTGGGACCAGGCGAAAAAACTCCTCTCCGCCCCCGGCTCCTCCGACCGGCAGGTCCAGGTCCTCTTCCTCCATACCACCTACCACACCTGGAAGAACCAGGCCCAGGTCCCCCCTCGCCCCTTCCCCCAGACCATGCAGCAGATGCAGGCCGATCTCGCCAAGGTCCTCCGCCATGCCGCCGGGCTCTACCCCAACCTCAAGATCGCCTACCTCACCTCCGACGGCTTCCGCCACTTCACCGGCTGGGAACCCGGCGTCTGGCAGGAATCCTTCGCGATCAAGTGGCTCATCGAAAGCCAGATCCGCGGCGAGAAGGGCAGCGAGTTCGAGGGCCCCGACCGCAGCCTTCCCTGGCTCCACTGGGGCCCCTATATCTGGGACAACGCCTGGACCCGCGACTACTTCAGCGACGGCGTCCACCCCGCGCCCAAGGCCCAGGAGATCTTCGTCGACAAGTACTGGGCCCAGCTCAGCAGCGACAGCATCTCGCGCGCCTGGCTGCTCGCGCCCTCCGAACGCAAGTAATCCCCTCTCCAACGCCGGGCGGGGCGCTCCGGTTCGCCAAGGACCGGAGTGCCCGCTCCCCATCCATTCAGATTGGAACAGATGATTTCATTCCTCGCGCTTGAAGTCTAAAATCTTGGGACCATGATCTCGCTCCGGCACCTGGCCCTTCGCGGCGGACTCTGGATCGCCTGCTGCCTCTGCCTGCCGGCCTGCAAAAGGTCCCAAGTCCCCGCCCTACCTCCGGCAGACATAACCGCCCCCCTCGCCGTCACCGATCTCGCCGCAAGCGGAGCCACTCCGACAACGATCGACCTGCAGTGGACCGCCCCAGGGGACGACGGCGTGCTGGACAACGCCACCGCTTACGATCTTCGCTTCGACACCGCGCCGATTACCGATCTCACCTGGGCCTCGGCAACCGCGGCCGGAGGCCTCCCGGCTCCAGCGGCTCCCGGCATCCTGCAGACGGCCACCGTGACCGGTCTCCTTCCCTCGACGGCCTACTTCTTCGCCCTCAAGACGGTCGACGACGCGGGCAACTGGAGTGGCATTTCGAACGGGGTCACCGGGACCACCGCGCCGCCCCCGGATACGACCGCCCCGCTTGCCGTCACCGATCTCGCCGCGAGCGCCGTCGCTTCGACGACCATCAGCGTGCAATGGACCGCCCCCGGGGACGACGGCGTGCTGGGCAGCGCCACCGCCTACGATCTCCGCTTCGACCTCGCTCCGATCACCGATCTGACCTGGGCTTCGGCGATGGTGGCCGGAGGGCTCCCCGCGCCAACCGGAGCCGGGACCCTGCAGGGGGCCGCGGTCCCGGGACTGACCCCCTCGACGACGTATTTCCTCGCCCTGAAGAGCGTGGACGACGCGGGCAACTGGAGCGGACTTTCGAACGTGCTCTCCACGACTACGGCGCCGCCGCCGGACCTCACCCCGCCCGGAGATGTCACGACCCTCCAGGTCATCGAAACCGCGCCAACAGCGCTGGTCCTTCAATGGCGCTCCTCGGGGGATGATGGCGCCGTCGGAACCGCGACCGCCTACGACCTTCGATACAGCGCCTCGCCGATCACGGCGGGGACCTGGGCGAGCGCCACGCCGGCGTCCGGCGAACCGCTGCCCGCGGCGTCGGGAACCCTTCAGCGGGTCACCGTCGCCGGACTCACGACCGGCGCGACCTACTACTTCGCCCTCCGCGTCAGCGACGAAGCGGGAAATCTTTCGGGCCTTTCGAACGTCGCGGTCGGCGTTCCCCGCTTCGTTCCCGAGATCGCGTTCATCGCCGACAAGAACGCGGACGGACGCAACGAGCTCTTCGTCACGGACGGCCTCGGCAGTCAGATCGTGAATCTCAGCGGTCCTCTGGTAGCAGGGGGGATCGTCCGAGAGTACCTCTGGTCCCCCGATCGTCAGTGGATCTCGTTCCTTGCCGACAAGGATACCTTTCAGTTCCCGGAGCTCTACGTGGTCTCCGCGCTGGGAGGGACCCCCGTCAAGATCAGCGGGGGTATTTCCGCAGCCGCCCGCTCTTCCCCGAGCTTCGCCTGGGCGTCCGACGGGTCCCGACTGGCCTTCCTCGGAGGCGTGGCGTACATCGGCGGCGGGGGGACGCAGGAGCTGTATTCGGTGAAGCCCGACGGAAGCCTGCTGGTCAAGATGAATGCGGCCCTGCCTTCGCTGGCGAACGTGAACTCCTTCGAATGGGCTCCGGACGCCAGCCGGATCGCCTACACCGCGGAGCAGGACAGCGCGGGAGTGAATGAACTGTACACGGTGCTCCCCGACGGCAGCGGCGGAGTGAAGGTCTCAGCGCCGATGGGTTCACCGTCCTTCGTCGACGCGCGGGTGGCATGGGCCCCCGACAGCAGCCGGATCGCCTACGTCGCGGATCCCGTCCAGCACGCCCGCTGGGAGCTCTTTACCACGCTTCCGACGGGGGCGACGAGCGTCATCCAGGTGTCGAGTCCGATGACCGGGATGGGAGGCGTCGATGCCTTCTCCTGGGCGCCTGACGGGACGAGGATCGCCTACCGGTTTCAGGCGAGCGGCTTCGGAGACATCGAGCTGTTCACGGGGCTTCCCCTGGGAGGGACCCCGGCAAAAATCTCCCTTCCGATTCCGCCGGGCGGCTACGTGTTTCCGCGGTTCTACTGGTCTCCCGACAGCCTGCACGTCGCGTTCAAGGTCCTTCCCGGCAGCCTTCCCCTTCAGCTCTTCACGGGAGCGGCGGACGGGACGTCGACGACGATGCTCACGGACCGCCTTCCCCTTAGTCCCCCGGTCGAGGGATATGAATGGTCTGCGGACGGATCAAGGATTGCGTTCGTGGCCGATGAGGTCCTGCTGAACCGGCGGGATCTCTTCACCGCTCTCGCCGACGGAACCGGCAAGACGACCGTCCTCGCGCCCCTGGGAAGCAGTCAAGGCGTCGGGAGCTTCCACTGGTCTCCGGACGGCGCGTTCATCGCGTACGTGCTCTGGACGGGGGACAACCGGATGCAGACGCTGTCGATGACGGGGGCGCCAGGCAACGGGCCCGTCTCCCCTCTCACGACAGCCGCCGGGTGGATCGATTCCCTGAAATGGCATTGGACCAGATCGGGCGGCCGCATCGTGTACGTCGCGGATCGGGACGTCGACGGAATCTACGAACTCTACACGGCCTACCCCAACGGTCCGAACGACAACCGAAAGATCTCGGGAGCGCTCGTGGTCGACGGCGACGTCCTGACGATCGATCCGCCTTGACCGCTCCCCATCCTCTTCTGCTTGATGCCTGATGCCGAATACTTAATACTTCTTCCATGAACTTCAGCTACGAAGCGACGTTCCAGACCGGCGACGACTCCACCGCCTACCGCCTTCTCGGCAAGGACGGCGTCGGCGCCGTCGACCTCGGCGGGAAGACCTTCCTCAAGGTCGAGCCCCGCGCCCTCAAGCAGCTCTCCAAGCAGGCCTTCGTCGACATCGCCTTCTTCCTCCGCACCCGCCATCTCGAGATGCTGCGGCGCGAGCTCGACGATCCCGAGGCGAGCGACAACGACCGCTTCGTCATCTATACCCATCTCCAGAACGCCGCCGTCGCCGCCGCGGGGGTCCTCCCCGGCTGCCAGGACACCGGCACCGCCACGATCCTCGGCAAGAAGGGGCAGTACGTCCTCACCGAGGGCGACGACTCGGTCCCGCTCTCGGAGGGCGTCTTCGAGACCTACGCCGAGAAGCATCTCCGCTACAGCCAGCTCGCGCCGCTGGAGATGTTCAAGGAGAAGAACACGGGCTCCAACCTTCCCGCGCAGATCGATCTCTACGCCGAGCCCGGCGACGAGTACAAGTTCCTCTTCGTCGCCAAGGGCGGCGGCAGCGCGAACAAGATGTATCTCCACCAGAGCACCCCCGCGGTCCTCAACGAGAAGGACCTCGAGGTCTTTATTAAGCCGAAGCTGAAGGAGATCGGGACGAGCGCCTGCCCGCCCTATCATCTGGTCCTCGTCATCGGCGGGACGAGCGTCGAAGCCTGCCTCAAG
>Ga0134122_10003184_pt1 | contig 12150 bp, 10 predicted proteins | sample KB302_FD_96461 | JGI IMG/M metagenome (GOLD analysis project Ga0134122, IMG submission 96461) | Terrestrial soil microbial communities without Nitrogen fertilizer from Kellogg Biological Station, Michigan, USA - KB3-0-2 | ecosystem: Environmental > Terrestrial > Soil > Unclassified ...
CCCGAGATCGAGAAGATGTCCTCGATCGGCATCAGGAAGTCCTTGTCCACCGCCCGCTCCGGCACCGGAATGTAGCTGTCCACCGCGTCCAGCAGCTCCATGATCTTCTGCCCCCACTCGCTCGCCGGATCCCCGCTCTCCAACGCCTTCAGCGCCGAGCCCCGGATGATCGGGATGTCGTCCCCAGGAAAGTCGTAGGAGGACAGCAGCTCGCGCAGCTCCAGCTCCACCAGGTCCAGCAGCTCCGGATCGTCCACCATGTCGCACTTGTTCATGAACACGACGATGTAGGGCACCCCCACCTGGCGCGCCAGCAGCACGTGCTCGCGCGTCTGCGGCATCGGACCGTCCGCCGCCGACACCACCAGGATCGCCCCGTCCATCTGCGCCGCCCCGGTGATCATGTTCTTGATGTAGTCGGCGTGCCCCGGGCAGTCGACGTGCGCGTAGTGGCGCTTGTCCGTCTGGTACTCGACGTGCGCCGTGGCGATCGTGATGCCCCGCTCGCGCTCCTCCGGCGCCTTGTCGATCTGGTCGAAGGCCACGAAGCTCGCCAACCCCTTGCTCGCCAGCACCTTCGTGATCGCCGCCGTCAGGGTCGTCTTGCCGTGGTCGACGTGACCGATCGTCCCGACGTTGACGTGTGGCTTCGTACGCGCGAACTTCTCCTTGCCCATGGCGCTTTCAGATGCCTCCTAGCGGATGTTTGTTTCGAGAACCCAAGCGTTATCGGTAATTACTGTGGCCTCGGTGAGGCCGGGGTCGTGGAGCCCACGACCGGATTTGAACCGGTGACCCCTTCCTTACCAAGGAAGTGCTCTATCCCTGAGCCACGTGGGCTTGAGACACCGATGGAAGCGTCCGAGGCTGGTGCCTGGGCGTTTCCGACGGTCAAACCGCGCGATCCTACATCCTCCTCCGAGTCGTGTAAAGCCCCTTCCTTCGCGAGAAACCGGCTTTCAGGGAGCCCAGCGAGGGCGACCAGGAACGGGGCGCCCGAGGAGAAGGATGGCTAGTATGCCTGAGGCGTGCCGGGTTGTCTAGGGGTCTCAGCCCGCCGTTATCCACTCCGCTGCGGTTTCCTCTTGTAGAGCGCCTGGTGGTAGGCCGTGCCTTCGCGGACGAGCTCGAGCTTGCCCTTCCTCAGCAGGAGGCGCAGGGTGTCCGAGGCCGTCCGCTTGCCGACGGGTTTCTCCAGATGGCCCGCGAATCGCCGGCTGGTTTCCGCCGCGACCTCCATAGGACCGAAGGGCTCGGGGAGGCCTCCCGCGGCCAGGGCGATCAGCCGGCTCACCCTGTTTCTCCCCGGAGGAGGAAGCTTGATCTCGCCGGCGGCGGCCGGGGCCGGCTGCTGCGACCGCCCTCACCGACGCTCTGCCGGCCTGCAGGTAGTCCCGATCGCGGCTGTCCCGTAGAGACGAAGCGAATGGCGCTCAGGTGCGATTGTTGGAGGTCTCAGTGGCCCTGGTAAGGATCTCCGTCAAGGTCATGCCCTGAAAGTGCTTGTCTCGCCAGCTTTGGTAATCGAACGACTCGCGGCTCAGCAGTGCAAGGAACCGCAAAGCCTCTACGGGCCCAAGGTCCGCCTCCAGTATCGCCATCCCTCTTGCGCGAAGAACATCGTCCGCCAATGCCTCAGTCATGTTTCAGATCCTCCAGCCGCTCGGCTCGACATCGCGAAGTTAGGCACCCCTGGCTTCCGCCGCTCCGCCGACCTCCCTTTCGTCCGCCGCCGCCCGAAATCGCCGCACGATCTCCCCGGCCGGCTCGACCTCGTCGATGCCGGCGACGCTCTTGCCGGCCTGCAGGTAGTCCCGGTAGGAGAAGGAGCGCAGCGAGGAGCGCTTCAGCTTCCAAATGGACTGGAGGGCGTAGATCGTCCGCATCCAGTGCTTGGTCTTCCGCCCGCGCAGCATCCAACGGGCGATGGGACCGGCTTTGGTGCCGATCTCGTCGATGTAGGGGGTGCGGATCACCGACACGGGGACGCCGGTGAGGCGGTCGGTCAGGACGATGTCGGCCTCGCCCGCCGCGAGGATGGCCCGCTTGTAATCCTGATGCGCGGTGCACTCGGTCGTGGCGATGAAGCGGGTGCCCATCTGCACGGCGGCATAGCCCATGCGCAGGGCGCGGACGAAGTCTTCCTCGTCGCCGATGCCGCCGGCGCAGACCACCGGCACGCCGAAGCCCGCCAGCTCGGCGATCAGCGCCTCGGCGCTCTTCGGGCCGGCGTGCCCGCCGGCGCGGTCGTTGACGGCGATGAGGCCGTCCACCCCCGCCTCGAGACCCTTGACGGCCCACTTCCGCTCGGTCACGTCGTGGTAGACAAGGCCGCCCGCGGCGTGGGCCTTCTCCACCACCCAGCGGGGGTTGCCGAGCGAGGTGACGAAGAACCGGACCCCCGCCTCGACGGCTTCGTCCACGAAGCGCTGCATCCGCTCCATATAGACCTTGGAGGAGCGCTCGACGATGACGTTCATCCCTACCGGCTTCGTGGTGAGGCTGCGGATGAGCTTCAGACCTTCGCCGAACTCATGCCTGTGGACGTAGACCATGGAGAGCGGCTGAATCACCCCGATGCCGCCGGCCTCGGAGACCGCGGCCACCAGCTCGGGATTGCTGCACGGATACATGGCGCCGCAGATCAGCGGCACCTCGATGCCGAGCTGGCGGGTGACAGGGGTGTCGAGGAGATGAGGGGACGCCATTGGGCCCCAAGACTATAGCGAACGGAATCTGTTACGCCTCAAGTGCGATTGACTGCGCCACGCCGCCCCTCAATCAGCGATGGCGAACCCCTGGGCATGAAGGAACTCTTCGAGAGCGGCGACGAAGCGCTCGGCGGAGGCCACCGCCCGTTCTGCCTCCTTCGCAGTGATAGCCGGGAAGATCGAGTAGTCGCCGTTTTCCCGCTCATCCTTAAGCTCACGGAGAACTGACGCCAGCTCCTCGGGCAGCCGCCCAGTCTTGACGAACCGGAGACCGAAGAGACTCTTGAGCCCCTCGTGGCTGCGCGGCTCGTCGCCTTCGACCAGCAGCGCTGCTTCAGCGGCATGGAAGACGGCGTAGTACGCGGGTGAGACGGCGTCGGCCGGGTACCCGGCAGCGAGCACATGCTTCGCCACGGCCAGCTTGTCCCGCGATCTGGCAAAGCCTGCCTTTATGCGCTCTGCAAGCTCGTCGGCGGCCATAGCACTTTCTCGTCGCGCGCGTAGTTGCGCCAGAACCGCATGGAGGATCGCCGGAGGTTTTCGAAACGCTCCCGATCCACGATCTTCGTCGACAAGTCGACATTGTGCTCCAGCTCGAGCGTCGTCGCCAGCCGATGGACGGCGGACCGCGCCTCACCCGTGGCGCTGCGCAGCACCACCATCAGATCGTAGTCCGATCGCCAGCGCGCCTCGCCGCGTGCCCGGCTGCCGAAGAGCGCCACTTGAACCAGCTCGTCCCCCAGCCGTTGCGCCAGGGCGTCCGCGAAATCGCGGGCGATGTCCGGAGCCGCCGCAGTCCCCACCATGTCGCTAGTCTACAATGAGCTCGGAGGTGCCGCCCGTGGACCGCAACGAGCTACTCACCCGCTACCGCCAGACCCGCAACCTCAGCGTCGAGCTGTGCCGGCCCCTTCACCCGGAGGACTACCGCATCCAGTCGATGCCGGACGTCAGCCCGCCGTGGTGGAACCTGGGGCACACCAGTTGGTTCTTCGCCAAGAACATCCTCGAGCCCTTCGGCCACTACACGGAGGCGGACGCGCGCCTCGAGTACGTCATGAACTCGTACTACGAGGCGCTCGGGCCCCGCATCCGGCGCGATCACCGGGGTCTCGTGACCCGGCCTACGAACGAAGAGGTCTACGGCTTTCGCGAGTCGGTCGACGCCCGTGTCGAGGAGCTGATCCGTAGCGTGCCGGAGGAGGACTTCGAGCGCGTCCGCTTCCTCGTCTTCACCGGCATCCAGCACGAGCAGCAGCACCAGGAGCTGCTGGTCACGGAGGTCAAGCACATCCTGGGCAGCAACGTCCCCGAGCTGCGCGAGCCGTACCGCCCCGCTGCCTCCGCCAACGGCCACGGTGCTCCCGCCGCGCGCTGGATTGCCTTCGAAGGCGGTCTCCACGAGCTCGGCAACGTCGAGGGCGGCTGGTGCTGGGACAACGAGATGCCGGTCCACAAGGTCTGGCTGGACGGTTTCGCACTGGGCAACCGCCTGGTGACCAACGCCGACTACCTGGAATTCATCGCCGGCGGCGGCTACCGTAATCCCCTCCTCTGGCTGTCGAACGGCTGGGCGAAGGTCCAGGAGCAGGGCTGGAGGGCACCGCTCTACTGGGAGGAGGACGGCGGCCGCTGGCATCTCTGGACTCTCGCCGGCGTGCGCGAGCTCGACCCGGACGAGCCGGTCTGCCACGTGAGCTTCTACGAGGCGGACGCCTTCGCGCGCTGGAGGTCTCAGCAGGGCGAGGAATGGCGAGGAGCTCGCCTCCCCACCGAGCGCGAGTGGGAGCACGCCGCCCGCGTCTCGGGCTTCCCCGGCCGGGGCTCGAACTTCCTCGACAGCGGCGCCCTCCATCCGCGGCCTGCCGGCGCGAACGGCTCGGGGGATGCCGCTCTACTCCAGATGGGAGGTGACCTCTGGGAGTGGACCTCGAATCATTACGAGCCCTACCCTGGCTATCAACCCTTCGACGGCCCGCTGATGGAGTACAACGGCAAGTTCATGGACAACGTCCGCGTGCTGCGCGGCGGCTCGTGCGCCACGCCGGCGAACCACATCCGGGCGAGCTACCGCAACTTCTGGGCGGGGGACACCCGGTTCCAGTTCACGGGCATCCGGCTGGCGCGAGGAGCCGCTTGACTCACGAGCGCCCTGAGCGTCAGGACCCGACCACGCGCAGCTCGAAGTCTTCGAGCTTCATCACCTGACGGACATAAAGGAATGCGATGTCGCTCGCCGCGGCGGGATCGGTCGCGCGGACTGGAAACTCTTCTTCCTGCTGCTTGCCTTCGGCATTCCGGTAGGCGACGGAAGCCGAAAAGGCGCGGATCTTCAACATCCTGAAATTCCTATCCTCGATCTCAGGCAGATACTCGAAGACAACCGCGAAAAACCCTTTACGATCTCCGAGGAGAATACGACTGGTCCGCCCGGCCGTCAAGCTCGGCTTTCCCGCCGGCCGCGTTCACGACGCCGGCCACCAGCGGAGTACCCGGCCACGGTTGACGACCAGCCAACCCGTGGCCGTCGCCAGCACATAGTTCAACCGTTCGACGGTGGAGTCGATGATCTTTACCACCCCGAGATCCCAACCCGTAGGGCTCGCCGTGTCTTCGTAGGCAACGGTATAGCCGAGGCCTGGTTCGCCTTCCTGGCGGCTGCTTTTGAAGGTGCGCTCCGAGAGTCTTTGAATGTCCATGTCCCTCGGATTTTGCAAGGGGCGGGCCCGCGTCGTCTCCCTCGGAGCGGGCGCCAAATCCGTCCCGAGTCTGGCCTCTCCGGCCAGATTCTGGACACCTCCTGCCTCGGCACCCGCCGCCGCCTGCCCGGAGGTCGGCGGCGGCGGGATCTGAGACGGACGCTACAGGTCGTTGATGATCTTCAGGGGCACCGGAGGGAAGTAGATGTGGTGTGTCGTACCCTCGTTGACCACGGTCGTGTCGGTGACGTAGAGCTGCACGTTGTACGTGCAGGACTCTTTCCGGTAGATCTTCGGCTGCGGGGGCGCCACGTAGGGATTCGGAATCGGCCCGGCGTCGAGAGCCGAGAGATCCCACTGCACCAGCTCGTCGGCGTCCGCGGCGGTCGGCACCGGGAAGGGTGGTCCGGCTGGCAAGGCCGGTACCCGCGTCGCGGTGTTGCCAAGCAGCTCGAAGGAAGGTCCGAACTGCTTCCAGAAATCCAGCCGGTAGTAGCCGAAGTTATCGTTCGGCGCCGTCACCGGCCACGCGTCGTCGATCAGCGGATCCCACGCCAGCCCCACGATGCGCAGCTTACCGAAGCTGAGCAGGATGTCGGAGCAGGGCGGAAGATCCGTCCAGACGCCGCTGACCAGACGCTGGATCTTGACGATCTGGCCGAGGATGCCGCGGTTGTCGATCCAGGCGTGCTGGATGTCGAAGTAGCGATGGCCGGCCGTGTCCTCGGCGAACAGCAGCAGGCTGATGCGGCCGCTGCCGGCCGCGCCGCTGTTCCAGGAGCCCGGGTTCAGCTTGTAGAAGGTGGTGGCGCCGATCGTCATGGTCTTCCAACTGTTGATCAGGTTGGTCGACGCCGGGCCGACGCGCGTCCACGGCGCGTACTGATCGGGCAGCGTGTACTCGAGCGGCAGCGGGGAGACCCGCTGCGACACCGGCCAGTCGGCGGGGACGGCGGCGTCCTTGGGCGGCTGCGCGGGCTCGCCGCCGGGTGGGAGGGGATCCGTATAGCGGATCTCGTAGCTCTTGATCTTGCGGCCCGAACACTCGTAGATGTACGCCGAGCCGGCGATCGACATGCCTCCGCCCACCGACTGCACGGCGCTTCCCGAGCGCAGCTCGGCGGCCGGATCGAGCGGGTTGGGATTGTCGGGCACCGGCACCATGCTGATGGCCGGCACTTGCGCCACCCGGTTGATGTAGACGATGGCCTTGAGCAGATTGAAGCTGGTCGAGTCGCTCTTCGAGGGACCGGGCCCGGCGGGGAAAACCCGTAGCGTGATCGTATAGGCGCTGTCGGAGAGCAGCGTCGTGTTGATCCGGCCCAGCTCGTCGGCGACGACCGGCACCGTGCCACCGCCGGGGGGGTAGACGACGACGCCGGCGATGGGCGGATCGCCATCCTTCTGGATCTCCAGGGTGTAATGGCCGAAGACGGCGCCGCTCGCCGTCCCCATCACCCGCACGAACAGCATGCCGGCCACCGGATCGGGCTCCTCCTCGGTGCATCCGCTGGGCGCGGTCAGCTTGCACTTGAGGTCCTTCTGGACCTTGATTAGGATGATCAAGCCGGCGATCAAGATCAGCTTGAGCAGCAGGATTCCCCAGATGATCCAGTTGCCCTCGCCGAGCCTGCGGAACTCGCCGGCGCCGATCTCCGCCAGCAACAGCAGAATGAGGAAAGCCAGCAGGATGTATTTGATACATCCCGGGAGATCCCGCACTTGCCTCTGCGGTCTCTCCAGCCTGGTCCCTTGAGAATCGTTCGTGGCCATGATGGCCTCCTTTCTGGAAGGCCCGAAGCCTCAGGCTGCACGCAGGGATCGGCAGTCTGGGACCCGGGCTCTCTCCTTAGGCGGCGAACGTTCGTCAAGCGTTACGTCGATTAACGGCTCCAGAGTGCGCCAGGCCTCCAACGAGGCCTGGCGAGAGCTATCGAGGCGCTCCAGGTCTAGGGGCTCGCCGGAATACCGGTGAGGAGGGCTTTCCGCGAAAGAGACCACAGTTCGAAGCCCGACCTCCCGTCGTTAGCGGCGAAGTAGACGTTCGGCCCCGAGGCGGTGAATTCCACCGGATTGGAAGACAGGCTGCCCGGTGCGATGTCCTGGAGCAACCGCGTTCCCGGCGGCGTACCGTCGCTGCGCCAGGGCTCGAAGCCGTGGACGCCGTCGGAGGCCGAGAAGAGGAGGACGGAACCTTCGACGTGGAGCTGCCGGGGGTGGGAGGAGCCGGGTCCAGGCAGGATGTCCTTGACGATCCGGGTGCCGGCCTCCGTGCCGTCGCTCATCCACAGCTCGTTGCCGCGCAGGTTGTCGTGATAGGTGAACCAGACCTTCTTCCCGAAGGCGGTCAGCGAGCGGATTCCAAACGCCGGGTCCCCGGGGGGGAGCTTGCGGACGAGGCTCGTCCCTGCCGCGTCGTTCTTCCAGAGCTCGTTGCCGGCGGCCGCAAAGAACAGGGTTGGACCCACCACGGCGAACGGACCCAAACGTTTCGAGCCCGGCCCCGGAACGGTTTCCGCGAGCCGGTAGGTCCCTGCTTCCGTGCCATCGCTGCGCCACAGCTCCTCGCCGTTCTCAGGGGTGGACCCGGCGAAAAGGAGAGCTCCGTCCCGAACGCTGGAAAGCTCCCCCAAGGCCCGCGTGCGGGTGAGGGTCGGAGCGTTGGCGATGGGGGACGTGCCGGCGTCGGTGCCGTCGCTTCTCCAGAGGTCCTCGTCCGCCTGAAAGAGGACCCGGTTCGTGAGGGAGACAATGGACTGCACGTAGAAGACCGACGACGCCGCTTCGAGCGGCCTCGTCCCTTCCGGAGTGCCGTCGCTCTTCAGCAGGGTCTCAGAGAAATCGTCCCACCCGGATCCCGAGAACAGGAGGGTGCCGCCGAGCGCGGTCAAGTCCCTGGGAGAGAACAAGCCACCGAAGTGCAAGTGGCTGGGGGAGAAGAGCAGTTGGGTCCCCGGCCGGGTGCCGTCGGTCTTCCACAGCTTCTCCTGGCCGGTGCCGGCGTCGGAACGGAAGAAGATGGTGCTCCCCACCCGGGTGAGCTCGCCGGGCAGGGAAGAGTCAGGGCCGGGCCGGAGGTCCTTGACCAGCCAGGTTCCGGCGGCCGTGCCGTCGCTCCTCGACAGCTCGGCTCCGCTGGCGCCGTTGCCTCCCTGGAAGAGCAGCGTCCCGTTCAGATCGAAAAAGGCGCGCGGTCCCACGAGCTCGCCCCGGGTGTTCACATGCAAGCCGGACTGCTGGCGGTTGATCTGCAGCATCCGCGTACCGGCGGCCGTGCCGGTGGTCGTCCAGAGCTGCACTCCGACGTCCTCTCCGCTCTGAGCCCGGAAATACCAGCGGCCGGCGGCGAACCCGGTTCCCGGATACTGGGAAGAGGAGGCAGGTCCGGGGTAGAGATCCGCGATCAGGGAAGTGCCGGCCGGGGTGCCGTCGCTCTGCCACGGCTCCCTGCCGTGAATCCCGTCGTTGGCGAAGAACAGGAGATTCCCGCTCTGCTCGCCCAGCGGGAAAGGCTGATCGTAGACGCAGGAGGAGGGCGCAAGGATCTCCTTCACCGGCACGGTGCCCGCCTGGGCGCCGTCGCTCTTCCACAGCTCACAGCCGGCGAAGAAGAAGAGCCGGCCGCCGGCCAGGGTCAGGCCGCGGGAGGTATTGGGCACCGTCTTGACCGGCTGGGTGCCGCCGGCCGTGCCGTCGCTCCGCCACAGCTCCAGGCTCTGCCCGTCTTCGGAGGCGAAGAAGAAGACCTCGCGGCCCCAGGCGGTCAGCTCATCGATGTTGTAGCTCGCCGGGCCTGGTGCGATGTCCTTGACCAGAACGGTGCCTTCCGGGGTGCCGTTGCTCACTCGCAGCTCGAAACCCTCGGGCCCGGTCGCCAGGAAAAAAAGCTTGCCGCCGGCCACCGCCGCCCTCTTCTCCAGATTACCGGGGGCGCTGCCGTAGATGCCGGGGTTGATGTCCTTGAGCAGGACGGTTCCGGCCGTGGTGCCGTCGGTCACCCACAGCTCCCGCCCGTGGTCATGGTCATTGCCGAAAAAGAAGAGCTTTCCGCCGAGGAGGGCCAGCGGCCCGAGCGCGTTGGAGTCGGAGCTCTGCTCGAAATCCGCCACTCGGACGGTTCCCGCCGCTGTCCCGTTGCTCCGCCACAGCTCGTCCCGGCGGCCATACCCCGAGATTGCGAAGCTCAGCTTTCCATTGAGCTGCGCGAGACCGTAAATCCCGGTGCTCTCGTCCGCCGGGATCTGGTCCTTGACCAGGGCGGTCCTCGCCGCGGTGCCGTCGCTCTTCCACAGCTCCGGACCGTGAAATCCGTCGTTGGCTACGAAATAGACCATCCCGCCGACGGCCGTGAAGCGGTGTGGAATGGAGGCGCAGGAGCCAGGGCAGATGTCCGCGACCAGGCGGGTGCCGGCCTCGCTGCCGTCGCTCCGCCAGAGCTCGAAGCCGTGGATCCCGTCGGACGCCGCGAAGAAGACGGTCCCTCCCAGGGCGACGAAACCGTCCAGGAAACTGTTGGGGCCGTACTCGGAGCTGATCCCGTCCGACCGCGTGGTATTGAGGTCCTTGACCAGGAAGGCCGGCTGCGCCTGAGCCGCGACGCCGAACAGGAAGAGAAGCGGTAAGGCAAAGGTGGCCTTCAAGCTGTCGCCCATTGACGGAGCCCCTCCCGAAAATTTATACTACAATACCATAGTTCATGAGCCGCAACCTCGCAAGATCCTCGAACGGGCCGGACGTCAGGCGGCGTGCTCGCCTCTCAGGAGTCAGGGTCCCCGACCGTGCGGTAAAGTAGGATGATGGGCATCTCGATCCGCCGTTCTCTTGTCTATCTCTTGCTTGCCGTCGCGGCGGCCACTCCCCTCCTCGGGCAGGCGCCCGTGGCCGGCTCCGGCATCGAGCCGTTGTCGCTCGGCCCGAAGGCGCTTCTCCAGCTCGACCAGATCTATCAAGAGAAGAGCACCCGGACGGCGGCACAGAAAAAGCTGGCGACACCGCTGGTCTACGCCGTCCGTGAGCTGGCGGCAGACGCGGTGATGCGGGACCTGCCCCAGTTGCGGCATCCATACCAGAAGGATAAGTCGTCACGCCTGGAGGTCGACCTCCAGGCCGAGGTGACGGCGGCTCTCCTCGCGGCCATCCGACGGGAGGGCGGCTCCGTGGTGTCGTCGTTTCCGCGCTATCGGGCGGTTCGCGCCTATCTTCCCGTGACGGTGATCGAGCGCCTGGCGGAGCGATCGGATGTGGCACACATCCGGCCGGCCGAAATCCCCGTGGCCTGGAGCCTGGCGGAAAAGAAAGTGAATACGAGCCAGGGCGACGTCGCACACCGTGCAAAGCAGGCGCGGGAATCCTTCGGCGTCGACGGCAGCGGCGTCAAAGTGGGGGTGCTGTCGGACAGCGTCGAGTCTCTCACCGCCTTGCAGACGTCCGGCGACCTTCCCGCCGTGACCGTCCTTCCGGGACAGGCTGGCGCGGGAGACAGCGAGGGCACGGCGATGCTGGAGATCGTGCACGATCTGGCTCCCGGAGCGCAGTTGTTCTTCGCCACCGCTTTTTCTGGAGAGGCGGCCTTCGCCAGCAACATCGCCGCGCTCAAGAACCAGGGCTGCAAAGTCATCGTCGACGACGTCAGCTACTTTGCCGAAAGCGTGTTTCAGGACGGCATCGTGGCACAGGCGGTCGCCGCCGCGGCAGCCTCGGGCGTGGCCTACTTCTCCGCCGCCGGGAATGAAGGGAACCTCGACAGCGGCACGGCCGGAACGTGGGAAGGAAACTTCCAGCCGGGCGGAACCGTCGCCTTCGGCGGCGCTACGGGGACGATCCACAACTTCGGCGGCGGTGTGTTCTTCAATCAAATCGTCACCGCGGCGCCGGGGTCCCGGCCGGTCGTGCTCCAGTGGTCCGATCCGCTGGGAGGGTCCGGCAATGACTACGATCTGTGCCTCCTGGACTCCACCGGCAGCACGGTCCTCGGCTGTTCGATCGACACCCAGGACGGGAACGACGATCCCATCGAAGGACTGTTCGGCCAACAGACCGGGACGAGGATCGCGATCGTGAACTTCAACGGCACCCAACAGGCCCGCTTTCTCCACGTCGATACCTTCGGCGGCCGGCTCCAGGCCGCCACTTCGGGCGAGATCGTCGGTCATCCGGCCGCGGCGGATGCCTTCTCGATCGCCGCCGTCAACGTGGCGAAGGCGAGCGGCGGAGCCTTCGTAGGCGGCGCGGCGAATCCCATCGAGACCTTCAGCTCGGATGGGCCCCGCAGGGTCTTTTACAACGCCAACGGCAGCGCCATCACTCCGGGCAACTTTCTGGCCACCGGCGGAACCGTGCGGCAGAAGCCGGATCTGGCGGCCGCGGACGGCGTCGCCACGGCGAGCGGCAGTCTCTTCAATCCGTTCTTCGGCACCTCCGCCGCCGCTCCCCATGCCGCAGCCGTCGCGGCGCTGATGCTGGACCGCAACCCGACGCTGAGCCTTGGGGCGCTCCGCAGCGCGCTCCAGTCCAGCGCCCTCGACATCATGGCGGCGGGCGTGGATCGCAACTCCGGTTTCGGCATCATCGACGCCTTCAAGGCCGTGGAAGCCGCCGGTGCCGGCGGCGGCACGACGCCCTGCGTGCGGGACGCCGACACCGCCTGCCTGGTCGGCGGCCGCTTCGAGGTGGAGGTGGACTGGCAGACCAGCGGCGGCACGGGAAAAGCGCAGGTGATGGACTTCGGCGGCCAGCGCACC
>Ga0134122_10003185_pt1 | contig 12150 bp, 7 predicted proteins | sample KB302_FD_96461 | JGI IMG/M metagenome (GOLD analysis project Ga0134122, IMG submission 96461) | Terrestrial soil microbial communities without Nitrogen fertilizer from Kellogg Biological Station, Michigan, USA - KB3-0-2 | ecosystem: Environmental > Terrestrial > Soil > Unclassified ...
CGGCCACCGGCACCCTGATTGCATCCGATAGACACATCGCGCGACAGTTGCCCAACACTGTGGATCAGGTTTCGATCAGTAAGGATGTATCCCAGATCGGAGCAGCGTATACTATCATTCCGATCACCGCGGGACTTTACATCGGCGGGGCCATCGCGGACAATCCCAAGGCGCGCGAGACGGGGATTCTGGGGGGCGAAGCTGCGTTAGACAGTCTCATCGTCGTGACCATTCTGAAGGGTATTACCCAGCGTCCGCGACCTCTAGAAGAAAACGGCAAAGGAAGTTTCTTTACTGGCGGGGACTCATTTCCCTCCGGGCATTCGATGGCGAGCTGGGCCTTGGCCTCGGTGGTCGCGCACGAATACAACAAAAACATTCTTTACCCGATCACAGCCTATGGCCTCGCTTCGCTGGTGAGTTTTTCCCGGCTCAGCGGGCAGCAACATTTTGCTTCGGACATCGTCGCCGGAAGCGCGATCGGATGGTTCATCGGCCGTTATGTTTTTCAGACCCACGTGGATCACTCGATCCACCGGCGTCCGGCGTCGAAACTGAGTCAATTGCGGCCACAAGTAATCCCGCAATTTGATCCATCGACAGGCACTCGCGCGGTGGTGCTGAGCTGGACTCGGCGCGACGAGCGGTAAATCCTAGTCCTTTCCGGTAATGCGTCCCTTAAGATCCGGCCAGAACTCCGAGAATGCGCGGCTGGTAAAGCTGGACAAAAAACTGAAGGGAATGCGAGTCAGAGCGCTGTTGACCGTGGCTTGGCTATCGGGCCGCCACGTGTTGGAAATGAACTGGGCACTGGGAATGGCAATGTAGCGGGCGTACGCCGGCATCGTTTCACCATTCCGATTGGTGGATAAAAATGTCATTTTGGCGACATTCCCAAGGCGAGTCTTGAACGGCTGTCGGCCCGTCGTTCGGAAATAGCGCGGGTCTTCCCCCCACATGCTGCCGATGCTTGCTTCCAGCACCCCGCTGGTGGCGCTCACCGAAAGCCGCAGACCGTAGCGCTTTCCCAACCCATCCCAGTGGGTTCCGTATTCCTTAGGCGAGTTGCCGGCCGTGCCGAGGGCTGCCAGAACGGCGCCGGCTGCCAGATTCGGCGTTCCCAGCGTCCCGTTTACGATCCAGCGAAAACGCTGCCCAGCTGTAATAGGCGTGTAGGTTGGCACAGGCACAATGCCCGCGGCCAGAGTTTCACCTACTGGTGGCACCACTGGGCTGTCGGCTTGTGCAAATGCCATTATGCCGGCCGCGAAAAAGATCAGGCTTTTGCAGACCGTATTCATCGTTTTCATCGCTAGCTCTCCGACTATTCCTTGGAAACTTCCTGCGGCTCGGAATCTTCAAACACTTCGCGGACAGCTTCCTTTACGGCATTCTTCACGGCATCCTTAACAGAGTCCTGAAGTTTTTCGGAGTTGAGATCCATCTCGACCCCCTCGCCGGCCAGTTCTTTGATCATGATTTCGACCACGGGGCCAACGGGAGGCAGTTCCTTGGTCATCGCCTTGGCAACCCTTTTTGCGATCTTCTCCGTCGGAGTCGATTCTTCCTTGGTATCCGCGGCTTTCGTTTCCGTCTGCTCCCAATCCTCGTTAAAGGTTTTCGTGATGACACCGGCAATCTTCGGATCGCGGAAGATAACGCCGATTTCCCGTCGCCTATCCAACTCCGCCTCCCGCATACTCTGGCTGCCCACAAATACGTCGGCAGCGTCGCGAACCATGGAGCGAGTGTGCAGGCGCATCCCGTTTAGCTTACGCGCGGGAACCTTGGCGCTTCGTTTGGTCTTACCAATCAGACGCACGTCGACGCCCGCCTTGATCCGTTCCTCCAGCAGCTTCAGTATTTTCGGATCGCTGAGGTTCGGATCGTAAATCAGCAGATCCTTTTTTGCCGCTGCGATAAACTCGCCCAACTTCTCGCGCGCGTTGATCGGACTGACGATGAAGGTGCTGGTTCCCGCGGTATAAGGCTGACGTTGCGTATCTGCCTCAAATAACTTCTCCGCTTCCTGCACCAGCTTTTTATCGCTGGTAATGATGGCAAAACTGCGACTCCGATCGATGTCTTGGTACGTGAAGTTGAACGCCAGAAGAAAGAGATCACGGCCGTCAATCACAATCATCTTGCCGTGGTAGCGCATGAGATCGTCCGCGGTCCGCGCGACGGTGACTCCGGCGGCGAGCAAGCGCAGCTCCAGCGCCCGTAAATTCTTTTCGCCGCCCCGATTGGTGTAGGCGATCAGAGCGCGAACGCGTACCCCCCGGGTTACTGCGTTCACCAAAGCCCGCTCTATCTCTTTGTGATCGAAACGAAAAATCAGGACATCGATGGTCTTCTTAGCGGCGTCTAAACCTTTCAAAACTGGCCCAGCGCCTTCGCCTGGCTGGACAAGGAGTTTCATGGAGATTTCTCGGTTGCTTGGCACCATACTTGCTGTTGCAATGGCATGGCCACTGTGATATTTCCACTACGGTCGACATTCCCAACTAGTATCTCTAAGAAAATACAGATACTTACGATCCTGCTTGCATTTGCGCCAGCCTCATTTGCAGCGGACAAACCCTCTAAAAACGACGCCCGGAGGTCGGCGACTGCAGAATCTACCGGCGCGGCGATGTTGTGGCGGCAACCTACGGATATCGCGTCAAGAGACCTATTTAACGGGCCCGGTGGGCAAGCGCATGCACCGAAGTCAACTACCTTTACTTTCATCAAGGAAGATCTGGACGGAACCTCGACGAAGTTCGTGGTGAAGGATGATGAGGGTGTTAAGTGGAAAGTAAAGCTCGGCGCCGAGGCCAAGCCAGAGACCGCGGCCTCCCGGATCGTATGGGCTGCCGGTTATTTAGCAAACGAGGACTATTTTCTACCCAACCTGCAGATCAAGGAATTGCCATCGCATTTGCACCGCGGACGGAATCAAATCGGGCCGGGGGGCTCGATTCAGAATGCCCGGTTAAAACGAGAACCTGAAGACGAAAAAAAGGAAGGCGTGTGGCGCTGGAAGCACGATCCTTTCGTCGGAACACGCGAGTATAACGGGCTCAGAGTGCTCATGGCCCTGATCAACAACTGGGATCTCAAGGATGTCAACAATAGCATTTACAAGAATCGCGACGATAAGGAACAGATGTACCTTGTGAGCGATGTGGGCGCATCCTTCGGAACTACGGGTGTCGTGCTAAACCTGGCGAACGCCCGAGGGAACCTCAAGGCCTATGGCCGTTCCCGCTTCATCACCAAGACGACTTCAAAGAAAGTCAACTTTGCGACTCCTGGCCGGCCTACATTCTGGATGGTCTTCAACCCACCTCGCTACTTCATGCGCCTCAGCTTGCGATCCATCGGGCACAACGTTCCTCGCGAGGATGCGAAGTGGATGGGCGATCTTCTGGGCGGCCTCAGCCCGAATCAAATCCGCGATGCATTCCGCGCCGCAGGCTACTCGCCGGAAGAGGTGGAAGGATTCGCCCGGACAGTGGAAGGCCGAATCTCAGCACTACGAGCTTTGTAGCGCGTCTTCCGAGGTCATCTGGAGTTTGAACAGCTCGGAATAGAGACCTTCACTTTTCATCAGGTCGTCGTGTGAGCCGCTCTGGGCGATCACGCCATCCTCTATCACGAAGATTACGTCGGAGCGCTGAATCGTGGCGAGCCGGTGGGCAATGACGATCGAGGTCTTGCCCTTCATCAGGCGCTCCAGCGCTTCGAAGACCAGATTCTCGGATTCTGCGTCCAGCCCGGTACCCGGCTCGTCCAGGATCAGAATCGGCGTATTGCGAATCATGGCGCGAGCAATTGCGATGCGCTGCCGCTGGCCTCCCGATAGCGTTACACCGCGTTCGCCCACCATGGTGTCGTAGCGCTCGGGCATCTTATCGATGAACTCAGAAGCATTGGCCTCTTCCGCCGCTCTGAGAATCTCCGACCTGGTGGCGTTCGGCCGGCCGTAGGCGATGTTTTTCCAGACCGGGGCATGAAATAGCAGCGTCTCCTGCAATACGAAGCTCACCTGCTCGCGAATAGACTTCTGCGTATATTGGCGCACGTCCACGCCGTCGATTTTCACGACTCCCGAGGTCGGGTCGTAAAATCGCGGAACCAATCCGACGATGGAGCTTTTGCCGGCGCCTGTGCGGCCGACTACTGCAGCCACCTGGCCGGCTTCGATGCGAAAGCTAACGTCCTTCAGGATGGGCTGCTCTTTTTCGTAGCTAAATGTGACATGCTCAAACTCGATTTGCCCTTTGAAACGCGGAGCGGGCCGGGCTCCTGGAAGATCCTTCAGGTCGGTATCCGTCTCTAAGACTTCGCGGATGCGCTCATATCCCACCGCAGCCTTCGAGTAGGCGTCGGTCATCTTCGAGAGCTCCTGCATGGGCTTGTACATCTTCCCCAGGTACCAGATGAAGACGATCATGGATCCCGGCGCAAGCGAGCCGGCCAGCACCATTCGTGCGCCGAAGAACAACACCAGGCTGGTTCCCATCGCGACGATGATCTCGACCATAGGCGACAGCTTGGCTTTCAGGCTGCGGGCACGAAGCGATAGCTCGACGCTCTCCAGGCTTTCGTCTTCCAGGCGCTTTTGTTCGTAGTCTTCCCTGGCGAAAGCCTTCACCACCCGGATCGACGTGAGAACCTCCTGGATGACGGAGACCACCTGGCCTTCCTTCTTTCGAACTTCCCGGGAGGACTTCTTGATCAGCCGGGTGTAACGGAAGACCACCAGAAAGAGCAGGGGAGCGACGGACAGCGCGATCAGCGTGAAGCGCCAGTTCATGTAGAACATCACGCCGATCATGCCCGCCAGCGTCAGCGTATTGATCAGGGCGCTGAGCAATCCCCCGGTAATGAAGCTTTGAACCGAATCGATATCGCTGGTGACCCGGCTGATCAGGTCTCCGGTTTGAGCATGGTTGTGATACGCGAGCGACAGGCGCTGAATACGGGAATACAGGGTTGAGCGCAGATCATGCATCACCCATTGCCCGACGGTCGAGGTGTAGTACTTCTCGATATAGGAGCACACGGCTCCGACGATCCCGACAACCAGCGCGGCCACTGCGGCGAACAACAAAATCGCCTGCTTGTTTTCCCCAAAAAGCTCAATGACGTGCGTCACCCACCCGGTAGGGGGTTTGGCTTTCAGAAGATTATCGAGAACAATTTTTAAGGGCCAAGGTGACAGTAGATCGGCAACGCCCTCTCCGATAGCAGCAGCGAGCCCCAGCGCGAGAGCTTTGGAGTGCGGCCTGAGAAGCTTGACGATGGCTTGGAGACGTGGGTTTTCGGCCGTAGATTTAATCCTCCCACTCCATAGATCGCCACGGCCCATTGCCGTTTTACGCTTAAGGCTAACTCTTCGTGCAGTGGAAGGGAATCCTGGGAGCCGGCCCCCTCCGCGTGATACCCGCCTTCAGATCTCGGCGATGCACCCGCCTAATAGCCAGCTCCCGGGTCTCAACGAGTAGATTCTGTTGCGCCATTCCCGTTTCATCGAATTGAGACACGTTTTGGCGGGCGAGGTGCAACAAGTATTTCAGATGACACGTTTAATTGCACGATCCTATTGGTTCGTACTAGTAGTACCTGTGCTCTGCGGAGGTCTGGTGTTCGCGCAAGGCGGTCCTCCATTTCGGTCCGATGACCCGGATACGCCGGGAAACAGAAATTGGGAGATCAACGTCGGAATGCTGGGGAATCGCAACCCCTTTGCCGGCGAGTACGAGGTGCCCAACGTCGACCTCAACTACGGACTCGGGCATCGCATTCAGCTCAAATTTGAGATGCCTCTGAGCGTTACGGAAACGCGCGGCGATGACGCGCATGTGCTGGCTGGTCCGGGGAATTCCTTGCTGGGAGTGAAGTGGCGCTTTTATGCCCACCATCCCAAGTCAGAATCGGATAAGTTGCCGGGTGAGAAAGAATCCACATTTAGTCTGTCGACTTATCCTCAACTGATGTTGAATAATCCGACCCGTTCTGTAGATCGTGGTGTCGCAGATCCTGGTCCCCAGTTTCTTCTTCCCGTGGAAGCGAGCGCGGTCCTTGGTCCTATCCGAATCAGCGGGGAAGTTGGGTACTGGTTCACCCATAGGAACGATTTCCCCCGTTCCTGGATACGCGGCGTGGTAGTCGGGCACGAGTTCAGGAAAGATACGGAACTCTACGCGGAGCTTTTCGACCAGAAAGAGGTCGGTGGAACCGATCTCAAGCCCGCTCTGCGCGACACGACGCTAGGCGTGGGCGGACGCCTGCCGATTTCGCACGGGGGAAGATTCCGGCTCATCGGCATGGCGGGCCATAGCGTGATCGCCGCCACGCCAACAAACGGACAGGCGGGTTGGATCGCCTATGTCGGAATCCAATTCCTCTCGTCCTCCGGCAGGCGCCGCAGCAGTGACTACATGCAGGCAGATGGTCAGTAGAAATCGGTAATTTCCTCCATGCCTGCCAAACGGGCAGGTCTAACTGGGCTTTTTCAAAGGATTTGTTTGTGGCATTGGAAATGCTTAAACCCCTGTTAGGAGTAAACCAATGAAACGAAGACTATTAGCCGTGGGAGCGTTTGTTGCCGTGGCAGGGTCAGCTTGGGCTCAGCAAGGCCAACAGCGCAGAGCGACCATGGTTGGCGGGGGCGGTCCAGACTACGGCAAGTGCACGATTGAGGTCATGGTGGATGGCGGCGCTCAAGTCGAAGTCCGCGGTGACACAGCCACGCTACGTGACACGAATGGCCAGACGCCGCAGTGGCGACGCTTTGAATGTACCGGCCCGCTGCCGGCGAATCCCGCGAATTTTCGTTTCGCCGGCGTAGATGGCCGCGGCAGCCAAACTTTGGCGCGTGATCCTCGTAATGGCGGCGCTGCGGTGGTCCAGATTGCCGACCCCCAGGGTGGTTCCGAGGGCTACACCTTCGATCTCTTCTGGGGTAATGACCGTACTTTTAATGATCGCGGCCCAGTGGTGACGCAAGATCGCCGGGGTGATCAACCGTATCGGGATCAAGGTGGTCCGCCGCCTCCTCCCTTCGATCGCGGCGGCGATCGTTATGGTGACCGTGGCGGGAACAGGTTTACGTCGGAACAGGCCATCCGAGTCTGCCAGGATTCGGTATCGGCTCAGGCCAACACCCGCTTCCGCGGTCAGGTGGTTCAGATGGGACGCCTTACCATGGATAACAATCCCGGCCGGAACGATTGGGTGATGGGTGATCTATCGGTTCGCCGACGTTTTGGGCGGCAGGATATGTACCGCTTCAACTGTTCGGTGAATTTCGCCACCGGGCAAGTCCGGACTGCTCACATCGATCAGTTCCCTGCGAATTCGTACCGCTAGGAAAAGCTAGTCCAGTTCCCTTGACGCGAATGCGGGGAGCCCAAACAGAATCGAGGGTTGGTCCAAGGTTGCCGCCTTGGCCACCCACTGCGCGGTGCTCTCCGTTTCCTGTAGCCTTTGCCGCCCCAGAAATCCGCGGATGTCCTGCCCGGCCGATACCGCATCGCCTGCCCGAGCATGGACAACCGCCAGCGCTAGGCGAGCTTTTTGCATTCCCTGCAAGGCAACGGTTAAGTTCCGTTCCGCTTCCTGTGACCTTTTATCTAACTGAAGCAGTCCCAGAAGGTACCAGGCCTGGAAGGAAGTGCGATCGAGCCTCACGGCTTCGCGAAGTTCCCGCTCCGCCCATTTCCGTTGGCCCGTCAGACAAAGCGCATACCCCAGGTTGGTGTGGTTCGCTGCAATTCCGGGGAGCATCTGCACTGCTTCGCGCAGTTCCACGATCGCGGACGGGGCGTCGTTGAGCTTTAGATATTCGATGCCCAACAAGCCGTGAGCATAGGGCGCGGCGGACGCTTCCTCCAATCCTCTCCTGAATTCGAGGATCGCCTTGGCGTGCTGGTTGGCCTTCGCATAGCGCTGGCCGCGTTCGATCAGTTGTTGGCCTTTACGGGACAGCGGATGACGCAGTTGGTCCACCGAAACGGTGCCGGCTGGGCCTGAGGAAGCCTCCTGCTGCGTCAGTCTATGTGGTGCCAGCGTGCGCTCGATTTCGTCGAATACCGAGTGGACGCGCTCACCAAAAACCTCGTCAGGCTGATCGTATTCCGCGGCGGGAAGATACGAGCGATCCGATGGTTGCCCGAATAGTGCGGGCGTCAAAAGAAGTATCAGGCCCGCAAAAACCCGCCTAAGCTCAGCACGCATGGTGAAAATCCTTTCTCAAGGTTCCACGCGTTTTATCGTCAGACCCGGCCCGGAAGCCGACTGGGGCGATTGGAAAAACTATGCGAGCTTAGCGCGAGCTGAGTGGATATTTAGCGGATGCTCCCCGCGGGAGCCGGCGCAGGCGTGGACACGTGAACTGCCGACATCAGTTCCTTGAATTGTCCTGCTCTCGGCGGAATCGATACGCGGACATCATGCGTGCGGCCATCCAGAGCCAGTTCGAAAGAATCGCCGTCGACAACCTTGCCGTCCAGTTCCAATATCGGCCCGGCCAAGGCGTCCACCAGCGAAGGCAGCATGTCCGACTGCTCCACCGAAATCCGATACGTAGCAGATCCCGCGCGATAGAGGATCGTGAACTTAGTCCATTCGGGGGGCACTGCCGGCCGGATTGCCAGCCGGTTTCCGCGCAACTGAAATCCGAGAACATCCTCGATCCAAATCCGGTACATCCAACTGGCCGAGCCGGTGTACCAGGTCCACCCGCACTGCCCTTCTTTTCCGGGCGCAGAGTACACATCCGCTGCCGCTACATACGGCTCGCCGCGATAGCGGTCCACGGATTCCTTATCGCGGCAGCGCTCGATCGGATTCAAGAGGTTGAGCAGGCGGACCGCGCGAGATCCTTCGCCCAAGCGGGCCCACGCCGCGGCCAGCCACAACGATCCGTGAGTGTATTGCCCGCCGTTTTCCCGAATGCCGGGCGGATACCCCATGATGTAGCCGGGATGCGGGTGAGAATGCTCGAACGGCGGCGTGAACAACAGCACCAGCCGTTCCGCTTCGCGCACCAGATTCCTATCGGCGGCTTCGAGCGCCGCCCGGGCACGCACAGGATCGGCTGCTCCGGACAAAACCGCCCAGGATTGTGGCAAGGAGTCGATACGCGCTTCGGGATTGCTATGTGCACCGAGCGGCGAGCCATCATCGAAGAATCCGCGCAGATACCATTCGCCGTCCCAGGCACTGTTTTCCATGGCGCTTGCAAGCGAGGCCCGCTGCCGCCGCCATTGGTCCGCGAGGTCCGGAGCGCGCGTTTCGGCGAGCTTGGCCAAGGCATCCAGCACGGTGCACAGAAACCATGCGAGCCAGGTACTCTCGCCGCGGCCTTCCGGACCGACGTGGTTCAGTCCGTCGTTCCAATCGCCACTGCCGAAAAGCGGAAGCCCGTGGGAGCCGACACGTGACGCTCGATCCACGGCCCGGCGGCAGTGTTCCCAAAGCGGCGCAGCTTGCTGTGAGACCGCGGGTACAAAAACCTTTTCCTGTTCATGCTCGCCCAGCGGCAGACCTTCAAGGAACGGCACAATTTCATCCAGCACGGACTCATCGCCGCTCACCGTGACGTAGTGGGCCACGACGTACGGTAGCCACAGCAAATCATCCGAGCAGCGGCTGCGGACTCCCAGCCCAGTCTCCGGATGCCACCAATGTTGAACATCACCTTCCAGAAACTGGCGTGCGGCCGATGCCAGTATGTGGCTGCGCGTCAGACCCGGATCGAAGTACACGAACGCGAGCGAATCCTGCAGCTGATCCCGAAATCCAAAAGCGCCACCCGATTGATACAGCGCCGAGCGTCCCCAGTATCGGCAGCTAAGGGCCTGGTAGGGAAGCCACCGGTTGAGCAAAAAATCCACCGATAGCTGCGGTGTATGCACCTCTAGGACTCCGAGCTTTCGCTCCCACCAATGGCGCGTGGTGGAGAGCGCCCGATAGACCTGCTCGGTCGATTGGTAACGGCTGATGAGGGAGCGGGCCTCCTCGGGAGAGTCCGCCTGCCCCAGAAGGAAGACTACGTCGGTCTCGCGACCGGTTTCAAGTGTGATTTGCACTTGAAGCGCTGCGGCCGGATCGAATCCCGCGCCCGCGCGATTATCGAGTCGAATACTGTCTAGCGCCGCGGGGTTCTGGAACGAACGATTCCTGCCCAGGAATGCCCGCCGGTCTCCCGAATAAGACGATGGTCGCGGACTGGCGGCTGCGAACGACAGTTGCCCGGGGATCTTGGAGTCCCAATTTTGAAACGCGAAGACAGCACCGGATGCCTCATCGTAGAGGGTTCGCACATGCGCTTGCTGAGTTTCCCTGCGGCTGCCCAGCACCAGCTCGGCAAAGTACGTCGCCGTTAAGCGGCGTGCACGCGAGGATTCATTCCGTAGCCGAAGGCGAAATACCTTGACTCGATCGCCCTCCCCGTTCTCGCCGGCGAGTGGAACGAAAACCGTCAACTCCTGCGAAATGGCATGACTGCTGTGCTCATACACGGAATAGCCCTGGCTGTGCCGGGCGCGATGCGCATCCTGCTCACGGATCGGTAGAGCCGTGGGCGTCCAGCGGGCGCCCGAGTCTTCATCGCGCATATAGATGACTTCTGACGGAGCATCGGAAAGCGGATCGTTCTTCCACGGCGTCAATCGATTCTGCTGGCTGTTGCCGGACCACGTGAAGCCCAGCCCGCTCTCGGTAACCATGGCGCCGAAACGCGCGTTCGCCATAACATTCACCCAGGGCGCCGGGGTCTGCGTGCCGGGGCCAAGATAGATTGCGTATTCACGCCCGTCAGAGGAAAAGCCGCCGACTCCGTTAAAGTATGGGAGCTCGAGGAAGGGCAGCAGCTCAGACGGCTCTTCGGCTCCGGCTCTGAGCGGGACGAATGGCTCCGCCGCAGGACTCTCCAGGGGCGGACGCAGCTGCCGTTCCAGCGTTCCTCGAGCGCCGCCAAATACGGCGCGCGAAGCGGACAGAACCAATCCGGTCTGCTCTTCAGTCAGCGTAGAAGTCTCGCGGAGAAAGACGCCGCCGGGCCGGGCCGTGCCGGCATCGCGCGAGTAGGCATCGATCTGGCGCTGCAGTTGATGATGCAGTGGACGATCGTATCCGCCGGACTCCTGGTTGAGAATCACCAGGTCGGCGAGGAAGCCGCGCATCCTCCAGTAGGAATGCGCCAGAAGCAGATCCTGAACTAACGGAAGCGCCGCGGAGTCCGCCACCGTCACGCTGACGATCGGCAGATCGCCGGAAATCCCCAGAGCCCACAGGGCAGCTTGTCCGAGTTGATTTCGAGCCAGCCTGGCCGGAGATAGCCGTAACGCCGGATTTGGATACAGCAAATGACTGGCAAGCTCCTGAAAGCGGTGTGCCGCTCCCGGGCTGATTTGCAGAAATCGGAATTCAAGCTGCGCGTGAGTCCAGGCCATATCGAACGCGCGAGTAACGGATTCACGGTGCCGGTACTTCGCGGCCAGGTTCGCAACAGCTTCCCGCGATTCACCCGCGAAGGTCAGAAAACTTATCTCCAGACGACCGCGCGGCAGTATGACCGCCGTTGTGCGGAGACTAAAGATCGGATCCAGGACGCAGCCCGCTGTGCAGCTGAGATCAGCCGTCAGGGCCTGAGGCTGCCGGGTGGTATTGCCGCGGCCCAAAAAAGCGCGGCGATCAGTCTCGTATTGCACCGATGCGGGAGTGCCCACCAGCATGTGCGCGCACCACACGGGCGGATCCTCGGGAGATCGAGGCCGCCGGTGCGCCAGCAGAACACCCTCTTCGACGTACTCGGTCTCAATGAACATCTTGTTGAACGCGGGATGGGCGGCATCGGCATCGTGCGGCGACATGGCCAGCTCCAGATAGCTGGTAATTTCCAGTTGCCGGGTCCGCCGTGAATGATTCGTCACCACCAGCCGTCGAAGTTCGACATCGTCTTCCGGCGCCACGGTCACACTCAGAACGCTCTCTACCTCCTGAAACGTACGGCAGAATTCAGCATGGTCCGCGGAAAATGTCGCCGAGACTTTGACCTCTCGCCCCGGCAAAGGCTGCGACGTAGCCGACCAGACTGCACCGGATCTGGTCTCTCTCAGATACAAAAAAGAACCCCACGGGTCGAGTGTCGTA
>Ga0134122_10003186_pt1 | contig 12150 bp, 8 predicted proteins | sample KB302_FD_96461 | JGI IMG/M metagenome (GOLD analysis project Ga0134122, IMG submission 96461) | Terrestrial soil microbial communities without Nitrogen fertilizer from Kellogg Biological Station, Michigan, USA - KB3-0-2 | ecosystem: Environmental > Terrestrial > Soil > Unclassified ...
GCCCCGTCCCCCGGCATGGATCTGCGCCTTGACCACCGCGCGCCCGCCGAACCCCTCCGCGATCCGGCCGGCCTCCTCCGGATCGTCCGTCACCTGCCCCCGCGGGGTGGCCACCCCGTAACGGCGCAGGATTTCCTTCGCTTGATACTCGTGGATCTTCAACGCTCACCCTCCTGGCGAATTGGCAAACCTGGGAGCGCCCCGCACCGGTACAGGCGTCCGGAGGCGGCGGGAGCTTATCAGGGGGCGGCGGGGATTGGGGTGATCGGGGCCGAACGTCGCGGGAACGTCCTCCTGGGGGCGCCAGGCTCCAGGGACCGCGAGGCTCGGCAGATCAAACCAGCCCGTAGCCCAAGTCGCGAGCGACCCGGCTGAGCACCGGAAGCAACGCCGGGTCGAGCAACGGCCGGTGAAAGACCGGAAGAGGAGGAATGGCGCCGGAACCCCGTTCCCACAGCGCGATCGCGGGACGGTTGCCGTGCATGGAGGAGGGAAAGTAGATCCCTTCCGCCTCCGGATACGCCTGGTAGATCGCCTGCGCCCAGCGCCGCGCCCTGGGCCGAGGTCCACTGTTGATTTCCATCGAAGCTCCCGCCCGGGTCGGCCAGGTGGAGGTCAAATCGAGAAGGACCCACGGCTTGACCAGCTCGAACGCGGCCAGCCACGGATCGCGCGCGGAGCGATCGATCACCCGGGTGTCTTGGAAGACCTCGGCCACGCAGGTCGGCCCTTCGGCGGCGCAATAGAGAATCCGGCGGACCTGAAGGCGCGGCGGCGGAATCTGATGATCGAACCGGGCGCCGGTGGGGCCGAACGATCGAAAGCCGTTCCAGAACGTCGGGTGACTTCCGCCTCGGAAATAAAGGCGCCAGAACGTCTCTCCCGCTTCGATCCTCCGGAGGTCGGGAGCGACTTTGGCCAGCACTTCAGCCGGCGGGGGCTCGGGAAACTTCGCCAAGGCCGAAGCCTAAAGCTGCTCTGCCAGCTCGGCGACCGGCTCCACCGCCAGACCCAATCGCAGCCAGTCGCGCGGGCTCAAAGTTCGGGGTTCCTTCCCCTTCCGCTCGACGACCAGATCGGGATTCGCGAGGTGAAACCAGCGGTAGACCGCGACGGGGTGAAGCTCGGAATCGAGGCGAGCCACCACGTCCGCGATCCCCGGAAGGACCTTCCCTCCCTCCAGCTGAAACGCGGGAACGACCCAACCGGATTCGAGGCGAATGCCATAGAGGCTCGGAGGAGCCGAGGTGAGCCGCTGGCGAATCCGGCTCGGGTCCACCCCCAACCGGCCCGCGGCTTCGGTGGTCGACAAACTCTCTTGCAGCAAAGCCGCCAGCTCCGCCGCCGTCTGGACCAAAGGGTCTTCGGCCCCGAGATCGGTCGGCTCCAGCACGAAACCGCCGCGCTCCAATGCGGCAGCCTCCGCCGCCGTAAGATCTTGCCGCGGGTCCTCTCGGAACAAGGAGCGGTGCAAACGGCCCACCGCCTCCCGCACCATCTCGTCCAGCTTGCTCGGCTGCACGCGAATCCCGTGCGAATGGAGGTAGGCAACGGTAGGGTCGATGGATTCCTTTTTCGCCGGCACCCGCATAGAGATTCTCCACTTCGACCAGAGGGACTCACGGCGATTAACGCCGTGAATCTCCGTGAATCTTAGCACGGCATCAGGTCGGGTTGAAACGACCCGTCATCCCGAGCGAGAGCGAGGGATCGGTGGGCCGGGCGGCCTAAAATCTCGTCGCCGTGAAAGCTGCGCGGCCCCAGCCACTACTGAGCTGGGCCAGATCACCACTGAGCTGCGCCAGATCACTACTGAGCTGGACCAGATCACTACTGAGCTGAGCCAGATCACCACCGAGCTGGACCAGATCACCACCGAGCTGAGCCAGATCACCACTGAGCTGGGCCAAATCACCACTGACCTGAGCCAGATCACCACTGAGCTGGGCCAGATCACCACTGACCTGAGCCAGATCACCACTGAGCTGGGCCAGATCACTACTGAGCTGGGCCAGATCACTACTGAGCTGGGCCAGATCACTACTGAGCTGAGCTAGATCACCACTGAGCTGGCTCGGATCACCACTGAGCTGGGCCAGCACACGACTGTGCGCGACCCCAACGCCGCCAGGCGCCGACGTCCACGTGCCCGGCGCGGACCTCTTCGACAGCTCGGTTCCACTCGGACAAGACCTCTGCGTTGACGCCACGGAAGAACTGCTCGACCTCCTCCTTGAAGCTCTCAAATCCGGAGGCCTCCGCCGCGATATCGAACAGCACCAGGGCGAACTCTTCGCAGAACTTCGCCAGGGAAGCCTCCCGAGTAGCTCCTGCCGCCGCGAAACCGCCGGGCGCAACGCCTTCTGTCCAGAATTGGCCATCCTCTTCGCTCAAGAGCGCCTGTCCCGAAACGATGACTCTCGCCAAGAACCCATTGCCCTCAACGAGCTCGCTACGGCCGAACAAAAGCGGCAACTTGGTCATGATGTGCCTCCAAATCTGCGATCCCGGACCTTGAGCCACGAGGATTTTATACCGGTTCTCGAACGCGCCTCAGGCGTAGGCTGCCTCCGCGGGGCGGCGGCATCCTGCTCCCCTACCCCCCAACGCCTGCCGGCAAGCTCAATCTTGGCCGTCGTCCAGGAAGAAGCCCCGGCTTTGAGGAAAACGTTCGATCCACCGAGCACCCTCCTGGGGGCGCCAGGCTCCAGCCTGGCCGCTTGTGGCTTCGACCGGGTGCGCAGCACGTCGCAGTGATCGTTGCCAGGCTGGAGCCTGGCGCCCCCAGGGACAACCCCAGTCCACTCGGCGGGGATCGTTACGTCTTCAGCCGCCGAAGCAGCGTCGCCTTCACCGCCTCGAAATCGCTTCCGAGCAAAACGTCGAGGTTATTCGGGATCAGAACATCGCTCACGAAGCAGAGGATCTCGTCCACGCTCTGAGCGAACTCGCGGACGAGCCGGACTTCGTCCCAGGAAGCTTTACTCGGTGCAATCTCTGGATCCCGGATACTCGCTTCGAGCTCTTTGGCGCTCGCGGACCAGAACTGCAGGTAGGGCTTCCGCTGCTCGAACCGCCGGAGCTTCACTTCGGGAAGGACAACGGGGACCACCCGGCGTGCGAAGCCTTCCCCGTCCGCCCGGCTACCTTGGTAGATCCGGTAGATCTCATACATGCAGTCAAAGGAGTGCAGGTACTTCTCGCTGATCACTGCGACGACCCGATCCGCCTCAGTCAGCCGCTTCATGAATTGGGAGATTCGGTCACCCGGCAACTGGGCATCGCGGTCGCGTTGGACGGCGAAGCCCGATTTCTCCAACTCCTCTTGGAGGCGATCCACCACCGGTGTGCGCCGGATGCCTTCCGGACTGTCGTCGCCCCAGGCGTAGGAGATGAACACCTCCGGCCGCCGGTCGGGTTCGGGAGCGGGCGCCGGGGCGAGATCGACCTTGATGCGTTCCTGGCGCTCCGGCTGCGCGAACTCCGCCAAATCTTCCCTGCGACCTTCAAAAAATGTGATGAACGGCGCCGCGGATACGATTTTCCCGTCCGTCGTTTGTACTTGGCCGCCCAATGCGTGGGCCAGCTCGCTCCGAGAGACGGTCGCGCCCTCGATCGTCAGGCTTTGCTCGGGCTTCTCGCCAATCCGGTCCTGTGAGACCAACCTACGGATCTCACGTAACAGACCGACAGCGTCGCGCCCTTGCGCTTGGATTTCGAGCACTCCAGCACCCGGCGCCTCTGCTTTGTAGGTGTCGACCTGTTGCACCAGCACCTGGGAATCCCGCTTCCGGTCGTACAGCCAGAACCCGTACTTCCAGTATTCAGCGGCCTCTCCCGCGATTTGGCCAACTCGGCTCATCAGGTCGCGGATGATCGCCTGGTGAAAGAAGCGATAACTGAAGCGAAGGGTGGAGATCGGTTCGTCGTCTCGCCAGGCGTAGAGTTTCCGCTGAACCGCCGCGAACGGCGGCAGAAGGTCCGGTGCGACGTACTCAGTTTCGCCTTTGTAATCTACTCCGTGTTGAAAACAGATTCCGCAACTTTCCATCAGGCCGAGGAAGTGACGCTGTTCGTCCTCGGAGTGCTCACTCCAAACGAGGGTATTTAAGTCTTTTCGGGTGAAGCGCCCGGATCCTCGAAGGTAAGGCGCGGCCCGCCGACGATCGAAGACGGCATAGACCGAGTCGAGCGCCCAGGTCTGATTAAGGACGATTCGCTCCGAGAAAAGGTCAGAGCAGTGGAAGACGACTCCGGTCTGATGGAAATAATCGAGCGCCAGTTCAGGCGAAGAAACGCCCCCCACTTGCTTGCAAAGGACACGAAACTCGTCGAGAGAAAGGATCCGGTGCTGCCGTTCCTCCGGCTCACGCGTTCTATCTTCATCCCTCATCTCGTAAAGCCTGCGCCGGACAGTGGCTCTTCCCTTACCGATCGAGAGCGCACCGGCTTTCTCCCGCAGGTAGCGAATGGCGTCGCGAATTTGCCCCTCCAAAGTTTCGCGTCCCAGATCCGTCCATGCACTGTAAGCGGTACTCTGGAAGAACTCGAAGCCGTCGGGTAGTGCGGGCAGCAGACGCTTTTGGCCGTATGTGTCGCATTGGCTCTGAACGACAATCACGGGGCTTTCCGATCCAGCAAGAGAGCGAACATAGTCTAGCCAATAGGCGAGATGTTGGTTGCGGAGGGGAATGCCGTTTTCTTCGTGCTCGTCCTGATTTTCAAGCGCCGGGGTCCAGAGGATCAGGAAAACAGCGCGGCTCCGTAGGAAGAGGGCGTGGGTGCCGTGGTAGATGTCCTGCCCCCCGAAGTCCCACCAGTTAGCCTGATAGGTCTCTGCTTCGCCTGAAATGCGGAGCCGAAGTGGTTCTCGCCAGAGCTGGACGCCGTGCGTGGATTCGATCAACTCATCGGGTTCCAAATTCCGGAACCGCCGGCAGAGTTGGGTCTTTCCAACCTTGCCATTGCCGAGAAGGATGATCTTTACTTCGTTTTCCGCCTCCGAGGCCTCGGCGATATCGGCGAAATGTGCGCGAAGGCGTTCTAGGCAGTTGGCGGTGCCCCAGCCGCTCAGAACTTCTCGAGGTACGTTCTCTCCTCGGTCGCAACAAAGGTCCTGAAGCTTCGGAAGATTCGCCACCTCCCGAAGAAGAGATTCGGGCGCTGTCATGCAGCCACTAATGTCCAGGTAGCGGAGACCGATCAAGGAAGCCAACGGCGAGAGGTCCGCCCCACCGCTAGAGCTGAGGTCCAGGTTTCGGAGGCCGGTCAACGAAGTCAACGGCAAGAGGTCCGTCACGCCGGTAGAGATGAGTCTCAGGATGTGGAGGCTAGTGAGGGAAGCTAACGGCGAGAGATCCGTCACCCCGGTAGAACTGAGGTTTAACTTCCACAGGCCGATCACGGAAGCCATCGGCGAAAGGTCCGTCACCCCAGTAGAACTGAGGTCCAGATCTTGAAGGCCGGTCAACGAAGCCAACGGCAAGAGGTTCGTCACGCCGGTAGAACGAAGGTTCAGATCTTGCAAGCCGGTCAAGGAAGCCAACGGCGAGAGGTCCGTCACACCGGTAGAACTGAGGTCTAGATCTTGAAGGCTGATCAACGAAGCCAACGGCGAGAGGTCTGTCACGCCGATAGAACTGAGGTCCAGATCTTGAAGGCCGGTCAGCGAAGCCAACGGCGAGAGGTCCGTTACGCCGTGACACCCATTAAGTTCCAGGCTCTGGAGGCTAGTCAAGGAAGCCAGTGGCGAGAGGTCCGTCACGCCGGTGTAGCTTATTCCCAGACTCTGAAGGCCGGTCAGGGAAGCCAACGGCGAAAGGTCCGTTACGTCGGTGTAGGTTATGTTCAGGCTATGAAGGCCGATCAGGAAAGCCAACGGCGAAAGGTCCGTTACGCCGTGACACCCACTAAGGTCCAGGTTCTGGAGGCCAGTCAAGGAAGCCAGCGGCGAAAGGTCTGTCACGCCGTGACACCCACTAAGGTCCAGGTTCTGGAGGCCAGTCAAGGAAGCCAGCGGCGAAAGGTCTGTCACGCTGGTGTAGCTGATACCCAGGCTCTTAAGGCCGCTCAGGGAGCCCAACGGCGAAAGGTCCGCCACATGTTCGCACCCCGAAAGGCTCACGACCTCAAGGTTCTCAAGCTTCGCTATCGGCGAGAGATCGGCGAACTCGGAAGCGCTGGCTCCCTCAGTCCACTCCAGCTCCCCCGATTGCGTGAGCGCTTGCCCTCCAAGCGCCAACCCCCGGAGCTGCCGCAGCTCCCCAATCCGCGTCGGCAACTCATCGAGATCCAGAGTGCCTAGATTGAGCCACTTCTGGCCCGTGCGGAGGGCCTCTTCAATCCTCCGTTCCGCCTCCGCCATCTTCCAATCCATGATGACGGAATGCTAACAGCTTGATCGACGGCCTACTTTGGATTCACCGGGAAAAAAAAAGCCAAGCTGGAGCTTGGCGCTCCCAGGAAAAACCCGCTTCTCTACCCCAGCGCCTGCCGGCACCGTCGCAACGCCCGCTCGCGATCCGGCAACGCCAGCGCCTCCGGCAGCGCCAGTTCCTTCCCCTTCCCCGCCAGCAGGGCCGAGAGCACTTCGCGGAACTCGTGCTCCGCCCTCCTCGCCTGCCCTAAATGCAACAGCCGGTCGGCGAGCAGCAGTCGCGCCTGGTAGAGGTCGGGATCGAGGTAGAGCGCGGCGCGGTAGGCGGCGACGGCGTTTTCGGGGCGGCCGGAGAGGTCGTCGAGGAAGCCTTGGAGGGCGTGGGCCGTCGCGTTTTCGGGTTCGCGGGCGAGGGCGGCTTCGAGGCGGCGGGCGGCTTCGTCGAGGCGATCTTCGGACAGGGCCAGGGCTGCGGCTTCTAGGTCTCGGACAGCCGAGACAGGTTCCGTGGAGATGGTCGCGGCGGGCCGGACCGGGGCCGGACGGGGTGGCGGTGGGGGTTGCAGCACCTGCGGTCGAGCCGGCGGTTGCGGCTTGGGAGCGGCGGCCGGGGCGGGCCGGGGCCTGGGCGCCGCCGCGGGGTCCGGCGTTTTCGTCTCCGGCCGCGCGATCCCTTGGACGTAGCCGAAGCAGGGGCCGAGATCGACGGCTTCCAGGTCGGCGTGGATCTGCCAGAGGGTTTCGGAGGCGCCTAAGAAAAGGTAGGCACCCGGCGCCAAGCGGCGGGCGACTTGGTTCGCGACTTTGCGTTGGAGCGGGCGGCGGAAGTAGATCAGGACATTGCGCAGGAGGATGAGATCGAAGCCGGTCTCCGGCAGGTCGTAGGGTGGGTGGGCCAGGTTCAGCAGCCGGTAGCTGATCCGCCGCCGCAGGTCGGGCGACAGCTCCCAGAGCTTGCCGCGTTTGGTGAACCATTTTTCGAGCAGCGCGGGCGGCACTTGGGCCACGGCTCTGTCGCCGTAGAGGCCGCGTTCGGCTCCGGCCAGGGCTTCGGCGTCGAGGTCGGTGGCGACGATCTGCCAGTCCCAGCCGAGGAGCGCCGGGTGCTCGGCGAGCATGAGGGCCATCGTTGCCGGCTCTTCGCCGCGGGCGCAGGCGGCCGACCAGATGCGCAGGCGGCGCTCGGGGGCGCGGGCTTCGATCCGGGCGGGCAGCGCTTTCTGGAGGATCGCGTCGAGCTGCTGCGGCGCGCGGAAAAAGTACGACTCTTTGATCGTCACGAGGCCGATCAGGACCGACCATTCGTCGGCCAAGGCGCCGGTGGATAGGGCGTAGAGATAGGCCTCGACGCTCGGCTGGCGGGTGGCCGCCGTGCGGCGGGACGCGATCTCTTCGAGCTGCGCCAGCCGCTCGGCCGGGATGACGTTGCCGGTCGCTTCGCGGATCAGACCGGAGAGCCGCTCGGCGTTCGAGGGCGGGCCGGTCGGACGCGGAAACGATCCGGTGCCCGTGAGAGGCGAGGCGCTCTTCGGGCTCACGGCCGCACCCGATCCCGGCCGGCGGCTTTCGCCTCGTAGAGCCGCCGGTCGGCGATCGCCACCAGCTCGTCGGCCGCGGTGCGGCCCGCCAGCTCGGAGAGCGCGGCGACGCCGAACGACGCGGTGATCCGCTGCAAGGGGTTGGTGGCGACGCTCAGGGTATGCGCCGCCATGTCGCGGCGCAGCCGCTCGGCGGCCTGGCAGGCGGCTTCGAGATCGACCTGCGGCAGGACCGCGAGAAACTCCTCGCCGCCGTAACGGCCGAGCAGGTCGGTCGTGCGCAGCGACTTGCGCAGCACCGCCGAACCTTCGCGCAGCACCGCATCCCCCACCAGATGGCCGAAACGGTCGTTGATCCGCTTGAAATAATCGAAGTCGCAGAGCACCACCGAGAGCGGCAGGCGATAGCGGCGCGCGCGTTCGATCTCCTCGCTCAAGCGCTCGAAGATCGCGCGCCGATTGAGCAGCCGGGTGAGGCCGTCGAGCACCGACAGCTCGCGCAGGCGTTCGGCGAGCAGAGCGTTTTCGAGCACCACGCCGAGCGGCCGGACCAACCCATCGACCAGCGACGAGGCCGAGGTGGCGAACTGCCCCGGATCGCGCGGCAGGAGCACCAGGCTCCCCCGGCCGCGGGCGAGCGGTAGCTCTAGCCAGACGGAGAGGTCGAGATCGACCGGGTCGCCGCCGCGCTCTCCCGAGACGCCGAGATCGCGCGCGACGCCCGCGGGCAGGCCCAAGGAAGAGAACAGGCGCTTGCCCAGCTCGGCGAGCAGGTCGGGGGGCAGCGGCTCGGGCAGCAGCACGTGGGCCGCCACCAGCTCGGCGTCGCCCGCCGCCGCGCCCAAGAAGCGCGCATCGACCACCGCGCCCAAGACCTCCAGCACCGAGCGGCAGGCTTCGTGAAAATCTCCCGTGCCCATCCCCGCTTCGAGCAGCTCGGCGGCGAGCGTCGCCTGGAGCAGCGCGCCGTCGAGCCGCGCGGCGACCCCGGCGACGCGCCCCAGCAGGTGGGTATCGACGCGCGGTCCGCCGGTCGCGGGAACCGCCTCGGTCGCACCGAGCGCGGCCAGCCGCGCGACCTCGGCCGCCAGCTCGCCGGCCGGCGCTTCGAGATCGAGCCGGGCGGCGGCGCCGCTCTTGGCGCTCCAGAAGCGCGACGCCGCCTCCCCCTCGCCGGAGAGGATCAGGACCGGGATGCGCGCCTGCGCGGGATCGGCTTTGAGCAGGCGGAGGAGCGGAAAGCCCTCCATCGTCGGCACCGCGACGGCGGCCACCACCACCTGCGGCCGACGTTCGAGCGCCGCCATGGCGGTCTCGAAATCGCGCGCCTCTTCGACCTCGAAACCGGCGCCGCGGAGAGCGCGCGCATGCATCGCCCGGCCGACCTCGCTGTGCTCGACCAGCAGGACGCGCACGCTCACGAGCCCGCTCCCGAAGCGCCGTCGCCGCTCTTGTCCCCCCGCTCGCCGCCGCGGCAGATCCGGGCGAGCCAGCGCGCGATCTCCCGCGGCGGCATCGCGAGGTCGGCCGCACCTTTTTCGAGCGCCACCCGGGGCATGCCGAAGACCACCGAGCTCGCCTCGTCCTGGGCCACCGTGAGGCCGCCGGCCGCGCGTAGCGCGAGCAGCCCTTCGACCCCGTCGGACCCCATGCCGGTGAGCAGCACGCCCACCGACTCACGCGGCGCGGCCAGGGCCACCGAATGGAACAGATCATCGACCGACGGCTTGTGGCCGCGGCGCGCCGGGGCCGCCGCGTCGAGGCCGAGCTTGCCGTTGGCTTCCAGGCGCAGATGGGAACCGGCGGGCGCCAGCCGCACCGCGCCGGCCGCGGGGATCTCGCCGTCGCGGGCGAGCTTTACGTCGTGCGGAAATTCCTTGTTCAGCCAATCGGCGAGGCCCGCCTCGAAACCGGCCGCGATGTGCTGCACCACCAGAATCGACACCGCCAGATCGGCGGGCAGCTCGTCGAACAGCTCGCGCAGCGCCGCCGGGCCGCCGGTCGAGGCGCCGATCGCGACCCAGCGTAGCGGCAGGTCCGACCGGCGGCTCGGCGCGGGACGGGGTGCCGCGGGCGGTGCCGGCTCTTCCTTTCGCACCGGCGTCGCGGGGCGCGCTCCTCGGGCCGGCCGCACCGCGGCGACCGCGGCGGCGGCGGCCCGCACCACCTCCGGCAGGCTCTCGGCCAGCTGCTGCCAGCTGCCGGTGTCCTCCGGCTTCGGCAGCACTTCGATCGCGCCGCGCTTCATCGCCTCGAAGGCGGTCTGCATCTGGTTGCGGTTGGCGCGCGAGGAGAGAACCAGGATCGGCGTCGGGCGCCGAGCCATGATCCGTTCGATCGCCACCAGGCCGTCCATCACCGGCATCTGGAGGTCCATCACCACGACGTCGGGCTGGAGGTCCACGACCGCCGCCACCGCCCGCTCGCCGTCCTCGGCGTCGCCCACCACCACCAGATCCTCCGTCCGCGAGAGGAAACGGCGGAGCACCGCGCGCACCGAAGGCGAGTCGTCCACCAGCAGGACGCGGATCACGGGGTGAATCGCCCTCCGAGCCGGCGCACCAGCTCGACCAGCTCGCCCGCGTCCAGGCTCTGTTTGGCGAGGTAGGCGTCGGCGCCGGCCTGAAGGCCGCGCAGGCGGTCTTCCGAACGATCGCGGGTGGAGACGACGACGATCGGCAGATGGGCGAAATTTTCGAGCGACCGCAGGCGCGCCGTCAGCTCCAGGCCGTTCATCCCGGGCATCTCGATGTCGGTGACCACGCAGTCGAAGCTCTCCTCGCTCAAGGAGGAGAGGGCCTCGAAGCCGTCGGCCACGGCGCGCACGGCGAAGCCCGCGTCTTCGAGCAGGCGGCGCTCCATCTCGCGGGTGACCAGGGAGTCGTCCACCAGCAGGACCCGTACCCTGCGCAGCGTCGGCGCCGGACGCGGCACCACCGGCTGGTGGGCGAGACTGCGCTCGGCGAGCGCCGCGGGGGCGAGCACGCCGATCGGCTCGCCCGAGGCGAGGAGGGCCACCCCTTCGACCGCGAGATCCGCCGCCGCCGCGCGCGCGAGGGGGCGGACCAGGACTTCCTCTTCCCCCAGGATGTCGTCCACCGACACGGCGAACGGCTGGCCGGACGCCATTCCTTCGACCAGCAGCCGCCCCTCGGCGTCCGCGCGCCCGCACAGGCGGCCGAGCGGGACGAAGTGGACGAGCCGGTCGGGGGCGGACTTGGAGGAGACCCTGGCGATCAGGCGGCCGTCCCGTTCGATCACGGTCGCGGGATCGATGCGGGTGGTGCGGCGGGCGGAGCTGGCGGGCAAACCGAGCTTCAGGCCGCCGACGCGGAGCACCAGGATCGCCTCGCCGCGGCGGGCGACCGGCACCACGATCTCCACCCGGGTACCCTGGCCGGGTGTGGAGTGAAAGAACACCTCTCCCCCCGCGCGGGACGCCGCGGCGGAGACGACGTCGAGCCCCACGCCGCGGCCGGAGATGTCGGAGATGACGTGGCGGGTGGAAAAGCCGGGGGAGAAAAGAAAGCGCCACACCGCCTCGCGCGAGAGGGCGCGCCCTTCGGTCTCGCCCACCAGACCGGCGGCGATCGCCTGCTCGCGCACGGTTTCCGCCTCGACGCCCGCGCCGTCGTCCTCGATCCGCAGGCGCACTCGCGACGCTTCGGCCTCCGCCGAAATGCGCAACCGGCCGATCGGCGGCTTGCCCGCGGCGCTCCGGGCGGCCGGCGCTTCGATGCCGTGATCGACGGCGTTTCGGACCAGATGGATCAGCGCCTCTTCCAGCTCGCGGACGATGCGCCGGTCGAGGCGCACTTCCTCGCCCGCCACCTCGACGTCGATGTCGCGGCCCAGCGAGCGGCCGAGATCGCGCGCCGAACGGGCGAGCGACTGGAGCTTGTCGCGCAGCGGCTGAAGCTGCAGCGTGAGGATGCGATCGATCTGTTCGTCCGCCGTGCGCACCAGGCGCCGCTCCCGCCCCTCGACCTCGATCGCGAGGCGCCGGAGCATGGTCGCGAGCCCCGCGAGCACCGGCGTCGGCTGCGGCTCGCGCAGGCCCCCTTCGGCCAGCTGGGCCAGCTCGTACAGGCGCTCGACGACCTGGCGGACGCCGAGCGCGAGGAGCCGCATCTGGGTCGCCCGCTCGGCGAGAGCGTCGAGCGACGAGGTCTCGAGCCGCAGCTCGGTCGCCGCCCGCAAGGCGCGCGGAGCGGGCGCGGCGGACGGCGCGTCCGC
>Ga0134122_10003187_pt1 | contig 12150 bp, 5 predicted proteins | sample KB302_FD_96461 | JGI IMG/M metagenome (GOLD analysis project Ga0134122, IMG submission 96461) | Terrestrial soil microbial communities without Nitrogen fertilizer from Kellogg Biological Station, Michigan, USA - KB3-0-2 | ecosystem: Environmental > Terrestrial > Soil > Unclassified ...
CGAGTCCGCTCCCCATCGCCAAAGTCCCGGGACTTTGTCAGCGAGTAAGCTCCCCACTGGAAAAATAAGCTCACTTTGCCAGCGCGTAAGCTTACTCTGGCAACGAGTCCGCTCCCCATCGCCAAAGTCCCGGGACTTTGTCAGCGAGTAAGCTTCCCACCGGAAAAATAAGCTCACTTTGCCAGCGCGTAAGCTTACTCCGGCAGCGAGTCCGCTCCCCATCGCCAAAGTCCCGGGACTTTGTCAGCGAGTAAGCTCCCCACTGGAAAAATAAGCTCACTTTGCCAGCGAACAAGCTCACTCTGGCAATGAGTCCACTCCCCATCGGCAAAGTCCGGTGCCTCTGACAGCGGGTCAGCTGACTCTGGCGACAGGAGTGCCGCGTCAAAGTCCTCGGATCGGGAGGGGGAGGCCCCGTGTTGCCTCCTCCTCCAGGGCATCCAGACAGGGGTTGAGGGTTCCACGACTTCCCGCGCCGCCAACTCGCTCGGCTTGGAGTAGAATGCGGACGTGGGGCCCGATGACGACTCAGATGAGCTCGAAATGCGTCCGGAGTATGACTTCAGCCAGGGCGTCCGGGGTAAGTATGCAGATCGCTTTGCCCGAGGCTGCACGGTGGTGGTGCTAGCCCCCGACGTTGCCAAGGCTTTTCCAGACGCAGCTTCGGTCAACGAGACTCTCCGCGAGGTCATCGCTCATAGGGGCCGCACATAGGCGCGCAATCCGACCATCCGACGCTGGAGGAGCTGCGGACCCGGCAGGCCGCGGCGCCGGGGAGAATCGCAGTCATCGCTCATGGAGTGGCCTGGCCGATAGGTGCGACGCACACGCCGAAGTTGCACTCGTAGTCGCCCTGTTAGTACTCTGGTGCCATGAAGCAGCCGGTGATTTCCTGCAGCGACGATGTCATGGGGGGCACGCCGGTGTTCTACGGCACTCGAGTACCCGTGCAGACGCTGCTGGATTACCTGGAAGCTGGAGAGTCGATCGATGACTTTCTTGAAGGCTTTCCGTCCGTAAGCCGAGAGCAAGTGATCGCCTTTCTCGAGGCAGCCAAGGAGCGGCTCGTAGCGACTGCGTCGTGAGAGTCCTCCTCGATGAGTGCGTTGACTGGCGGTTGTCGCGTGACATCGCGGGGCACGACGTCAAAACGGCGCGCCAGATGGGCGGGGCGACGATTAGGAACGGGGAGCTACTTGCGCTGGCTGCTAGGCAGTTCGACGTCTTCGTTACCGTCGATCGCAACCTCTCCTTTCAACAGAATCTGGTCTCTCTCAGGATTGCAGTCATCGTCCTACAGGCGCGAACGAATCGCCTCGCCGATCTGAGGCCGCTCATCCCACGCCTTCTCGCCGCAATTCCGGCTGCCAAGCTCGGTATCGTGACTCACATCGGAATAGAACCCTGACCGTCACCTTCTCCCATGATCTCTACGTCTAAGCTCACTTTGCCAACGCGTAAGCTTACTCTGGCAACGCCGGCCCGATTCAGAGCCCGCTGACCTCAGCCCTCCCCCACGATCCCCAGAATCTCCCGCCCGTACGTCTTCACGATCGTTGGCCCGATCCCCGGAACGTTCAGGAGATCGGCCTCGGTCCGCGGCCGGGCGGCGGCGAGAGCGTGGACGGCGCGGTCGGTGAGGATGCGGAAGGCGGGCACGCGGCGGCGCTGCGCCTCGGCGCGGCGCCAGACCTTGAGGGCTTCGACGACCTCCCGTGCAGCCGAGTCCAGCGCCGCCCCCGGCATCAGGGTCTCCTGCACCGGGCGGGAGGCGAGGCGCTCGCGCACGGCCCGCCGCTCTCCCTTGTCCGGGCGATCCCGGGGTTGCCGCTTCTTGCGCGTGCGCGGCATCTCTTCGGCCATCTCGATGCGCGCGATGGCGCCGGGCTCTCCCTGGTAGCCCTGCGGCGTCAGGACCGCGCGCTGGAAGTGGATCGTCCGGCCCTCCTTCTCGAACTCGTCCTGAGTGATCTGGAGCAGGCCGGCGCGTGACATGCCTCCCAGCAAACGCTCGAAAGACCTGCGGTCGGAGAGCTCCTCGGGGCAGGTGTCACGGTAGAGCTGGCCGGTGGATTGGCCGTCGCGCCCGCGCAGCGAGGTCAGCACCCGCGCCAGGAGGTCCCGCTCCAGAGCGTTGAGGGGCCGGAAACGGCGGACTCCTGAGCCGGCGGGCACGCACACGTCGCAGATGCCGCACGGCTCGCCGGAGTCTTCCTGGTCACCGAAATGCCGCACCAGGTGGAGCATGCGGCAGCCGTGAGACTCGGCATAGCGCATCATCAAATCGAGCTGCTCGAGCTTGTGGTCCCGCTGCGCAAGGTAAGGACGCTGCCAGCTTGGGGGGCCCAGGGAGACGTTGCCGTCCGCATCCACTAGCGCGCCGCCGTGGATCCACAGCTTCTCCAGGGCCTTCTCGAAGAGCTCCTCGTCCATTTCGAGGTGCTTGCGAATCTGCCAGTCCTTCTGGGCCTCGGCTTTGAGCGACCGGTAAATGCGCTCCAGCTCCGCCACCTCGGGATAGTCCCGGCCGTGGAACCACTCGTGGTTCTTGCGGTCTGCGAAGGAGTAGAGGAGGATGGCCCGCGAAGGCTCGCCGTCGCGGCCGGCGCGGCCGATCTCCTGGTAATAGCCCTCGACGCTGCCGGGCATGCCGGTGTGGATGACCGTGCGGACGTTCGCCTTGTCGATCCCCATGCCGAAGGCGATGGTGGCGACGATCACCTCCACCCTGCCCGAGAGGAACGCCGCTTGAACGCGGTCGCGGGCCGAGGTGGTCATTCCCGCGTGGTAGGCGGCGGCGGGGAAGTCCTCCTGAAGGATCTCGCCGAGGGCGTCCGCCTCCTTGCGGGTGGGAGCGTAGACGATGGCCGGCCGCCGCTCTTGACCGGCGAGGATGCGGCGCACGGCGTCGCGGCGCTCGGAGGGGCGCATCTCGACGACCTCGACGGCGATGTTGGTGCGCCGGAAGCCGTGGATGAACCGCCCCGCGCCGGCAAGGCCGAGCTGCTGCGCGATGTCGTCCTGCACCCGCGGCGTGGCGGTGGCGGTCAGGGCGATCACCGGCGCCGGCCGCAGCAGGGGGACGCGCTGGCCGAGCAGCCGGTAGTCGGGCCGGAAGTCGTGCCCCCATTGCGAGATGCAGTGGGCCTCGTCCACCGCGATGAGCACCGGCTTGCGCCTGGCGAGCATCTCGGGAAAGTTCGGCACGGACAGGCGCTCGGGAGCGATGAAGAGGTAGTCGAGCCGTCCCGCCAGATAGTCGATGCAGACCTGCCGCGACGCCGACCGGTCGCGCCCGGAGTGGATGCGCTCCGCCCTGAGGCCCAGCTCGCGGAGCTTCGCCACCTGGTCCTCCATGAGCGCGATGAGCGGCGAAACGACCAGCGTCGTCCCTCCCCGCGCGAGGCCCGGGAGCTGATAGCAGAGCGACTTGCCGGCGCCCGTGGGCATCACCAGGAGGACGTCCTTACCCTCCAGCACCGCCTTGCAGACCGCTTCCTGGTAGGGACGGAAGGAAGAGAGGTGGAAGGTGGAGCGGAGGAGGCGGTCGAGATCGCCCTTGCCTGCTTCGCGCGGAGATGACGAGGCGAAGGGTAGTGATGGCGCCGGCCGATTTGCCCGCGAGGCCTCACCCCCTGTCCCCCTCTCCCTGACGGGCGAGGGGGGACCCATCTGAACGGATCTTGCCGAGTCCGAGCGCTCCCTATTGGCAAAACCGGTTCTGTTGGGTCCCCCCTCGCCCGTCAGGGAGAGGGGGACAGGGGGTGAGGCTCCGAAGGGCAGACCGCTCGATCTGCCCACGCCCTTTGGACTCTCCACGATCTTTGGACTTCCAGCCGGTTTCGCCCCGTTCCCCACCACCTGCCGCACGTACTCCTCGATCTCCTTGAGGAACGCTCCGAGATCCGCCTGGCCGCGCTGGATGCGCTGGAGCCGGGCCTCCCATTGGCCGGTCATGGCCGGGCTCTTGACGTGCGGATGAACCATCTCGATCAGCCGGATCCCCTTCTCCGTCGCCTCCAGGGTCTTTCCGGTCCGCACGACGTACTCGCGGCGGAGGAGGGTTTCGATGATCTCGGCGCGGGTGGCCGGCGTGCCGAGCCCCGAGTCCTTCATCGCCTCCGAGAGCTCCTTGTCGTCCAGCGTCTTGCCAGCGGTCTCCATGCCGGTCAGCAGGGTGGCCTCGGTGAAGCGCTTGGGTGGCCGGGTCTGCTTGGCGACGGCTTTCGCCTCCAGCACCTCCTGTCGCTGTCCCTGCGCGAGGCCGGGCGGCAGGTCCTGGTTCTCCTCGGGGGAAGGAACGTCGGCCGCAGCGTCCTCCTTCTCCTTGTCCCTGGCGGCCGGTTTTCTGGCGTCTTTCCGGTCGACGTCCAGCACCTTCCAGCCGACCTGCCCCACCAGCGTGCCGGTGCTGTGATAGCGGTCCACCAGCGGCTCGCCGACGCCGGAAGGCGGCGGGTTGGAGATCGCCGTGATGACGGTGGTTACCGACCAGACGTGATCGTCGTGCCAGGCGGAGAGGAGGCGGCGGCAGATCAGGTCGTAGATCTTCCCCTCGTCGTCGGAAAGGGAGACTCCCTCCGGCAAGGTTGGGGTCGGGATGATCGCGTGGTGGTCCGTGACTTCGGAGTCATCCACGAACCGCTTGCCGAGAGGCCGCTCGCCCGTGCCCGGGGCCAGCTTGTCGCGATAGGGCCCCTGAACGGCCCGGACGATCCCGCCCAGGGTCGCGGCCACGTCGGTCGAGAGGTGGCGGCTGTCCGTGCGCGGATAGCTGATGAGCTTCTTCTGCTCGTAGAGCGCCTGGGCGAGCCCCAGGGTCTTCTTGGCGCTGAAGCCATAGAGGCGATTGGCGTGCCGCTGCAGCTCCGTGAGGTCGTAGAGCAGCGGCGGCGGCAGGCGCCTGGTCTCGGAGCGAATCGATTCGATGGCGGCCCGGCCCGTGCGGGCGCGCTGGACGATCCGCGCCGCCGCCTCGAATTCGGTGCCCGGCTTGCCGGGGGCCGCCTTGATCCGCTTCGCCTCGACGGCGGGAGTCTCGCCCCGGAACCACGTGCCTTTGTAGGCGCGGGCGCCGCCCGTCCCCGCCGTCTCCGGCGAGAAGGTGGCGAGCACCTCCAGGTAGTCCTCCGGCACGAAGGCGCGGATGACCAGCTCGCGTTCGACGATCATGGCCAGCGTGGGCGTCTGCACCCGCCCTACGGAGAGGTCCTCGTTGAAGTCCAGCGTGTAGGCGCGGGAGAGGTTCATTCCCACCAGCCAATCGGCGCGGCTGCGGCCCCGGGCCGCGTCGGCCAGGGGATCGAGGTCGCGGCCGTCGCGCAGCTTGCGGAAGCCCTCGCGGATCGCCTCCGCGGTGAGGGAGGAGATCCACAGGCGCTGGAAGGGCTTGCGGCAGCCGGCGGCCTCGTAGATGTAGCGGAAGATCAGCTCGCCCTCGCGGCCGGCGTCCGTGGCGCAGACGACCCGCTCGACCTCGGGCGCGTTGATCACCTTGCGCACGGCCTCGAACTGCTCTTTCGTCTCCTCGGAGACGACGAGCGGCCACTCCCTTGGAAGGAGGGGAAGATGGTCTCGCCGCCAGCGGCGCCACTCCGGGTTGATCTCGTGCGGCTGCGCCAGGGTGACGAGATGGCCGATCGCCCAGGTGACGATGTAGCCGTTGCCGCGGAGGAATCCCTCCCCTTTCTGGCTCGCGCCGAGGACGCGGGCGATATCCCGGGCGACGGCGGGCTTTTCGGCTAGGACGGCGATGGTGGCCGAGGACATCTCCGGGTGGGAGCTCACGCGATTGCGACGAGCCGCTCGCGATCTTACGTCAAATCGCGGTGAGCCGGCAGAAAAGAATCGCCCCGCCGCCGGCCTACAGCAGAGACCGGCGGCGGGGCGCGGTACAGCGCCAGCGCCTTTGAAGATCTGAGGACTTCAAAAAAATTGGATATGCTGTCTTTATAGTGCGCGCAAGCCGTGAAGCCGGGACATTTCTCGTGAGCCGTCCTATGCCTTGGGCTCCTGCCCGAACTTCGCCGCATTGAAGTCGCGGCTCCTGCCGCGGGGCACCGAAAGAGTGCGCCAGTGGTCAGAGGCGAAGTGCTTGGCCTGGAAGACGATCTGGCCGACGTGGTAGCCGTAATGGGTGAGCTGGCGGTTGATCGCCTTGATGACGCTGTGCGGCTCGGCCCGGATGAGCACGGTCAGCGTCAGATCCTCCTCGGATAGGGCCGTGAGCGTCTGGAAGAGGCACCGCCAGCCCTCTTCCCAGCGGTCCAGAAGGTCCGCCCGAGTGGTCCCCGCCGGCACCACGAACTCGGCGTCGCGGTCGCGGTCCGGCTTCTCGCCGTCGGAGTGCAGGAAGTCGGTCCACCGCGAGCGCATGTTGCCCGCCATGTGCTGGATCAGGACGGCCAAGCTGTTGGACTCCGGATCGAGGACGGCGAAGAGGTCCTCGTCTCGCACCTGGACCAGGGCCCGGTCGGCCAGGACCTTGAGCTGCAGGAACTGCGCGACGACGTCCTTCAGGTAGAGCATCTCCGGAGATTCGTTCATCGGGAGACTCCAAAGAGGGCCGCCGAGTACCCGGGCGTACCGGGAGCGACACTATCACCGCTGGCCGGGGATGGCGGGTTGGCGGCACCGGAACCCGGAAGGCGATATAATTCGCCTGGTTTCCCGTGTCAGTGCGATCAGCAGGAGAGGAATCCCCTCGGTGCGAGCGCTTCTTTTAGATGACACCCAATCCCGGAACCTCCTGGAGAACCAGGAGACCTTCCGGCTGATCGCGGACACGATGCAGGACGGGCTGGTGGTCATCGATCCCACCCTCCGCATCGTCTACGTCAACGAGCGGATCTGCGGCATGCTCGGTTTCTGCCCGGAGGAGATGGTCGGCCGGCCGGTGTCCGACTTCCTCGACGAGGAGAACCGGGCGCGCTTCGAAAGGGAGGTGGCGGGGCGCCGGCGGGGGGACAACACCTCCTACGAGCTGGAGCTGACGGCCAAGGACGGGGCCCGCATCACGACCATCGAGTCGCCCCGTGGGATCTTCGATCGCGAGGGGAGGTTTCTCGGCTCCTTCGCCATCGTCACCGACATCACGCAAAGGAAGAAGGACGAGGCGGTCCTTCGTCTCACGCAGTTCCTTCTCGACCGCGCCGGCGAGGGCGCGTTCTGGACCGACTCCGACGGCCGGTTCTTCTACGTCAACGAAGCGGCCTGCGCCTTGATGGGGTACACCCGCGAGGAGCTGCTCGCGATGCGGGTGACCGACATCCTCCCTCCGGAGCTGGGGAGCCTGTTCCAGGACCTCTCGCGGCGGGTGCGCGAGGAGGGGCCCTTCACCTTCGAGGTCCTCCACTTGCGGAAGAGCGGCGAACGATTCCCCGCCGAGATCAGTCTGAACTATCTCGAGTACCAGGGGCGCGAGTGCTACTGCGCCTTCGCCCGCGACATCACGGAACGCAAGCGGGCGGAGGCCGCCCTGCGCGACTCCGAGGAGCGCTACCACGGCCTTTTCGAGGGCGTGCCCGTGGGCCTCTACCGCACCACTCCCGCAGGCCGGATGCTGGACGCCAACTCCGCTCTGGTGAGGGCCCTCGGCTATCCGAGCTTGAAGTCCCTGCTGGCGACCAACGTGGCGGACATCTACGTCGATCCGGAGGACCGCCGCCGCTGGCAGCGCGCCATCCAGGGAGCGGTCTCGGCACAGAGCTACGAGGCGCGGGTCCGCCGCTTCGACGGCTCCGTCATCTGGGTGCGTTTCACCGTGCGGGCCTTCCGCGGCGACGGCGGCGAGATTCTGCGCTATGAAGGAGCGCTGGAGGACGTGACCGACCGCCGGCGCGCCGAGGAGGCTCTGCGGTCGAGCGAGGAGCGCTTCCGCTCCCTGGTGCAGAACGCCTCGGACCTGATCTCCATCCTCGACGCCGAAGGCGTCGTGCGCTATGAGAGCCCCTCGCACCAGCGGTTCCTCGGCGTCGGGCCCGAGGAGCACGCCGGCCGGAACGTGCGGGATCTCGTGCATCTGGAGGACCTGAGCGTCGTCGAGGAAGCGCTGGGCAAGCTGGTCGCGCAGCCGGATGAGGTCATGACCTTCGAGTACCGCCTCCGCCATCGCGACGGTTCCTGGCGCGTCTTCGAGTCGACCGCCTCCAACCTTCTCGGCCAGCCCGCCGTGGCCGGCATCGTGCTCAACTCCCGCGACGTCACGGACCGCAAGCAGGCGGAGGAGAAGCTCATCCACGACGCCCTGCACGACGAGCTGACCGGCTTGCCGAACCGGGCGCTGTTCATGGACCGCCTGCGCCAGTCGATGGAGCGCTCGCGGCGCGAGCCCGAGCGGCTGACCGTGGTGCTCTTCCTCGACCTCGACCGCTTCAAGATCGTCAACGACAGCCTGGGCCACCTGGTGGGCGACGAGCTGCTGATCCAGATCGCCGATTCGCTCGCCGCCGTGCTGCGTCCCTCGGACACCATCGCCCGCGTCGGCGGCGACGAGTTCGCCCTTCTCCTCGAAGGCGGCCGCGACATCAGCGACGCCGTGCGGGTGGCCGACCGCATCCACGACCGTCTCTCGGAGCCCATCAATCTCGGCGGGCACGAGGTCTTCATCACGGCCAGCATCGGCATCGCCGTCCATACCCCCGAGTACGAGCGCCCGGAGGACCTGCTGCGCGACGCCGACACGGCCATGTATCGCGCCAAGGCCTCGGGGCGCGCCTGCCACGTGGTCTTCAACCGCGTCATGCACCGGTTCGTCATGGCCCGCCTGCAGCTCGAGACCGATCTCCGGCGGGCCGTGGAGCGCGGCCAGCTCCGCATCCACTACCAGCCCTTCGTGAGCCTCGCGAACGGCGAGGTGATGGGCTTCGAGGCTCTCCTGCGTTGGCACCATCCCCGGCGCGGCCTGCTGCCGCCGGACGAGTTCCTCACCGTCGCCGAGGAGACCGGACTGATCGTGCCGATGGGCCGCTTCGTGCTCCTCGAAGGCTGCCGGCAGATCCGCGAGCTCCAGCGCAAGCACCCGGAGACCGGCCCTCTCAAGCTGAGCGTGAACCTCTCCAACAAACAATTCTTCCAGGCCGATCTCTTCGACCAGATCCAGGAGGCTCTAGCGGTCTCCGGCCTCGAGCCATCCTCTCTGGGTCTCGAGATCACCGAGGGAGTGATCATCCGCCACGCCGACTCCGCAGCGAGCCGTTTCTCGCGCCTGAAAAGCATGGGCGTGCAGCTCTACCTGGACGACTTCGGCAAGGGCTACTCCTCCCTCAACTATTTGCATCGTTTCCCGATGGACCTGCTGAAGATCGACCGCTCGTTCACCTCCCGCATCGAGGAAGCGGAGGGGAACCTCGCCATCGTCAAGGCCATCGTGACGCTCGCCCACCAGCTCGGCATGGAGGTCGTCGCCGAGGGCATCCAGACGGCGGAGCAGTTGACCAAGCTCCACGCCCTCGGCTGTGAGTACGGGCAGGGTTACTTCATCTCGGAGCCGGTCGCCGCCGACGGCGCCGACGCCCTGCTGCTCGGCCGCGCCCGGGCCCTCACTCCCCCTACCCCCTCTCTCCAGGCCTCCAAGCCGCCAGATCTCTGACCGCCGGCAGCACTCCGAACCCGTCCGCCTCTCCCACTCCGGCGAGGATCGCCTCGGCGACCGCGCGCTCGGCGAGCACGCCGATCTGGTTGACGTGCGCCTTGCGTTCCCCCAGGGAGAGGACGACGATCAGATCACCGTCGTAAAGGGAAAGCGCGGGGGAGAGGGTACGGTAGAAGCCGCCGAAGGCCATCCGGCAGACCTTGAGGGCGGCGGCCTTGGAGAGGGCGGCGTCGGTCATCACCACGGCGAGCGTGGTGTTGCCTTCCCAGGGATGGGCGGCTTCGGGAGACAGGTTGGCGAGGACCCGCTCGGCGGAGGCGAGCACGCGGGAGTCCGGCGCGGTGCGGCAGCCGGCGAGGAGGGCGCCGTCGAGCCGGCGGACGTCGCCGAAGGCGTTCACCGTCACGGCAGCGGCGACGGTGGGACCTTCAGGCATCGTCAGGCTGGCGAAGCCGAACCCCCCTTTCATGCCGTTCGCCGGACCGAGCGACTTGCCCACGGTGGCGCCGGTGCCCGCGCCCACGCTCCCCAGGGCGACCGGCCCGCCGCCGGCGGCGGCGAGGGCGGCTTCGACGACGACGGCCGCGGGAGCGACCGGCTTTCCGAGCCCGAGATCGAAGAGGATGGCGGTGGGGACGAGCGGCACGGGAGCGATGCCGGTCTGGAAGCCATGGCCGCGCCGGGCGAGCCAGTCCACCACCGGATCGGCGGCGGCGAGGCCGTAGCCGCTGCCGCCGGCCAGCACGACGGCATGGGCCTTGCTGGCCACGTGCTGGCTGGAGACGAGGGAGTCGAACTGCCGGGTGCCGGTGGCCGAGCCCCTCACCTCGGCCGCCGCCAGCGCGCCTTCGGGGCAGAGGATGACGGTGACTCCGGTCAGGGCGTCGCGGTCCGTGCCGTGGCCGATCGCGACGCCGGAGAGGTCGAGGGAGCGGGAGGGCATAGGAAGCGGCGGCGGGGACATCGGGAGGCATTGTAGGCGCTGTGCCCGGCGGTTTTGACTCGCAGCCGGGGCGCCTCTACAATGTGGGCTCCCTGACGGACCCTCACGGAGAGGTGCTGGAGTGGCCGAACAGGGCTGCCTGCTAAGCAGTTGTCCGGGGTAAACCCGGACCGAGGGTTCGAATCCCTCCCTCTCCGCCATTTCCCTTTCGCGCAGCGATCATGATGAGAGCTGTCAATCCCGCCACCGGAGAGCTGATCCGCGAGGTTCCCGAGCACGACGAGCGGGAGGTCGCCGCGCGGCTGGAGCGGGCCGAGCAGGCGTTCGAGCCCTGGCGGCGTCTCACCTTCGCGGAGCGGGCCCGCCACCTGACCGGCGTCGCCGACCTGCTGCGCGACCGCACGGCGGACTACGCTCGCCTGATGACCGAGGAGATGGGCAAGCCGATCGCCGCCTCGGAGTCGGAGATCGACAAGTGCGCCTGGGTCTGCGACTTCTACGCCGAGCACGCCGCCGGCTTCCTGGCCAGCGAGACGATCCCCACCGATGCGGCGAAGAGCCTCGTGCGCTACGACCCGCTCGGGCCGGTGCTGGCGATCATGCCGTGGAACTTCCCGTTCTGGCAGTTCTTCCGCTTCGCCGCTCCCGGCTTGATGGCCGGCAACGTGGCGGTGCTCAAGCACGCCGCGAACGTCCCGGGCTCGGCGCTCGCCATCGAGGCGGCGTTCCGCGAGGCGGGCCTGCCGGAAGGCGTGGTGACGGCCCTGCTGGTCTCCGCCGAGCGGGCCAGGGGCCTGATCGGCCATCCGGCGATCCGCGCCGTCACCCTGACCGGCAGCGACCGCGCCGGCATGGAGGTGGCCGCCGAGGCCGGACGGTGCCTCAAGAAGGCGGTGCTCGAGCTGGGCGGCTCGGACCCGTTCATCGTCCTCGCCGACATCGATCCCGGCGAGGCGGCCCGCCAGGCGGCACGGGCGCGCACCATCAACTCCGGCCAGAGCTGCATCGCCGCCAAGCGCTTCATCGTGGAAGAGGAGATCGCCGGCCGCTTCGAGGAGGAGCTCGTGCGCGCCATGGAGGGGCTGAAGATCGGCGACCCCATGGACCGCGGCAGCGAGGTGGGCCCCCTGGCGCGCGAGGACCTGCTCGACGCCCTGGACGACCAGGTGCGGCGGACCGTCGAGGCCGGCGCCGAGCTCCGCACCGGCGGCCGGCGGCTGCCGGGGCGGGGCTGGTTCTACGCGCCGACGGTGCTCACCGGCGTCGAGGCCGGCATGGCCGCCTTCGACGAGGAGACCTTCGGACCGGTGGCCGCGGTCGTACGGGCGCGCGACGCCGCGCACGCCGTCGAGCTGGCGAACCGCTCCCCGTTCGGCCTCGGCGCCAGCATGTGGACCGGCGATCCCGTCCGCGGCGAGCGGCTGGCCGCCGAGATCGAGTCCGGCAACGTCTTCGTCAACGGCATCGTCAAGTCCGATCCGCGCCTGCCCTTCGGCGGCGTCAAGCGCTCCGGCTACGGCCGCGAGCTCTCGGTGGTCGGCATCCGCGAGTTCGTCAACATCAAAACGGTCTGGATCAAGTAGGGGCGTCCCGGTGTGGGCGCCGCCGCGGCTTC
>Ga0134122_10003192_pt1 | contig 12142 bp, 10 predicted proteins | sample KB302_FD_96461 | JGI IMG/M metagenome (GOLD analysis project Ga0134122, IMG submission 96461) | Terrestrial soil microbial communities without Nitrogen fertilizer from Kellogg Biological Station, Michigan, USA - KB3-0-2 | ecosystem: Environmental > Terrestrial > Soil > Unclassified ...
CGACAACGTGTCCGCGGGTTACTGGAACAAGCCGGCGGAGACCGAGCGCACGTTCGGCGGCCAGATCGTCGACGCGTCACCTGGCACTGCCGAGGGGCCCTGGCTGCGCACCGGTGATCTGGGCTTCATGTCCGACGCCGAACTCTTCATCGTGGGCCGCATCAAGGACCTGCTGATCGTGTACGGGCGCAACCACTACGCCGAGGACATCGAAGCCACGGTGCAGGAGATCACCGGCGGCCGGGTCGCGGCCATCTCGGTAGCCGTCGATCAGACCGAGAATCTCGTCACCATCATCGAGCTGAAGAAGCGCGGCGGCACCGAGGAGGAGGTCGCCCAGCGGTTCGGCGTCGTCAAGAACGACGTGACGTCGGCGATCTCCAAGTCGCATGGACTGGCCGTCGCCGACCTCGTTCTCGTCTCCCCCGGCTCGATCCCGATCACGACGAGCGGCAAGGTCAGACGCGCTGCCTGCGTCGAGCAGTACCGGCAAGCCCAGTTCACCCGCCTGGACTAGGCGCCCCGGCGCCGTTTCGCCATTGTGGATGATCACCATTCCGATGATGGCCGTCACCGTGAGTCTGGAACCGTTCCGCATCGGCATGACGGTGGTGATGCTGAGCCGGCCACGACCGATGTTTCAGTGGCTCGCGTTTCTATGTGGCGGCGGCGGGACCTCGGCCATGCGGGTCGCATTCGGTTGGTCATCCCAGCCCGCGGCGCGGACGAGATCGAACCATGTCGCCGGCGGCTGCGTGCGGTAAATCAGCTGATGCAGGTGGTCAGGGAAGGTCAGAGGAGGACCCTTTAGCGGGTTGTCCTCCACTTGACGCGCGATGACTTCGGCCAACGCGTAGCCGACGGCGTGGCGTGGCCAAGACGCGTGCGCCCGATCGGCGAAATCCGGCGGGAGCAAGTGGCTGTCAGCACCCACGATGTCGGCCGAGATACCCATCTGGGCGATGGCCTGTTCCGCACCGAACCTGTGCGCCAAGCCGACGCTGGTGTGTAGGGCGATCGCCTGCCAGACCGTGGCGACCCGCGCCTGGTCCACCCCGTGGTCATGCAGAAAACGCGCCGCGGCGTCAGCGCCGTCGACCTCGAACCGCTGATCGCCGTCCGCGTAGTCGGTGGCGCCCAGGTCGTGCAGGATGCAGCTCAGAAATACCAGTTCGTCGTCGTAGTCGACATCAGGCTGTAGGCCCTTAGCTGTCGCAAGTTCGCGAGCGAACAGGTAGCTGCGCAGGCTGTGATTTGCGACGAACTCTGGCGAGACGTCGAACACCAGCTGTATTGCCGCGCAGGCGATATCGGAATCTGGGAGATCCAACCGACCGACAGCGAGTGACATACCCCCAAGAGTGCCGGAATAGCGCGTGGGTTTACCAGTGGCCAGATGGCCAAGTATCGCTAGAATCTAGCCACGATGATCGTTGCAGTGCTGGCGTTGGACCAGGTCATGGGTTTCGAGCTGATGATCCCTGGCCAGGTCTTCGGCATGGCCAACCTGGCAGCGGCAGAGCTTCGAGCAGACGCCGATGTACGGGAACCACCGGAATATCCGGAATATGAGGTCCGGGTATGCGGGCAACGCCGGTCGATCAGCACGACCGCGGAATGGGGTCTGGTCGAGATTCGCGCGTCGTACGGGTTGGACGCCCTCGTGGAAGCCGACCTTGTGGTGGTGCCAGGAACTCACCGATTCCTGGAAGAGCCCGAACCGCGGGTGATTTCTGCGCTGCGAGACGCCGTCGACAACGGTGCGCGGGCGGCAGCGATGTGCGTAGGGGCCTTCACATTGGCGGCCACCGGACTGCTGGACGGCAGACGAGCCACCACGCACTGGCAGTTCGCGGGCGAATTGGCGCGACGGCATCCGGACATCGACGTCGACCCCAGCGTTTTGTTCGTGGACGAAGGATCCGTTCTGACGTCGGCAGGAGTGGCATCGGGTATTGACCTGTGCCTGCATCTGATTCGTCAACACGCCGGCGCCGACCTCGCAGGGCGCACCGCGCGGCGCGTGGTAGTACCGGCGTGGCGTGACGGGGGCCAGGCACAGTACATCGAACATGCAGGGCCCGCGGCCGCCGACCACCCGTTGCAGCCGACGATCGCCTGGATGGAAGAGCACGCACTCGATGCACTCGACCTGGAGGCCATCGCGAACCACGCCTCGGTGAGCGTACGAACGCTCAATCGCCAATTCCGCGAACATTTCGGCGCCACCCCTTTGGAATTGCTCGCCAGGATGCGCGTCGACCGCGCGCGGCGTCTGCTGGAGTCCACGGAGTTGACTGTGGACCGCGTCGCCGCGCAGTCCGGGTTCGGCTGCTATGCCTCGCTGCGGTATCACTTCCTCCGCACCGCAGGAGTGTCGCCGCAGAGATACCGACAGAACTACACGGCGGGGCGCTGACGGTGCATCGCGCTCGCGGTGGCCAGACTTCAGATTCTGTGGCCATTGGCCACTAGTGCAGTCGAAATTCGGGGAAGGGTTATCGACGTGTCCGCCTTCTTGTGGGGCGTGGCCACGGGCGCTCACCAAACCGAGGGCAACAATCTCGCGTCGGACTGGTGGGCAATCGAACACGAGCCCGGCTCCTTCGTCAAAGAGCCCTCGGGCGACGCCGTCGACTCCTTTCACCGGTGGCGCGAGGACATGGATCTGGCGGCAGGCGCCGGATTTACCGACTACCGATTCGGCGTCGAATGGTCCCGTGTCGAACCCGTCGAGGGATTCTTCTCGCGAGCCGCAATCGACCACTACCGCCGCATGGTCGAGGGTGCGCGCGCCCGCGGACTGCGGCCCTTTGTGACGCTGCATCACTTCACGGTGCCGCTGTGGTTCGCTGCGACTGGGGGCTGGCTTCGAACGGACGCGACGGAAAAGTATCTCCGCTACGTCGAGGCGATCGAACCGGTTCTGACCGACAGCGTCGAGCATGTCGGCACCATCAACGAACCGAACATCGTCGCGATGCTTGCCAGGCGAAAGGAAGGCGAGGCGCCCGGACTGTCACGCGGCCTGCCGTTGCCGGACCCGCGCGTGACCGATGCCCTGATCGATGTGCATCACACGACGAGGGCCAAGCTCAAAGCCGCTCACCCTCACCTGCGGGTCGGCTGGGGCATCTCTGTGCAGGACTGCCAACCGGAACCGGGCGCGGAGTCGGTCTTCGCGACGTATGTGCATCCGCGTGACGAGGTCTTTGCGGAAGCGGCTCGCGGTAGTCACTGGGTGGGGGTGCAAACCTACACGCGCATCCGGGTCGGCATCGCGGACGGTCGGCCTGTCGAGATCGCCGGCGACGGCCCAAAGACACTCACCGGCTGGGAGTACTACCCAGACGCCCTCGGTGGTGCGTTGCGCCGCATCGCCGGCGTGGTCGGTGAAACACCCATCATCGTCACCGAGAACGGCATCGCCACCGACGACGATCACCAGCGCATCGAGTACAGGCGTGCGGCGCTCGCGTCAATGCAGGAAGCGATCGGCGACGGCATCGACGTTCGCGGCTACCTGCACTGGAGCCTGGTCGACAACTACGAACGGGGAGACTACAGACCGACTTTCGGCCTGGTCGCCGTTGACCGGAGCAGCTTCGAACGCACGCCCCGACCGTCACTGCGCTGGCTCGGGGCTCAACATCCATCTCGGCATCGGTGACTAGACGAGTCCATTCACTGGACTCACTTCCAGAATTCTGGTTTGATGGCGACATGCTGCCGAGTTCGTACGACAGGCAGGATTGCTCGCTGGCGCGCGCACTCGAGATCGTGGGTGAGCGCTGGACGCTGCTCGTTCTACGTGACGCGTTCTACGGAGTCCGGCGTTTCAACGATTTCCTCGCGCACCTGGACATGCCTCGCACGGTGTTGAGCAACCGGCTGCGATCGCTCGTCGACTGCGGCGTGATGACGAAGGTTCCCGATCCAGGCCATTCAGGGCGGCGGCTGTACGAGCTGACCGACGACGGGTTGGCGTTGTGGCCGGCGTTGTACGCGCTGCGCTCATGGGGCGAACGGCAATCCGGTCGGCGACCAAGGGAGTTCACGCACGCTGTGTGTGGCACACCACTGGACCCCACGGCGCGATGCGAGACGTGCGGGGTCCTACCAGCGCCCGATCAGGTCTTCGTGACACCGCTGGGTGAATTCACCGCGCGAACCGACCCCGTCGCGCTCGGGTTGCGGCGCAAGCACCGCCTCCTTGATTTCCTGCCGGTAGACGGCGACGCGGCGTGAGGCCCTACGGGCCGCTTCGCGGTCGGGAGCACGAACTGGCCACGGCGCTCGCCGTGATCCGCAGGACACGAACACATGGTGCCAGCGGTGTGGTACTGGTCTCGGGCAACGCCGGAGTCGGAAAGACCGCGCTGCTCTCTGAGATTTGTCGTCAGACCACGCACATGAACGTCCGTGTCGCCCGAAGCAAGTGCGACGAGATCGAGCAGGCCTGGCCGGGGGCGCCGATGGTCGGACTCCTGCGCACGGGGCGCGATCCTCTCTTGTCGGCATCCGAGTTCGAGGAGATCAGCGGGCTGACCGCCGAGCCGCTGGTGCTCGTCGACCGTATTGCAGATCATCTCGCCCGGCTGGCTGATGGGCAGCGACTGTTGATCGCCGTCGACGATGTGCAGTGGGCGGATCGCGTCAGCCGATATGCCCTGCGGGCATTGATCTCTCGACTCGTCGGCATCCCCGTCGCGTGGGTGATGGCAAGCCGATCCGACGACGTCGGTCTTGCCGTCAGTGCCGCCGACAGTGTTGGAGTCGAGCACATCCGACTGGGCCCGTTGGCCGACCCGGCGCTTGCCGATATCGCGTGGGACCGCCTCGGCCCCAAGGTCGATGCGCGCATTGAGGAAATGCTCGACGCGGCAGGCGGCAATGCATTCCTGGCCGTCCAGATCATCGACGGGTTGGCACACCAGGGCGAAACCGGAGTCGTGGATGGCATTCCGGCGCAGTTCAGGTCCGCCGTGCGTCAGCGGCTGTCCGGTCTACCGGTTGCGGCCCGTTGGGTGGTCGAAGCAGTGGCGGTCGCCGGCCGTCCGATGTCGATCATCGACTTGGCGGAGTTGTCCGACATGAATGAGAGTTCCGCCTATGACAGAGCCGTCGAAGATGCGGTGGCTTCTGCTCTGGTCAATTCGACTGGCGCCGAGCTGAGTTTCGCCCACGATCTGGTGAAGGACGCGGTCTACGAGCTGATCGCCCCCGACGTCCGGCGTCAGCTACATACGCGGTTCGCGCATCATTTCGTCGAGAATGTCGGCGACCGCGTGCTGGCCGCCGCACACGCCCGCGTTGCGGTGTCCGTCGGCGATGACGACAGTGCCCGAATCATGCTCGACGCCGCGGAGGTCTTGATCAACACGAGCGCAGTTGATGCCGCCGACCTTGCGCTGCAAGCGTTTCGGACTCTGCACCCCGGTCAGCCGCAGTGGCTCGAACTGGGTGAACGAGCGGTGTCGGTCCTGTCGCGCACCCAGCGCGCGGCCGACACCATCGCAGTGGCCGATGCACTCCTCGCGACCGTCGACGACGCTGATGTCGTGAGCCGCATCGAGACACATACCGTCAAGCCGATGTGGCTCTCCGGCCATTCCGTCGCGCTCGTCGAGCGTGCCGACCGGGCCATCGACCGGGCTGGAACGCGGTACGACCTCGTCGCCCGCTTCCGCGCCGCGCGAGCCTTGGCCCACACTCGGATCCTCACGGCTGATCAGGCGACCGCTGAGGCCGAGGTAGCACTGGCCGAAGCGAGAGCATCACACGACAAGGATGCACTCGCCTTGGCGCTACAGGCCGCGGGCGAATCGGCCCACAACGAACGCCGACATCAGGTGGCGTTGAAGTATTTCCGTGAGCTGCGATCGGTGACAGGAGTGCCGTATCTGGCCGAGGAGATCATGGAACTGCAGCTGTTGGATCGCTACGACGACGCCCAGATGCTCCTCGACGGCGCGACCGGTGACAGCAGCGCCAAGGACGGATCGGTGCTGCCTGACCTACTGTTCGCCCAACTCAAGCAGCACTACAACCTCGGTCGGCTTCGGGAGGCCGACCAAACCGCGTCCATGCTCATCGAACTCGGACGGGTAACCGGCACCACGGTCCATGTCATCGAGGGCATCCTGATGCGCACAACGGTGGCATTGTTGCGCGGCGAGCCAGAGTTGGCTGCACAACGGTTGCGGCCCGCGTTTCGCCTCGAGGGCGATGACGCAATTCGCCATCCCGGCATGTCCCTGTTGTCGGGATGGCTGAGTACCGAGCAGGGCGACGTGGACCGTGGGCGGCGAATGCTGTCGCAGATGTTGGAAACGTCCCAGCGCACGCACAGCTATTGGGCGTGGTGGCCCTGCTTTGCGACCGTCCTGTTCAGCATCGGATTGATCAGCGGCGCAACAAATATCACCGAACGCACCGTCGAGTTCACCGAGGAGGGTGCGCGCCGTAATCCCGAGGTCGCCACACTCAACGGCTTGGCGTTGAATCTACGTGGGTTGTTCCGCGGCGATCTCGGCGTGGTGGCGGAGTCGGTGAAGATCCTGCAGCACAGCCCCCGACCGGTCTTACGGGCCGCCGGCTCAGAAGGCTACGGCCGGATGTTGCTGTCGGCCGGCGAACGTGAGGCCGCGCTCGACCATCTCGACGCGGCGTGGGATGTGTACGACCGTATGGGGGCACTGGCGCCACGCGCACGAGTGCAGCGACTGATGAGGGAGGCCGGTGCCCGGCGCGCGAAGTGGGTCGGCGATCACACCGAGGTCGAGAAGGTGGCGCTCACCGAGGCCGAGCGCAAGGTGGCTTATCTCATCGCAAACGGACACACCAACAAGTCGACCGCGAAATCGCTTGGTATATCGATCAACACGGTCGGCACCCATCTGCGGTCGATCTACGCCAAACTCGATGTGCAGTCGCGCGTGCAACTCGCGAATGTCCTGCGTGAACAAGGTGAAATCGCATGACAACCTTGTCAACGGACAGTGATTTCACCGAAATCGATGGACACCAGAATGGGGCCGATGCCTGCGGCGCCATCCGCCCCGCGGGCAGTGACACGCCGACGCGTCGGAAACAGTAGGCCGCCGAATTCGCGATACGCCTCCGCTTGATTCGAGGCGGGCGCCCCGCCGAGCACGTCGGCGTCGTAGTCGTGTCGGACCAACAGGTTATCGGAGTCAAAGCTGTAGTACTGCAGTCGATTGTGGGTCTCGACTGGGGCTTCGGCGAAGTTGGCACTCGCCCTTCGCCATGAGGATTCGGCGCCAGGCCACGGTTCCACCTCGGCGGTCTGAATGCCCGGCGTTGTCAGCAGATAAGGCAGTGTGAGGTAGTTCCAGATCGCATAGCTGGCGAAGTAGGCAACGTGGATGTTGTCCCATGCCGCCGCAGCGTCCTGCGGAAACGACGCCCGGGGGTCGCGGCGCCGTTCTATCTCGGTGCCGTCTTCAGTGCGCGCGATCACCAGACCAGGTTCGAACCAGGTATGCAATCTTCGGGGTCCGACCCCGCGAAATTCCACGTGCTGGCGATGCGGATCGATGACGACGGCGGCGTCGGCAAAAACCCCGTCGTGCCCCTTGCCGGACCAAAGGCTACCTCCGATCGAGACCGGCGCGCTCAACGATGTGACGGCTAGCCAACGATCGCGTCCACCATGAGCGCTCAGGGCGTCATCAATAACGGTAGCGGGAATAGTGTTGTCCGCCATATCGATTCCTTCCCGGCAAGCAGCCGTAGCGCCGCGCCAACGTTGACGCAAGAGCTCACGTGGCGAGCATGCCGCCATCGACCGGTAGCGTTATACCGGTGACGTAGCTGCCAGCGTCGCTGGCCAAGAAGATGAGCGCGGTGTTGAGTTCTTCAGCGCGGCCGAGACGTCCGTGAAGCGTGCGCGGAATGACCGTGCGGGCGACGTAATCGCCTTCGAACTGATCCGTCATCTCGGATTCGAAATAGCCGGGCGCGAGCGCATTCACGCGAAATTCCCTTGCGGCCAGTCCACTGCTGGGCCAGGTCGCGGGTGAGGCCGATGAGACCGGCTTTGGAAGACGCATAGGCAGCCTGGGGTAGCCCCGCCGTGGTCAGACCGAGGACGCTGGTGATGTTGATGATCGAGCTGCCCGGCTGCATTACCTTTGCGCACGCCTGAGCCATCCAATAGCAGCCGTGCAGGTTGATGTCGATTACCGATCTGAATTGTTCAGGGGTTTCCCGGGTGGCCGGAACAGCGGAGCCGACGCCGGCGTTGTTGACCAGAATGTCGACCCTGCCGAACATGCGCATCGTGGCGTCGACGAGCTCGCGGCATTCGTCGGGACTCGTCACGTCGGTACGTACCACGAGCGCGCCTCGGCCGGTGTTTTCGACAAGCTTGCGTGTGCCCGTCAACCGATCCTCCCGGCGGGCGGCGAGTGCCACGTCGGCGCCGGCCTCCGCCAGCGCGACGGCGAAGGCGACGCCGATTCCGCTCGATGCGCCAGTGACGATCGCCACCCGACCGTCGACGCGGAAGCGCTCGAGAATTGTCATCGCACGGTTCCCTTCGCTACGTCAGACCTCGGGGAGGCCGAATTCGTCAGATACGCCGACCGAAGCCGTGACCGCATCGACCCGCGCCGACACCGTGCGCTCGACGGCGTCGAAGGCCCGCCGCGAACCAGGTGTGTCGGTCATCGCGGGGGCGCGGGTTGACACGGGTTTAGTTCGTCGACGCGGCGTTGGGCGTTGGCTTGGACGGCTTGTTCTCCCGAATCCAGCGCTTTTCCTCCTCGGACCCGGAGTCGGGAGGACGCATCCCCTGAACGGTCCACTGATTCCGGGGTGTGTCGTCGATGTGAATCTCCCAATCAAGTCCGCGGTCACGGACAAACGGGTGAATCGTCTTGTTCATGAATTTCAGCATCAGCTCTCTGAATTCGTCCGGCATCGCGTACGCGATGTGGTCGATGGAGAACCGCACGAAGTCGTTTCGCGGTACGCCGCCGATGAACAGGGAATCCTTTGGCACGTCGTGAAAGACGACCACCACGTAAAAACGCGGCATCATCATCTCGGGAAGCCCGCCGGCCTCCGAGGCGTAGATGTCGGTGATGGCTTCCGCGAAGGCACGTTTGTCGTCTTTCGAATAGGTACCTTCGGTGCAGTACACGTTCCACAGTGGCATGCGGTCTCCTAGCTCATGTGCCAACGGATTCGCCGACCGATTGGCGGTTCGGCGATACCCCCATGTGCTCGACGAACCAGTCGCGAGCAGGCGGAGCGGTCTGATCGAAAAAGGTTGTGTAGGCGTCGAAGTGCCCGCCATCGAAGGTGAGCAGCTTCTTGGGCTCTGGGGTGGCTTCGTACACCTCGCGCTGGACTTCGGTGAAGGTGCACACATCGTGTTCGGCGAAGATCATCAACAGCGGTTTGGGTCTGATGTACGGAATCCAACCCGCCGGTTCGAACTCGACGAAGTTCTCCAATGAGCGAATCGTCGTCTCGTTGTTCCACATCCCCGATTCGATTGCTTCGCGGTATTCCTCGGGGAACTGGCGCGGAAATGCACACAGTTCGTCGGGATCTTCGGAGAACATCGGCACCATCATCGGAGGTTGACCTACCAGGCGACCGAGCCGGTCGGCTGCGGCTCGGCGTCGGATCTCGGCCAACTCCTCTGAGGTGAACAGTTTCGCCGCGTTGCGGTGACCACTGACGTTTGGGATCTGAGCGACCACGCATCGGACTCGGGGGTCATTGGCGGCGGTGACGATCGCCAGTCCGCCCGAGAAACTCGACCCCCACACGCCGAATCCTTGTTCGGAGTCGAACTCCGGTTGGGACTCCGCGAAGGTGATGGCGTCGCGTAGATCGGTGATGTGTTTGAAGACGTTCAGTTCCTGCCGCGGTTCGCCCTCGGAGGTGCCCCAGCCCCGATTGTCGAAATTGAGCACCGCAAAACCAGCCTCGGCAAACAAGGCAGCGTACGAGTCGATGTGCGGTTTCACTCCCCCGAAGCCTGGACACATGACGATCCCGGGGTGAGCGCCAGGGCCCGGCGAGTGCAGGTACGCCCGCAGGATCGTGCCGTCTTCGGTTAGAACCTTGGCTCGCCGCATATCTACGCCTGCTTTCTCGAGAACCACGACTGTGCTGAGAAGTGCAACGTCCAGCGGTTGCCGAAGTCGGGGTATTTCGATTTCATCAGCGCAACCAGCTCATCGGCGCTGTCGAGCCGCTGCGCGCCCTCAGCGAAGTCACTGATGTACGAGCGTGTTTCATCCAGCATCCGACTGGCCTCGTAGTCGGTGGACTCGGGTTTCCGGTGGCCCGCAACGATCATCCGGGCGGACAGCTTCTCGATGGCATCCAGGCTCTGGAGCCAGCGCTGCCAGCCACTGGGGCCGCTCAATCCGAGCATCGCGTGGGTCTGGTTGTAGACCACGTCACCGGCGACCACTGCGTCGAGGTCAGGGATGTGGACGACGGTGCTGGGCCGGATGTCGCCCTGGCCGACTTCGACGATCTGCAGCTCGTGTCCTTCCAGCTCGATTGCCAATCCGTCGAGCGTCTCCGGAACAGCGGTCGGCTTGGCGACCCGGTCGCCGAACATCGCCGCCCACTGCTGCGCCTCAACCTCTTTCGCTTGGTTGATGTACTCCACAACCGGGCCCGTCGCGACGACACGTGCATCGGGGAAGGTGGCCAACAAGTCACCCGCGCCGTACCAGTGGTCGGCGTGGCCGTGCGTCACATAGATGGTCGTCAACTTCTTACCCGCACGTGCGATGAACTCCGCCAGGTCGGCCACGTCTGTGCGAATGTGCTGTGCATCGATCAGGACGGCATCTGACTCTCCGGAAACGAGCGTCGACGTTGTCGCTGCGAACGTTCCGCCACCCTGTTCGAACTTCAGATATGGGCCGATGAACACATTGGCCTGCAGGTGGGCGTTACTCATCAGGACCACCGTTCGAGGCGCTGTCGATGTCACTGCTACGAAGGAACTGCGCCACGTCGGCGGCAAACTCGGCATGGTGCTGGAACAAGAACCCATGAGCAGCGTCGGGGTAGATCTTGACCTTTGCACCCGAAATCAATCCGGCGAGCAGGTGGGAGAAGTGCGGCAGGATCATCGGATCACTGTCGCCGTTGGCGATGAACACGGGCTGCGTGATCGTGCTGAGTCGTTGCAGCAGTGCGTGATTCGGTATGCCCCATGCGCACACAGCGTCGTATTGCGCCAGCCGTGTCTGCCAGGTCGTTGGCTGGTCGAAGCCACTGGTCTTGGTGAACATACGTTGCAGGGCTTGTTGGCCGGCCTGTTGACTCGACGGCGAATTCGTGAAGAACACCTTCAAGTAGCCGGCCGGGTCCGGCTGGGGCTTGCCGACTGCGTCGATCACCCACGATGCCCAACCGTGCATTCCCGCTGCGCCTTTGGGTGCCGACGAGGCCAATATCAAACTGCGTGCCAATGCAGGCCGCGTCAGGGCGATCTCCTGCGCAACGAAGCTGCCGATCGAGAAGCCGAGGATGTCGACTTGCTCGAATTCCATCGCGTCAAGAAATGCGATGGCACCCGTCGCCATCTGCTCGATGGTGTTGGGAGTGGTTCCCTTCGATCCGGCGACGCCGACGTTGTCGAACGTGACGACTCGGCGACCCGAGGCCAAGGCGTCGACGAGTGCAGGATCCCAGTTGTCGAGGTTGCCGCGGAAGTGCTGAAGCAGCACCAGCGGCTCTGTGCCGCTGCCGACGTCGCGGTAGGCGTAATCGAAACCCTCAGCGGCAGCAACAACCTTCGTCGAGGCCTCTGCATACGTTTGCTTCTGTGCCGTCGTCACTGGCGCCTCCGGGGTCGGTACGTCACAGGCAGAGAGAATGCTCGACACCAACGCTGGCATCCGGCGCAATGGCGATCCTTCACCTATTCGGGTGAGCGGTACGGTCAGCGCCCCGCGAAGGTCGCGTGGCCGGGGCCGGACGTCAGGAAGCTCTCGATACCGCGTCGGGCGTCTTCGGTGTCGAACAGGCCAACCGCGGCGTCGGTCAGCGGGGAATCCGCACCCATGACGCCAGCTGTCGTGTATGTTTGGAATGAGTCGTCGACCACCGAGAAGGCGTGTGTAGGTCCGGCCGC
>Ga0134122_10003193_pt1 | contig 12142 bp, 11 predicted proteins | sample KB302_FD_96461 | JGI IMG/M metagenome (GOLD analysis project Ga0134122, IMG submission 96461) | Terrestrial soil microbial communities without Nitrogen fertilizer from Kellogg Biological Station, Michigan, USA - KB3-0-2 | ecosystem: Environmental > Terrestrial > Soil > Unclassified ...
AGGAGGCCTTCCATCATGAGCGCAGCAGGCGCAACCGCAGCACCGTCCGCAGCCCTTCCGACCGTCGCGCAGCCCGCGCCCGGCCCTGGCGATCACCAGCACGCGGCGATCGCGGCCGCGCGCGCCGCCCAGAAGACCGAGGCAGCGCAGCCAGTACCAGCAGCGACCCCGCCGGCCACGCCCCCGGCGAAGACCGAGCCCGCCGCGGGCGACAAGGGAGACCAGAAGGGGGCCGAAGCCAAGGGCGACGAGGGCAAGGACAAGGGCGAGAAGCCCAATACCGTCACCCAGCGCATCGGTGATCTGACCCGCCAGCTTCGGGAGCTCCGCGAGACGCACGCCGCTGCCCAATCCGAGCTCGCCGACCTCAAGGGCAAGCTCTCGGCCGCCACCACGAGCGCCCAGAAGCTCGACGAAGTCACCAAGGCCTTCGACGACGACCCGCTGAAGGCCTTCCAGATGCTCGGGAAGGGCTGGAAGGACATCGTCGTCAAGGTCGCCAACGGCGGGCGCGAGCCCACGCCCGAGGAAGTGGCATCCGCCGAGCGCGAGCGCGTCGAAAAGGAGCGCGACAACCGTCTCAAGGCCCTAGAAGACGAGCGGAAGGCCGAAAAGGACGCCCGCGAGGCCGCCGAGAACGAAGCGACCATGAATCAGGCGCTCGCCAACATCGCCGAGCACCTGATCAAGCCCGACAAGCACCCGCACCTCGTCAACATCCGCGCCGAGGCGGCCGAGGAAGCCTATCGGCAGGTCGAAGAGGCGCTCAAACAGCTCCACAAGGCCGGCAAGCGCCCAAGTCCGAACCTGAGGGACGCCAAGGAGGCGCTCACGTTGACGACGCTTGCGTTGGACGGCATCAACGACTACTATCGAGACCTGGCGGGACGCATCTCGCCCGCACCGAAGGCGGCAGAGCAGACGGCCGCAACGCCCGCGCCAGCGTCAACGGCGCCAGCAATCGAAGCGGCACAGCAGCGAAGGCCGATTTCCACAATCACCAACGCTGTCGCCGGCGGGGAATCTCCCGCGGCGGCTCAACCGGAACGGCTCACGGCAACGGACGCGCAGGCCAAGGCAATGGCCGCCGCCAGGAGGTTGCCCGAGCTGTCCTGAGGAGTAGTGCCTCATGGCAATTGTCACCAACGTCACCGACTCCGTCGAGCCGGTGCTCAATCAGTGGTACACCGATTCGTACGAAGATCTGACCTTCCGCGACCACCCGCTGCTCGGGATGGAGAACAAGCAGGAAGGCGGCGGGAAGGTCATGGCCGTCCCGCTGAAGTACGGCCAGAACGGCGGCCGTAGCGCCGACTTCCTGAAGGCGCAGGCGAACCAGGCCGACGCGAGCAATCTGGAGTTCCTCGTTTACCCGGGGGTCGACTACAGCATCGCGACCGTCAAGAACACCGACATCGAGCTGTCGTCTTCGGACCGCGGCGCGGTGGTCAAACTGCTCACCGACCGTTCCGAGACCTGTCAGCGCAACCTGGGCGACGCGCTCGAGCGCGACCTGTTCGGGTCGGGCTACGGCACCCTCGGGCAGATCTTGAACCCGGGCGGCATCACGGGTTCGACGATCACGCTGACCACGATCCAGCAGGCCACGAACTTCTACCCCAACCAGAGGGTCGTTCTGGCGCAGACCGAGGCCGGCGCCGCGCTCCGCAACGCCGGCGCGACGCTGCTCGTTCTGAGCGTCGACATGGACAGCAAGGTCGTGACCTTCACGACCGGCGTGGTCGCCACCATCGCGGCGGCAGCGGTCGGTGACTTCGTCTTCCAGGAAGGCGACAAGACGAACGCGACGGCCGTCAAGATCACCGGCCTCGCCGGCTGGATCCCCAGCACGGCGCCGTCCGCCGCCGAGAACTTCTTCAGCCGCGACCGCTCGGTTGCGCCGACCCTGCTCGCGGGGTGGCGCGTCGACGGGACGAAGCTGAAGCTGACCGAGGCGATCAACCGCGCGGTGACGCGCATCGGAACGCTGTCCGGCTCTCGCCCGGACGTGGTCTTCATGAGCCCCTCCAACATGGAGCGGTTCATGAACTTGCTGGACGCGAAGGCCATCTTCAGCAACGTCCAGGGCAAGGGAATCACCCTCGGCTTCGAGGGTATCCGCTGGAACAGCGCGAAGGGGATGCTGACGGTGATGCAGTCGCCGTTCTGCCCCGACGACAAGGTCTTCGTGCTCACTTCGAGCTCGCTGACCCTCTACTCGCCTGGCAACAAGATCATGAAGCAGGCGAACAAGAACGGGAAGTTCGTCGACGTGTACAACGCCGACGCGAGCGAGATCCGGCAGCGCACGCTGGGGTTCAACACCTGCGACGCCCCCGGATACAACTCCAGCGTCGCGGTGACGCCGCCAAGCTAGCCCGACGCTGCTTGAGCCGCGCTCGGAGAGCATCCTGGGCGCGGCCCTCGCGGCGACGAGCCTCGAAAGGCCAACACCATGAACATCGATCTTTATCCAAGCAGCGGCGAAGGCGAGCCGGGTCTCGAAACCTACTATTTCGAGGTCCCCATCGGAGCGACGGGGGCCGTCGGGGCCATCGTTCGCCAGCGCGGCCTCCAGAAGCCGATCGGCGTCGTCCGCTCGGGCGTGGGCGTCTACGTCTTCACCCTCGAAGACGGTGTCCAGTCGATCGTCGACTGGAACTTCGACCTCGTCACGGCGACGCCGCTGGCGGCGCAAGGCAACTGGCCGCGCGTCACGGCGCGCACCCAGAACTCGATCACCATCACCGTGCTCAACAGCGGCGGCTCGGCCGCGGCTGACCCGGGCAACGGCGACACCCTGATCGGGTCCATCACGGTCAAGAACTCGAACGCCTGAGGAGCACCATGATCAGCGGACGCCGCAGACACAAGCTGATCGACGGGCTCGTCATCGCCATGGGCAAGCCCGGCTACGGCAAGGACGAGCCCAAGGAAGAGGGGGGCGTGGAGGGCGGGGAGGCCGACGAGGGCGAGCCGGGAGAGGGCACGCCGGCCGAGGAGAAGGGCGACGAGGAGGAATCCCTATCCTGCGCGCGTGACGCGGCGAGGGCGCTCGGGGTGAGCGATCTCGACGACGGCCAGGCGCGCAGCTTTGCCGAGGCGATCCGCAAGATCGTCGGCGGCTACTAGCGGAGGCGGGAGGCCGCTCGGCGTTTCACGGCGCCGGGCGGTCTGAGGGTCCACGATGGCCTACAACCAACGCACAGCCGAGCAGCTCATCCAGGCGGTCCGCGAGGAGGCCAACCAGGAGCTTCCCGCGGGGGCCGATCCGACGAAGGCCTTCGCGTCGGACACGGAGATCCTGCGCCGTCTAGTGGAGGCCCAGTACGAGCTCTACGACCTGATGCTGGACGCCGACGAGGATTACAACCTCGCGTCGTTCACGTACCAGGTGGCGGCCGGCGCGCAGCTCGACGTCTCGACGCTGCCGACGCCTGGCTTCTACCGGATGCGGGCCCTCGACCTGTACACGGGCGGCTACACGCCGATTCCGGTCAACAAGTTGACGTTCGCCGAGCGCAACCGCTGGATCGGGGTCAACCCGGGGGCGACCTACACGATTTGGTACACGCCTCGGCTGACCGAGTTGGTCACCGGCGGCGGGAAGCTCGACCTCTTCGCTGACAACTACCAGCGCTACCTGGTCCTCGCGGCCGCCGCGGTCATCATGGGGAAGGCCGAGGAGTCGGACCCGACGACCGTCCTCGCCATGAAGAAGGCCGAGCAGGATCGGATCCTCGGCAGCTTCAACAAGCGGAGCGGGGGACCCGGGCAGATCCCGGACATCACCGACAACTATTTCCGGGGCGACATCTTCTGTCAGGACCGCGTTTACACGCTGTCCGGGACGCAGCTGATCATCCGCGGCGGCGGTTCGGGTGGCTCCAACATCGCGGCGCCGCCGGTCATCACCGGGGCCGCCTTCGTGTTCAGCGTCCAGTCGGTCTCCGACCTGTCCGCCTACAACGATGCGCTGCTGACGACCAGCCAGGCCCAGGCCCACGTGCGCGACACCGGCCGCAACTACTGGCTCGAGACGAACACCGGCAACCCCGACGACAGCACCACCACCGCCAACTACGTCAACGCGCCGAGCGGGCGCCAGTGGGTCGGGCAGTGACGTACCAGCCGATCCCGCACCCGGACGAGGCGGTCTTCCGCAACCTGATGGCCGTCAAGGTCGGGCTCGACCGCATCCGCGCGGGCCGGCCCCACGGCTATCAGCCCGTCCTTCACGCGACCGACGAGGCGGTGAACCGGAACCTGTTCAAGCTGTTCGAGGCGCTCTCGCGGAAGGCGGCGGGAAAGCCGGCGTCGTTCGCCCCGGTGAAGCACCCGACGGACGAGGTCTTTGCCCGGAACATGGACGCGATCATGGGGGCGCTGTGAGGGGCGCGGCGTCCCATTCGTCTGGCTCGAGCTTTCTACGAAGCATCTCCTGGATGTGCTTCAGGTGCTGGCTCGCGATCCCCATCTCGATCCGGGTGGTATTTGCTTCGTCTCGGATCTGCTTGAGGCTTTGCTTCACCTCCTCGGTGTCGCGGCGGCAGTCGCGGGCGAGCAATCCGACGGCGACCCACATGGGCGCCCACTTGAGGCCAACCGACAGCCACTCGCCGGCCGTTGCGATGATCTTGTCGATCATCGGGCTACATCCCGAGGGATGTGAGCATGGCAGTCGCCTGCTCAAGTTCGCCGCCGGACGCGAAGGCGTGGCCCTTGTGGCCGGGGTCGTCCCAGCGGACGTGGGCGAGCTCATGGGCGAGGCCGGTCTCGTGGATGGGAGCGCCGCTCATCGTGGAGATGAGCACCAGGTCGTCAAAGCTCTCGCCGGCCGTGCAACCGAACCCGTTGTCGCTCATGAAGCAGACCCCGCCGGTGCCGCCGGGGCCGTTGCAGTAGGTCTTCGCGGGGTTCCCAGGCTCGATGCAGTCGAGCTTCTTCCCGTACCAATGCACGTCGGCGTGGCCGCTGCCGTACATGGCCATCACCAGCGCCTGCGCCATGTCGGCGGCCGGCGGCGATGGCACCTCTTTGGCAGGGTCGATCTTCGGCGCGCACCCGGCCGCCGCTGCAACGCCGGCGATCGCCAGGAGACCCATCCGCCACGAGGACATGGCCCAAACGGTGACACGCAGCCCGAGCGCGCGTCAAGCGGCCCTGGAGGGAGCGGCTAAGTGTCGGTTCTCCCGAAGCAAATCGTCCAGGTTCTGCTCAAGGGCCTGAACCAGAAAGATCCATCTACCATCGGCGTGCCCGGTGGCCTCGAGATCGCAGAAAACGTGCGGATCGACCGCGGGCAAGAAAGCGGCTTCGAGTTCGTGCGTCGCAACGGCCTCGTCGAGGTCGCAGATCTGCCGGTCGTCGGTGGCCAGCGGATGATCGGCTTCGCGGGCGGGATTGTTGTCGACGGCGGCCTTGGCGACGGATCGATCGTCCCGGCCACCTATAAGTACGACCCGGGGACGCAGGTCTTCAAGCAGTTGAGCGACATCCAGCGCGGCCTCACCGGAATCGTTCGCTCTGACCTGCAGGTTTCCACGCTCTACTCGACCGGAGGATCGACTCCGAACCAGACCGGCCTTGATGTTGCGTTTGCTGGTGATCTTGGGTGCTACGTCTGGGCCGACCAGTCGGGGCTGCTGAAGTACACGGTGCGGAATCGGCTCGGATCGGTGCTTGCCTCTGGAGGCATCGCCACCGTCAGCGCGACGAGGACGAGGGTCGTTGCTCTCGGTTCGAACTGGTATCTGTTCTGGAAAGAAGCGAACGCCATCAAGGGCGCCGTGGTCAGTGGTTCGACCTACGCCGTTGGCGCGCCCGTGACCGTCATCGCCGCTGGCGGGGCCCTCGCGTTGACGCCGTTCGACGTGATCGCCGGCTTCGACGCGACCCACATCGCGCTCCTCTATCGCTCGGCCGCTGGGACCTACGTGCGCTGCCTCCTCTCGACGGCGCTCGCGGTCGGGACGACGGTCAGCGACGCGACGGCGGCCAACCAGCCAGACACCGCGTTCTGCTGGCACGCGCTCGACGCGACGACGCTGACCGGCGGCTCGTTGGTCTATGCGACGCTGAACGCGGCGAACGGCCTCAAGATCCAGACGATCAACAACTCGACGTTGGCTATCACGGGGACCATCTCGCAGGCCACGGCTCCGGTGACCGGGGTGCAGAGCATGACGGGCGGTCGCGGGGTGTCCGTGGGCGCGTTCGTCCTCATCTGCCGATCGATCACCGACGCGGACGGCGTGGCTCACGGGATTGTCGACTACGTCGACCAGTCTCGCGTCGTGGGGCCCTACGAATCGGGCGCGTCGCTCATCAGCCGCGTCGGGTTTCTTGGGTCGACGCCCGTGGCCGCGCTTCTCTACGTATCGAATCAAGCGTCGGGGACGGTCGCGGCGCCGCAGTCCTACATCAAATTCCTCAACGTCCTGAGCCCGGTCAACACCGCGTTCCTGCCGGTCTCAATCGCGAAGGCGCTCGTTGGCGGAGCCGCCTCGCAACTCTTGACCACGCTTTCGGCCGACTCAACGGGCGCGCTTCACGGCGTATTCGCAAAGGCAATCTTCGCCGACACCAAGTCTGGCACCGTCACGATCGTCTACGGGATGTCAGACGTTTCCCTGTCGCTCAACCCGAGTTGGGTCGGTCCCCCGCTTGCGTTTGGCGGCGTTGCGCTGCTACCCGGCGGCGAGGTGTGGGAGGTGGACAACTCCGCGGCCGTCGAAGCGGGCGCCAACTACCCGCTTCACGAGCACGGGTTTCGATCGAAGCCTGAAATCCCGGTACTCGTCGAGGGAGCGGCAGCAAGTGGAAGCATCGCTCCCGGAGTGCGCTCATACGTGGTCCGCTTCAAGTGGATCGACGCCGGTGGGCAGGTGTATCGGAGCGCCACGAGCACACCGGTCGCCATCACCACGGCGAACGTCAACTCGTCGGTGTCTGTGAAGTTCTGGGCGCCGAACGCCGGATCGATTGCGCGCAGGTATGTCCAGGCCGAGGTGCTCCGCACGCCCGCCAGCGGGACCGGCGACATCTATTACCGCGTGAGCCAGGCCGTCTACACCGTCGACGCTCTCGCGCAGGCGGTGACCGTCTTCGTCGACTCGGCATCGGAGGCAACGCTGCTGGCCGGCGAGCCATGGGAGCCGGCGACCGAGCTCGAGAACGTCGCGCCCCCCGCGCTCAACGACGTCATCGAGCACAAGAACCGCGCCTTCGGCATCGACGCCGAGCAGCCCTGGCGGATCCGGTTCTCGAAGGAGTACACGCCCGGGACGTCCGTTGGGTTCACAGACGCCTTCATCGTCGAGACGCCCGACAGCACCGGACCAATCTACAAGCTGATGTCGATGGACGGTCACCTCATCGCCATCAAGAAGGACACGATTTACGCGTGGGCCGGGGACTTCCCCGACAACACCGGCGCGGGGGAGATCCCGAGCGCGACCGCTCTGCCCGTTGGTGTGGGATCCGAGCAGCCGCGGTCTGTTGTGCTGACCGACCTTGGGATCATCTTCTACAGCAGCCGGCGCGGCTTCTGGCTCCTCAACCGCTCGCTGGGCGTCGAGTACATCGGGGCGCCGGTGGAGACCACCGCGGCCGGGCAGACGGTCTCGGGGGCCACCGTTCACCCGACCTACACTGAGGTCAGGTTCACCACCGAGGGCGGGACAACCTTCGTCCTGAACACCCACTTCACCCGCGTCGCCGGGTCGCCGATCTGGACGACGCTCACGGGCCAGGCGTGCGTTCACAGCATCGTCCACGCGGGCGACTGGTACCTGCTGACCAGCGACGGGAAGCTGAAGAAGGAGGATCGGACGCGCTGGCAGGACGGCTCGACGGTCAGCGGCTCCTTCGTGGCCGGGACCGCCTACACGTCGAAGGTGAAGATCAGCGACATCAATTTCGCGGGAATCGGAGGCCTCGCCCGCATCTGGCGTGGACAGCTATTGGGCCTTTGGTACTCTTCCCACAAGGTCAAGATCACTCTTGGCCTCAACCATCGAAGTGTCGCAGGTCAGGTGTTCAACTTTGACGCGACGAATGACCCGGACCCGTACCAGCTTGAATTCCGGCTGAACGCGTACGAGAGCAAACAAACTTCGATGAGCGTCACGATCGAGGACACCGCCGATTTCCAGAACCAGGGCTTCGCGTGGGATGCCCTGATGTTCACCGTTGGAGCGAAGGGCGGTCTCTACAGGCGGGGGAAGAACTTCGCCATGGTGGGTAGCTGATGGCAACGCGTCCAGGGTTCGTTTCAAGGCTTACGCCTCCGACGCAGAATCCCGACGGGACCTGGACCTATTCGGACGGGACAAAAACCCCCATCGGCTACACCCCGGATTCTTCGTTGCCTCCTGGGTACATCCCGAAGTTCGATGCGAAGAGCAATCTGATCGGATACACCGACCCCAACAATGTCTTCGTCGGTCAGGTCAAGGGAGCTGTCGTAAACCCGGACGGATCGATCACGTATCCCAACGGTGACGGCCAATATTTTACGAGCCGACCTGACGGAACGTCGACGGTAGAGGGAGGTGGTTTGACCACCAACTTCGACCAGAGCGGGAGACCTACAGGGACTTTCGAGAAAGACGGAAAGCTAGCGACGGCTACTCGGATCAACGAACAGAGCAACGCAGCGAACGGACAGATCGGGAAAGGCGGGTTGCTTGGTCTCGGGTCTAGCGGCTTCGAGGGCTTCATTCCGGCAGCGAAGGCAGCCGCAGGTGAAGTTACCAATCAAGTCGTCGGCGGCTCCGGTGGCGGCGGATCAGGCGGCGCAAGCGCAGATGCCTCCTCGGCCCTGGCCGCAGCGGCGGCCCTCCGCGACAAGTTCGGCGCGGCCTACGATGCCGCGGCTCCCGGCGTGGCTCCGGTCATCACGCCGACGCTGGCCAAGGATCCGACGCTGGCGACCTACCTCGCGCAGATGCCGGTCACGACGGCGACTGCGGGGCAGGTGGGGGCGATCCCGCAGGTGGTCGCGCCGACCGTCGGCATGGCTCCCGCGGTAAAGGCGGGAACGGCCACGGCTGGCGTTGCGACCCCGGCATCGTCGATCAACGTCTCCTTGGCCGACGCCGCCCAGGCGAAGGCCGAGCAGCTCGATCCGACCCAGCAGGCAGAGTGGCGCACGGGGCAAAAGACCCTCGCCGGCTACCTGAACGACGCCATCCTCGGGAACGCCCCGAGCGTGGCCGAGCTACAGCTTCGCGAAGCCGAGCAGCGCCAGGAGGCGAATCAGCTGGGTCTCGCGGCGAAGGCCAGCGGAGGCGGAAACCTCGCGCTGGCGCTGCGCACGGCGGCCAACAACATCGGCCGGCTCAACCAGGGCGCTTCGGCCGACGCCGCGCTCTTGCGCGCGAAGGAGATCGCGGACGCCCGCGGACAACTCGGCGACGTGCTGAACACCGCTCGCACGGGCGACATCAACATCGCCGACCGAAATGCAACGCTGGGCACGGGCGTCAGCCAGACGAACGCCGGCCTTGCGACGGACGTCTCGAAGCTGAACGCGTCCAACAAGACGGACGCATCGAAGACCCTGGCACAACTGCTCACACAGGCCAGCATCGCGAACGCCGGGAACACCACGCAGGCGAGCGTGGCGAACGCGAACAACGAGACCTCGGCCTCGGCGCAGACGTCGCAGAACATCACGACGCTCCTGGCGAAGAAGGCCGAGTTGGAGTACCAGGCCAGCCACGACAACGCCGGCAACGCGCTGTCGGCAGCCGAGACCCAGGCCAAGCTGAACACCGACGTGTCACTTGCCGCCGCGCTCGCGAAGAACACGGCCGACCTTCAGACGCAGAAGGTCGCCGCCGACGTCAGCCAGACGAACGCGAACAACAGCACTTCGACGAATATCAACAACGCGAAGTTCATCAACGACGCTGCCGGGAAGAACGCCGACAACACGCTGACCCAGCGGCAGCTCGACGAGAAGACCAAGCAGGACGCAGCAGGGAACGCCCTCGACGCCTCCCGCACCGTCGTCAACGGCAACACGGGGCTTCAAGATCTGGCCCTGCGCCAGCAGCAACAGGACTGGAACAAGACGAAGGACATTGGGAGCGCAATCGGGGCGGGGGCTGCAATCTTGTCGGACCGCCGCGAGAAGACCGACGTATCCGATGGCGAGGCCGCCGCGCAATCCATCCTCGACGCCATGTCGCCGAAGTCCTACCGCTACAAGGACGGCGCGCGGGGACCCGGGGTGAGCCCGGGGCGCAAGGTCGGGGTGATGGCGCAAGATCTCGAGAGGACGCCCGCGGGGAAGAAGCTGGTTGGCGAGAGCGGCGACGGGAAGAAGCTCATCAAGGGCGGCGCGCCCACGGCTACGACGCTGATGGCGATGCTGGCCACCCTGAACAAGCGCATGGACCGCGTGGAGGGACGACATGCAGCGTAGGCGACACGGCCGATTTGGGGCGCTCTACCGGGCGGCGGCGGGCGGACAAGATCCAGGCGCCGAGCCGGACCAGGGCCCGGGCTCGCTGCGCGACATGCTGGCGACTCGGCGCCCCCCCGCCGTCTTCGCGCCGCTGTCGCCCGAGACGTCCCCGCGGCCGGCGGCCGAGAGCGCGGCCCTGGCGACCGCCGTGGCCGGGCAGCAGGGCGCGGCTGCGCCGACGAACACCTCGGGCGCGGCGCCGACGATTCCGCCCCCGCCGGCAGCGGCGCACATCCCGCCGCCTCCCGCCCCCCGGGCCTACCCGATGCCGATTCCGGGCGCCCCGCCGCCGGTGTCTGGATTCTGGGGCGGTCCCCCCCCGCAGACCCCGTCCGCCACCGCGGCTGCTCCGGTCGCGCCCGCGCCGCCCGCGCCGCCCAGCGATGCCGCGATGGCTGCCGGCGCGCTCGTCGACACGTCGGCCTGGACGCCGGCCGATTTCCAGGCCGCGGCCGCCGCCACCGGCAACTTCTACAACCCCCTGGCGGTGGGCCCCCCGGGCAGCGCCAGCGCGAACGTGTGGGCCTCGACGCAGGTCTCGCAGCAGCGGCACCCGGTCGACCAGGCGGCGCAGGCCCAGGCGACCGCCGAGAACAACGCCCTCCGTGCCGCCCGGACGGCCGCGATGGGCCAGCTCGTCTCGGGGCCGATGTCCACGCCGGTCGCGAATCCCGCCGAGGTCGCCGCGCGCTTCGATCAGTCCGGCTACACGGGTGCGCAGGCGCTCGCCGACGGGTGGGGCACGGGAACCGGCCGCGCCGGATGGGAGGCGCTGCCTGGCTACACCAACCAGCTGAACCCCCAGGGGCTCATGGGCGCGCCGTACGTCAACCAGACGCCGGCCCAGGCCAGCGCGCCGGCGGCGGCGCCCGCCGCCCAGCCTCCCGCGCCGGGCCCGGTCACGCCGCGGCCTGAAGTCGGGCCGCCGCCCGGGGCCTCGCCGACCCCGGCGCAGATGTCGCCCGCGCCGGTGGTCGACACGCACACGCCGCTGGCCGGCGCGCCGCCCGAGCGCCCCGCTGGCGCCACGCAGCCCCCCGCGGCGCAGCCGCCGATGCGGCACTACAGCAGCTACTTCGGCGGCCTCAGCAAGGCGGCGGGGGGATGACGCTGGATCCGACCACGCTCGAAGACGGCGAGGAAGAGGACGCGCCGATCGCCCCGGGCCCCAACGCCGCGCCTGTCGTCGCCGACGAGCCGATCGCGCCCCCCGCGCCGGCGGGCGGCGGGACCACCATCGACGACGCGACGCTGGCCGAGGCGCTGCTGCCGGACTCACCCGCCCCGGGCGACTCGGCCGCGCCGGGCCTCGAACCGCTCCCCAACCTGACGCCGACCGCCGTTCCGCAGGGGGAAGCGCCGACCCCACCGCCGGGCGCGCGCCAGAAGTTCACGCGGACGATCCAGTCCCCCGAGGACAAGGCCATCGCCGCCGACCAGGCGACGCTGACCGAGGCGGCTGTTACCGCCGAGCGGAACCGATCTGCCGTCGAGCAGGCGAAGGTCCGGGACGCGCAGAAGTTCCAGGCCGAGCAGACCGCCGCGTCGCTCGAGCACCAGAAGCGCCTCGACGAGCTGCTGAAGCACCACGACGAGCAGCTGGACCAGGCCCTCCAGCGGCAGCAGGACTTCTTCGAGGCGGCGCGCGCGAAGTCCTACGAAAAG
>Ga0134122_10003194_pt1 | contig 12140 bp, 4 predicted proteins | sample KB302_FD_96461 | JGI IMG/M metagenome (GOLD analysis project Ga0134122, IMG submission 96461) | Terrestrial soil microbial communities without Nitrogen fertilizer from Kellogg Biological Station, Michigan, USA - KB3-0-2 | ecosystem: Environmental > Terrestrial > Soil > Unclassified ...
CAAAAAGTACAGCTGCGGGTGCAAACATTTCCAAGAATCATAAAGGTGGCGGTTCCTGCACCCCAGCATTCACCCATGTTTGGGCAATTCCCGCTTTCGCAGATAGTATGAAGTTTATGCGTGTCTACCAGATTTCGGACATGTGCATATTCCGGACCAACGGGCAGCTTTACCCGCAGCCAACTGGGTTTCCGTTTCCGGGTTTCTTCCTGCGATATGACGGGTAGTTCAATCACTTAATTATAATCCAATTATTTACCGATAAGTTCCTTGTACTGAGCTGTTGTTAACAGCTTTCCGGCATCCGCAGGATTCTTCATTTCAACTTTAATCATCCAGCCCTCTCCGTAAGGATCGGAATTTACCTTTTCAGGACTTGCGTCCAGGGCCTTGTTGACCTCGAGCACTTTTCCATTCACCGGCATGAACAAGTCGCTTACGGTTTTAACTGCTTCTACTGTACCAAAAACAGCATGCTCTGCCACATCCTGGCCTACCGTTGAAATATCTACGTAGACAATATCGCCCAGCTCGCCTTGAGCAAAATCAGTGATGCCTATAGTGGCTTTATTGCCTTCAATTTTGATCCATTCATGGTCTTTGGTGTACTTCAGTCCGTCGGGAATATTCATGTCTTTGTTTTTAGAAAGCCAAAAATAGGGGAAGATTGGGAGAAGTGGAAACCCACCGATTACCGCTTACTGATTACCACTTACCTCTTACCTCTTACCTTCCTCGCCCGAAAACCTACTGCGACAAATTAAACAGAATCTTAGTTCCGACCCGCGTAGTCGTTCTCCGGTATGAGTTGGTTACCAACGGATCATTTTCATTGTAATCGACATACAATTGAATGTTCAGTTTGTTGTTTACCGCATAGCTGACGTTGGGCCTGATCTGAACATTGATGTTACCATTGGTGATGGCATTGACTTCGTCAATTTTCCTTTGAATGGTAACATTGTTGGTGACGCCGATATTGAGCCTGAAGTTGATGTCATTCTTCATGGTGATGATCCGTCCATGATCTTTAATCGGCAATTTCATATTGTTTTTGATGAACCCGACTTCTATCGACCAGTCCTTTGCGTTGACTTCTGTTATTTGCGCGTTGGAGACGTTCAATGACAAATCGCGTTTCGTTTTGTATTCGAACCTGGCGGTCAGCCTGCTTTTCGTCCTGACACTGATACCAATGAGTGGGGCAAATTGCTCCGAGATCATGACCTGGCTGATGACATAAACCGGGATCAGCTGGTTCTGGCTATTAACTTGCGAAGCGAATGTGCCGTTATTGTAATCCGTGAGCGGAATGTTATTGGCGACATTCGAGTACTCCAGTGAGTTTGTAAAATTGGAAACCGAATACGTCGATGAATAAGCATGCGTAATACTGATTGATTGGAAAATATCCTTGAATGCTTCCATTTTTTGCAAGCCACTATAATCCAGGCGCCATCCGGGAAGTGGTGTTGACGGAAATGGAGACAAGCCTACCGTATTGGCACTCTGGCCCGTATAGGCTGAAAAGAAAGCAGGGATTAAAACATCCTGAGACTTGGTCTCATATCCTTTGCCGGTGGTCTGCGTAAATCTGTTTTGGATGACGCCGATGTTATTTTCAAATTGTTTGAATACATCGGAGATCAGACTGGAGTTATTCATGAACGTCGTACCAATCGCAATGGTTGAAATCCTGTAGCTCCCGGAACGCGTAGGGCTTAATTCGTAATAGTCCGGAGGCAACGCATTGCCATTGGCATCCTGCTGATGCGAATCAAACCGGTAAATCTCCTGGAAAGTTGACGAGACTGTTTTTTTCGCATCCAGCTGAATTTTGAGATCGGGAGAAAACTCAATGGCAGATCGGAGGCCCAGGTCCTGGGTCATGTTCTGACTGAACGGCGTAGTCAGCTTTTCGGACTTGCTGAGCCAGCCATTGTCACGGGCTTTGAAGCGTATATCCGGATCCTGACTTCCCAAAATGAATCCCACGCCAGGCGCACTCCAGGATTCATCCATGCCCAGGTTTTTCGGACTCGGTAGAAATCCGGGGAGGATCGTCCCTTGATTGACATTATAAGTTGCCGTGATATTCCGGATTGACATCAGCATGCGCAAAAATCCCTTGACGAGGTAATTGTTGGGCGGCTGCTTAACCGTATCGGGTTTGGCCCTTGCTTTCTCGGCAGGTGAAAGTTGGCGTTTGGGAGTATTGATATCTTTGAGGAAGCCCAGTTTATTGTAAAGTTTGAGCAGATCGATCCGGCCGTTGAGTCCCTGGTCCTGCGAGTTTTGAATCGTGTTTCCCAGTTTGAGTGAATCGACGCGTTCTACGGGAGCGGCTCGCCAGATATATCCGACATTGTACCGATATTCGGCGCCCAGCCAATTGGTGAGAGGGAATTTATCCAAGGGTACGGTATAGTTCGTGGTAATTGTCTGTTCGAAGTTTTTCATACGACCACCGCGCTTTAAATTATTCATCACAGAATCCTGGTATTGTTCGGCGGTAATGTTTCGTTTCAAAATATTGGAATATCCTCCTTCGGGATCGGTATCCGGCTCATCAATGATGGCATTGGCTTTTGCATTGTAATCGAGCGTGAGCGATTTAGAAATGCTCCACCGGGCAGTGTAGAACCGGTTAAAGAGGAAATATTTTTGAAGATTGGGTTGCGGTGTGGTTTGGTTGCTCGCAGAATTGCGATAAATAATCCTGTTGAATGAACGATCGAGGTCCATCCTTACCGTCAGGTTGGTGGGCACAAGATTGAGGTTAAAATCTTTCAATAGCTGAAGCCACGGTGATTTCCATTCAGCTTTTTTAAATGGTTCGATGGCCTTGACTTTTGGATTGAACTGCCAGGCTACACCCCCCTTGATATTTCGTTGGGTATTTTCAATCATATTGAAGTTAGTCCTGGTCGCCTCACTGTAAGCGTAGGTAAAGGAGAAATTTTCAATATCGTAGAGATGACTTCGTGCATCCTGCTTCACTTTGGTTTTTCTGACATTGGTAAAATTCAAACTTCGTCGGATGGCAATGTCTTGTATAATTTTAGCGTAAGCCTCCCGCTCTGCATCGGTATTGAATGATTGATAGGCCGCCGCCAGCCTCATATCCGGGTTGGCAGGATCGAAGTTTGGATTGAACGTTGTGTTTTCATAGCTGACAAACATAGGAATCTTCAATCCTGTGTTGCGCGGGAGCAACTTGTCCACGGCAATGCTGGCGGAAATGTCGAACACGTTGGTTTCTCCCCGTGCCCGTTCGGAGATTTTAGATTGTACGCCACCGTATCCAAAACCAATATGCTTGAATGCTGTCGTGAGATTACCCAGGTCGGCAAGTTTTGCATTGAGGACGGCATTCGCTGCCCACCCGGCCGTAACATCAAAGTCGGTGAGCCGCATTTCATCTGCCCAGAGACAAACGCTGAGAGATTTTCCGTCATCGTGGGCGTTCCGCACGCCAATCATCATCAACTTAACCTGGCTCAGATCCGGTCGGCCAAAGAGACGAATACCCTGTCGACTGTCAACCATTTTAGGACCAGCGCGTGGATACAATTCACCCAGGGGAAAACTTTCACGATCGCGGGCAGCTTTTAAAGCATAGAGCTGATTTAAATCCAGATCGATTTGATTAGCCTCCGGCCAGACCACATCAACATTGGGACTGTTTCCGTTGGGAGTTATTTTCAGGGGCAGTTCAACTTCATAAAAATTTTGATCGAAGTCCGTTCCAATCCTCAAAAAAGCAGTTAGCTGGTCATCCTTTAAATTGTTTCCATGGGCTGAGAGAAACATCTTTATCCTGCCGTAATTGAAGAAATCAAATCCCACGTTTTTGTAAATAGATCGACCATCCCCATCGGGAAGATTGGTAACGCAAAGCTGGACAGACTGTTCATTGAGCCTGCGCTGAATGGTGGAAGTAACATCCCGGTCCCGAGCCAACGGCGGGACGTAAGCTGGCTTCTCAGTATTTCCCTTTCCGTTTTCTTCGACGTTAACTACTGAAACGGAAAAATTATCCAGGTTGGGTTCAAGTTGTTCGCTGAATTGTGACTGCGCCAGGTTGGTTGTATAGCGTCTCCAGCGGTTACCTACGGTTCGAAAATTGGCAAAACGCAAAACGACGGGTTGAACGAACCCGGTCAGGTACATCCGCAAATACCGGATAGATTTGAAACCGTTGATTCCGCCGACTTTGTCTTCAAACTGCCGGATCGGAATGCGGACGAGGTACCAGGTAACATCTGTTTTTGTTTCAGGTATGATTTTATCAACAATGTATTTCTTGCCGACTTCCAGTTGACCTGGCTTCAGGTCCAGGTTGAAGATATAATATTCTTCCAGGTCGCTGAGGGTATTGTCCTGGTTAAGGTCCTCGTTCTCCGGGATATTCGATCCGGATGTAGCAAAGGGCTCATCGCCGGTGAGAATAGGAGAGTTGCCGTCCACCCCATTGATTTTCTTATAGCGTTCGAGGATTTTAGCATTCTTCTCATCCGCGTCGGGACCCAGAAAATATTTGAAGTCGTCGGCAGAAGGGTCCAGCGAGACAATGGGTTGTGCAGCGCCATTGACCTGGCTGATGAAACTGCTGAATTTGGTTTGCTCTATCGTATTCCCGACACCATCAAGTCCCACATCCTGGTTGGCACGAGAGCCAGCGTCCGTGTTGAAAGCGTTGTTCAAATACTGCTGATTGGTAACATATCCCCAATTGTTTTGTGTGACATTGGTGGGTGCCAGATTGCCGTCCGTCGGAAGGCCGTTTTCGAATGCATGTTTACCATCGCGCATAAGATCTTCAGAAATACTGCCCATGTGAAATACGAGCTTTCCTCCTGTGGTGTTTGACTTGGGTTCGTTTACACCATCATTGATCACGCCATTGGGATTGTTGATGAAAGGATCCATTAGCCAGAACTCAACATATTCGATGTTGGCTTTGTCAAAATCCACCTCTGTACGGATCGCTGTCGTAATCCCTGCCCAGTTGCTCGCCGGGTTTTTCAATGTTCCATCCGGATTCAAATCAGGATTAAAATTGTATGGACCGCGTTCTGAAGGATAATAGGCTACATCGAAAATCTGCTCATAGAAATTTCCAACGTATGGATCCTTGTAAGGAAAAATTTCCTGGGGTAATACCGGCCTCACGTAATGATTCTCAAGATCTTTCTCAGTTATATTGGCTGGCTTATAACGACTGGTTTCGCGGTAAAAAAGGTTATCAATCTGGTACCAGGCCAATCTCGCGCGCTTATAACCGGCACGGACATCATCGATGGCTCCTCCGCTCAGGTCAAAATTATTGCCAACGGTCTGTGGCACGACAGCCATTTTCCACCCCACCGGGTTGGACAGGGTGTAAGGCGTTGCTGTATTTTCAAAGTCATCTATAAAAGATGTACCATCACCATTAACAATGTTGGAGGTTCCGGGCAATAGTTGTGCAAACTCAGCATTCACCGTCACGCTTGAAACGTCTTTTGTTTGGAGAAATGGCAAGGCATCCACCATCTTGGTCAGCAAGCGGGAGTTTTTCTTCAAATTCAGGTCAAGCCCATACTGTATGTTGCGGGCTGGCTCCGTGCCAATAAGATTACGCGAAATCAGGGGCCTTTCATTGTAATATAAAAATGTACCGCCAATGTTAACATCATCATTCAGCTTGTAGTCAAACCGGCTGCCGAGGAGTGACCGGGTTTGGAAAGCAAAGGGATCCTGTTGTTCATAGGTTATACTGATATTTTTTCCCGAACTGAGAATTCCCTCATTGAGTATGGAAACTTTTCCGAATGTGTAATCGACTGTATAATCCACACCTTCCCGAAGCGGGGAACCGCCGGCAAAAACTTTTACGGAACCAGGTGAAATATTAAATCCCTGTATAATAATATCCTTGCCTGCTCCGGCCTTGAAGGACCCTGTGATGAAAAATTTATTTTTGGTCGCAACAAGTTCCGCCTCCGCCTTCGTCGTATGATACAGGGTGTCATACACATACTTTTGAATCAAGGTTTGTTCAGTTGTTGGGTTTGTCTCTTTAGCAAACAGGTTGCGCAGCGCCTTGTTAAAGGGTTCGAGGTAAGGAAAAATGATCAACCCGGTTTCTGAATTGATGGTAATTTTTTCCACATAGTCAAAATTCCCGTCTGGCTGGGGATCGTTGTAAGGATTGAGTCGGTCAAGGCCAAGCACTTCAATCAATTGTTTGGTGCGGGAAAAATCGCCATCCTGCAACTGGGGGTTATCGATACCCGTGCGGTCGTCGCGGTAAATTACCCGAAGCTGAAATCCTTCGCGTTGGAGTTGGGTGACACTGAGATTGTAAACATTCTTCATCATCAGGTTCCAGGTCGGAAGGATTTTTCCGGCGTTGTCTTTTACAGAAATTTTACGGGGCCTTAGCATTTTCAGGAAAACCACATCTTTCTCTCCACGATTGGAATAGTCTTCGGTTAATTCTCCCACTTTGTAGGCGCGGCCATTGTACGTGTATTCAAAGGCAACCGCTACGGCTTCGTCATTTTGAAGTTTGCGCTGCAGGGTGATGTACCCTAATTCTTTGTGATAGGTAAACTCGGTTGATGCCAGTTTGCGTGCGCTGGTGATTTTTTCAAAATCCGTACCGTTGGTATAGGCATCTGTTCCATACAACTGATCCTCGAGAATTTGATTGATGTTGTCAGAGCTTTTGTCTGGAAGATTTTGGAGTTTGCTGTAAAGGTCATTGTTATTGTTGTCCGTGGGGGATCCATCCATTTTAAGACTGGAACCATACAGCGGTCGGCGATAGGCCTTGTCAGTCTCACCCATATCCATAAATCCCACAACATCCCGGAGGGTCTGGGTATCATTCTGGCGATTCAATAAATAAACTTCCACCCGGGTGACATTGATCCCCGAAGTGATCTGCGGCAGTGTGCTGAGCCAGTTTTCAAAATTGTCCCTGAAAAATTGCCCCAGGAAGAAGTGCCGGTTCTCATCATAATTAGAACCGACAATTTCAAACGGTCTGCCCTGGGCAGCGCCGTTAGTGCTACCCGCCACATTGATGACATTTTGTTTTCCACGCTGGGTCGTCGCGATGGCCGTGACAAACATTTTTCCGAATTGCAGCTGTCCCTTGACACCAAAAAGATTTTGAGCTCCGGTGATCAAACTGTTGTTCAATGGCAAGCTGACATTACCAATCTCCAGTTTCTTTAGTATATCTTCTTTGAAACCGGTGTACTCCACCTTCATCTGGTTTTGAAAGTCAAAGGAGTTATTATTGTCAAAGTTGGTGGTGATCTTGAGCTTTTCACCCACCTTTCCGGTAACGGCCAGGTTGATCTGCTGATCAAATTCAAAGCCTCCATTGCTTTGCTGCCGGATCGGAATAGATGGGTTTTGAATTTTTTGCCACTGCCCGCCAAAGTCAAGCGTAACAAATCCCCGAGGAATGAATTCAACAAAACTTCCGCCGAAAATTCGATCCAGGGTAGGACTTGTGTAGAGTTTGGGCAACAGGTTGCGGCTGCTCACAGCGCTTTCACCATCCAGCGCCTTGCTCCGGTTCCTCCAATAATCCTTGATGATCGACTGGTTTTGAAAATCGCTGGCTTCCTGATAGGTCATGTAAGACGGCGATCGATAATTTATCTTGCCTAGTTTTTCATAAATGGAATAGGTCCTGCCGGTATCTGGTTCAACTTCAATTTTAAAACTCTTTGGATCTTTCAGGAAGAGCGGTGAATGCGTGGTGTAGTTTGAAAATGGATCACCATAGCGATCCACAGGTTTGAAGTTGGGAAGATAGAGTGGTCGGTAACGGGCAGAGTCTTGCCGCGTTGAATCACGACGCTGAAATTGCGCCTGGGATAATATTGGTACGAGGCACGATAGCAACATCATGCCCAGTCCAAAGGTGAACTGCTTTGTCCGGGTTAGGTAATTCAAACGTACTCTATGCGTTTTTCAGTGCCTGCTTGACCAAATCTTCCAAGCTAATAGTATTTCCCGATTTTCTCAGGACGGCATCGATACTTTTCTCAGCCGCAGCCCTGGCAATACCAAGGGTCATCAGAGCAGTTAACGCCTCCTGGCGGAGGGTATTGTTTACCATCCCCGGTAAAGTTGTAGCCCCATCTGCGGGAGCCTTTCGGAGCTTATCCTTTAGCTCCAAAATGAGCCTTTGGGCCGTTTTTCCGCCGATTCCTTTCACCGCTTGCAGCGTACTGGCATCCTCCCGCAGGATGGCAGATTTGAGCTCATCGGGGGTCAGGGACGATAGCACCATCATAGCCGTATTGGGCCCCACGCCATTCACGGAGATGAGGCTTAGAAACATGGATTTTTCAGCTTCCGAAGCAAAGCCAAAAAGGAGGTGTGCATCTTCCCGGACATGAAGATAGGTGGCCAGTTTAATTTCTTCCTTATCCTTTATTTCTGAAAAAGTGTTGAATGAAATAGACGCCTGGTAGCCAATGCCGCCAACTTCCACCACAACATGGGTGGGTTCTTTATGGATCAGTTTGCCTTTGAGATAGGCGATCATTAATTATGACTCTCTTGTAATTGTGCGTCAACTACGGCAATGGCTGTCATGTTTACAATTTCCCTGATAGAACTTCCAAGCTGCAAAATATGCACGGGCTTTTTCATTCCTAACAGAATCGGGCCAATCGTTTCTGCTCCGCCGATTTCCATCAACAATTTATAGGCTATGTTGGCCGAAGAAAGGTTGGGGAAAATTAAAGTGTTGGCGCCTTCTTTGGCCAACGCACTGAATGGATAAAGTTCGCGCTGCAATTCAACATTCAAAGCTACGTTAGCCTGAATATCACCTTCAATGATCAGATCCGGATATTTTTCTTTCGTCAGGCGTACGGCTTCATGTACTTTGTCAGGAATATCACCTTTGCTGGAACCAAAATTAGAATACGAAAGTGCTGCAACCCGGGGCACCGCATCGAAAAATTTAACACCGCGTACCGCCAGGCCAATGATGCCGACCAATTCTTCGGGCGTGGGATCGACATTGACCGTACAGTCGGCAAAAAAGTAAGTTCCTTTTTTGTTCATGACAATGTACATACCGGCAACGCGCTTTACATTGGGTCGCATGCCGATAATCTGAAGTGAAGGCAGAATAGTTGTGGAATAATCACGGGTGAGCCCGGAGATCATGGCGTCAGCTTCTCCGAAATCCACCATCATGGCGCCGTAAGCATTGCGGTCACGCATGACCCGGCGTGCATCCGACAGGGTTATTCCTTTTCGCTGACGTTTTGAATAATAAGCGTTGGCATATTTTTCATCCCGTTCCTTGTCTTCCCGGGGGTCAATGATGGTGCAATCGCTGAGTTCGAGCTTGTGTTCTTTGATCAACCGCTCGATTTCGGCGCGGTTACCAAGCAGGATGGGAATGGCAATCTTCTCATCGGATAGTACTTGAGCAGCTTTAAGAATTTTGACATTGTCTGCTTCTGCAAAAACCACGCGCTTGGGTGATTTTTTTGCGCGGTCGATAATGGCGTTGATCAGTTTCTGGTCAATACCAATGCGCTTTTGTAATTCCTGGTGATAGGCAGCCCAGTCTGTAATTGGCTTTGTGGCTTGACCCGACTCCATGGCTGCCTTCGCAACGGCGGGGGCGATCGTGGTGATGAGCCGGGTATCCATCGGTTTGGGAATGAGATACTCCCGCCCAAACTCAATTTTATCCGAACCGTAAGCCATGATTACGCTGTCGGGAACAGGCTCTTTGGCCAATTCAGACAAGGCATGTACGGCAGCCAGCTTCATATCTTCATTTATTTCTGTGGCGCGCACATCCAGCGCGCCGCGGAAAATGTAGGGGAAGCCCAATACATTATTGACCTGGTTGGGATAATCGGACCTTCCCGTGGCCATGATCAGATCAGGGCGAGTTTTCTTTGCCAGGTCGTAAGCGATTTCCGGATTCGGATTGGCCAGCGCAAATACAATGGGGTCCTTGGCCATGGCAAGAATATCCGCTGGAACCAGAATATCCGCTTTTGATAACCCGATAAAAACATCGGCGCCTTTGATGGCTTCCTGTAGTGTATTAAGTTTTCTGGAGGTGGCAAATTCAGCTTTGATGTCATCGAGGTCTGTCCGGTCCTTGCGAATGACACCTTTGCTGTCGCACATGATCAAGTTTTCCGGTTTCAGGCCAAGGGCGAAATATAACTTGGTGCAAGACACGGCAGCAGCTCCTGCTCCGTTAACGACCACAACAATTTTCTCAATTTTTTTCCCGATCACTTCCAGTGCATTCAACAAAGCTGCACTCGAAATGATGGCCGTACCATGCTGATCGTCATGCATGATCGGGATGTTCATTTTTTCACGGAGTTCTCTTTCAATCTTGAAACACTCCGGCGCCTTGATGTCTTCGAGGTTGATCCCCCCGAAAGTTGGTTCCAGCGACTTTACAATTTTGATGAATTCATCCGGATCGGTTTCCGCAATTTCAATATCAAAGCTGTCGATGCCGGCATATTTCTTAAAGAGAACAGCCTTTCCTTCCATGACAGGCTTGCTCGCTTCAGGACCGATGTTTCCCAGTCCAAGAACCGCCGTACCATTGGAGATCACGGCCACCAGGTTTCCTTTTGCCGTGTATTTGTAGACATCCTCTTTATTGAGCGCAATTTCTTTACAGGGCTCTGCAACGCCGGGGGAGTATGCCAATGCAAGATCAAGTTGTGAACTGAGGGGCTTAGTCGGCACCACTTCAATCTTGCCGGGCTGGCCCATCGTATGGAAATTGAGGGCGTCTTCTTTTCTAACTTTAATGGCCATGGTAGGTTGGGTAAAAGCCTCCTAAGTTAATAGATTCATCTGAAAGGCAATACTGCTGGACCTTCGAGTAGTGTCTTACTGTAGTAAAATTTCGCGCCTGCCTGCGCGTAGCCGCTTCGGCAAAGGCAGGCAAAGGCGCAAAGAACGCCAAGGTAAATATGGCTAGCGCCTTCCTTATGCGATCTTCGCGAAGCGCACCTCATCTCCTGGTCTGTATTAAAAGCTTTGCGAACTTGGCGTCTTTGCGCGCAAAAATTATCTGGAAAGACATGACGCAAGGGTCGCCGATGGCGACTAGCCAGTGCGTTCTTTCTTCATTCTGAATCTTAGCCTTGTCAAATAACCTGACCGGACCCAAAAACTAGGATGGATTCTTTTGGATTTCCTTGCTTGTTTTGAAGCTTAGCAAAATAGTCTCCAGTTCGCGGATGATTTCGCGTTGATCGACTCCCGGGCTGATGGTAAATCCCTCGATGTAGTAAAACATGTGGGTGCCCTGATCCACCAGCGCGATGCCAACAAAGGGACCGCCCAACAAATAATCATTGGAGCGAAACAACCCCCTGACACGCATAGCAAAATTTCCATTGAGATTGAGCGTATCACCGGTTACCGGGATATACCGGGTTTCAGTAATCAAATAAGAATCGATCCGATCGGGATCTCCAAATAAATATTTGGCACAAATTTCATCACGGAACTTGAGGATATTCTCCCGTTTGAAATCATCTGTGGAAATATATTTCTTGCGGGAGATGAAAATATCTTTGTCATCGCGCGGATTGATCTGCCGCAACCAAATAAAATCTTCCCTTTGATCAGCAACTTTATAGCCAAAAGGGACATTTATTTCACACTGAAAATTCTTGTTGATGGATGCAGTGGTCCCCTTGGCTCCGCCACTTTTAAACAAAGAGCCTGAAAGACGGATCTTTTCTTTCTCATTGAAGTAGTTAACGAGTCGCGTTCGGTTGGTCCTGACATTTTGTAGCAAGGTTTTTTCATCTTTGCCAAACAAGTACATGATCAACTGATTTTTGGCAAACACGTCGTCATTCATCAAGCTGAATTGGGGTGACCCCGCTTTTATCTTTTCAATGGACTCTGGGGTGAAAAGCTTCTTCACGACGAGTGAACCCTGGGTATTCCTGTCAAGGGTCATGGCAAAGATCAGGTTGCGGCTACGCTTCAAAACATAGTTCAGCTTGCGGGGATTGATCCAGCGAAGCTTGAAAATGGATTCTTTTCTTGGCAGGCCAGGCATTTCGGCGCTGAAAATCGAATCGATCGTCCTTCCCAGCGGGCCC
>Ga0134122_10003195_pt1 | contig 12139 bp, 10 predicted proteins | sample KB302_FD_96461 | JGI IMG/M metagenome (GOLD analysis project Ga0134122, IMG submission 96461) | Terrestrial soil microbial communities without Nitrogen fertilizer from Kellogg Biological Station, Michigan, USA - KB3-0-2 | ecosystem: Environmental > Terrestrial > Soil > Unclassified ...
CCGTGGTCTTGGGCACCGTGAACGCGCTGGTGCTGGAGAGGCTCTGGAACTGGGCGAGTGCGCCGACGGGCGCCTGCCCCACGAGCGCCCGCGGCTGCATACCCACGCGCAGGTAGATCCGGGCGGTGGTGGCGGGGGCGCGGGTCTCGCCCTGATTCTGGATCGTGAACGTCGCGCTCAGCTTGCCGCCGGGCGAGGCAGTGGACGCCGACACGCTCAGCGCGGTCGTCATCAGCTCGGGCAGGGGCACCAGGGCGGTCATGACGGCGTTCGCGGGGTTGACGTTCTGCGGCTGCGGCAGCGGTCCCGTCGGGGCCGGCTGGTACACCCCGCGCGCCTCACCGCCGAAATACACTCGCCCGGCGGGATCGAGAGCCACCGCCCGCAGGAACACGTTGTTGGGTCCCTCGGCCAGAGGCCGCGCTCGCACCGGCATCGAGAACAGCAGGGCCCCGGTGGGGCTGATCCGGCTCACGAACCCGTACGCTTCGGTCAGGACCGCGGGAGGCGTCTTCGGGAAGTCCAGTGAATCCGTGGCGCCGACGACCCACGCGCTGCCGCTCGGCCCGATTGCGATGCTCTGGGCCAGGTCGGTGCTGCGGCCGCCGAGGTAGGTCGAGTACAGGAGCGCGCCGCTCGGGTTCAGCTTCAGCACGAACGCGTTCTCGGCGGCGGCCGCCCCCAGGGCCGTCTGGAAGGCGTTCAGCGTGGGGAAGTCGGCGTCTCGCGTGGAGCCGGTCACGTGGACATTGCCGTCACGATCGACCGCCACCGCGGTGGCGTGCGTATCGCGAGTCCCGCCCACTCCGCTGACCGTGCCCGACAGGAAGGTGGAGTATCGCAGCACGCCCGATGGATCGAGCTGGGTGATGAAGGCGGCGTTGGACTGCCCATCGCTGATCATGTCGTCCTGGATCGGACGGAGCAGTGGGAAGCTCTCGTCCCGGGTGTTTCCCACGACCCACGCATTGCCCGGGCCGTCCAGCGCGATGCCGGTGCCGCCGCTGAAATCGGCGTTCCCGAGGTACGTTCCGTACACGAGGCCGGATCCATCGGGCAGCAGCTTGGCGACGAACGCGCTGCTGAGCGAGAGGACCACGCCGAAGGCGGGACCCGGCGTCCCGGCCACCGGAAAGTCGAACGAGTTCGTGACGCCGACCACGTGCGCGTTGCCGGCACCGTTGACGGTCACCGCAGTCCCCTGCTCGAAGCCACGCCCGCCCAGATACGTCGAGTACGTCAGCGCCGATCCCGTCGCGTTCAGCTTGGTCACGAAGGCGTCACTGGACCCCAACAGTCCCGTCTGGAAGGCGCCCACCGTGACCGGGAAATCGCCCGATGTCGTCTGTCCCGTCACGTAGGCGTTGCCGGCTGCGTCGACCGCGATCCCCGTACCCCCGTCGATCCCGGCCCCGCCGAGATACGTGGAGTAGAGCAGGGCGGTGCCGGACGGATTCAGCTTCGCCACGAAGACGTCGGCGTCGGTTCCGGGCGTCCCGATGAGACGGGACTGGATCCCGCCCACGACCGGGAACTCGGCGGAGTACGTCTGCCCGGTCAGGTACGCGTTGCCGGCGGCGTCGGCGGCGAGGCCGTCGATCGAATCGTACTGGGTCCCGCCGAGGACCGCGGTGTAGGCCACGACCGGATCGATGACCAGCGAGTGCGCGCGATCGTAGGCGCCCACGGCGAAGGTTACCTGGGGCCGGGCCGCGGAGGTGGCAGCGGGTACGATCGTGTAGCGGCTGGCAATCGTCCGGCGGACTCCGGCGATCGTCTGGTGCGTCACCGGCTCGCGCATGCGCAGCTCGCGCCCCGCCACCGCCAGGACGAGGTCGCCGCGCCCGTCCACGCGCAGCGAATCCACGCCCTCGAAGACGAGACGGACCTGGCCGGGATCGGCGCCCGGGGCGACGACGAAGTCGTACTCGAGCTCACGTCCGTTGCCGTAGTACACCATCCCGATGCCGGGGTAGACGTCGTCGACACCCACGCTGGCGTACGTCGGCACGTTGGTCCGCCAGCGGGACGGATCACGGCCGATGAAATAGTTCGCGACACCGGGGAGCGAGCGCTGTCCGGCCAGCCGCGGGGCCGGATTGGCGCCGGCCAGAGACATGCGGACGACCGCGGGCCCCTGCGCGTCGGCGGCCGGCGCGGTGACCAGATCGCCGCGCCGCTCGATGAGCGACCGGTGGCGCCGGAGAGGGTCGGACTGCGGGCCAGCGGGCGCCAGGACCAGCACGGTCTCGGTGGCCGTGAGAAACGCGGTGTAGCCGGCACCGCGGGCGAGGAATCGCACCGTGGGATGCGTCTGGCCGCGATTCTCCTCGAACGCCAGGGGGAGCTGGCCGTACGCGGCGCGTTGCTGCACCACCGGCGGAGCGACTTCCGTGGATGGTGATGGCGGCGCGATCAGGGGGGCCGAAGGCGGCACCGCGACGGCGACGGTCGAGGTCAGCAGGCAAGCAACGACAACCATGGCCACGTAGCGGAACAACGTCATGGCACGGGACTCCCTCGGCTGGTTCGGTGATCCTCCAGATCCCTGGAGGAGGCGACGGCGTCATGGGGAGCCCGCCGAACGTGTGCGCGGCAAGGTCCTGGGAACCTACGGGGGGCGCCGCGTCCTGTCAAGCTGACCGCTGACAACTCCTGCCAGTAATCGAGTCAGCCTGTCACGGGCCATCTCGGCCCGTGGCCTGGCGCTTGTCCCATCAACACTTTGCGGCCTGGCACCGCGTGTGCTCCCCAGCACGGGCATGAGCGGTTGCTCAGACAGACAGAACCAGGAGGACGGCATGCTGAAGTCGACGATGCGTGTGGTGATGGCGATTGCGTTGCTCGTCGGATTCACGGCCTGCGCGAAGTACCCGATGGTCGTCAATTCGTCGGCGCCGGCGCCCTCTGCGGCGGCGCAGCCTCCCACGCGATAGGCGCCACGCCTCACGCCGGAGGAGAAGCGCAGCTCACCCGAACCGAGGCGACCACCGGATGTCGAATCCGGTGGTCGCCTCTCTGACTCAGCACCGACGATCCCGCCTCAGCCGCTCCGGGGAAGGAGCGTTCGCGCGACGACGTAGTCGGCGATCCGCCGGCCCTGCGCGATGCCCGCCGTCTTGTCGAACGCCCAGTGGATGCCCAGATAGATGCGGCTCTGCCCGTTTTCCTCCTCGGCCTGGGACAGGCTCGAGAAGGTGCGGGGCAGGCGTGGCCGCACGTGCCCCTCGTTGTCGACCGTCTCGCCGTTCAGCTCGTCGGACACGAGCGTGAAGCGGATGCGATCCGTCCGATAGACATGCCGGAGCACCTGGAAGAGCGCGCCGCCAAAACCGGCATGGCCGGAAGGGTAGGCCGGGAAGGGCGGCGTGAAGTTCGGGCCGTTGAGGTTGCTGGCCGGCGCGCCGAGCGGTGAGAATTTCGGATCCCCGACGGTCGCGGAGTTGCCGTCGCCGGCGCCGCGCGGGCCGGTGCCCTGGTCCGACTCGCGGATGCCGGTGACCGGGCGCCAGAGCTCGTAGTGATACTTCGATTCCCAGATCGCGATGCCGGCATCGGCCATCGTGAGGTGGGCGAGCGCGAGCAGCCGCGCGGTCTCCATCGGCCCCGAGCCCATCTGTCCGGCGATGTGCAGCGCGATCTGGTTGTAGAGCCGCGGCGGTGCGCAGAGACTCGGCGTGCCGTCGTACGCCCAGAAGATGCCGGTCAGCGTCTGGTCATCCGTCCGCACCGTCGCCGTGGTCTCGCCGTCGCCGCCGAGGGCCTTCACCTCGGCGAAGGCCTTCGCGTACGCGGCACTGTCCAGCGGCGGAGGCGGCGGCACGCGGAACTGCTCGCCCGAGCGCAGCACGAACGGCCGCACGTCGCCCCACAGAGCGCCCAGCGCCAGCGGGAGCTGACTGATCGGGTCCTGCCGCCAATCCCCCGGCGCGTTTCCCGGGATGAACTCGATGCCCACGCGCGGCTCATCGTGATCGGAGCCGTCGTTCTGCCGCCGCGCCAGGATCGCCGCGGCGGCCTGCCGGCCGACCGTGACGCCGTTGGTCTTGGCCCGTGTGTCGGGAATATCCGCGAGATCGTCGGTGAGCGCAGCGTCGAGATCGTTCTCTTGCGACGGAAACACCGCGACCAGCGCGTCGTGGGCGGCCACCGCGATCGCGGCGTGGACGGAGGTGTTGTCCGGTGCGGCCGGCAGCCCCGCGTAGCCGTGATAGCCGCCGAGCACCGCGTTCATGGCGTCGAAGACCGCCACGTGGACGATGGCCATCGCCCGGCTGGCGCGTCCCGGGCCGAGCTGCTCGCCGAAGAGACGATTCTCGCCGGGAGCCGGTGGGGTGTGGTCCAGGCCGCTGGCGTCCACCGCGGTCTCGCTCCAGTGCCGCAGGCGCTCGATCACGGCGGCGCCGGGCCGCCGTCGCCGCCGCGCGAGATCGCGTAGCGTCGGCCGGGGCGCGAAGCGCGATCCGAACGCCTCGCCGAGGCCGCCCGGGAAGCCCTGCGCACCGGCGTGCGCCGGTATTCCGAGGGCGACCAGGCTGGTCAGGAGAAATGTGCGTCGAGTCGGCATGTCGGCTCCTCTGTCTCGACCGTTGTCAGAGCGAACGGGTCACCGGGTGATGGAGGGCGGAGCAGCGAGCGTGCCAGTCTCATCTGTGCGACTGCCGCGGAGTTGTACGCCGTCGTCGTGGTGGGCGTTCCGTGATGTGGCTCGGGGCTGACAGATGTCCGGTGAAGCGTTGCATCTCGGACACCGATCACGACCGTTCCGGGCGGAACGTCGTTGCCCTGCCGCGTGTAGGACGTGCACGCGTTCGGCGGCGACACCGTTGCATGAGTCTGGAGGCTGACCGGTTGACGACCGCGCCGCCACGCGCGTACGGTAGCCGCGCGCCCAAGGAGGGCGCGCGACATGGACCAGCCCCGTCACGGCGCCAGGGTGAATCGCCGGCGGTTCCTCAAGACGGCTGCGGGGACGGCGGCAGGCGCGGCGCTGGGCGCGTGGTCGCTGAAGCACCCGGCGCCGGCCCGGGCCGCAGTGCGCACCGACCGGGCCCGCGCCGCCGAGCCGAATCCCAAGAAGGGCGGCGTGCTCAAGTGGGCGGGGCCGGCGGAGGTGGCGCACTTCGACGTGCACCAGGGGGCGTTCCGCTTCGTCCTGGGGCAGATGCACAACAACCTGGTGCGCTTCAATCCCGCCGACGGGCTCAAGACGATCATCCCGGATCTCGCCGAGAGCTGGAAGATCTCCTCGGACGGCAAGACGTACACCTTCAAGCTGCGCGAAAACGTGAAGTTTCACGATGGCACCGCGTTCACCTCGGCCGACGTGGTGGCCACGTTCTCGCGGATCATCTTCCCGCCGGCCGGTATGGCCAGCATCTACAAGGACCAGTTCGCGGCGGTGGCCAAGGTCGAGGCGATCGACAAGCTCAACGTGCGATTCGTCCTCAAGGAGCCGCAGCCGTACTTCCTCGAGCTCTTCACGCCCTCGTCGATGATCATCTACTCCAAGAAGGCGCTCGACGAGAACAACCAGGATCTCCGCAAGGTGATCGCGCCCGGTACCGGCGCCTTCATGTTCAAGGAGCGCAAGGCCGCCGAGAAGTGGGTGCTGGTGCGGAACCCGAACTACTGGGATCCGGAGATCCCCTATCTGGACGGCCTCGAGCTCTTGCACGTCCCCGCGTGGACGGACCGGGGCACGGCGGTGCTCACCGGACAGGCGGACTACTCGCCGAACGTCTCGCTCGAGACGCACGCGGAGGGGATCAAGCGCAAGGACATCGTGGGGACGGTGCGGTACCCGGGCGAGTTCAACTCCTACCAGGTGCACATCAACAACGAGCGCAAGCCGTTCAACGACCCTCGAGTGCGGCGCGCCATCAATCTGGCGGTGAGCCGGCAGAACCTCATCAAGGCCTTCGGCACCCAGGAACCGATCGTGCTCACGCGCTGGATGACCCACGCCACCGAGTTCGCGACGCCCCTGAAGGAGCTGGAGACGATGCCCGGCTACCGGGCGGACAAGACCGCGGACCTCGCCGAGGCGAAGAAGCTGATGGCCGCCGCCGGCCTGGCCGACGGGATCAAGAACGTCGATTTCGTGTCGGCGTCGGTGGCCCCGCACGCCGAGATCCTCGCGCCCGCGTTCCAGGACGAGCTGCGGCGCACGCTCGGCATCGAGACCAAGATCCGCGTGATGGAGCGCGCGCTCCTCATCGAGGAGCTCAAGAAGGGCACCTTCGACATGATGGTGCAGACGGAGTACCGCTCGCCCATCGGCGACCCCGGACCGGGCTGGGAGATGTGCCTGAAGACCGGCGGCTCGCTCAACTTCTCGCGCTACTCCAGTGCCGACTTCGACAAGCTCTTGAAGCAGGTGAACAGCGAGACGAACAAGGGCAAGCGCAAGCAGCTCTTCGCGCAGGGCATGGATCTGCTTGACCAGACGGCGCCGCTCTACCTCATCGGCTTCACCGATCATCTGCCGATGTGGCGGTCCAACGTGAAGGGCCACGCCAGCGAGCTCCGCGTCTTCTCGGAGCTGGGTCGCGTGGACACCTTCTGGCTGGACCGCTAGCGGCGGGTCGGCCCTGACGGGAACGGGCCGGGCGGAGTCAGGCCCATGCGCAAGTATCTCGCTCAGCGTCTGCTGATCGCCATCCCGACGCTCTTCGGCGTCACGCTGCTCATCTTCATCGCCATGCGCGTGCTGCCCGGCGACCCGCTGGCGGCGATCTCCGGCGAGGGCGGCGGCATGTACGTCCTCAGCAAGGAGCAGCTGCAGGCCGCGCGCGCCAGCCTGGGGCTGGACCGTTCCTACGTGGTGCAGTATCTCGACTGGCTCAAGGACGTGGGGCGTGGCGACCTGGGCAAGTCGTTCTGGCGGGGCGAGCCGATCCGTGAGCTCATCTTCCGCCGGGCGCCCATCACCGGGCAGATCGCGCTCATGGCCGTCATCCTCTCCTGGATGATCGGCCTGCCCATCGGCCTGATCGGCGCGGTGTGGCGGAACTCGCGCACCGACTACGCCTCGCGCTTCGTCGTCACCCTCTTCATGGCGATCCCCAGCTTCTGGGTGGGGCTCATGATCGTGCTGTCGCTGGTCCTGTTCCTGACGTGGCGACCGCCGTTGACCATCGCCTACCTCTGGGACGACCCGGTCAAGAATCTGCAGATGACCATGGGGCCGGCGCTGGCGCTGGGCATCGCGCTGGGCGCGATGATGGCGCGCATCACGCGCTCTTCGGTGCTGGAGGTGCTCGGCGAGGACTTCGTGCGCACCGCCCGGGCCAAGGGGCTGCGCGAGCGCGTCGTGGTGTGGCGCCACGCGCTAGTCAACGCCATGCTGCCCATCCTGACCGTGACCGGTACCGCCCTGGGCGCGTTGCTGGGCGGCTCGGTGGCGGTCGAGCGCGCGTTCGGCGTGCCCGGGCTGGGCCTGGCGCTGGTGTCCGCGGTGGCCGAGCGCGACTGGATGCTCATCCAGAATCTCGTGCTGCTCTACGGCGTCATCTTCGTCCTCATCAACCTGGTGGTCGACGTCAGCTACGGCTGGTTCGACCCCCGCATCCGCTACCAGTAGCCGAAGCCGCTTCCGATGGCCCTCGTACGATTCTTCCGCTCCTCGCCGATGGGCGGCGTCTGCGCGATCATGCTGGTGCTGCTGGCGTTTGTCGCCGTGATGGCGGACCGGCTGGCGCCCTACAATCCGTTGACCGCGAACTACGCCCTCACCCGCGATGCGCCGCTGCACAACCGCGTGCTGGGCACCGACCACCTCGGCCGCGACGTGCTCAGCCGTATCATCTACGGTGCGCGCGTGACGCTGCTGGTGGCGATCAGCTCGGTGCTGCTCGGCGACACCATCGGCTTCCTGTGGGGCGTGGCCAGCGGCTACCTGGGCGGGCGGGTGGACCTGTTCAGCCAGCGCGTGCTCGACGTGCTGATGTCCTTACCGGCGCTCATTCTCGCGCTGCTGCTCATGGCGGGCCTGGGCGCGGGCCTGGCCACGGTCATCATCGCCATCGCCGTGACGCGGGTACCCCTCAGCACCCGGGTCGTGCGATCGATGGTGCTGTCGGTGAAGGAGCTCTCCTATGTCGAAGCGGCCGGCGCGCTGGGCGCCTCGGGCGGGCGCGTGATGCTCCGGCACGTCGCGCCCCAGTGCGTGGCGCCGTTCCTGATCATCACCACCGGGCACCTGGGCGCGGCCATCTTCATCGAGGCTGCGCTGAGCTTCGTGGGCGTGGGCGTGCCGCCACCCACGCCGAGCTGGGGCAACATGCTGGGCGGTGTGCTGGCCGAGGCCTTCAAGCCGCCGTGGTGGATGGTCGTCTTCCCCGGGGCGGCGATCACCGTGACGATCCTCGCGATCAACCTGTTCGGGGACGCGTTGCGCGACTTCCTGGACCCGAAGCTGACGTGAGCCCGGCGACGCTCCGCTCCATCCTGATCGTCGGCGTCACGGCGGCGCTGCTGGCGGTGAGCGCCGCCGGGGCGGGGGCCGGGCGCGGGAAGCCGCCACGATTCGCCACGGTGGCGCCGGGCATCGCGTACGCCACCTTCGAGGCCCAGCCGGACGATGCCGACGCCTTTGCCGGCCACGCGTTCAACGTCGACCTCGAGGTGGCGGATCTCCGCCTCATCCCGGCGGGCGCACCGTCGTCGCGGCGCACCGTGCCGGAGATCGTGGCCTCGTATCCGGCGGTCGTCGCCATCAACGCGAGCTTCTTCGACGTCGACGGCAAGGCCATGGGGCTCGCGCTCGACGAGGGGCGCATCATGGTTGGCGCCAAGCGACGGACCTGGGGCGCGCTGGTCGTCAATGATCGGAACGCACGGGTCGTGCTGGGCGCCGACATCACCGACGACCGCGCGTATCGCCTCGTCGTCCAGGGGATCCCCCGGCTCGTCGTGGACGGTAAAGTCCAGCCGGTGAAGCCACAAGTCGCCGAGCGGACCGCGGTCTGCGCCCGGGGCAACGTCATCGTGCTCGTCGTGTCGACGAAGGCCGAGACCACGCCGTTCGCTCGGTTTCTGGCCGACCCTCCCGATCAGGGTGGACTCGGATGTCGGGACGCGCTCAACCTCGATGGTGGGCCGTCGACGCAGCTGGTGGTGAAGCTGCCGGGGCTCTCGCTGTCGGTTCCCGGCGGGTGGGGCGTGCCGAACGCACTGGTCGTCACCCCCGGCAAGATGTGATCGATCAACGTCCCGCGCGGCCGGGTTGACGCTCGCCGGGGTCGCGGTTGTCCGCCGACCCCGGCGAGCTCACGCGCTGCGCCCGATTCACTGCCGGGGCGGCAGCGGCTGCGGGTTCAGACCGCGAATCGTCAGCGGGTTCAGCGTCGCGGCGCGCAGCTGCGGCACGCCACCGATGATGATGATCCCGCCCTTCACGGTCTTCGCACGGGTGGGATCGATGGCCAGGTCCTTCGTCGTCTTCATGACGTCCTCCTCCGTCTTGGGGTTCACCGCGTTCGTTCTCACTCTGGACGGAGGGAAACGCATGCGCGATGCCAAGCCTGGATGGCGACGAAATCCCCGAGATTATGAGACGTTTCTGACGGGCTCCAAGTGCGGCCGCAGGGCCGCCCGACATTCCGCCCGGGCACGCGGGGCTGTTCGACCCGAGGCGGACCGGTCCGCGTGACCGGCTACGAGGTCTCCCAGCTCTTGCCGTCCCACGCGATGACGTCCTCGAGCAGCTTGCCCACACCGGCCGCGTAGGTCGCGAAGAGATACTCGCCCTTCTCCGAGGTCGCCGCCTGCGGGTGGCCGATGTGGCCCGTCACCGTGCGGTCCTTCGTGGTCCAGCCGCGATGGGCGGGCTCGAAGCCGAAGCTGAAGCCGACCGGCTCGGCGCGCGAGAAGTCCTTCACCAGGTGCGGAGCCAGCCGCAGCATCATCGACGTCTCCCACTCGCAGGCGTGCCCCATCTGCGACTGCACCAGGTCGGGACGGCCGGCGTTGGGATCGGCGTTGTCCCAGTACGACGCGAACAGGAGCAGCAGATCGCCCCGGTCACGGTGCCGCTGCCGGAGCTCGAAGATGGCCTGCTTGCCCGGCGTGATGTTGCCCCCGTGGCCGTTGACGAACACGATGCGCTTGAAGCCGTGCGCGATGAGGTTCTCGGCCAGGTCGTTGAGCAGGTCGAGGTAGACGCGCGGGCTGGCCGAGAGCGTCCCCTGGAAATCCATGTGATGGTGCGAGTTGCCCAGCCACATGAGCGGCGCGATCAGCACCCGGTCCGCCATGGCCGCGCCCACCCGCCGGACGACCTCACCGACCAGCAGGCTGTCGGTGAAGACCGGCATGTGGTGGCCGTGCTGCTCGAGCGCCGCCACCGGCACCACGACCGGGATGTCCCGCGACAGTTTGCTGATCTCCGGCCAGGTCATCTCCTGCAGCAGCATCGTAAGCCTCCTGGGGTCGGCGTCGTCAGTCGCCCCTGAAAATATGCTATCCACACGACTGCGCCAATAGCCTCATGCGAGTCGCGATTCCTGATAGCATGACGCAGATTCTGGGGCGACTCGCACCCGCGTCGGAGGTACGGAGCACGAGGCCATGATCGCTCGGATCGCCATCGCCGCCGTCGTCGGAACCTGCGTGGCACTGTTCGCCTGGGCCAGCTCAGCCGGAGAGAGCGTGACGGCCAGGCCCGCGCTCACCGAGCGCGAGATCGCCATCATCCTGTCCCATGGACCGTGGCCGATGCCGGCGCCGCCTGACCCGACCAACCGGGTCTCGGGAAAACAGGATGCGATCCAGTTCGGGACACGGTTGTTCTTCGATCAGCGTCTCTCTGGCAGCGGCACGACCGCCTGTGCGAGCTGCCACGTTCCGGAGCGCAACTGGACCGACAACCTTCGGCGCGGTATCGGTATGGCCGAGGTGGATCGCAACACGCCGACGCTGATGAACCTGCGCGGACAGCGCTGGTACGGCTGGGACGGCGCCGCCGACAGCCTGTGGTCCCAGAGCCTGCGTCCGATCCTGGATGCCCGGGAGCTGGCGGCGACGCCGCGTCATGTCGCCCAGCTGATGCGCAACGACGAGCAGCTGTCCTGCCGCTACCGACAGGTATTCGGCGCCCCGCCGTCGGCCACCGACGACGAGGCCGTGTTCGTCAACGTGGGGAAGAGCCTGGCGGCCTTTCAGGAAACACTGGTGAGCGGCCGCACGCCGTTCGACCAGTTTCGTGACGCACTGGCGCGAGGGGAGCCGCCGTCGTCCTGGGCCTATTCGGAGCCGGCGCAGCGCGGGCTCCAGATCTTCATCGGCAAGGGCGCGTGCACGTCCTGCCACTCGGGCCCCAACTTCACCAGCGGCGAGTTCTTCAGTACCGGCCTCTCGCGATTCGAGCCGCTGGGCAAACCCGATCCCGGGCGCCACGCGGGAATCCTGCAACTGCGGGCCAGCCGTTTCAACCTGCTGGGCCCTTACAACGACGATACGACCGGCGCCAGCGCCGTGCGTACCCGCCAGGCCGCCGTCGGCAAGGGGAATGTCGGCGAGTTCAAGGTGCCGTCGCTACGTAACCTGATCCTGACCGCCCCCTACGGCCGCGACGGCCGTGTGGAGACGATCGCCGAGGTCGTGCGGCACTACGCGGGACTCGATCCGGTCCGTCTTCACGCCAAGGACGGGCAACCCGCCCGCCCGCTGAATCTCAGCGCACGCGAGCAGACCGACCTGGTCGTCTTCCTGGAATCGCTGAGCACGTTCGCCAACCCCTGGCGGCCGGACGACGACGGGCAATGCCACTGAGCGGCGGCGAGAACAATGGTCGGCGACAACGCGAGACAAGACAGGAGAATCCGATGACCAGAGCTGAATTCGAGGCCGAGCTTCGTCAGGAGGGTTACGAAGTCCGCGACGGCGGGCTCGAGCCCAACGTGCACCGGCCGGCGCACGCCCACGAGTTCGATGCGCGCGTGCTCGTGCTGGACGGCTCCATCACGCTCGTCTTCGGCACGGACCGGGTGACGTACCGACCGGGCGACAGCTGCAGCATCGCCGCCGGCACCATGCACGAAGAGCACACCGAGTCCGACGGCGTGCGCTACGTCTCCGGCCGCCGCTCGGTGCCGCATCAGGCAGGCGCCCGGTAACGCGTAGCGGCTCTCCGCCG
>Ga0134122_10003196_pt1 | contig 12136 bp, 12 predicted proteins | sample KB302_FD_96461 | JGI IMG/M metagenome (GOLD analysis project Ga0134122, IMG submission 96461) | Terrestrial soil microbial communities without Nitrogen fertilizer from Kellogg Biological Station, Michigan, USA - KB3-0-2 | ecosystem: Environmental > Terrestrial > Soil > Unclassified ...
CGTTCCCGTTCGTCTACCTGCTGGCGGCCAGCGCGCTCGAATCGGTGGACGCCTCGATGGAGGAATCGGCCCAGATCCTCGGCGCCGGCCGCTGGCGCACCGCGACGGCCATCACCGGGCCGCTGGTGGCGCCGGCCGTGCTCTCGGGCGCGCTGATCGCCTTCGTCAACGCCATCGCGCTGTTCGGCTCGCAGGCGATCATCGGCCTGCCCGGGCGGGTCTTCACCTTGCCCACGCGCATCTACGCGCTGTTCGACTATCCGCCGCAGTACGGGCTGGCCTCGGCCATGTCGCTGGTCTTCGTGGTGATCACGGTGGCCGCGCTGGCCCTGCAGCGCCGGTACCTGGCCCGGCGCTCGTTCGTCACGCTGGGCGGCAAGGGGAGCCGGCCGCGCCGGCTGCCACTGGGCGTCGCGCGCTGGGGCGTCTTCGCCTTCTGCGTGGCGGTCTTCGGCCTCGCGGTGCTGGCGCCCTACCTGACGCTGCTGGCGGTGTCGGTGAGCCGCTCGTGGGGGCTCGCGTTCTGGCAGAACCTCACGCTCGACCACTATCGCTTCGTCCTGCTCGAGTACGACGTCACCCGCCGCGCCATCCGCAACAGTCTGCTGCTGGCCGCCGCCACCGCGACGCTCACGGTACTGCTCGGCAGCCTGATCGGCTGGCTCGATCTGCGGACCACGCTGCGCGGCCGTAAGCTGCTCGACTACGCCTCGCTGATTCCGCTGGGGCTGCCCGGCATCGTCGTGGCGGTGGCGCTGATCCAGTTCTGGCTGCGGGTGCCGGTACCGATCTACGGCACGCTGCTGATCATCTTGCTCGCCTACACGGGACGCTACGTCCCGCTGGCCGTGCGCTCGGCCAACGCGGCGTTCCGGCAGATCGACCCGGCGCTGGAGGAATCGGCGCGGATCACCGGGGCGAGCTGGCTCCGCACGTTCGGTGCGGTCACGCTGCCGCTGGCCCGGCCGGGGCTCTTCGCCGGCTGGCTGCTCGTCTTCGTGCCGGCGATCCAGGAGCTGAGCGCGTCGATTCTGCTCTTCAGCTCGCAGTCCATCACGCTGGCGGTGGCCGTCTACAACCTGTACGAGACCGGCGCGCTGGAGCCGGTGGCGGCGCTGGCCATCGTGACGATGGTCATCATCACGGCGGCGATCGCGCTGGCCACGCGCCTGGGCCGCGGGGGATCCCGGCAGGCGCCGGTCGAGGGCGCCGGCGTGGCGCAGTGACCGGCGCGCCCGCGGCCTGATGGCAGCGATCGACATCGAGCGGATCACCAAGCGCTTCGGTGCCACGGTGGCGGTGCGTGACCTCAGCCTGCCAGTGGCGGATCGCGAGTTCGTGACGCTGCTGGGCCCGAGCGGCTGCGGCAAGACCACGCTGCTGCGCCTGATCGCCGGCTTCATGGCGCCCGACGCGGGGGCCATCCGCGTCGGGGCGGCCACGCTGTCCACGCCCAGCCACGTCGTGCCGCCCGAGCGCCGCGGCATGGGGATGGTGTTCCAGAACTACGCGGTGTGGCCCCACAAGAGCGTGTACGACAACGTCGCCTTCGGTCTGCACGTCCGGCGCGTAGCCCGCGCGGAGATCCGCACCCGGGTCGCGCGCGTGCTGGAGCTGGTGAACCTGGGCGGGCTGGACGCGCGCTATCCGAACGAGCTGAGCGGTGGCCAGCAGCAGCGGGTGGCCCTGGCGCGAAGCCTGGTCGTCGAGCCCGCGATCCTGCTGCTCGACGAGCCGCTGTCGAACCTGGACGCCAAGCTCCGCGAGCGCATGCGCTGGGAGCTCAAGGACGTGCAGCGTCGCACCGGTATCACGTTCGTCTACGTCACCCACGATCAGTCGGAGGCGCTCGCGCTGTCCGATCGCATCGCGGTGATGCACGCGGGCGAGCTGCAGCAGTACGGCACGCCGCGCGAGGTCTACACGCGCCCGGCCAACCGGACGGTCGCGGACTTCATGGGACTGGTGAACCTGATCCCGGCCCGGGTGCGCCGGCCGGGACCGGCCGGGCTCGTCGCGCTCGGCGGCGAGCACCTCGTCGAGATCGCGCTGCCGCCGGGCATCGCGGAGAGCGCGGTGGTGCAGGTGGTCGTCCGCCCCGAGAGTCTCCGCGTGGCGGTGCTGGCGCCCGGCTCGGCCCTCGGGCCCGGTGTGGTGCCCGGCAAGATCGCCGACCTGACGTTCCTCGGCAACCTCGTTGACTGCCACGTGGTGCTCGACGACGGCACGCGCGTGCGCGTGCAGGTCGATCCCGAGCAACATCTGGAGGTCGGCCTGCGCGTCGGCGTGCGGATCGACGCGGCGACCGTATTCGAGTAGGCGTATGATTCCCGTGGCCCGACGCTCATTTCGAATGGGGAGGAATCCATGAAGAAGAGCCGGCGGAACAAGAGCGCCAAGACCTCCAAGTCGACTCGGAAGTCCGCTGTCCGGAACCTCGACGCCCGCAAGGCGGGCCAGGTCAAGGGCGGCTGGACGAAGGGCGGAGGCGCGTCGGTCGGCTAGTCCCGCCGCCGCTCAGCGCTTGCTGGTCGGCAGCTGGTCGAACGGGGCCTCGCGGTCGACGCGGATGTCCTGCGGCAGGCCGAGCACGCGCTCGGCGATGATGTTCTTCAAGATCTCGTCGGTGCCGGCGGCGATGCGGCTGCCCGGCGAGGACAGCAGCGACTCCTGGAAGGCCGCGCGCATCGGGGCCCAGTCCTTGTCGGTGACCATGCCGCCCATGTCGAGCAGGTCGAGCGCGAACGAGGCCATGTCCTGGGCCTTGGGCGCGTTGACCAGCTTGCCGATGGAGTTCTCGGGCCCCGGTGTGTCGCCGCGGCTGAGCGCGGTCATGGTGCGGAAGCGCGACCAGCGCACGCCCTGCGTGCGCACGTAGTAGTCGGCCAGGCGCTCGCGCACGGCGGCGTTGGCGATCGCCGGCCCATCTTCGAGCTCGACCGTGCGCGCCAGCTCGAACAGCTCCTCGAAGTCGGGACCGCGTAGCTCGCCGGAGGTCAGGCGCTCGTTCATGAGCGTGGTGATGGCCACGCCCCAGCCCTGGCCGACGGCGCCCAGCCGCTGGCTGTCGGGGATGCGCACGTCGGTCAGATAGACCTCGTTGAAGTGCGACTGCCCGGAGATCTGCTTGATCCGCCGCGTCTCGATCCCCGGTGACTTCATCGACAGGAAGAAGAAGGTGAGGCCCTTGTGCTTGGCGGCCTTCGGATCGCTCCGCGTGACCAGGATGGCGTGATCGGCCCAGTGCGCGCCGGATGTCCAGATCTTCTGCCCGTTGATGACCCAGTCGTCGCCGTCGCGCACCGCGCGCGTACGGAGCCCGGCCAGGTCGGAGCCGGCGCCGGGCTCCGAGAAGAGCTGGCACCACACCTCGTCGCCGCGCAGCGCGGCCGGCGCGTAGCGCCGCCGCTGCTCCTCGGTGGCATAGGAGAACAGCGTCGGCATGCACATGCCGAGACCGATCTCGAAGTAGCCCCGCGGGATGAGGTAGCGCGTCTCCTCCTGCGCGAGGATCACCTGGAAGATCGCCGGGGCCTCGCGGCCGCCGTAGGCCTTGGGCCAGTGCAGCCCGGCCAGTCCGGCCTCGGCCCGCTTGCGCTGGAAGTCCTGAGCGCGCTCCAGTCCCTCGCGATCGGGGTAGCGGCTCTGCCACGTCTCGAAAGCGCCGCGCCGGGGCTCGGCGTGGCGCTCCAGGAACGCGCGTACCTCGTTGCGGAAGCCGGCCTCGTCTGGTGTGTCGGAGAAATCCATCGTCGCTCCCTCAGCCGGCGCGGGATTCCAGGCGCGTGATCAGAAGTTCCTTCCAGCGGCGCGCGCTGCCCAGGCCCAGCCCGGTCAGCTTCGCCCGGCGATAGTGCAGGTGGCAGTCGAACTCCCAGGTGAAGCCCATGCCGCCGTGGGTCTGGATGTTCTCCTTGGCGGCGTGGAAATACGCCTCGGTGGCGCTGACGCGCGCGGTGGCCGCGGCCACCGGCAGCTCGGCGGCGTCCGTGGAGAGCGCCCACGCGGCGTAGTACGCGTTGGAGCGCGCCAGCTCGACGCCCACGTACATGTCCACCAGCTTGTGCTTGATGGCCTGGAACGAGGCGATGGGCCGCCCGAAGGCGAAGCGTCCCATCGCGTACTCGCGCGCCATGTCGAGCGCGGCCTGCCCGCCGCCGACCTGCTCGAAGGCCACGAGCACGGCGGCACGGTCGAGCACGCGCTCGAGAAGCGCGGCGCCGGTGCCGGCCGCGCCCAGCGGCTCGGCCGGCGTGCCGTCGAAGGTCAGCCGCGCGTGCGAGCGGGTCGGATCCACCGTGGTCAGCGTGGCGCGGCCCACGCCGGGCCCCGCGAGGTCGACGAGGAACAGCGAGAGATCGGACGCGCCGTCGGCGCGCGCGGCGACGATCGCGAAGTCGGCCACGTCGCCGTCGGCGACCGGCGCCTTGGCGCCGGTGAGCGTCCCCGCCGCGGTGCGCGTCTTCATGGCTCGCGGCGCCGGCGTTCCCGCGCCCTCGGACATCGCCAGGCAGCCGATCGCCTCGCCGCTGGCAATCCGCGGCAGCCATCGCCGCTTCTGCGCCTCGCTGCCGGCCAGCATGAGCGCCTCGGCGGCGAGGTAGACGGTGGACGAGAACGGGATCGGCGCCACGCTCCGTCCCAGCTCCTCGGCGATCACGCATAGCTCGAGGTGGCCGAAGCCCGCGCCCCCGTAGGTCTCGGGAATGACCGTCCCCGTCCAGCCCATCTCGGCCACGCCGCGCCAGAGCTCGCGGTCGTACGGCTCGTCGGTGTCGAGAATCCGGCGCACGCGCACGGACGACGCGTGCTCGGCGAGAAACTTCCGCGCCTGGTCGCGCAGCGCCTTCTGATCGGGCGAGAAGTCGAAGTTCACGGCCAGACTATAGCATCGGCCGTGCGTCGCCGGCCGCCGACCCTAGCTGGCGGGCAGGGGATGCTGCGCGAACACCGCCAGCAGGCGCTCCACGGGGCCGGGCTTGCCCCACACGGCGCTGAGGCGGCGCGCGCCGTCGGTCCCCGGGAAGTCGCGCACGAGGACGTACCGGCCACCGGCCTCCTCGATCAGCACACGGCTGGCGGCCAGGTCCCAGACCTGGTTGTGCATGTCGACCATCGCGTCGACGGCGCCCGTGGCGGTGGCGGTGTGCGCGTAGGCCGCGCGGAAGATCCGGTGGTTCGGGAACTGGCGGGTCAGCGCGTCGAACAGGTGCCCCTCGTCGATGTGGCGCGCGAAGTTCAGGCGCGCGCTCAGCACCAGGCGGATCTTCTGGGGCGGCGTCGCGGCCGGCGTATCGGTCAGATGGACCCGCACGCCGTTGCGATGGGTGCCCAGCCCGCGGCCGGCGTTCACCCGGATGTCGAGCGCGGGATGGTCGATGACGCCCACGATCGGCTCGCCGCGATGATGCAGGGCCAGGATCGCGCCCCACGTCGGCACGCCGTGCACGAACTCCTCGGTGCCGTCGATGGGATCGAGGATCCACTGCCAGGGACTGTCGGGGCGGGTCGGCGGATATTCCTCGCCGATGACCCCGTGATCGGGGAACCAGCCGGCGATCATCTCGCGCAGGCGGCGCTCGACCGCGTGATCGACGTCCGTCACCACGGAGGCGTCGGCCTTGATCGTGACGTTGAAGCCGCGCTCGAGGGCCGGTCGGATGATCCGCCGCGCCTCGTCGGCCATCTCGAGCGCCGCGGTATGGTAGCGCTCGACGTCGCGGACCGGAACGCTCATGGCGAGGCTCCGGTCATGATACGTCAGAACTGGGCGGTGATCTTGGCTCCGCGAGAGGTCTGGCACTCGCCGTTGCCGCCGCCGCCCATACCGGCGCCGCCCGCGTCGAGGTTGAACCGGCACAGCATGGTGGTGCCGCGATCCCCCCGCAGCGTCGCGATCGCCTTGTTCTCGTACCGCTGGGTGAAGGCCGGATCCCGCGCGGCGCCCCACAGGCTGCCGTCGATGTCGCCCTGGGTCTCGGGCGGCGCCTCGCCGACCCACGACGCTTCCAGTGTGCTGCGCGACATGCCGGGCTTCACGACTTGATAGGTGCCGGAGAACCGCTCGCCGTCGGGCATGACGGCCGCCATCTTGCCGCTCTCGCCGAAGATCCCCGAGGTCCAGGTCATGCTGAGCGGTCCGCCCGGCGCCCCCTTCTGCGTGACGCGCCCCGTCACCTGCCCGGACGCGCAGCCGCTCACCACCGCCAGAGCGAGTCCCAGCACCAGCGCAGTTCCGACGTGTCTTCGCGTCACCGCAGGCCTCATGGGTCGTCAGCCTAGCCAGCCGCGCCCCACCGCACCATGAGACCTTGGTCTCATCTCGCGCCCGCATCGCGCGCGCTATGTTCTCGGCTGCGAGCGGAGGGACCGATGACGTCTCGGTGGAGCAACTCCGTGCTGCTCGTCGCGATCCTGCTGCTGCTCGGGGTGGAGCCGTTCTTTCTCGGGCAGCGGGTCTTCGATGGCCTGGTGTCGGTGATGATCCTGGCCGCGGTGTGGGTCGTGAGCCAGAAGCCCGCTCTGTTCTTCGCGTCGCTCGCCCTCGTGGGCCCCGCCTTCCTGGGCCGGTGGTTCCTGTACCTGCACGATAGCCAGTGGGTCGCGGTGGTCTCCGCGGTCTTTGCCATGAGCTTCTTTGCCCTCACGGTGATCGCGCTCCTCTGGCGCGCCTTCGGCGGCCTCAAAGTGACCGCGGATACGATCGCCGCCGCCATCTGCGCCTACCTGCTCCTCGGGGTGGTGTGGGCGTTCGCCTTCTCCCTGATCGAGCTCGCCCATCCCGGATCGTTCCTGGTGAACGGCGCCCCGCTGCACGCCGCCTCCGGGACGCCCACGCTCCTGCGTCAGGAGCTGCTCTACATGAGCCTCGTCACCCTCAGCACCGTGGGCTACGGCGACATCGTCCCGGTCCTGCCTCCGGCTCGGATGCTCGCCGTGCTCGAGGCGGTGACGGGGCAGATCTACCTGGCGGTCCTGATCGGCGGGCTGGTCGGCCTTCACATGCAGGGCCCCCGCGACGCCTGAGATTCCGATCGGCGAGGCGCGTCCCGGCGCGATAAGACGAAGGTCCGATGGCGCCTGGTCGCGAGAGCCTGACAAGCTTCCCGTCGGTCGAGCGGTCAAGGGGAGGGAGAGGCACATGCCGAGGCGGATCGTGCTCCTGCTGGTCGTGGTGATGCTCACCGGCACCGGATGCGTCAGTCAGGCGCAGTTCCTCGATGGCAAGCAAGGGATGGCCATGCAGACCGCCGTGTCGCGCGGCCAGTTCGAGATGAACTGTCCGGCGGCCACGGGCACCGTGCTGTCGCGTGAGGTCGTGCAGCCGGCCCTGCAGGGGCCGCTGCTCAACGGGATCCAGCGCGCCGAGTACACGGTCGGCGTGGCCGGCTGCGGCAAGCGGACGACCTTCGTCGTCATCTGTCCCGACGAGGGGGACGGATGCTTTGCCACCGGTCCGGGGCGGTTCATCCGCGAGTAGTGCTCGCGAGTAAATAGACGGCCTGGTAAGGGCTCCACGCTAGACTGACCTCCGATCCTGGGCGGTCGAGGTGGAGCACGGTGATATGGGTCGTCTCGGTGCTGTTCGCCCTCGTGTCGGTCGCGGTGTCCGTGTCGGGAGCCGGCGCGGAGGACAGCGACATCCCCCGCTGGTATCTGCACCTGAAGTTTCGCGACACCGACTCGAACACGGGCGTCCACGACTCTTACGGATTCGGGCTCGGTGCCAACCTCAACCGCTATCTGGGCTTCGAAATCTCCGGCGACCGGTTCGAGATCTTTCCCAAGGTGCGAGGGATGGGCACGGTCGGCGAATACGGGGTATTCGCCCTCATGCCCCAGGCGCGTCTGCGCTACCCGGTGTGGCACGATCGCCTGGTCCCCTACCTCATCGGTGGCGCGGGCGTGGCGCTGACCGATTTCAACGACAAGAAGCCACCGGCGTTCGCCTACCAGGTGAAGAGTGAATCGAGCACGTGGGCGGCCGCGGTCGGCGCGGGCGTCGAGTACTTCGTGGCCGACAACATCGCGCTCGGTGTGGAGTTCAAGTACCTGTTCGCCGGCGATCAGACCCTGAAGGTGGGCACGGCCTCGACCACCGTCAACGCGTCGAACCCCCTCACGTCGTTCACCGTACGCATGTTCTATCCCGAGCTGCGACCGGCGACGGCCGTGGAGATGGCCGAGCCCGCGCCGGCGCGCTTCTACCTCGCCTTTCGCCTCGGCGGGGCGATTCCCACCAACGACGAGCTCGCCCCGGGGATCGAGAACCGCCCGGTGCCCAGCGCCATCGGCGGGGCCATCGACCCGTACTACGGCCTCGCGTTCGGATTCGACTTCGGCCGCTACCTGGGCGCCGAGCTGGCGGTCGAGGGCTACGAGGTGCTGATGGGCCTCAAGGGTGTGGGCAGCATCTCGGAGTACGCGATCTACACCTTCATCCCGCAGCTCCGCCTGCGCTATCCGATCTGGGGCGGGCGGCTGGTGCCGTACGCCGTCGGCGGCGTGGGCGTCGGCCACGTCGAGATCAACGACCGCAAGCCCAACGGGGGCAATCTCTCGCTCCACGGCAACGACAACAACATCGCCGCCGCGGTGGGGGGCGGGATCGAGTACTTCCTCACGCGCAACATCGCGGCGGGTGTCGAGTCGAAGTGGAGCTACACCGGCGGCCACACGATCACGATCAACGACAACGCCCAGACGGCCACCCTGCAGGCCGCGGTGGTGACGTTCGGGGTCCGCGTGTATTTCTACGACTTCGGCCGCTAGCGCGGACTTCGGCCGCTCGCGCTGCGGCTCAGTGCGCCGGCGCGGCGGTGCGGCCAGGCGGCAGCCCGGCGCGCGCGGTACGCGCGGCCACCGCGATGAAGGTCAACGACCAGCCCTGCACGATCAGCTCGATGGCGAGGAACAGGCCGATGACCCAGAGCGAGTCGGCCGGCCACTTCGACAGGATCATCAGGCCCAGCAGGACCGTCACGATGCCTCCCACCAGCGCCCACGCCCAGCCCTGCATGGCGCGATGCTGGATCGCCATGACACAGCGGAGCCCACCGATCAGCAGCAGCATGCCGGCCAGCGCGCCGGTGAGCAGCATGGAGGCGAGCAGCGGGCGCGTGATCACCATGATGCCGGCGACCACGTACAGGAGCGCGATCAGCACGTGGGTGAACACGCTTCGCCATCCCGAGCACCGGAAGGCCTGCACGAGCTGGGCACCACCGGCCAGCAGCATGAGGACGCCGAAGTAGAGCACGCTGGCCAGCGTGAGCAGGAAGGTCAGCCCCAGGCCGATGAAGCCCAGGACCAGGCACAGGATCCCCACCACCAGCAGCCACTTCCAGTGTCGACTCAGCTCCCCGAACAGCGGGTGACGGGCGAGTGTGGCCATGGCGGCCTCCCTCCGATCGATCGGTCACACGGTGACCGCAACTAGAGTCCCGTCCGGGCCAGCGCGCCATCGGACCTTGGTCCGATGCGTGTCGGCCACGCGCCGGCGGAGATTCAGGCGGTGACGGTTACCCGGCCGGCTCGCCCGCGTTGACCGGCAGCACCTGGCCCGAGATGTTGCGGGCCAGCGGACTGCAGAGGAACATCGCCGCCGCCGAGATGTCGTCGGCCGTCGCCATGCGCTTGAGCGGCGAGCGCTCGAGCATGGCCTTGCGCATGGCCTCGGGCGTGATGCCGCGCTGCTTGGCCTGGCCCTCGATGACGCTATCGATGCGATCGCCCTCGATGGCGCCGGGGGCCACGCAGTTGACCGTGATGTTGTGGGGCGCCAGCTCCAGCGCCATGCCGAACGTCATGCCCACCTGGCCGGCCTTGGCCGAGCAGTAGCCGATGCGATAGGGCAGGCCGCGGCGGCCGGCGCCGGAGGAGATGTTCACGATGGCCCCGCCGCCGGCCTTGATCATCTCCGGCACGACGAAGCGGATGCACATGTAGGACGAGGTCAGGCACGAGTTGATCGTGTAGAACCAGTCCTCCTCGGTGTACTCCTGCACGGTCTTGGTCGGCCCGCCGTCGCCGGCGTTGTTCACCAGCGTGTCGAGCTTGCCGAAGGCCTTCAGGCCGGCCGCCACCATGCGCTTGACGTCGGCTTCCTTGGCCGCGTCACCCGTCACGGCCACCGCCTTGCCGCCGGCCTTCGTGATCAGCGCGGCCGTCTCCTCGACCAGCGCGCGCGAGCGGGCCGCGCACACCACCGCCGCGCCCTCGCGCGCGAAGAGCTGGCTCATCACCCGTCCGATGCCCTTGCTCGCTCCCGTGATGATCGCGACCTTGCCCTCCAGCAGGCTCATGGCTCCTCCGTGGGATCGTAACTGCCGCTGCTGCGTGAGAGTACACCAGGTCGGATCAGCCGACGGAATGGCTCTCCACGGCGCCGCCCGCCCGGGTCAGCAGCGCCAGCGCGATCATCACCACCGCCGCCGCGCTCAGCGCCAGCGACCAGTGCACGCCGATGACGGCGCCCAGCACCCCGATGGTCAAGCCGCTGCCCGCGCGCAGCCCGAGCATCGCGGTGTTGAAGAGGCCGACCACCCGGCCGCGCAACGCCGCCGGCGCCAGCAGCTGCACGAGCGTCTGGGCCATCGAGCTGAACGCGATGTTGAAGACGCCGGCCAGCACGAGCAGCCCGATCGCCACCACGTAGTTGCGAGTCAGCGCGAACAGGCCGATGGTGATGCCCCACAGGCCCGCGCACACGATGGCGGCGCGCGCGCTCGGCCGCATGACGTGGAGCGTCTCGAGGAAGACGGCGCCCAGGATGGCGCCGACCGCGTTGCCGGCCAGCAGCATGCTGTACCAGCCGCCGGCCTCGTCGGCGCCGAAGTCGTGCGCGTACTCCGGCATCTGAGCCTGGAAGGCGTTGCCCACGAAGAAGGATGTCACGCCGGCCAGCGCGATCATCATCACGATGCGCCGCTCGGTGCTGAGCTGGCGCAGGAGCCGGATGGAGTCCGCCAGGCCGAAGCTCCCGGCGCGCCGTGGCGTCTGACCGGGCCGCCCGTGGCCCGTGTAGGGCACGCGGGCCAGGAAGATCGTGAACGGCCAGTACAGGACGACGTTGGCGAGCAGGCCCCACGCCGGTCCGAGCAGCAGCATCATGCCGCCGCCGATGGCCGGGCCCAGCAGGATGGCCAGATTGCGGCTGCTGGCGTTGATCCGGATGGCGCTGGGCAGGTCGGTGCTGCCGACCATGTCGTGCAGGATGAGCTGCGAGGCGGCGGTGGCGAAGACCCCGGAGGCGCCGTGCACGAGCAGGATGGCCACGGCGTGCCACACCTGCAGCGTGTCGGTGAGGAACAGCAGGCCCCAGGCGAGCGAGGCCAGCATGAACATGCCCTGCGAGATCTGGATCAGCTTGCGGCAGTCGTAACGGTCGGCCAGCGCGCCCATGTAGAAGGAGAACAGCAGAAACGGCACCCAGTGGCTGATGACCGCGAAGCCGCCCAGCGTGGGCGAGTGGAATTTCTGAAAGATCACCCAGTAGGACATCACGTGCTCGATGTTGTCCGCCGTCTGCGACAGCAGGCCGAGCAGGAAGTAGTGCCGGTAGTCCCGGAGCCGGAGCGCGGCGAATCGAGGCGAGCTCACCGAAACCGGGGCATGACCTCGCGCGCGAACAGCTCCATCGAGCGACGCACCTGGTGCTGGGGCAGGCCGCCGAAGTTCATCCAGCACAGCACCTCGCCCACGCCCAGGCGCTGCAGCTCGGCGATGCGCTCGGCCACCGTGTCGGGGGAGCCGAAGGCCACGGTCTCGCGCACCAGGTCGTCCCAGCTGACGTGGGCGAACTTCTCGGCCATGGCCCGGAAGCCCGGCTGCAGCAGCGGGTGCACGCGCTCGATGCGCTCGGGGATGAGGAACTTCCGCAGCGCCTCCTGGTACCACATCTCGGCCTCCCGGGTCTGGGCCAGGGCCTCGGCGTCGGTGGGCGCCACGTAGACGTGACGCGACACGCCCCAGTGGGAGAGCAGCGAGGCGATCTCCGCGTCGCTGCGTCCGGCCTTGCGACAGGCCGTGACGTACGTGTCGCGCTGACTGATCAGCTGATCGACCGGGCCGCGCAGGATCGAGTTCAGCATCGGCAGCCCGCGCAGTGCGGTGGCCTCGATGGTGTCGGCGCTCA
>Ga0134122_10003198_pt1 | contig 12135 bp, 11 predicted proteins | sample KB302_FD_96461 | JGI IMG/M metagenome (GOLD analysis project Ga0134122, IMG submission 96461) | Terrestrial soil microbial communities without Nitrogen fertilizer from Kellogg Biological Station, Michigan, USA - KB3-0-2 | ecosystem: Environmental > Terrestrial > Soil > Unclassified ...
CGGCAGCAGCGCGCCGCCCGCCAGCACCGCCAGGCCCTGGTAGGCGGCCAGCTGGCGCACCTCTTCGGGCAGCACGCGGATGGCGAGGTCCTGGTGCTCGCGCACCTCGTCCACCACCAGCGCGAAGCGGGTGGCGAGGTGCCGGGCCACCACCAGCGTCTGCTCGTCCAGCACCACCGGGTGCCGCACCCGGAGCAGGCCGCCCAGGTCCTGCAGCGGCACCATCTGGCCCTCCAGCTGCAGGTACAGCGCGCGGGCGGTGCGGTGGACGGCCTTCGGGCTCACGCGCGAGACGGACTCCACCGAGACCACCGGCAGCCCCACCACCACGTCGCCCACCGCCAGCGGGAGCACCGGGACGCTGCCGCCGCGGCTGGGGAGGAGCAGGCGGATCTGCGTCCCCTGGCCGGGCGTGCTCTTCACCGTCACCGTCCCGCCCAGCCGCCGCACCTGGGTGGCCACCACGTCCAGGCCCACGCCGCGGCCGGAGATGTCGGAGGCGTCCTGCCGGGTGGAGAAGCCGGGGCGGAAGATGAGCTGCTCCAGCGTCTGGTGCGAGAGCGCCTCCACCTCGGCGGCGCCCATCAGGCCGCGCTGCACCGCGGTAGTGCGGATGGCCTGGTGGTCCAGCCCGGCGCCGTCGTCGCCGACCTCGAGGGAGAACTGGTTGCCGCGCAGCTCGGCGCGGATGACCAGCGCGCCCACCCGGTGCTTGCCGGCGCGCTCGCGGACGTGGCCCGGCTCCAGGCCGTGGTCCACCGCGTTGCGCACCAGGTGGATGAGCGGGCCGCGGAGCTCGTCGAGCAGCTTGCGGTCCACCATCAGCTCGCCGCCCACCGCGGAGAGTTGGGCGTCCTTGCCGGTGGCTCGCGCCGCGTCGCGCGCGGCGCGCTGGAGCGTCTCCAGCACGGTGGAGACGGGCAGGGTGGAGATGCTCTTGAGGGACTCGTCCAGGTCGCCCGCCACCAGCTCCGCGTCGCCGGCCAGCGCCCCCAGCACCTCGTCCACCCGCTCCAGCAGCGCCCGCACCTCCAGCGGCGAGGGCGGCTTGATCTCCATCGCCTCCAGCGCGCTGCGCGCCTCGCGGCGGCGGTCCATCACGCGCAGGCGCAGCTCGCGCAGCCGCTCCGCCACGCCGGCCAGCGAGGAGATGTGGCCGTGGCTCACCCGCCAGGCGTCGTCCTCCGGCTCCGGCTCCGGGGCCGGCGGGAGGTCGGGCGGCGGAGGCGCGGGGCGCGGCGTGGGCTCCTTCTCGGAGCGGGTCAGCCGCTCGCGCGCCTGGTCCAGCGCGGCCAGCAGCCCATCCACGCCCAGCAGCGGGGGCCCCTCGCCGGCGGCGTGCGCGCGCACCCGCGCCAGCGAGGTGTCCAGCGCCCTCAGCGCCAGGTCCACCGAGTCGGGGTCCAGCGGGCCTTCCCCCGCCTCCACCAGCGCCTCCAGCCGGTGGGCGATCTCTTTCACGTCGGCCAGGCCCAGGGTGGCGGCGCTGCCCTTGAGCGTGTGGACGTGGCGGACCAGGTCGTCGCGGGCGCGGCGGGCGGCGGCGGCGTGCTCCGGCCGCTCCAGCGCCAGCACCTCGCGCGCCGCCTTCTCGCAGAGGGCCTTGGCCTCCGAGGCGAAGTTGACCACCAGGCGGTGGAGGTCGGCTTCACCCGGCACTGGACATCTCCCGGACGCGGCGGGCGAGCCGCTCCACGTCGATCAGCTGGATGACCCGCGGGCCGGACACCACCACCGGCACCGCCACGTCGCCGGGGGGGAGCGACTGCCGCTCCACCTCCGAGCGCGGGACCTCCACCTGGATGGGGATCTGCTCGCAGTCCAGCGCCACCGTCCGGCCCTCGGGGAGCCGCACCACCACCAGCACGAACGGATCCGTCCCCCAGCCCTTGGCGCCCAGCAGCATGGTGGTGCTGAAGGCGGTGACGATCTCCCCCTGGAACCGCACCACGCCCAGCACGTGGGGCGGCGCCAACGGGAGCGGCGTCACCAGCCGCAACGGGACGCACCCGAGCAGGGACTCCAGGGGCAGCGCGTACGTCTCCTGGCCGATGGGGAGCTCCGCGGCCCACGAGGGCGCCTCGGCCTCCTGGGTGGCGGGGAGCGCGCGCAGGCGCTGGGCGCGCAGGTCGAGCAGGAGCGCGTCCTCGGCGGTGCCGGCGTCCCAGGAGGCGTCGTCGCTCACGGATGCCCCCGGCGCTGGTTGAGGAACACCTGCGCCACCGCGCGGTAGTACTCCACCGGCAGCGTCTCCGGGCCGGCCACCAGCGCCTGGTCCTCCAGCGGCTGGAGGAGCTCCAGCGCCTCGCGCATGGTGCGCACCGCCTCCTGGCCGTGGCCGAGCCGCGCGTTGACCAGCGCCAGGTCCACCACGCCCGGGACGTAGGCGGGCACGCGCCCGCGGAGGTCGCGCAGGGCGGCGCGCGCCTGGCCCAGGTCGCCGTGCTCCACCAGCTCCAGCGCCGCGCAGTGGGCCTCCACCTCGGGGCCGCGGCGCGGGGTGGTGGGAGGCGGGGCCGGCAGCGCGCGGGCGGGCGGAGGGGCCGGCGTGGGCGGGCGCGGCGCCCGCGCCGGGCGGGGCGCCGGCGCCAGCGGGCGGGGCATGGGCGTGAGCGGGCGGGGGACCGGGGTGGAGGACCGGAGGTCCGGGAGCGCGTCCAGGGAGCGGCGGACGACGTCCTGGCGGCCGGCGACGGGCGACAGCCACGGCTCCGGCGTCTCGCCCTCCAGCGGCCCGAGGAAGAGGTAGCCGCCGGGGCGGAGCGCGTGGGCCAGGTGGGCGCGGACGCGGCGGGCGGGCTCCTCGTCCAGGTAGACGAGGACGTTGCGGCAGAAGATGACGTCGAACGCGCCCGGCGTCGGCGGGAGGTTGAGCAGGTTGTGCTGCTTGAAGCGGGCCAGGGCGCGCACGTCCTCGCGCACGCGGTAGCGGTCGCCGGCCTCCTCGACCACCGGGGCGAGCATGGGCCCGGCGTCGCGCACGGACCAGTTGCGGTACTCGCCCTTGCGCGCGCGCTCCAGGCGGGAGCGGGAGAGGTCGGTCCCCAGCACGAACACGTCCCTGGCCCGCGCGCGGTCCACCTGGAGGACGCACGCCGCCAGGGAGTACGCCTCCTCGCCGCTGGCGCAGCCCGCGCTCCACAGCCGCGGGTTCGGCTCGCGAGCGAGCAGCGGGGGGAGCACCTCCTGGAGGAGGAGCTGGAAGTGGTCCGGGTGGCGGAAGAAGAAGGTCTCCGCCACCATCACCTGGGAGGTGAGGCGTTCGGCGGCGGCGCGGTCGCCGGCGCGCAGCCCTTCGAGCAGGTCGGAGACGGCGCGGCCGTCCCTGTGCTCGCGGGTGAGGAAGCGGGCCAGTCCGTCCTCGGAGACGGCCTCCGTCTTGAAGCCGGTGAGCTCCTGGGCGATCCGCACCAGCTCGCGCAGGTCGGCTCGGCTCGGAGGGGCGGAGGCGGAGGCGGGGCTCATGGTCCCAGCGCCTCCAGCGCGGCGGCGGCGCCGGAGAGGTCGTCGCCGCGGAAGAGCGCCTCCAGGTCCAGCACCGGCAGCAGCCCGCGCGGGGTGCGGACGAGCGCGGTGGTCCACTGGAGGGGCTGGGCTGGACCGGCGGAGACGGCGCCCAGGTCCTCGCGGCGGGTGACGTCCGGGCGGGGGACCTCCTCCGGGATGTCCACCGCGTCCACGCTCACGCCCAGCATCCGCGCGCCGGCGCGCACGACGACCACCATCCGGTTCGCGGCGCCGTGCCGGTACTTCACGCCCAGCCTGGTGGCGAGGTCGAGGAGGAGGAGGGGGCGGCCCTCGAATTCGATGAAGCGGGAGACGGCGCCCTGGGCGGCGGGGAGGAGCGCGCTCCTGGGCTGGCTGGCCACGGAGCGGACGTCGACCAGCTCCAGCGCCAGGCGCATGGGGCCCACCTCCACGGGGAGGATGGTGGCGCCCTCGGTGGCGGCGCGGCGGCGGGAGTCCTCCACGGCGGCGAGGACGACGGAGAGGAGGGCTTCGCCGGTGAAGGGCTTGGGGAGGGAGGCGACGGCGCCGCGCTGGAGACAGCGTTCGGCGCGCTCCTTCTCGGAGGAGACGACGACGACGGGGATGGCGCGCAGGCGCGGGTCGACGCGGATCCGCTCCAGGGCCTCGTCGCCGGTGAGGCCGGGCATGGAGAGGTCGAGGACCACCGCGTCCGGGCGGTGGAGGTGCATCTGCTGGAGGGCTTCCTCGCCGTTGCGGGCGGTGTGGAGGTCGCAGAAGCCGCTCAGCGCGGCGCGCTCGAAGTCGAGCACCGCGTCGGAGTCGTCGACGAGAAGGACCCGAGGCTGTGACATGGCGAGGTGCGGCCGGCGCCGGGAGGGAGCATAAACCGATGGGTGAGGGTGGGCCATTCGGCGAGGGAGCGCCTTTCAGGCCCGCGCGGCGCCGAGACGCGAAGGAGACCCGCTACGTCTTCTGCTTCGCCGCGCTGCTCAGGTGCTCCAGCTGCCGGTCCGCCCGCTCCGTGACCGCCCTCCGCAGCCATTCCGCATCCTGGATCCCCTCCTGCTGGGCCAACATGGTCACCAGATGCCTCAGGTACCGCTCCAGCCGGAAGGTGATCTGCGTCCCGTCGCCGTTGCGCGCCCGGCCGTACTCCGGCAGTGGCGGAGCGCCGCGCCGGGCGCGGGCGTAGCAGCGGCGGCAGAGGCCGCGGGCCACGGCGGGCGACCCGCAGATGCGACAGGTGGAGGGTGTCTCGATCTCGTCCCGGCGACGGTTGGGGCTCATGGGGAAGGGCGACAGTCTACACTTCCGCACGGCGGTTGTTAAGTCACCCCCGCGCCCGCGGTCATTTCCCGCAGGCCCTCCTCCTGCGTCACCACCGGCCGGTAGCCCAGCTCCTCCCGCGCCTTCCGGTCGTTGACGGTCACCTCTTCGCCGATCACCTTCACGTCGAACCGGGTGATCGGCGGCGGCCTCCGGACGCGCAGGAACGACCACGCCGACTCGCCCACCCACGCCAGCGCGGCGGCCAGCGCGTGCGGGATCGCCCGCTTCCCCGGCGTGACCCCCTGCGTCTGCAGCATCCGGGTGATGAAGTCCCGGAGCTCCACCGGCGCCCCGTCCGTGAGGAAGTAGATCTCCTTCGCCTTCCCCCTCTCCGCCGCCAGCAGGCATCCCTCCACCACGTTTCGCACGTGGCACGTCGAGGTGAGGTACCGCCCGCCGCCGATCCACGCCCACCGGCCCTCCCTCACCGCCCTGATCAGCTCCGGCAGCACGGTGGTGTCGTCCTTCCCCCAGATGAACCGCGGCCGCACCACCACCGTCTCCCGCTCCGGGCAGCTGGCCGCCACCACCTGCTTCTCCGCCATCCCCTTGGTCAGCGCGTAGAGGCTGATCGGGTACTGCGGCAGCGGCCGCGTCTCGTCCGCGTTCCGGATCGGCCCGCCGCCCACCAGCACCGCCTCGGTGCTGACGTGGATCAGCCGCTTCACCCCCGCCTCCAGCGACGCCTCGAGGACGTGCTCCGTCCCCCGCACGTTGGCCTCGATGAAGTCCCGCCGCGGGCCCCAGTTCTTGGCCATGGCGGCGGAGTGGAACACCCACTGGCACCCGGCCATCCCGTCCCGCATCGCCGCCACGTCGGCCAGGTCGCCGCGGACGGGCTCGGCGCCGGCGGCGCGCACCGTCTCCACCGCCGCGTCGGACCGCGCCAGGGCCCTCACCTCGTGCCCCTTCTCCCGCAACCCCCGGATCAGCGCGCGGCCCAGGAACCCCGAACCGCCGGTCACGAACGTCTGCATGCGCCGCATCATCCTTGTCAGCCCGGGGGCCGTCATCTACCTTGCCGCGCCCCCATGTTCCGCAAGCTCCTCATCGCCAACCGCGGAGAGATCTCCCGCCGGATCGGCCAGGTGGCCCGCGCCATGGGCCTGTCCACCGTCGCCGTCTACTCGGACGCGGACGAGAAGCTCCCCTTCGTGCGCGAGGCGGCCGAATCCATCCGCATCGGGCCCCCCCCGGCCAAGGACAGCTACCTCAACATCCCCGCCATCCTCGACGCGGCGAAGAAGACCGGCGCCGAGGCCATCCACCCCGGCTACGGCTTCCTCTCCGAGAACGCCGACTTCGCCCGCGCCTGCAAGGACGCCGGGGTGATCTGGGTGGGCCCGCCCCCGGAGGCGATGGCCCGGATGAAGGACAAGAGCCAGGCCCGGAAGATCGTCCAGTCGGCCGGCGTCCCGGTGGTGCCGGGGAGCGAGGGCGTGGTCCCGGACCTCGAGTCCTGCCAGCGCGAGGCGGCGCGCATCGGCTTCCCCGTCCTGTGCAAGGCGGCCGGCGGCGGCGGCGGCATCGGGATGGCGGCGGCCAAGGACCCGGGCGAGCTGGAGAAGGTGTTCCGCCAGTGCACCGACCGGGCGAGGGCCGCCTTCGGGCGCGAGGGCGTCTACCTGGAGCGCTACTTCCCTCGGCCGAGGCACATCGAGGTGCAGATCCTGGGCGACCACCACGGCCACCTCATCCACGGCCTGGAGCGCGAGTGCAGCATCCAGCGCCGCCACCAGAAGGTCGTCGAGGAGGCCCCGTCCCCGCTCTTCGCGGGCGGGGCGAACGCGGATGTGTACTCCTCGCTCCTCGACGCGGCGGTGAAGGCGGCGCGCGCCTTCGGCTACGCCAACGCCGGCACGGTGGAGTTCCTGTACTCGGAGGGCGCGGTCTACTTCATCGAGATGAACGCGCGCCTCCAGGTGGAGCACCCGGTGACCGAGCTGACCACCGGCCTCGACCTCATCGGCTGGCAGCTCCGCATCGCCGCCGGGGAGAAGCTCACCGTCCAGCAGGCCAACGTGCAGCGCTGCGGCGCCGCCCTCGAGTTCCGCATCTACGCCGAGGACCCGGTGAAGTTCTTCCCCTCGCCCGGCACCATCCAGAAGCTCGTCCCGCCCTCCGGCGAGGGCGTGCGGCTGGACGGAGGCTACGAGGAGGGGTCGGTCGTGACGCCGAACTACGACCCGATGATCGCCAAGCTGATCGTCTCCGGGCGCGACCGGGCGGAGGCCATCGCCCGCTCCCGCGCGGCGCTGGAGGCGTTCACCGTGGAAGGGATCAAGACCAACATCCCGCTCCACCGGCGCATCGTCGCCGACCCGGCGTTCGCCGCCGGGACGCTGGACACGAAGTTCCTCGAGGAGCACGCCCGGCCCTGACGCCCCGGCCGGAACGAAAGGACAGCACAGCCATGGCGGACGTCCCCGCGCACATCACCGGCACCGTGTGGAAGATCGAGGTCAAGGTCGGCGACGTGGTCACCGAAGGGCAGACCCTGGTCATCCTGGAGTCGATGAAGATGGAGATGCCCGTGGAGGCCACCGCCGCGGGCAAGGTGAAGGAGATCCGCGCCAAGGAGTCGCAGCCGGTGAACGAAGGCGACGTCCTCGTCGTCCTGGAGTGATGGAGCGCGGCGTCCACATCGAGGACCGCCCGGACGGCGTCCGCGCGCTCACGCTCTCCAACCCCAAGAAGCGCAACGCGCTCGATCCGGGGCTGCTGGACGACCTGATGGCGGCGCTCCGCAAGCCGCGCGCGGACGGCGCGAAGGTCCGGGCGCTCCTGCTCCAGGGCGCCGGCCACACCGCCTTCTGCTCCGGCTACGACCTCGCCGCGCTGGACGCCATCAGCGCCGCCGGCCCGCTCCCGGACGAGCAGCTGCAGCGCGCGCTGGAGGCGCTGGAGTCGCACGACGCGCCGTCCGTCGCCTACGTGGCCGGCCCCGCCTTCGGCGCCGGCTGCGAGCTGGCCTGCGCCTGCGACCTCCGGGTGGGCGACCCGCGGGCGGTCTTCTCGATGCCGCCCGCCAGGCTCGGCATCGTCTACGCGCCGGAGGGCCTGTCGCGGGTGACGGCGCTGGTGGGGACCTCCCGCGCCAAGCGGATGTTCTTCCTGGCGGAGAAGCTGGGCGGCGAGGAGGCGCTGCGCGCCGGGTTGCTCGACGTCCTGCGCCCGGAGCCCGAGGCCCACGCCGCGGCGGAGGCGCTCTGCGCGGAGCTGGCGGCCGGGGCCCCGCTGGCCATAGCCGGGATGAAGCGCGGCTTCCGCTGGGTCGCCTCGCCCATGCGCACCGCCGAGGAGCGCGCGGAGCTGGAGCGGCTGCGCCGCGCCGCCTACCGCTCCGCCGACGCGCGCGAGGGCCGCGCCGCCTTCCTGGAGAAGCGCCCGCCGCGGTTCACCGGACAGTGACGCGGTCCGCTGCGCCGCCCGCCTCGGCGCGCGCCCGGTGGCCTACGCTCCCCCGCCAATCATGCCGACCCGCTCTCGACTCCTCGCCGCCGCGCCGGTGCTCCTGGCCTGCGCGTCCGCCCACCCGACCGCGCCCGTGACCTCCGCGGACCCCGCCGCCGCCCTGCACGCGCTCGCCACCGAGTTCTGGGAGGACCGCCTCCGGCTGAACCCGGCCATGGCCACCTCCCTGGGCGACCGCCGCTACGACGGCGAGGTGGGGGACATCTCGCCCGAGGGGATGGCGGCCGAGGCCGCGGGCTGGCGCGCGCAGCTGGAGCGGGCCCGGCAATTCCCCGAATCGCCGCTCTCCGACGAGGACCGGGTGACCCGCGCCACGCTGATCCGCGCGCTGGAGGACAACCTCTCCTACTACGAGTGCCACTTCGAGGACTGGACGGTGGATCCCATGAACGGGGAGGTGACGGAGATCCTCAACCTCCCCTCCATCCAGCGCGGCGGTACGCCCGAGGACCGCAGGAGCCTCCTCTCCCGATGGCGCAAGCTGCCCCACCACGTCGACCAGACGGTGGCCAACCTCCGGCGCGGGCTGGCCGCTGGCAGGGTGGGGACGGCGGACTCGGTGGGCCGGGTGGTGGCGGAGCTGGACCGGCTCCTCGCGCAGCCGGCCTCCGCCTGGCCCATGATGCTGCCCGCGGCGCAGAGCGGGTTGGCCGCCGGCTCCGGGGAGCGCGCCGCCTTCGAGCGCGACCTGGCCGCCACCATCGACGGCGCGGAGGGCCTCCGCGCCGCCTTCGCCCGCTACCGCGACTTCCTCCGGGACGAGGTGAAGCCCAGGGCGCGGCCGGACGACAAGGTGGGGATGAAGTGGCTCCCCGGCGGGCCGGAGTGCTACGCGCGCATGGTCCGCATCGAGACCACGCTGGACGTCTCGCCCGCCGCGCTCCACCAGCTGGGGCTGGACGAGGTGAAGCGCATCGAGGCGGAGCTGTCGGCCCTGGGGCAGCGCGCGCTGGGGACCTCCGACCTCGCGGCGATCCAGCGCCGCCTCCGCACCGACCCGGCGATGTTCTTCAAGACGCGCGACGAGGTGGAGGCCAAGGCGAAGGCGGCGCTGGCGGCGGCCCAGGCGGCGGTGCCCAAGGCGTTCGGCCGGCTCCCGAAGGCGCCGTGCGTGGTGAAGCGCATCGAGGCGCACGAGGAGGCGGACACCACCATCGCCTACTACAAGCGCCCGGCGAGCGACGGCTCTCGGCCGGGGACCTACTACATCAACACCTACGCCCCCGAGACGCGCCCCCGCTACGAGGCGGAGGCGCTGGCGTTCCACGAGGCGGTCCCCGGCCACCACCTGCAGATCTCCATGGCCAGCGAGCTGGAGCAGCTCCCCGCCTTCCGCCGCCACTCGGGCGCCACTGCCTTCGTGGAGGGCTGGGGCCTGTACGCGGAGCGGCTGGCGGACGACCTGGGCCTCTACTCGTCCGACCTGGACCGGATCGGGATGCTCTCCTTCGACGCCTGGCGCGCCTGCCGCCTGGTGGTGGACACCGGGATGCACGAGCAGGGCTGGAGCCGGCAGCAGGCCATCCGGTTCATGCTCGACCACTCGGTGCTGGCGGAGAACAACGTGGTCAACGAGGTGAGCCGCTACACCGTCATGCCCGGCCAGGCGCTGGCGTACAAGGCGGGCCAGCTGGAGATCCTCCGGCTGCGGCGCGAGGCGGAGCGGCGGCTGGGGAAGAAGTTCGACCTCGCCGCCTTCCACGACGAGCTGCTCCGCCACGGCGCGGTGCAGCTCTCCGTCCTGCGCGAACAGATGGAGCGCTGGATCGCCTCGCGCGAGTAGCGCCCGGCCGCCCGCGTCCCCAGGTTTCCGGCGTGGCGGACGACGGCGCGCCGAAGGTGAGGTACGGATCCACGCTGGACTTCCTGCGCTCGCTGCCCGGCCCGGCGCGCCGCTTCTGGCTGCTGGTGGTGGCCACGGGCCTGCTGGCAGGCCTGGGAGCGGCCGGGCTCCTGCTCGCGCTCCGGGCGGTGCAGCACGTCGCCTGGGGCGGCGGCGGGTCCGGGCACGGGCTCCTGGATGCGGTGACCGGGGCGAGCGGGCTGCGGCGGGTGCTCGTCCCCACCGCGGCGGGCCTGCTGGTGGTCCTCGCCTCCGCGGTGGCGCGGCGGCCGCTCAAGGGCCACGGCACCGCCGGCATCATCGAATCCATCTGGGCGCGGTCGGGGCGGATGCCGCTGCCGTGGGCGCTCTTCCGCGGGGCGGTCTCCATCACCGCGGTCGGCATGGGCGCGCCGCTGGGCCGCGAGGGCGCGCTGCTCAGCTCCGGCGCCGCCACCGCCTCCGCGCTCTCCACCCGCTTCCAGATTGGCCCCGAGCAGCGGCGCCTGCTGGTGGCCTGCGGGGCCTCGGCGGGGATGGCGGCGGCGTACAACGCGCCCATCGGCGCCGCGCTCTTCGGGCTGGAGGTGCTGCTGGGCAGCTTCGCCCTGGAGCTGTTCGGCCCCATCGTCATCGCCTCCGTCATCGCCACCGCGGTGGCGCGGCTGCTCACCGGCGACCGGCCCGCGTACCTCATCCCCCACTACGCGGTGGGCGGGGGCGAGGCGGTGCTGGTGGCGGTGCTGCTGGGCCCGCTGTTGGGCGTGGCCTCCTCCATCTACGTGCGCACGGTGAGCGCCTTCTCGGACGTGCTGGAGAAGCCGGGCCGCTTCCGCATGCTGGCCTCGCCGGTGGTGGCGATGGCGGTGGTGGGCGGGGCGGCGCTGTGGTTCCCGCAGCTGCTGGGCAACGGTTACGACTCGGTGAACGCGGCGCTGGTGGGGCAGCTCCCGCTGGTGCTGTTGCTGGTCCTCCCCTGGATGAAGATGGTGGCGACCGCGGGGACGGCGGGCGCGGGGGTGCCGGGCGGGCTGTTCACGCCCTCGCTCTTCTTCGGCTCGCTCCTGGGTGGGGCGGTGGGGCACCTCGTCCACCAGGTGATGCCGAATGCGCCGCCGGAGGGCGCCTTCGCCCTTTTGGGGATGGGCGCGGTGCTGGCCGGCACCACCCACGCCGCGGTCTCCGCGGTGCTCCTCATCTTCGAGCTCACCGGCGACTACGGGGTGGTGCTCCCCTTGATGGTGGTGGCGGTGCTGTCGGCGGCGGTGAGCCGGCGGATCTGGCCGCAGTCGCTCTACACGGACGTGCTCCGGAGGCGGCAGGTGGCGCTGCCGCAGCTGCAGCCGCCCTCCTGGCTCACCCGCGCGGACGCCGGCCGGCTGATGGAGCCGGGCGCGGTCACCCTGCGCGAGGACGCGTCGCTGGACGAGGTGATGGCCACCTGGCTGGAGCTGGCGCCGGGGCACGACATCCACGTGGTGGCGCCGGACGGGCGCTACCTCGGCCCCATCCTGGTCGAGCGCCTGCGCGGCCACGCCCCCGACCACCGGCGGTTGCGGCGCACCGCCGCCCGCGAGCTGGTGGACCACTCCATCCCAAGGGTGCGGGAGGACACGGCCACCTCGGAGCTGGCGGCGCTGTTCGCCCGCGTGGGGGTCGAGCGGCTGCCGGTGGTGGATGCGGGCGGGCGTCTCGTCGGAACGGTGGGGAAGTCGGAGCTGTTGAGCAAAGGGCTCTTCTGATGGGGAACGGTCACCACGAGGGGTGGGCTCGGCGCTGGGTGGCTGCGGCGCTGGGGGGGGCATTGCTCCTGGGCGCGCTCGGCGCTCGGGCCGTCCCGCCTCCGCCACCGCTGCTGAAGGTGGACCCGCGCGCGCCCGCCGCCTCGAAGGATCCGGAGCCTCCTCCGGCCACGGAGGCCATGGCGGAGGAAAAGGAGGCGGGCGCGGGCCCGGCGCTGATCTGGCTGCTGCCGATGGCCGGCCAGCTCTCCGGCGCTCCCAACGCCAGCGAGTGACCCGGGCCTACGCGTCCCCGGA
>Ga0134122_10003200_pt1 | contig 12132 bp, 11 predicted proteins | sample KB302_FD_96461 | JGI IMG/M metagenome (GOLD analysis project Ga0134122, IMG submission 96461) | Terrestrial soil microbial communities without Nitrogen fertilizer from Kellogg Biological Station, Michigan, USA - KB3-0-2 | ecosystem: Environmental > Terrestrial > Soil > Unclassified ...
ATCATCCCCAGCGCGAACATGTTCTTGGACCGGCCGACCTCCTTGGCGTTCAGCCCGGAGCCCTCCAGCGCCTTCTCGGTCAGCTTGGAGATGTCGACCTGGAAGAGCTTGTACTTGGAGGTGAGCGCCGGGTCCTGGAGCGGGTTGGAGGCATAGCCCGCCTTGGTGAGGTTGTTCTCGTTGAAGGCGCTGGTGTTGACGATCAGCATCCCGCCCGGCACCAGGTCCGGGAGGTTGGTCTTCAGCGCCGCCGGGTTCATCGCCACCAGCACGTCCGGCTGGTCACCCGGGGTGTAGACGGGCTGCGTCGAGAACTGGATCTGGAAGCCGGACACGCCGGGGAGCGTGCCGGCGGGGGCGCGGATCTCGGCCGGGTAGTCTGGAAACGTTTGCAGGTCGTTCCCGGCGATGGCCGAGGCGCGCGTGAACTCGGATCCGGTGAGCTGCATGCCGTCGCCGGAGTCACCACAGAAGCGGATGGTGACCCCTAGAATCTCCTGCAACTGCTTGGGCGGCGGCGTCCCTTGGTTCGGTGTCTGGCTTTGGGTGTCCATGCTCTCGTGCGTGCGTGCGGGTTGCCGGGCCGAAGTCGGCCCATGCTCAACCCGGTCCCTCTCGTCTTATTCGGTCCGGACTTCCCCATCAAGTAACGTCCGGCCAGATGGACCGCCTTGACGTGGCCACGCCGGAACGGGTCTCGCTGGACCTGCCGCTGGCCGGGATCGGCACGAGGGCGCTCGCCTACCTGGTGGACGCCGCGGCGCTGTTCGCCACCTGGGTGGTCGCCTACTTCGTCCTCTCGCTGCTGGTGTCGGACGTGCTGGGGTTCTTCCAGGCGTTCTCCGGCCTGGCGCAGGCGCTGCTGGTGGGCGGGGTCTTCCTCGCGCAGTGGGTCTACTGGACGGCATGCGAGGTGATGTTCGGCGGCAAGACCCTCGGCAAGCGGGCCTTGCGCATCCGGGTGGCCCGGTCGGACGGCTCGCCGCCGGGCGTGCTGGAGAGCGCCGTCCGCAACCTCTGCCGCGCCATCGACTTCCTCCCCGCGCTCTACTTCCTGGGGTTGATGACCGCGCTGGTGGGCGGGCGCAGTCAACGGCTGGGGGACCTGCTGGCGGGCACGGTGCTGGTGCGCGACGGGGAGGTCGCCCTGCCCCGCTACGAGCTCCCCGCCCCGGACGCCGCCGGGCCGCCGCTGTCCCCGCGCCAGGCGGACCTGGTCCGCGCCTTCCTCGAGCGCGCGCCCCACTTCGACCCCGCCGCGCGCCATCGCCTGGGCCGGAGGATCCTGGACCGCTTCGGCGCCCGGCTGCCGGAGGCGGACCGGGCCGCGCTGGCGGCGGCGGTGACCCCCGAGACACCCCGTGGGTGAGCCCATCGCCGCCTTCGCCGCCCGCCGCCGCCCGGACTGGGAGGCGCTGGCGGACCTGCTGAACAAGCTGGACGCGCGGCGCCTGCGGCTGCCGGACGTGGAGGCGCTGGACCGGCTCTACCGGCGGGCCGCCGCGGACCTGGCGCGGGCGCAGCGAGACTACGAGGGGACGGACGTCCACCGCGCCCTGAACGCGCTCTGCGCCCGCGCCTATGGCCGCATCTACCGGACGCCGCGGGACCGGGGCGCGGCGCTGCGGCGCTTCTACCGGGTGGAGCTGCCCGCCCTGGTGCGCGCCGAGCGCCGCTTCGTCCTCGCCAGCGCGGGCCTGCTGCTTTTGGGCGTGGCGGTGGGGGCGCTGGCGCTGGCGGCGCAACCGCCGGGGGCGGAGACGCTGGTGCCGGATGGGGTCCGGAGGTCGGTGGAGTCGGGGGAGATGTGGACGGACGTGCTGCTGCTCTCCCCGCCCGAGGCGGCGGCCTCGCAGATCGCGACCAACAACCTGGCGGTGGTGGCGGCCACCTTCGCGGGTGGGTTGCTGTTCGGGCTGGGCACGGCGGCGGCGCTGGTCTTCAACGGCGGCCTGCTGGGCGCGGTGGGGATGTACTGCGCGCGGCACGGGATGCTGGGGCGGCTGTTGCTCTTCGTGAGCGCCCACGGGCCGGTGGAGCTTTCGGTCATCGTCCTCGCCGGGGCCGCCGGGCTGATGGTGGCGGACGCGCTGATCGACCCGGGGGACCTCCCGCGGGGCGCGCACGTGCAGGGGCGCGGGCGGCGCGGCGCGGCCATCGTGCTGGGCTGCGCGCCCTTCCTGGGGCTGATCGGCCTGGTGGAGGGGTACGTGAGCCCGGCGGCCTTCGTCCCCGGCTGGGTGAAGGTCGCCTCGGGCGCGGCGCTGGGGGCGGCGCTCTGGGGCTACCTGCTCCTGGGCGGGAGGGTGCGCGAGGCGCGCGAGACCACCTCCGGCTGACCGTCCCGCACGCGCGCCGCGCGCGACGCGAGCACCCGCTCGTAGGCGGCGTTGATCTTCCGCATCTCCACCGCGGATCCGCCCCGGTCCGGGTGCGCCTCCATGGCGAGCTGGTGGAAGCGCGCGCGCACCTCGCGGGTGGAGGCGTCCGGGGAGATCCCCAGCGCGAGGTACGGATCCTGCTCGTCCAGCATCTGCAGCCAGCGCTCCAGCCGGGACTTCACCGCGGCGAACTCGCGCTCCTTCTCCTCGTCCGAGCGGGAGCGGGGCCGGAACGAGGCGCCCGCGCCGAGCACCTCGGCGTAGGTGCTGGTGACGTACCGGTAGCAGCCGGGGCACTGGTAGTAGCGCACCACCCCGCCACTTCCGTCGTGGGGGGTCAATGGCCTCCGGCAGTGCGTGCACTCCAAATCCATCTCACCTACACCTTGATCGACCTCGGATCCTGGGTCAAAAAATTGGACGACCTGTAGCGGCGCCTTTCGGAGTAGAACGGTGAGGTCGTGCTTCCCACGCTCCTCGCCCTGTCGCTCGCGGCGGGAACCCCGCCCAAGCCGCCCGCCAGCCTTGGCTCCCCCAAGCAGGAGGAGCCTGCCCCCGCGGCCAGGGGCTGCCCCGCGCCGCCCCCCGCGCCCCGCTGCCCGGACGCGGACACGGCGCTGGCGCGCGCGCTGGCCTGGGTGGCGGAGCCGGCGCCGGAGGAGATCCGCGCCATCGCCGTGGAGGACCTCGGCCTGCTGGGCGACGCGCGGGTGCTCAACACGCTGGCGCTGCTCATCCTCGACCCCAGCCCCACCGTGCAGCTCGCCTCGGTGCGGGCGGTGCGGGCGTACGGGCTCCCGCGCGCCGAGGAGATCCTGGCCAACGTGGTGCGGCACCCCTACCCCGGCGAACCGGTGAAGCTGCTGGCGCTGGACTCGCTGGCCTACCAGCGCACCCGGAGCGCCAAGGCGTTCCTGGAGCACGTCGCCACCGGCACCCAGTTCAGCGCGCGCCTGCAGGCGGCGGCCAAGGCCACGCTCCAGCGCGGCTGGCCCGCACCTGCACCCGCCCCGGCCCCTTCGCCGTCCCCCGCCAAGCCCTAGAGCCCGACATGGCCGCTCTCGTCTCCCTCAAGCCCCACCCCATCGCGGGGCGCATCGCCTTCCTCGGCACCGGCAACATGGCCGAAGCGCTGATCAAGGGCCTGCTGCGCTCCGGCACCGCCGCCCCCGAGCAGATCACCGCCAGCTTCCGCCGCCCCGAGCGGATGGAGGAGTTCAAGAAGGCGTACCCGGTGAAGGTGACGACGGACAACGCGGCGGCGGCGCGCGACGCGGACATCATCGTCCTCTCGGTGAAGCCGCAGGCCATGGGCAAGCTGCTCTCGCAGATCGCCTCCCAGGTGGACCACCGCAAGCTGGTCATCTCCATCGCCGCCGGCGTCCCCATCGCCGCGCTGGAGCGGAAGCTGGGCGCGGGCGCGCGCATCATCCGCACCATGCCCAACACGCCCTCGCTGGTGGGGATGGGCGCCTGCGCGATGGCGGCGGGCGAGCACGCCACCCCCGAGGACCTGGAGATCGCCGCCGGCATCTTCCAGGCGGTGGGCATCACCACCGTCGTCGAGGAGACGCTGATGGACGCGGTGACGGGCCTGTCCGGCAGCGGCCCGGCCTACGTCTTCCTGGTCATCGAGGCGCTCTCGGACGCGGGGGTGAAGGTCGGCCTGCCGCGCTACACGGCGTTGAAGCTGGCCGCGCAGACGGTGCTCGGATCGGCGCAGCTGCTCATCGAGACCAACGCCCACCCCGGCCACCTCAAGGACCAGGTGACCTCGCCGGGGGGGACGGCGATCGCCGGGCTGGCCACCCTGGAGGCGGGCGGGCTGCGCACCTGCCTGATCAACGCGGTGGAGGCGGCCACCCGCCGCGCGAGGGAGCTGGGGGATCAGTTCCTGGAGAAGAGCTGAGCAGGCGCCTAGACTGGGGCCCGCATGAAGATCACGCCCCTGGACATCCGCCAGAAGCGCTTCGAGACCGGCTTCCGCGGCTTCTCGGTGCGCGAGGTGGAGGCGTTCCTCGAGTTGCTCGCCGGCGAGTTCGAGGAGGTGGTGAAGGAGAACATCTCGCTCAAGGACTCCTCCAAGCGCCTGCAGCTGGAGCTGGACCAGCACAAGGAGCGCGAGCGCACGCTGCAGGAGACCATGGTCACCGCGCAGCGGATCAGCGAGGACCTGCGGCAGGCCGCCAAGAAGGAGGCGGACATCATCCTCGCGGACGCCGAGCACCAGGCGGAGAAGATCGTCCAGGACGCGCACCAGAAGCTGGTGCAGGTGGTGGCGGACATCAACGAGCTCAAGCGCCAGCGCCTCCAGTTCGAGTCGCAGGTGCGGTCGGTGGTGGACGCGCACGTGAAGCTGCTGGAGGCGTTCTCCGCCTCCACCGACGCCGAGCGCGACGACAACCTCAGCTTCCTCACCCGGAAGGCGCAGGGGAACGAGTAGCGCCGCCGTGCCGCCGCCCTGGCTCTCGGCGGTCGACGGGGGCGTGCGCCTGCAGGTCCTGGTGCAGCCGCGCGCGTCGCGCAGCCGCGTCCTCGGCGAGCACGGCGGAGCCCTGAAGATCGCGCTGGCCGCGCCCCCGGTGGATGGGGCCGCCAACGAGGCGCTGGTGGAGCTCCTGGCGGACCTGCTGGGGGTACCCCGGCGCCAGGTGTCGCTGGTGTCGGGCCCGTCCTCCCGGCGGAAGATCGTCCAGGTGGACGGAGTGGATGCGGCCACGGTGGAGGCCGTTATCAAATAGGCCCGCCGTGTTGACCACCTCCCTCCTGCTCGCCGCGCTGGCGGCCACCCCGGTCGCGGGGGCGGTGAAGGAGGACGGCGTCACCGTCCAGTTCACCGAGCGCGCCGCCGGGGCCGCGCCCGCCGCCCTGAAGCTGGTGCAGGCCGAGAAGGCGGGCGTGCAGGCGCAGTTGGAGCGGGTGCTGGGCCAGCGCTGGCCCAGGCCGATCACCGTCCGCCTCGGCTCCGGGCGCGCCGAGCTCGAGGGGCTCATGGACGGCAAACCGCCGCAGTGGGCGGTGGCGCTGGCGGATCCGGAGCAGGACACCATGTTCCTGGACGCGCTCCAGCTCACCAGCCCGCAGGGGCCCACCACCGTCCGCCACGAGCTGGTGCACCTGGCGCTGGGCCAGCTGGGCCGGTTCCCGCGCTGGTTCCACGAAGGCTTCGCGGACCTGCTCTCCGGCGAGGCGTTCAACGTGGAGTACTACGCGGCGATGTACCGGGGCGTGCACACGGATGCGCTCCCGCCCTTCTCCAAGCTGGCGGAGGGCTTTCCGCCGCACCGCGACCAGGCGGAGCTGGCCTACGCCCAGAGCATCTCCTTCGCCTCCTTCCTGGCCGACCGCCACGGAGCGCCCGCGTTCGACGAGCTGTTCCAGCACGTGCGCGACGGCGATTCGTTCGACGCCGCCTTCGCCAAGGCCTTCCACGCCACCGTCGACTTCGAGGAGGGCGCGTGGCGGAAGACGCTGGAGCGGCGCTACGGGACCATCCCCCTGGCCACGGCGATCTCCCTGCTCTGGTCCTGCACCGCGCTGCTGTGCGTGCTGGCGTTCTTCCGCCGGCGGTCGGAGAAGGAGAAGAACCTGCGGCGGATGGACGAGGAGGCGGCGCTGGAGGCGCTGTTGCTCACCGCCTCCGAGCCCGCGCCCGACCCCCTGGAGGGCGAGCGGCCCCCCGAGCCACCCGTCGTGCACTGAGGGACAACGGTGCGGCCGGCGAAGCTGGACGCCCGCGGCGCCCCCCTGCCGCGGGGACTGAGGGTTTCAGGAACGGGTTACCGGCCGTCCGCGGACCGTTCGCCGCCGACCTCCGAACGCCGCGATCCGACGCGACTCTCCGCGCCCAGCGCATGGCCCCGCGCTTGCTCTGCGGAGGACCCACGGATTCTCCGGGGGAGCGGCGATGGCGGTGTACGCGGGTCGACAGACGGGATCGGTGGCGAGGGTCTTGGCGCAGCAGCCGGACCGGGTGGCGGCGGCGTGGCGGCGGCTCCGCTACGCGGCGATGCCGGACGGGCTGCACCGGAACAACCTGCTGGACGACGTGGCGGAGCCGTTCGTCCGGGAGATCGGCGCGGCGCTGGAGGGCGCGCCGGGCTCTCCCTGGGGGCGGACGCGGGCGGTGCTGCGCATCTCCCGCGCGCGCGGGGCGGTGGCCCTGTGGGACGAGCTGATCGCGCTGCAGCGGTGCCTGCTGGACGCCTGCGAGGCGCTGGGCGGCAACGAGCTGGAGCGGCAGCTGATCGTGGTGGCGGTGGAGGAGGCGGTGGGGTCCGCCCACGCGCACTACCGCCACCTGTTCGAGGGCGCGCCGGCGCCGGGCCTGACGTTCGGCGGCCTGGTGGTGGAGCAGTACGAGACGCTGCCGAAGATCGCCGTCGTCCCCGCGACCACGGCCATCCACTGAGGACCGAGGAGAGCGCTCAGCTGGGCGTGCCGGCGGGGACGCGGACCTCGAAGGTGGTCCCCTCCCCGCGCGCCGTCTTGTAGGTGACGGTGCCGCCGTGCTCCTCGGCGATCTTCTTCACGATCGCCAGGCCCAGGCCGGTGCCCTGCTTCTTCCCCGCGGTGACGAAGGACTGGAAGAGCCGGGCCTCGATCTCCGGCGGGATGCCCGGGCCGTCGTCGGCGAAGCGCATCACCAGGTGGTCCGCCTCGCGGTCCACGGACATGGTGAAGGTGCCGCCGCCGGGCATGGCCTGCACCGCGTTGCGGGCGATGTTGTAGACGACGCGCTTCATCTTGTTCTCGTCCACCCGCACCGCGCCGGTGTAGTTGGGCAGGACCTTCAGCTCCACGCCCGTCTTCTCGAAGTCCTTGCTCAGGAACTCCTGCACCTCCTTGATGAAGCTCTGGAGGTACACCTTGCGCAGGAGGATCTCGCGCTCGCCGCGGGCGAAGGCCAGCGTCTCGCGGGTCATCGAGTTGATGTGCTCCACCTGCTTCTCGATCACCTGGGCGATGGCGGCGCGCTCGGCCGGCTTGTCCTCCCCGGTCAACAGCTGCGCGTAGCCGGAGATCACCGTCATCGGCGTGCGCAGGTCGTGGAGCATGCCGGACAGCGTCTGGCCGATGGCCTCCAGCCGGCCCTTGCGCTCGCCCGCCTCGCGCGCGGCGCGGAGCAGGATGGCGCGGCCGGTCTGCCCGGCCAGGAGCGCCGCCATCCGTTCGTCCTGCGCGGTGAACCCGCCCGGCTTGTTGAGCAGCTCCAGCGCGCCCAGGTTCCGCTTCTCCCCGGGGATGGGCACCGCCAGCAGCGCCTTGACGGTGATCCCCAGCTGGTGGGCGATGGACGCCTCGTGCACCTCGCTCTGCGACGCGTCCGGGAGGTTCACCGTCTGGCCCGTCTCCGCCACCTTCCCCGCCACGCCCTGGCCGGAGGGCAACGACATGGAGATCAGCGCCTCGCTCTTCTCCCCGCGCACCGCCTTGAAGAAGAGCGCGTTCTGCTCCTCCTCGTGGAGCAGGACGGACCCGGCCTGCGCGCCGATGACCTCCACCCCCTTGCGCAGGATGGTGTCCAGGAGCTCCGCCTGGTCCAGCGACGAGGACACCGCCTGCTCCACCTCGTACAGCAGCGACAGCTCCGCCTGGGCCTTGCGCAGCTCGTCGTTCTGGGTGCGCAGCTCCTCCAGCAGGAAAACGTTATCCAGCACCGCCGCGATCTGCGCCGCCACCGTCTCCACCAGGGAGACGTCCTCCGGGGAGAAGGCGTTGATCTTCCGGTCCAGCACCTCCACCACGCCCAGCATCCGGCCGCTCACGTGCTGCAGCGGCGCGGCGATGACGGACCGGGTCTTGAAGCCGGACTGCCGGTCCACCTCCGGGTTGAAGCGCGCGTCGTCGTAGGCGTCGGCCAGGACCAGCGTCTTGCCGTCCTTCATCACCGACCCCACCAGGCCGCTGCCGGCGGGGACGCGGATCTCCTTCAGGGTGGGGCCCTTGAGCACGCGGCTCCACAGCTCGTTCCGGACCTCGTCGAACATGAACAGCGTGGAGGCCTCCGCCGCCAGCAGCGCGGTGAGCCGGTCCATGACCGTCCGCAGCAGGTCGTCCACGTCGCGGGCGGAGGACACGGACGTGCCCATCTCCAGCACCGCCTGGAAGCGCTCCGCCTGCCGGGAGACGGCGTGCTCCAGCTCCGCCAGCTTGACGTTGAGGCCGCCCAGCAGCCCGGACGAGGAGTCCCGCGCCGTCTTGACCGCGTTCCGCTCCCCTGAGGGGCGATCACCCGCCATTCGGGGGCACACGATAGCGTCTTTTCAGTGCGCGTCCGCCCAGGAACGCCCCCGGCCGACCTCCACCTCGAGTGGAACCCGCAAGGTGGCCACCTGGGACATCAGCCCCTGTACCAGGGCGGACACCTCCGCCGCCTCCCCTTCGGGCGCCTCCAGCAACAGCTCGTCGTGGACCTGCAGCAGCATGGCCGCCCTGGGGAAGCGGGCCGCCAGCTCCACGTCCACCTTGAGCATGGCCATCTTGATCAGGTCCGCCGCGGTGCCCTGGATGGGCATGTTGATGGCGGCGCGCTCGGCGGCCTGGGCCACGTTCCGGTTGCGGGAGGCCAGGTCCGGCATGTAGCGGCGGCGGCCGAAGAGCGTCTCCACGTAGCCCTTCTGGTGGGCGACGGCCAGCGTCTCGTCCAGCCAGCGCTTGATGCCCGAGTAGCGCGCGAAGTACCGCTCGATGACGGAGCGCGCCTCCTCCACCGGGATGTCCAGCCGGGTGGAGAGCCCGTGGGCCGACAGCCCGTAGGAGATGGCGTAGTTCACCATCTTGGCGGTGCGCCGCATGCCGTCCGTCACCTCGCCCGGAGGCACCCCGAACACCTCGGAGGCGGTGCGGGTGTGGACGTCCTCGTGCCGCGAGAACGCCTCCACCAGGGCGGGATCCTGGGCCACGTGCGCCAGGATGCGCAGCTCGATCTGGCTGTAGTCGGCGGAGATCAGCACCGACCCGCCGTCCGCCACGAAGGCGCGGCGGATCTCCTTCCCCAGGTCCGTCCGGATCGGGATGTTCTGCAGGTTGGGGTCGGTGGAGGAGAGGCGCCCGGTGGCCGCCGCCGCCTGGTGGAAGGTGGTGTGCAGCCGCCCGTCGTGGGCCACCAGCTCCGGCAGCGTGTCCAGGTAGGTGCTCTTCAGCTTGGAGAGCATCCGGTACTCGATGACCGCCTTGGGCAGCGGGTGCTGCTGGGCCAGCTTCTCCAGCACCTCGTGGTCGGTGGAGGGGCCGGTCTTCCCGCGCTTGAGCACCGGCAGCTTCAGCTCGTCGTAGAGCACCGTGGCCAGCTGCTGGTTGGAGCCGACCATGAAGTCGTGCCCGGCCAGCTCGAAGATCTGCTTGAGCTGGACCCCGCACTGCGCCTCCACCGTCTCGTTGATCCGCCGCAGCGCGTCCCGGTCCAGCCGCACCCCGCGCCGCTCCATCCGCGCCAGCACCGGGAGCAGCGGCACCTCCAGCTCGCGCGCCAGCTTCCCCAGCTGCACCCGGTCCAGCTCCGGCCACAGCTCGATGGCCAGCCGCCGCGCCGCCTCCGCCCAGGCTCCGTAGATGGGCGCCACCTCCTCCACCGACAGGTCCGGCAGCGGCGCGCCGCGCTTGCCCTGCGCGGAGGACGGCAGCGCGGGCAGCTCCAGGCGGAGCCGTTCGCGCGCCAGGTCCTGCAGGGCGTGCTCCTTCCGGGACGGGTTGAGCAGGTACGAGACGAGCTCCACGTCCTCCTCGGCGCGCTCCAGCTCCAGGCCCAGCGAGGAGAGCAGCAGCGAGAGCGACTTCAGCCCGTGCCCCACCTTCCGGATCTCCTTCGACCGGAGGACCGGGCCCAGCTTGTCCTTGAACAGCGGCAGCGGGAGCTGGGCGCCGACGAAGAGCGCCGAGTGCTGGAGCGGCAGGTAGAACGTCCGCCCGCTCTTCGTCGCCACCCCCAGGCCGACCAGCGGCGCCGCGTAGGGGAGCCCCTCGTAGGCCGGGTACAGGCTCACCTCGCCGTCCTGCTGGATGAGCGCCACCAGCTCGTCCAGCCCGGCGGCGTCCAGCACCACCGTGGTCTTCTCCGGCAGCGGGGTGGGCGCCGGGGCCGGCATCTCCTGCAGCAGCTTGAAGAACTCCAGCTCCGAGAAGAGGTCGCGCGCCTCGGCGTCGCGGATGGGCCGGCGCTTGAGGTCCGCGATCTTCACCTCCAGCGGCAGGTCGGTCTTGAACGCCACCAGCTGCCGCGCCCGCAGCACCTGCTCCTGGTGCGCGATCAGCGCCTCCCGCACCTTGGGCTTCTTCACCTCGCCGATGCGGGCGTAGAGCTGGTCCACGCCGCCGAACTGGTTGACCAGGTCGGAGGCGGTCTTGGGGCCCACGCCGGGGACGCCGGGGATGTTGTCGATGGAGTCGCCGATCAGCGACTGGTAGTCGCGCATCTGGGCGGGGACGATGTTCAGCCGCTCCTTCACGTCCTCGGGCCGGGTGTGCTTCTCGTGCATCGGGTCGTACAGCTCGACGTCGCCGTCGACGATCTGGATGAAGTCCTTGTCGCCGGTGATCACCAGGACCTTGAAGCCCTCCGCCTTGGCCCGCAGCGCCAGGGTGCCGATGACGTCGTCCGCCTCCCAGCCGGCCAGCTCCAGCACCGGGATGTCCAGCGCCTCCACCACCTTCCGGATCAGCGCGAACTGCGGCACCAGGTCCGGCGGCGGGCCCTCGCGGTTGGCCTTGTACGTGGGGTCGATGGCCTGGCGCGAGGCGCGGCTCTCCTTGTCGAAGGCGAGCGCGATGTGGCTGGGGTTCAGCTCCCGCAGCGCCATCAGCACCATGCGGGTGAAGCCGTAGACCGCGTTGGTGGCCACGCCGCGGGACGTCGAGAGGTGCGGCAGCGCGTGGTAGGCGCGGAAGATGAAGTTGGAGGCGTCGATCAGCGTGAGGACCGGGCGCTCGCCCGGCGCCACCTCTACCGGGGTGGGCGGCTTGAACGACAGCGCGAGGATGCTCTGCTGCTGGGACTTCTGAGCCATGGGCCACCAGGTATCACGGCGCGGTCGCCGACGCCTGGCAGCCCCATTCCTTCCGCTTCTCCTCGACCTTCTGGCGGATGTCGTCCCCCTCGATGGCGAGGGCCATCACCCCGTCCAGGTCCAGGCAGCTCCTGGCCACGGTGAGCAGGTGGCCCGCCTCGATGGAGCACTGCAGGCCCACCGCCCGGTTGAGCTCCACGTTCCCCTTGGTGAACTCGAAGCCCATCCGCCAGTACTTGCACGCGGTCCTGCGGTCGTTGCGCGTGCCCAGGTAGTTGCGGCCGGCCTGGAGCGTCGCCTCCGAGATGTCGTGCAGGATCGCCTCCCGCCACGAGGACGGGTAGTCCTGCACGCCGTCGCCCATCAGCTTCTTGTCGGTGGCCAGCGCCTCGCGGAACCGGTCCGCCGCCTTGTCCACCTCGCCGCCCTGGATGAACGTCTGGCCCGTCTTGTAGAGCGAGGCCACCGCGTTCATGTCCAGCATCAGGTCCTCCGCCTGGGCGTGCATCTCGGTCCGGCGGAGGTCCTGGCGGATCTTCTGGAGCTGCTGCACCGCGGCCTCGTTCTTGCCCCACCAGTAGTCCATCACGATGGCGGCGAGGGTCCTGTCCGGGTACTTCTTGGCCACCAGGCGGGCGACGGCCTTCTCGGGCTTCTCGTCCCTGCGCCCCAGCACCAGGATCTCCATCTTCTCGCACTTGAACGGGCCCGCCGTGGGGTCGACCCGCTCCCGCACCTCGTAGACC
>Ga0134122_10003201_pt1 | contig 12132 bp, 9 predicted proteins | sample KB302_FD_96461 | JGI IMG/M metagenome (GOLD analysis project Ga0134122, IMG submission 96461) | Terrestrial soil microbial communities without Nitrogen fertilizer from Kellogg Biological Station, Michigan, USA - KB3-0-2 | ecosystem: Environmental > Terrestrial > Soil > Unclassified ...
CCGCCGCGCGGTGCGCTCCTCCTCGTGCTCCACGCCCACCTTCCCTACGTCCGGCACCCGGACGACGAGGACCACCTCGAGGAGGAGTGGCTCCGCGAGGCGGTGCTGGAATGCTACCTGCCGCTGCTCGACCTCCTCGAGCGCCTCGCGGACGAGCGGGTTCCGGTGCGCCTCACGCTCTCGCTCAGCCCGACACTGGTGGCGATGCTCCAGGACCCGCTCCTGCGCGCTCGCATCGGCCGCCGTATCGAGCGACAGCAGGGGCTCGCCGAGCGCGAGGTCCGCCGGACGCGAGGCGATGACGCGGTGAACGCCGTGGCCCGGTTCTACCGGGACCGGCTGGAGCGGCTGGCGGCCCTCTGGGGCGAGCGCTACCGGGGTGAGCTGCTGCCCGCCTTCGCCGCGCTCCGCGACCGGGGGCTGCTGGAGCTCCTGGCCTCGGGCGCGACACACGGGTTCCTCCCGCTCCTCCGTCCGTCCCCGCAGGCCGTCCGCGCCCAGGTGGCGGTGGGCGCAGATGAGCACGCGCGCGCGCTGGGGCGACGGCCCACCGGTCTCTGGCTGCCCGAGTGCGGCTACTACCCGGGGCTGGACCGGGTGCTGGCCGAGGAGGAGCTTCGCTTCACCTTCCTCGACGCCCACGGCCTGGCCGACGCCGAGCCGCGGCCGCTGCTCGGCGTGCACGCTCCCGTCTTCACGCCATCGGGCGTGGCGGTGTACGCGCGCGACCCCGACGCCTCGGAGCAGGTGTGGAGCGCCGAGGTGGGTTACCCCGCCGACCCGGTGTACCGGGACTTCTACCGGGACATCGGCTGGGACCTTCCGGAGGACGCGCTCGTCCCGGTCGTGGGCCCGGGGCGACCGCGCCGCGCCACCGGCTTCAAGTACCACCGCATCACCGGCCGAGGTCCGGACAAGGAGATCTGGTCCCCCGAGCCCGCGTTCGCCCGCGCCCGCGAGCACGCTCGTCACTTCGTCGCCCGCGTGAAGGAGCGGACCGCGGCGCTCGAGACCCGGATGGAGCGCGACCCGCTCGTCGTCGCGCCCTACGACGCCGAGCTCTTCGGGCACTGGTGGTTCGAGGGCCCGGCGTTCCTCGAGGCTCTCTTCCGCGAGGCCGCCTCCGCGGCGCTACCGGTCGTGACGCCGGTGGACGATCTCACCGCCTGGCCGGAGGCGCAGGTGGTCTCGCCGGTCGAGAGCAGCTGGGGCGAGCACGGACACGCCTCGATGTGGCTCGACCCGGTCAACGACTGGATTCCCCAGGCGCTGTACGGCTGCGCGCAGATGCTCGCCCCCTTCGCTCGCCTGCAGCGGGAAGCCGGAATCGAGGGACGGGCGCTGGTGCAGGCCTTCCGCGAGCTGCTCCTCGCCCAGTCCTCTGACTTCGCCTTCATCCTCCGCAGCGGAACCGTCACCGCCTACGCCCGGGCCCGGGTCCAGCAGCACCTGTCGGCGTTCCTCGAGCTGGTTCGCGCGGTTCGGGCGCGGACCGTGGATCCGTTGCGGGTGCACGCGCTGGAAAACCGTGACGCCCTGTTTCCCGACCTCAGTCTCACCCACTTCCGGGAGTGAGGCCGTTCGCCACGGGGTGGGGGAAGAACCGGGCAGCCAGGGCTGTTCAAGGACAGGCCCAGTACTCGCAGTCTGGCTTGCGCCGCCTCCGGCGCCCTTTAGGTTGGGTCTCGACATGAACGGTTTCCGTCGCCTCCTGGCGCCGGCGGCGCTCCTCGCCTCCGGCCTTCTTGCCGTGCCTCTTCTCCATGGCGTTCCCGCTCGCGCGGACACGCCTCCACCCCCGCCCGGTCAGGTCAGTAGCCCGGGACAGGCCGCGCCCCAGGCCGCCGCGTTGCCCTCGCTGGCCCCGCTGGTTGAGAGCGTCAAGGCCGCGGTGGTCAACGTGGACGTCACCTCGCGCGTCGAGAAGGACGACAGCGGCAGTGACGATCCCTTCGAGCAGTTCTTCGGCCGCGGCCGCGGGAGCCGTCCCCAGGTTCGCCAGGGGGCGGGCAGCGGGTTCGTCATCGATCCCCGCGGCTACATCCTCACCAACAACCACGTGGTCGAGGGCGCGTTCAACATCCGCGTCCGGTTCGACGACGGGCGCGCGCTCGAGGCCGAGGTGCTCGGCACCGACCCGCTGACCGACATCGCCCTCATCAAGCTGAAGGCGCCGCCCAGCAACCTTCCCTACGTCAAGCTCGGCGATTCCGACGCGGTGCGGGTGGGTGACTGGGTCGTCGCCATCGGCAACCCGTTCGGTCTGGCCTCCAGCGTCAGCGCGGGCATCCTCAGCGCCAAGGCGCGCGAGATCGGCGCCACCCAGTACGACGACTTCCTCCAGACCGACGCCGCCATCAATCCCGGCAACTCGGGCGGTCCGCTGTTCAACCTCCGCGGTGAGGTCATCGGCATCAACACCGCCATCGTGAGCGGTGGCGCGGGCATCGGGTTTGCGGTTCCCAGCAACCTCGCCAAGGCGCTCATCCCCCAGCTGGAGAAGAACGGGAAGGTCACCCGCGGCTACATCGGCGTGAAGCTCCAGAACCTCACCCCGGAGCTGGCGAAGGCGCTCAACGTGTCCCAGCCGTCGGGCGCGCTGATCAACGAGGTCACCAAGAACAGCCCGGGTGACAAGGCCGGCCTCAAGGGAGACGACGTGGTCGTCTCGCTCGACGGGAAGAAGGTCGAGAGCAGCTCGGCGCTGTCCCGCAACGTGGCGCTCCGCCCGCCGGGCGCGACGGTGACCCTCGGCGTCGTCCGCGGTGGCAAGAGCCAGGACGTGAAGGTCACCCTGACCTCTCGCCCCGGAGATCTGGACAAGCTGGGCGACGCCCGCGGCCCGCGGCCGGGCGGCAAGAGCCAGAAGGACGAGAGCAACCGGCAGCGCATCGGCCTCACGCTCCAGACCATCGACCCTCGCACCGCGGAGGCGAACGGTCTGCCCACCAAGGGCGCGGTCATCACCGAGGTTCAGCCGGGCTCGCCGGCCGACGCGGCCGAGCTGGCGCCGGGCATGGTCGTCACCGAGGCCGGGGGCAAGAAGATCGGCTCGGCCGACGACCTGTCGCGATTGCTCAAGGACGCGAAGCCCGGCAGCACCATCCTGCTCCGTGTCCAGATCCGGCTGCAGAACCGCGAGGAGAGCACGCTGCTCCGCGCGCTGACCATCCCGGGGGCCTGAGGCCCGCCGCCGCGGGGACGGGCCTTCCGAGGTAGTCTTCCGGACCGGTTGTGGACAGCGCGCTCTTCCTCGTCGCCCGGAGTCTCCCCTTCCGGCATGGGTTCACCTTGCGCTCGGGCGGGGTGAGCACGGGGAAGCGCGCCTCCCTCGACCTGGGGCCGGCGGGAGAGCCCGGCCCTGACGTCCGTGAGAACCGGCTGAGGCTGGCGCGGGCCGCCGGACTGTCCCCGGACCAGCTGGTGCTCGCCGAGCAGGTCCATGGCACGCGGGTGGTCCGGGGCGGGCCGGGCGAGCTCCCCGAGGCTGACGCGCTGTGGACCGAGGCCGCCGGCGCGTGGGTGGGCATCCGAACCGCGGACTGCGTTCCCATCCTCCTTGGCAGCGAGGACGGCGTACACGTCGCCGCCGTGCACTCCGGATGGCGAGGGACGGTGGGCCGCATCGCCGAGGCGGCGGTCCAGACGCTGGCAAAGGAGGGGGCCGGACCCGGCACGCTCCGTGCCGCCATCGGCCCGTGCATCGGCGTCTGCTGCTACGAGGTGGGGGTGGACCTCGCCGGGCGCTTCGCCGACGCCTTCGGGGCGGACGTCGTGCAGCGGCATGGCCCGCGGGCCCATCTGGACCTCCGGCGGGCGGTCCGCCTGACACTGCAACAGGCCGGGATCGAGCCCGCGCACATCGAGGACGTGCCCGGATGCACGGCCTGCGACGCTGAGCGCTTCTTCTCGCACCGCAGGGACCGGGGTGGGACGGGCCGCCACCTTGCGTTCATCGCACCGGGCGCCCTTTCTTGACCCTCCTCGAACGCGGTCCGTAGACTCGGGAAATCCCTCGTGTTCCCGTGCTCCGCGTCCGCCCTTCGACCGTCCTGACGCTGCTCGTTCCCTGCGCGATGGGCTGTGCCTCGGACGCCGCGAGCAAGAGCGACGTGCGGACGCTGCAGGCCTCGGTGAAGCAGCTCCAGGACGAGAACCTCAAGCTGTTCGAGCGGGTGCAGGCCCTGGAGACCGAGCGCGCCGTCGCCCGCGCCGGACAGCAGCCGCTCGGACCGCTGCTGGCGGCCGTCCCGTCACCCACGCCGACCGGCTCGGAGATTCCCTCGCTGGCGGTGGTGAAGCTGAAGCCGCGCGCCGATCGCGCCCCGCCCATCGACGTACGGACGAGCGTGCAGGAACCCGACGCCGAGCTGGTCGCGGCGCTCGGCCGGTCCGCTCCCGTCGCGAGTGATGCGCCGGACGCCACCCAGCTCGACGGAGAGTTCGCGCAGGCGCAGGACGCGCTGCGCACCGGGAACCTCGGCGGTGGCGTCGAGCGGATGACCCGCTTCGCCGACGCCCATCCCAAGGACCCGCGCGCGGACGACGCGCTCTACCTCGCGGCGCTGGGAGAGCTCGGCCAGGACGAGCCGGCCCGCGCCGCGAAGCTGCTGGAGAGCGTGCTCCAGCGCTACCCGGCCGGAGACGTGGTCCAGCAGGCGATGCTCAAGCTCGCCGAGTGCCGGATGCGCCTCAAGCAGACTGCGGAGGCGCGCACCCTGCTCGCGCGGCTGGTGACGAACTTTCCCGGGACGCCGGCGGCCACAGAGGCCCAGGCGCGCCTGGCCCGAATTCCGAGGACACCCTGATGAGAGTGCCGTTGCTGATGCTGTGCCTCCTCGCTGCCTCCGCCGTCCGGGCCCAGGCTCAGACAGGCGGCAGCTCCGAGGTGGAAGGCACCGAGGTGCAGCAGCCGCAAACCCAGCGTCCGCCGCCCGAGCAGGGACAGGTCCAGACCGCGCCGCCCGAGGGCCCGTCGCAGGTCCACACCGTGGAGAAGGGCGACACGCTCTGGGACCTCTCCAGCAAGTACCTCGGCAGTCCGTGGTACTGGCCGAAGGTCTGGTCCTACAACCCGCAGATCGCCAACCCCCACTGGATCTACCCGGGCAACCAGGTCCGCTTCTATCCGGGCAACGGTGAGGAGACGCCCGCGCGCGCCGAGCAGGTGACCGGCGACGAGGACGAGCTGCAGGCCGGCCAGGCCGTCGAGGGCGACGACGACGTCCAGATGGTCCGCCTCCCGGTGGAGACCAAGACCAAGGAGATCATCCTCAAGGACGGCTTCGCCACCCCGAAGGAGATCGAGGCCGCGGGCACCCTGGTGGCCAGCTACGCCGAGTCGGAGATGCTCTCGCCGCCGGACATCGTGTACCTGGACTTCAAGGACAGGAGCGCGGTCCAGGTGGGCGCGAGCTACCTCGTCTACCGGACGGTGGGGAAGGTCTACCACCCGCGGTCCGGCAAGTTCCTCGGCTACCAGACCCAGGTGCTCGGCACGGTGAAGGTGAATCGCACCAGCGACCCCAAGGTCCGCGCCACCCTCGAGAAGTCGTTCGACGAGATCGGCCGCGGGGCGCGCATCGGGCCCGCCCGCGAGCGGCTGTTCGAGACGGTTTCCCCGGTGGCCAACGCAGTTTCGTTGCAAAACCTGATGGTGGTGGCCCAGCTCGAGACGTCCCTCACCATGGCCGGCGAGCAGGTGCGGGTCCTGGTCGACGCCGGCAGCACCCAGGGCGTCCAGGTCGGCAACGTCTTCACCGTCATCCGCCAGGCGGACCCCATCCTGTCCGACGTCGGAGTCGATCCGAGCGCCAACCAGGACCTGAGCCTCCCGGTGGAGGAGGTGGGGCGCTGCATGGCGGTGGACGTCCGCGAGGCCGTCACCACCTGTCTGCTGCTCCGGTCGTACCGCGAGGTGGTCGTCGGGGACCGCGTCGAGCTGCGCGCCGGTGGCGCTCAAACAGCCGGCATCACTCGGTAAATCTGCAATCGGGAGGGTGCCCCGCGGGGGACCCTTGCTTGACCAGGTGGTGTCGGGCGCTTATGTCTCGCCGCCGCTTCCGGCCGGTCCCCCCACTTCTATATAGGTGGCCCGGGACTGGCAGGGGCGGGCCCGCGATGGACACCCGACCTCTTCCCAGCGCCGAACGACACGCCCTGCTGGCCCTCTGGGCCGTGCCCGGCATCGGCAGCATCGGCCTCGGCGGGGTGCGGCAGTGGGCCGCCGGGCGCTGGGCGGACCTCCTGGACACCCCGACCCGGGACTGGGTGGACGGCCTTCCGGCGAGCGACCTCGTCCGTGAGCGGATCCGGGCCGCGGGGTCGCTCCGCGCGGTGGCCGACGAGGTCCGCGAGCGGGCCTTCCGCGGGCGCATGGAGGTGCTTCACCCCGGAGACCCGGGCTACCCGGAGCGCCTCGCCGAGGTTCGCGACGCGCCCCCGGTGCTGTTCATGCGGGGGACCGCCTGTCGACCGCGGCGGAGGCTCGCGATGGTGGGCACGCGGCACCCGGAGCAGGGCTACCTCCACCGGGTCCGGGCGTTCGCCGCGGCGGTGGCCGGCGCCGGGGCCGGCGTCGTGTCCGGGGCCGCGGTGGGCGTGGACCGCTCCTGCCACCTCGGAGCGCTGGACGTGGGCGGCGAGACCTGGGCGTTCCTCGGCTCGGCGCTGGACGAGGTGGACCCCGCGCAGGCGCGCCTCGTGCCGCTGATCCTCGACGGGGGCGGGGCGGTGTACAGCGAGATGCCTCCGGGAATCCGCGCGAGCACGCACACGTTTCCCCGGCGAAACAGACTCATCTCCGGTGCATCCGATGCGGTCCTGGTGCTCCGGGCGGGCAGGCACAGCGGGACGATGCACACCGTGGCGGCGGCCCGAGTTCAGGGCCGGCCCATCCTCGCCTGTCCGGGAGAGACCTGGGCGGAGGCGGCGCTGGGTTGCAACCAGCTGGTGGCGTGCGGTCTCGCGCGCCTGTGCATCGAGCCGCTCGACGCGCTGCGAGCCGTGGGACTCGGCCTCACGCCGCCACCGCCCGGGATGGTGGAGCCGGGGCCGATGCCGGGCCTGTCCGGGCCGGCGGCGCAGCTGTACGCGCTGGTCGACCGGGAGCCGCGAGACGTCGAGGAGCTGGAGGACCGCGCGGGGATGGAGCCCGGCGGAGTGGTGAGCGCGCTGTGCGAGCTGGAGCTCCTGGGCCTGGTGGTGCAGGGCCCTGGACGAAGGTACCAACGGGTGTGAGGAGAGAAATGCCGACGACACGAACCAAAAAGGTCGACACCGGGACAGCCCCGGCCGAGAAGGCGAAGAAGCCTCTGGGCCGCAAGTCCGCCCCGGCGGCGAAGGCCAGGAAGACCGCTCCGGCGAAGACCGCCACGAAGAAGCGGACCCTGGCCGTGGTTCAGGCCGGCGCCACACCCGCCCCGCGCCGCGGTGGCCGCTACCTCGTGGTGGTGGAGTCACCCGCCAAGGCGAAGACCATCAAGAAGTACCTGGGCACGGGCTACGCGGTGAAGGCGTCGGTGGGCCACGTGAAGGACTTGCCCAAGAGCAAGATGGGCATCGACGTGGAGCACGACTTCCGGCCCGAGTACCACGTCATTCCGAGCAAGGAGAAGGCGCTCGGTGAGCTGAAGAAGGCGGCGGCGGGCGCGGAACGCGTCTACCTCGCCACCGACCCCGATCGCGAGGGCGAGGCGATCGCCTGGCATCTGAGCGAGGAGCTCCGGCACCCCGACGCGGTTCGCGTGCTGTTCAACGAGATCACCAAGAAGGCGATCCAGGAGGCCATCGCCCACCCGCTCGCGCTCGATCAGAAGATGTACGACTCGCAGCAGACCCGGCGGATCCTCGATCGGCTCGTGGGCTATCAGATCAGCCCGCTGCTCTGGAAGAAGGTGCGGCGCGGCCTCTCCGCGGGCCGGGTGCAGTCGGTCGCGGTCCGGCTGATCGTCGAGCGAGAGCGCGAGATCAAGGCCTTCGTCCCGGTGGAGTACTGGACGCTGGAGGCCGAGCTCGAGGGGAAGTCGCCGCCGCCGTTCCGCGCCCGGCTCGCGAAGCTCGACGGGAAGAAGGCCGAGGTCGCGGACAAGGCGACCGCCGACGCGCTGCTCGAGGAGCTGCGGAAGGCCGACTACCGGGTGGAGACCGTGGAGCGCCGCGAGCGCCGCCGGAATGCCGCGGCGCCGTTCATCACCAGCAAGCTCCAGCAAGAGGCTGCGAACCGGCTCCACTTCACCGCCAAGAAGACGATGACCCTCGCCCAGCGGCTGTACGAGGGCGTGGAGCTCGGTGACGAGGGGCAGACCGCGCTCATCACCTACATGCGCACCGACTCCGTGCGGCTCTCCGACGACGCGGTGAAGGCCGCGCGCGCGTTCATCGCCGACACCTACGGGAAGGACGCGCTGCCCGATGAGCCGATGGTCTACAAGAGCCGGAAGAGCGCCCAGGATGCGCACGAGGCCATCCGCCCGGTGTCGATGGAGTGGACGCCCGACCGGGTGCGGCCATTCCTCGAGCCGGACATGGCGCGGCTCTACGAGCTCATCTGGAACCGCTTCGTGGCGTGTCAGATGAAGCCTGCGGTCTACGACCAGACGACGGTGGAGGTCTCCGCCGGGCGCGCGACGTTCCGGGCGGCGGGCTCGATCCTCAAGTTCGCCGGCTATCTGGCCGTGTATGGGATGGCGCCGACCACCGACGAGGAGGACAAGCAGAAGGAGGGCGAGGAGCCGCGCGCCGACGAGGGCAACGTGCAGCTCCCCGAGCTCGCCGAGGGCGACCGGCTGAGGCTGGTGGGCCAGGGACTCCTCTCCGAGCAGCACTTCACTCAGCCACCGCCGCGGTTCACCGAGGCCTCGCTGGTCAAGGAGCTGGAGGAGGACGGCATCGGCCGGCCGTCGACGTACGCCTCGATCCTCTCGGTCATCCAGGACAAGAAGTACGTGGAGAAGATCGAGGGCCGGTTCCATCCCACCGAGCTCGGGAAGATCACGACCGAGGAGCTGGTGAAGCACTTCCCCTCGGAGATGGACGTCACCTTCACCGCGGGGATGGAGGAGCAGCTCGACCAGATCTCCGAGGGCGAGGCGGACTGGCGCCGGGTGCTGCGCGACTTCTACGGACCGTTCCAGGCGACGCTGGCGAAGGCCGAGCAGGAGATGCGTGACGTCAAGCGGGAGGAGATCCCCACCGACGTCAACTGCGAGAAGTGCGGGAAGATGATGGCCATCAAGTGGGGGAAGATGGGCCGGTTCCTCGCCTGCACCGGCTACCCCGACTGCAAGAACACGAAGGACTTCAAGGAGGTCGACGGCAAGGTCGTACCGGTGGCGGAGGAGACGACCGACGAGACCTGCGAGAAGTGTGGCCGGCCGATGGTCATCAAGCGCGGGCGCTTCGGCCGGTTCATGGCCTGCTCCGGGTACCCGGAGTGCAAGAGCAGCAAGCCGCTCTCGATCGGCGTCGCCTGTCCGACGTGCAAGGTGGGCTACCTCACGGAGCGCCGGAGTCGGCGGGGCAAGGTGTTCTTCGGTTGCAACCGGTATCCGGACTGCACCTTCGCCGCGTGGGACCGGCCGCTGCCGGAGAGCTGCCCGAAGTGCGCCTCGCCGTACCTGCTCCAGAAGTACAGCAAGCGCGACGGTCCGCGTATCGCCTGCCCGAACAAGGAGTGCGACTACACGCGCTCGGTGGACGAGGGCGGCCCCGTGGCGCCGCCGAGCGCCGCCTGAGAGGACGTCCGGCCCGTCGGCGAAGTTGTTCCGACCCACGGGATCGAGGGCGCTGGCGCTGCACGGTTCCCGGGCCGGCGGACGGACGTGGCGCCGGACCCCGGGACGGTGGCACCCGGGGTCGGCCGGCGCACGCACGGAAGGTCAGCGGATCTGCGCGGCGGTGCGACAACGGGCGCGCGAGACGTGCGAGAGGCTCGGCGTCGGCCTCCCGCTCGCGATGTGCCGTTCTTGACACCCCCGGGGGCGCAAAGGGACGATGTTCCTCGGTGTCTTCGCCGTGAAGCGCCGCCCCGTCACGCCCCCGAACGTCGCCAGTTGCCCTGGGGGCGCTCCGTTTCCGAGCCAGCTCCCAGCGCGCCGAAGAAAGGATTCGCCCCCGTGATGAGCACGTCCGTGAGCCACCTGATGGAGTTCGTCCTGGCCGCCGCGCCCGGCGCGAGGGGTGGCGCGGTGGACTCGATCCTCCGCTTCTTCAAGGAGGGCGGACCGTTCATGTACGTGAACATCTTCTGGATGGCCTGCGCGATCGCGGTGGTGGTCGAGCGCGTCGTCACGCTGATGTTCCGCTACAACCTGAACGCCGAGCCGTTCATGGAGCAGATCACCAAGCTGGTGCTCACCGGCAACGTCGATCGCGCGGTGAAGCTCTGCGGCGCGGCCCCCAACTCGCCGCTGGCTCGCGTCATCCGCGCCGGGCTCACCCGGGCCAACCGCGGCGAGATGGAGGTGGCCAAGAGCGTGGAGGAGGCCATCCTCGAGTACACGCCACCGATCCAGTCGCGCATCCCCTGGCTCTGGTCCCTCGCGAACATCGCGACCCTGGTGGGCCTCCTCGGCACCATCAGCGGCCTCATCACCACCTTCCAGTCGCTCGGCAACGTGCCGGCGGACCAGAAGCAGGCCATCCTCTCCAACGGCATCTCGGAGGCGATGAACAACACCGCCTTCGGCCTCGGGATCGCGGTGTCCTGCATCATCGCCCACCTCTTCCTGACCGCGTACGCCAAGAAGATGGTCGAGACGGTGGAGCTGAGCGCGCTGAAGCTGGAGAACCTCCTGTCGCGTCGCCAGGCCGGGGAGACGTCGGCGATGGACTTCGAGCGGTCGGCTTAACCGCGCACCGCCGAGGGTAAGCGCCACATGGCGTTCTTCTACAGCAAGCGCAAGCTCAGGATTTGAGGCCACGAGGGGGGCGGCGAGCTCAACATCGTCCCTTACCTCGACATCCTCATGAACCTGATCATGTTCATGCTCCTGTCGATCACCGGGCTCGCGGCGTTCGGCATCCTGAACGTGAACGCGCCGAACTACGGCGGGCCGACGACGCAGGTCACCGACGAGGGTGACAAGCCGAAGCTCCTCCTCACCGTCCTCATCTCCAAGAAGGGCTTCTACGTCGCCGCCACCGGGGGCGTGGTGGGACAGCAGCAGGGCCAGCCCAACCCCGCCGAGGCGCCGCCCTCCATCCCGAAGAAGGGAGACGGGAGCTTCGACTACACCGCGCTCACCGAGTCGATGGTGAACGTGAAGAAGGAGTTCCCCTCCGAGTCGAAGGTCATCGTCGGCGCAGAGGGCGACATCCCCTACGAGGTCCTGGTCCAGACGATGGACGCGATCCGCGAGACCCCGGGCAAGGACCGCAAGCTGCTCTTCACCGACGTCACCCTGGGAGCGATGTGATGCCGGCGTCCGCGCCCCGCACCCCGGAGATGGACGACGAGACGCTCCAGCGGCTGATGTTCCGCAAGGCGCTGGCGCGCAAGAAGCGCAAGGAGCGCGAGGCCGTCGGGGAGATCCGCGAGCTCAACATCACCGCGATGATGGACATGATGACCATCATCCTGGTCTTCCTCCTCAAGTCCTACGCCGCCTCGGCCATCTCCCTGACGCAGAGCGAGGACATCAAGCCGCCCATCTCCAGCACCCGCGCGGTGCCGAAGGACACGGTGGCGGTGACCATCACCCCCAAGGACATCCTGGTCGGCGACAGGCTGGTGGTGACGCTGCAGAACGGGCAGGTGCCGCCGGGGCAGCTCGACGGACGGCTGGTGAAGCCGCTCGACCAGGCGCTGCGGCGCGAGGTGGAGAAGCTCAAGCAGATCGCCGCCCGCAACCCCGCAGCTCCGTTCAGCAAGGAGCTGTCGATCATCGGAGACCGGAAGATTCCCTACGACCTGCTCCTGACGGTGCTCTACACGGCCGGGCAGGCGGAGCTGGAGAACTACCGCTTCGTGGTGCTCCAGAAGGGCGAGGGCACCGAGGGGTGACGTCAAGGCGGCGGCAGTCACCGTCCGTCACGGCCGCTGTCGCCGAGGTCCACGCCAGCGCGGGCGCCTAGAGGGACGGCCGGGGCGAGTTTCCCCGGAGGTTCCTCTCCCGCTGCTCCTCGTCCTCC